>ENA-UEQN01003180-UEQN01003180.1-human-gut-metagenome-genome-assembly--contig:-NODE-3180-length-10493-cov-3.659274_pt1 | contig 10493 bp, 8 predicted proteins | sample MGYA00242940_ERZ507944 | MGnify/ENA primary metagenome ERZ507944 (study PRJEB26167, sample SAMN06115449) | human gut metagenome | host: Homo sapiens | place: China:Fujian | collected 2015-08-20...
ATGATGAGATAAACGAGCAGCCGTTTCCGGCGTCTGCGGACGCCGGAACGGTTGCTCGCCATCCCAAGAGTGTATTTTTCCAACTGCCAACGCACCCAAGCAGAACGTGGTTATCCGGGTTCCCCGCGCATACACGAGAGGAACCCGGATGTCCATATTCCGGCATCTATGCAAGGCTACGCATTGCAGAAAATCTATCGCGGCCCCGGCCGCGCAAGGAAGGAACGAATCAAGAAGTGCGAAATTATATCATCAAGCGAATCTTGCAGGCCATTTTGATCCTGTTCTGCGTAATGTTCATCATCTACGCATTGATCCGCTGTCTGCCAAGCTCGTTTGCGCAGACCATGGCCATTCAGCTCTCGCAGGCTCCGGGCGCCAAGCCCTATGAGGAGTGGCTGCAGCAACTGAATGCCTCCTACGGTCTGGATCTGGACATTGTGCCAGGCTTCTTTACGTGGCTGTCGAAGGCCATTGTGGGCAACTTCGGCGATAGCTGGAAGTGGAACGTGCCAGCGGTGGCAAAGTTCCAGGAGGTCATCGGCCTGTCTGTCATCATGGGTGGCATTTCGTTTGTCATCTCGCTGCTGATTGCGGTGCCGCTCGGCGTGCTGGCCGCAACGAAGCAGTATTCCCGCGCGGACTATACGATCACGGCGGTCGCACTGGTGGGCATTTCGCTGCCGACGTTCTTCTTTGCGACGTTGCTGAAGCTGTTCTTCTCGGTCAAGCTCGGGTGGTTCGATCTGTTCGGCCTCGTCGGGCGAAATTATGCACAGCTCGATCCGTGGCACCAGTTCCTCGATAAGGCGAACCATCTGGTGCTGCCGATCCTGACGCTGGTCATCGTGTCGATTGGCTCGTATATGCGCTATACGCGGACGAATATGCTGGAGGTCCTGAACGCAGACTATATCCGCACGGCGCGGGCAAAGGGCCTGTCGGAAAAGAAGGTCATCTACAAGCATGCGTTCCGCAATACGCTGATCCCGTTGGTGACGATCATCGGCGGCTCGCTGCCGGGCCTGTTCTCCGGCGCGCTCATCACGGAGACGCTCTTCTCCATCCCCGGCATCGGCTATGTGTCGTATCAGTCGATGGTGGCGGGCGATATTCCGTTCTCGATGTTCTATCTGTCGTTCATGGCGGTGCTCACGCTGGCGAGCAACCTGCTGACCGACATTCTGTACGGCGTGGTCGATCCGCGCGTGCGCATCTCGTAAGAAAGGAGACTGCACGAATGAGTGAACATAAAAACGAAGCTCCGAAGCAGGAGCAGCAGTACTCCCTGAACGACGACCGCCGCGTCAAGGTTCTTTCGCCGGGCGCGCTCGTCGCGCGGCGGTTCTTCCGGAACCGGCTGGCCGTCATCGGTCTGTCCATTCTGATCGCGATGTTCCTGTTCTCCTTCCTCGGCGGCGTCATCAGCCCTTACGGACAGGACGAGCAGTTCTACACCTACACCCAGATGTCCAAGGAATACGTTGGCTTTACGCGCAACGACGCGATGCGCTTCGTCGTGGCCGACGGACAGGAATTCGGCTCCATCGCGCAGAGCAAGGCGCTCGACGCGTTCAAGAAGGGGCAGGCAGAATTCAACTATAAGGACGTCGATTATACGATCGAGGTCGTCAGCGACGACACCTATGCCGTCTATCGGGACGGCGAGGTCATGGGCTACGCCAGCCGCGACCTCATCAACGCCGTCGACGGCGGCGAGGCCGTTCCGTTCGCGGTGAAGCTGGCCGCGCTGAAGGCCGAGGCCCTCGGCGAGCGTGTGTTCGAGGCAGACGGTGCGGACTATGAGCTCGACGACGCCGGGAACATCATGCAGAACGGCGCGGAGCTCGGCTATATCTCCCGAATCGTCGTGTCTGCGGCAGACCCCAGCATCGTGATCACGCGCGACTTCCGCGAGAAGCTCGAAGAAGCGGTCGACCGTGGGGACGAGAAGTTCAACTACACCGACGAGAACGGCGAGACAGCGGAATACGACATGGTCTTCGACGCAAGCACGAACGTCTGGTCGGTCAAGCAGATGAAGGACACCTACGTCTACGACCGTTATTCCGCACCGAGCAAGGAGCATCCGCTCGGCACGGACACGAACGGCATGGATATGCTGACGAGATTGATGTACGGCGGCCGCGTGTCGCTGATCATCGGCTTCATCGTTGTGGCGATCGAGGCGTCGCTCGGCATTCTGCTGGGCGGTATCTCGGGCTATTTCGGCGGATGGGTCGACGGGCTGATCATGCGCATCGTCGACGTGTTCTACTGCATCCCGTCGATGCCGATCATCATCATCATCGGCTCGGCTATGGATGCGATGAAGGTCGATTCCTGGACACGTATGGTCTATCTGATGCTGATCCTGGGCTTCCTCGGCTGGCCGGGCATTGCCCGTCTGGTGCGCGGCCAGATCCTCTCGCTGCGCGAGCAGGAGTTCATGCTGGCGACGGAGGCCGGCGGCATCCGCGTCTGGCACCGCATCTTCCGGCACCTCATTCCGAACGTCATCCCGCAGCTGATCGTCATCTGCACGATGGGCCTCGGCTCGACGATCATGACGGAGGCGACGCTGTCGTTCCTCGGTCTTGGCGTCAAATATCCGTTCGCGTCGTGGGGCAACATCATCAACGATGTCAATAATGCCTACGTCATGACGAACTATCTGTTTATCTGGATTCCGGCGGGCGTGTGCCTGCTGCTCACCGTCCTCGGCTTCAACTTTGTCGGTGATGGTCTGCGCGACGCATTCGACCCGAAGATGAAGCGGTAAAGGAAGGAGGAACGCACGATGGCAAAGAAACAGGAAGGATACCTTTCCGGCAAAGAAGCACGGCGGATCTCCAAGGAAAACCGCAAAATTACAAATCAGTTTGAGAAAAAGCGCAAGCGCAGAAATGTCCCTGAGAGCGAATATCTGACCACAATGCACGACGCAAACAATGCTGTCGAGTTTGACAACCTGCACACCTACTTCTTCACCGATACCGGTGTGGTCAAATCGGTCGACGGCGTCTCGTTTGACGTGCCGGTCGGCAAGACGGTCGGCGTCGTGGGCGAGTCCGGCTGCGGCAAATCCGTCACGAGCCTGTCCCTGATGCAGCTGCTCCAGCGGCCGCAGGGTCAGGTCGTCGAGGGCGAGATCCGCCTGAATCTCGGCGACAAGGCGTATGATATCACGAAGACGCCGAACGAAAAGATGCAGGCCCTGCGCGGCAACTACGTCTCGATGATCTTCCAGGAACCGATGACGAGCCTGAACCCAGTGTTCCGCATCGGTGCGCAGATCGACGAGGTCATCGAGCTGCACGAGGGCGCGCACAAGACGAAGGAAGAGGTCAAGGCCAGGACGATCGAGATGCTTGAAACGGTCGGCATCGCGAACAGCGAGGGCGTCTATATGATGTACCCGCACGAGCTGTCCGGCGGCATGCGGCAGCGCGTGATGATCGCGATGGCGCTGGCCTGCAACCCGAAGATCATCATTGCCGACGAGCCGACGACGGCGCTCGACGTGACGATCCAGGCGCAGATCCTCGACCTGCTGCGGCAGCTGAAGGACAAGATCAATTCGTCCATCATGCTCATCACGCACGACCTCGGCGTCATTGCGGAGATGGCGGACTATGTCGTTGTCATGTATGCCGGCCGCATTGTCGAGAAGGGCACGGCAGAGGAGATCTTCGCGCATCCGTGTCACCCGTATACGATCGGCCTGATGGCTTCGAAGCCGGTGGTCGGCAAAAAGGTCGACAAGCTCTATTCCATCCCCGGCAAGGTGCCGAACCCGGTCGATATGCCGGACTATTGCTACTTCAAGGATCGCTGTGAGATGCAGCTGGACTGCTGCAAGGGCGAATATCCGTGCGAGATCAGCGTCAGCCCGACCCATAAGGTGAGCTGCTATCGCTACTACGAGGAAAACAGAAAGGCGGGTGAGTGAAATGGCAGAGAAAAAGGTAGAAACCGTCGATTTCACCCCCGTGGAATATGATCCGCAGTATATTCTGATGGTCAAGGACCTGAAGAAATACTTCCCGATCAAGGGCGGCCTGCTGTCGAAGACCATTGGCCACGTCAAGGCCGTCGACGGTGTGACGTGCAACCTCAAGCTCGGCTGCACGATGGGCCTCGTCGGCGATTCCGGCTTCGGCAAGTCCACCCCGGGTCGGACGGTGCTCCGCCTCTGCGGCGAGAAGACCGGCGGTCAGGTGCTCTTCAACGGCAAGGAGATCTATGATCTCAGCCCGGCGGAGATGCGCGCGCTGCGCCCGAAGATGCAGATTATCTTCCAGGATCCGTTCTCCAGCCTGTCGCCGCGCCTTCCGGTCGGCGAGATCATCGGCGAAGCCGTGCGCGAGCATAACCTCGTGTCCAAGGCGGAGTTTGACGATTATATCGATCAGGTCATGGACAACTGCGGCCTCCAGCCGTATCACAAGACCCGCTATCCGCACGAATTTTCCGGCGGCCAGCGGCAGAGTCCGTCCGCTGCGACGAGCCGGTCGCCGCGCTCGACGTGTCCATTCAGGCGCAGATCATCAACCTGCTGAAGGAGCTGCAGGAAAAATATAACCTGACCTATCTGTTCATCTCGCATGACCTCTCGGTCGTCGAGCACATTTCGGACCATGTCGGCGTCATGTACCTCGGCAACCTCGTCGAGTACGGCAAGACGCAGGACATCTTTGACCGGCCGCTGCATCCGTACACGAAGGCGCTGTTCTCGGCCATTCCGATCCCGGATCCGACGGGCCGGCTCGAGCGCATCTTGCTTCAGGGCTCGATCCCGTCACCGGCTAACCCGCCGAAGGGCTGCAAATTCCACACGCGCTGCCCGTATGCGACCGACCGCTGCCGCGAGGAAGCGCCGTGCCAGCGAGAGGTGGAGCCGGGCCACTATGTGGTCTGCCACCTGTTTGACGAATGAGAAAACGGGACGAGTTTGAGGACGACGGGCGGACGATCGCCGACATGAGCGGCATCGTGCCGCAGCGGACGTTCCTGCCCCGGCGCAAGCCGCGCGAGGACGCGCCGTCCGGCGAGGGGTTTGACCTGACGCCGAAGGAGAAACGGTGGGCCGCACTCGGCGCGATGAAGGCCGTGCTGATGATCGCGGGGGCGTATCTGCTGGGCCTTGGCGTGCTGCTCGGGATTCTGTTCCTGCTCTGGAAATAACATATCCGCCCGGCCCGCAGGGGCCGGGCGGGTGTGAATTTATGCCGGAACGTCTGGAAATTCTGAAAAGTTGTGAAGCCGATTGCATTTTTCGGAAAAGTATGCTAACATAACCATACAAGGCGGCGCGATGCGCCGCTTTTTATTGACGGAGCAGTTTACTCTGATGGAAAGCGAGGGGAAGCGCTTGAATCAACGAACGCAAAAGACGGGTAATGGGCGCACACTGCTCCGGCTTCTGCATGGAAGCTGGAGCTATTTTCTGGTCTGCATCGTGTCGGGCCTGGTGTTTACGGGCTGCGAGCTGCTCATCCCGCAGATCATCCGCGTGAGCGTAGACTCGTTCATCGGGAACGCAGCGGTGCATGTCCGGGCGGCGGAACGGGTCGTTGCGGCGCTCGGCGGGACGGAGCATATTCGTGGTGCACTCTGGATTCCGGCCGCAGTGCTGGTGGGCGTCGGTCTGCTCTCGGCAATGTTCCGCTTTTTGACGAATCTCTACAGCGCAAAGGCGGGCGAAACACTCGTCAAGACGAGCCGTGATCTGCTCTATGGGCACATTCAGCACCTGCCGTGGGCGTGGCATTCGAAAAATCCGACCGGCGACATCATCCAGCGCTGCACGTCTGACGTGGAGCGCATCAAGCAGTTCTTTCAGGAGCAGTTCGTCGCGGTGTTCCGCATGATCGCGATGATCGTGCTGTCGCTGACGTGTATGGCGCTGATGAACTGGAAGCTGGCGCTCGTACCGGGGCTGATGTTCCCGATCATCGTGGGCTATTCGGTGCTGTTCCACAACCGCATCCGCGACCGGTTCACGGCCTGCGACGAGAGCGAGGGCGTGCTCTCGACGATCGCGCAGGAGAATCTGACCGGCGTGCGCGTGGTGCGTGCGTTTGGCCGCGAAAATTTTGAGCGTGAGCGGTTTGAAAAGCAAAATCAGGAATATACGACGCTCTGGGTGCGCCTGTGCAAGACGCTGTCGGATTTCTGGGCGGTTGGCGATACGACGGCCTGCATCCAGACGATGCTGGTCGTGGTGATCGGCAGTCTGCTCTGCGTGCGCGGCGAGATGACCGAGGGCGACTTTGTGTCGTTCGCCATCTACAATGCCATGGTCATCGGGCCGGTGCGGCGGCTTGGCCGCGTCATCTCGGAGATGAGCAAGGCGGGCGTTTCGGTTGCGCGTATCGGCGAAATTCTGGATGCGCCGGTCGAGCAGGACGCGGCGGACGCACAGGAGTCCCCGATGGACGGGAACATCGTGTTCGACCATGTGACGTTCCGCTATGAGACGGGTCCTGACGTGCTGCACGATGTGTCGTTCACGATCCCGGCGGGGAGCAGCTTCGGCGTGCTTGGCGGGACGGGCTCCGGCAAGAGCAGTCTGCTTCTGATGCTGTGCAAGCTCTATGCGCCGAGCGAAGGGCGCGTGACGGTCGGCGGCGTCGACCTTGCAAGGATGCCCGCTGCGTGGGTGCGCGAGCATGTGGGCGTTGTGCTTCAGGAGCCGTTCCTGTTTTCCCGGACGATCGCGGAGAACATCGGCGTCTGCGGTGCGGACGAAGCTGCGATCCGCGAGGCCGCGAAGACGGCCTGTATCGCGGACGACATCGAGGGCTTTGCAAACGGATATGCGACGATGGTGGGCGAGCGCGGCGTGACGCTCTCCGGCGGACAGAAGCAGCGCGTGGCTATTGCGCGGATGCTGACGCGGAAAACGCCGGTGACGGTGTTTGACGATTCGCTCTCGGCGGTCGACACGCAGACGGATGAAAAGATCCGCGCAGCGCTGGCCAGAGAGCGCAAGGGTGCGACGAGCATCATCATTTCGCACCGCATCACAACGCTGCTGGACTGCGACAACATCCTCGTGCTCGACCACGGGAAGGTCTTGCAGCTCGGCACACCGGCAGAGCTGCTCCGCGAGGAGGGCCTGTTCCGGCAGATCTATGACATGCAGATGGCCATTGGAGAGGAGGCGGAGACATGAAGCAGCAACCGCATCTTCGCCTGTTCGGAATTCCGAAGCTCGCGGGCTATCTGCCCGGCTATGGCAGGCTGCTGTTTGCGATGGTGTTTTTCGGCACGCTCGGGAGCGTGATGGACGTAGTGATCCCGCTGTTCCAGCAGTACGCCATCGACCATTTCATCGCCGACGGCGCGATGAACGGCCTCGGCGGCTTCCTCGCACTCTATGTGCTGGTGATGCTGGTGCAGACGGCTTCGAATTACATCTCGGCCTACGGGGCCTGCAAGGCGGAGCTTTATATCGGCCGCGACCTGAAGCGGCAGGCATTCGACCACTTGCAGACGCTTTCGTTCTCGTATTTCAACCAGAACAGCGTCGGCTATGTCCATGCGCGCGTCATGTCCGACACCGACCGCATCGCGAGCACGCTCGCATGGGGCCTGATGGAGGGCGTGTGGTACATCGCGTATCTGCTGTTCGCAATCGTGATGATGTTCGTCCTGAACTGGAAGCTGGCGCTTGGCGTGATGGTGATCGTGCCGGTGCTGGCGGTGTCTGGCGTGTATTTCCAGAAGAAGCTCGTCGTCTATCACCGGCGCGTGCGCGAGCACAACTCGCAGAGCACGGGCGCGTTTAACGAGGGCATCACGGGCGCGAAGACGACAAAGACGCTCGTCATCGAAGACCGGATGGAGACCGAATTTGACAACCTGACCGGCGAGATGAAGCGCGTGAGCGTCCGGGAAATGCGGACGCGGAGCCTCTTTATGTCAACCACAGCGCTGGCTGCGTCGGTCGCGCTGGCGATTGTGCTGTGGCGCGGCGGCATCATCACACGCGAGGGTGTGATCCTCGTCGGTACGTTGTCGGTCTTCATGAACTACGCGCAGGGCATGATGGAGCCGATTCAGTGGCTGGTGCAGGTGCTCTCGGCGCTGACAAACGTGCAGGTCAACGTGGAGCGCTTTACAAAGCTGATGGAGACGGAGTCCGACGTGCGCGACACGCCAGAAGTCGTGGAGAAATACGGCGACAGCTTCCATCCGAAGAAGGAAAACTGGGAGCCGCTCTACGGCGACATCGAGTTCCGCGACGTGACGTTCCGCTATCCGGATGGACAGGAAAACATTCTGGAGCACTTCAACCTGAAGGTCCCGCAGGGGACGAACGTCGCCATCGTGGGTGAGACCGGCGCGGGCAAATCGACGCTGGTGAACCTTGTCTGCCGGTTCTTCGAGCCGACGGAGGGGCAGGTGCTCATCGACGGGCGCGACGCGCGCGAGCGCAGCCAGCTCTGGCTCCATTCGAACATCGGCTACGTTCTGCAAACGCCGCATCTGTTCTCCGGGTCTGTGCTGGAGAATCTGCGCTACGGCAATGAGCACGCGACGATGGAGCAGATCGAGGCGGCTGTTCGTGCTGTGTCGGCGGACGAGATCATTGCGCGGCTGCCGGAGGGATATGAATCCGACGTTGGCGAAGGCGGCAACAGCCTGTCCACCGGTGAGAAGCAGCTGCTGTCGTTTGCGCGCGCGCTGCTGGCCGACCCGCGCATCTTTGTGCTCGACGAGGCAACCAGCTCAGTTGATACCGTGACGGAGCGGCTCATCCAGAACGCCATCGAAAAGGTGATGGCGGGGCGGACATCGTTCATCATCGCGCACCGGCTGTCGACCATCCGGCGGGCGGACGTGATCCTCGTCGTCCACGGCGGCAGGATCGTGGAGAGCGGCTCGCACCGCGAACTGATGGCGGCGAAGGGCGCCTATTGGCAGCTCTACACGCGGCAGTACCGCGAAGAACAGACGCGCAGCATCATGGAAACGTGATGTGAACTCTGTGAACAAAACCAAACCCCCGGCTGGCTTTGCTGCCCCCTGACAGGGGTAACAACGGCGGTGGGGATACCCGGCTGGTGTTTCAGGCACCAGCCGGGTTTTCCATTGGCGTATAACCGGGAATAGTTCAGGATACTTTCGGGATCTCGTTGTGATGTTCCGGTTTTGCTGTTTGTCTGTTCTCCATGCAGCTAATGTCGGCGTAGTGAATTTCCACCGTCTGTGGTGTGTGTTTGGACCACTTCACGTCCTTTTCATGCACCACGATTTTCTGAATGAAGAGCCGCAGCAGCTCCGGTGTCAGCTCTTGAATGTCCGTGTACCGCTTCGCTTTGTCGAGGAACGCTGCCGTATTGCTTACCGTCTCTTTCAGCCGCTGGATCCCTGCTTCTCGCTGTGGAAGCGCTTCTGTCAGCTTTGCCTGCTCCTCCGTGTAACTGGCAGAGAGCATCTGGAACTGCTCTGACGTGATGCGCCCCAGCACACTGTCCTCATAGAGCTTCTTGAAAATTGCATCCAGCTCGGCTTTGCGCTTCTGCATGGCGGCTTTCTCTTTTTCCAGCTTGCGGATCTCTTTTTGGAGTTCCGCGGACTGTTTGCTGTTCAGATATTCGGCAAATTCTTGTGGCTGCTCTCTGGCTTCCGCCGTCACCCGGCGCAGATCTTCCAGCACGATTTCATCGAGAATGCACTCTCGAATGTAATGGGCTGTGCAGGCTTCGCCGTCCTTTTTGTAGGTACGGCAGGTGAAGTGATTGTAATCTGCGGACATCGTATGCGCCCGGTGGAGGGCCATCGTCTTGCCACAGTCGGCACAAACAACAAGCCCGGAATACTTGTTTTGCTCATCCATCTTCGTTCTGCGGCGCTTGTTTTTCCGCACCCGCTGCACAATATCCCAGACCTCTTTGCTAATGATGGCAGGATGCGTATTTTCAAACACGAGGCATTCTTCCCTTGGGTGTTCCATTTTGCGCTTGTCCTTATAGGATTTGGTGCTAAAGCGGTAGTTCACAGTGTTGCCTATGTAGATCTCATTTTCCAGCATGTCGGCTACCGTATCCCCAGACCAGTGATACGGGCGCTGGGTATCCAATCCCGTATGAGTCATGCCGTACTTGGCATAGGCGTACATGGTGGGGGTCAACACCTGTTCTTTTTTCAGAATTCTGGCGATTTGGCTAGGGCTGTTGCCGCTAGCGCACATGGCGAAGATCCTGCGAACGATGGCCGCCGCTTCTTCATTCACTTCCAGCTTTTTTGTTTCTGGGTCTTTGGCATATCCATAGGGAGCGCGCGTCCCGAGTCGTTCTCCGCGTTCTGCTTTGGCCTTCTGAACTGCACGAATCTTTCGGCTGGTGTCCCGAATAAACCACTCGTTGAACAAATTTTTGAACGGCATGAGATCATTGCTCTCCGCGTTTTCTGTGTCCACATTGTCATTGATTGCAATGTACCGAACGCCGAACATGGGGAAGCGCTCTTCAATGTAGAGA
>ENA-UEQN01003193-UEQN01003193.1-human-gut-metagenome-genome-assembly--contig:-NODE-3193-length-10466-cov-3.587545_pt1 | contig 10466 bp, 8 predicted proteins | sample MGYA00242940_ERZ507944 | MGnify/ENA primary metagenome ERZ507944 (study PRJEB26167, sample SAMN06115449) | human gut metagenome | host: Homo sapiens | place: China:Fujian | collected 2015-08-20...
GACGGTAGGTAATGAGAATATCGCAAAGAAGAAACGTCTTTTGCGTGGTTTGATGAGAACCAATGACCCGATGCAACCTAAGGTTGAGATCAATATTAAGGCAAAGTCATAGGATTTATGATTTTAAACTATAAATCCTATCACAAATCTTCTCATAAATCATAAATTATAAATCTTATCATGGAACATCCTGAAAACAATGAAGCCTATAAAGGTCTGGTTGTCAATGCAGGCATTGAACAACCTTCATCTGTTAATCCCTATCGTCGTCCTAAACCCAGAAAGCGTCAGCTCTCCGTGGCGGAGTTTGTAGAAGGCATTGTAAAAGGGGATGTAACCATTCTAAGCCAGGCAGTGACTTTGGTGGAAAGCGTGAAAGTTGAACACCAGGCAGTGGCACAAGAAGTCATTGAGAAATGCCTGCCTTATTCCGGAAATTCTATCCGTGTAGGTATCAGTGGTGTACCGGGAGCGGGTAAAAGTACTTCCATTGATGTTTTCGGTCTGCATGTATTGGAGAAATATGCAGGTAAACTGGCGGTGCTTGCCATCGATCCCAGTAGTGAGCGTAGTAAAGGCAGCATTTTGGGTGATAAAACACGTATGGAGCAACTTTCAGTTCATCCTGCATCCTTTATTCGTCCCAGTCGATCGGCAGGGTCTCTGGGGGGAGTAGCCCGTAAGACGCGTGAGACGAATGGAGCAAGAAAATAAAAACTGTAAAAGGATATGCTTTTTCCCAGATAAGATAGTTGTAGAGACAGTAGGGGTAGGACAGAGTGAAACAGCTGTACATTCTATGGTCGATTTCTTCCTGCTTATTCAGTTAGCCGGTACGGGCGATGAATTGCAAGGCATCAAACGGGGTATTATGGAAATGGCCGACGGTATTGTTATCAACAAAGCCGATGGTGATAATCTGGAGCGTGCTAAGCTGGCTGCAACTCAGTTCCGTAATGCTCTGCATTTGTTCCCTGCTCCTGAATCAGGATGGACGCCACAGGTAATGACCTATTCCGGCTTCTATAACTTGGGAGTGAAAGAAATCTGGGATATGATTTACGATTACGTTGCTTTTGTGAAGGACAACGGCTACTTTGATTACCGCCGTAATGAACAAAGTAAATACTGGATGTACGAAAGTATTAACGAGCGCCTGCGTGATAGTTTCTATCATAATCCGGTTATAGAAGCTATGCTGGGTGATAAAGAACAGCAAGTATTGCAAGGTAAGCTCACTTCATTTGTTGCTGCAAAAACTTTACTTGATACATACTTTAGTGAGATGAGAAAGGGGTAGAATAGCTACAAGTTACGAGCTGTCTCACACTTCTTTCCCCTCCTTCTCAAAGTCTGCCTTCGATTTACTCTTCGTCACAATATATACGCCGAGGAACACTAAGGCAACGGCTATTCCCTTTTCCCAGCCGAATACTCCCAAGCCCATGATAATGGCAGCGATAGAAGCTACGATGGGCTGCATATAATTGTACATACTCACCACTGTGGGGCGCAATAGTCTTTGCGCAGTCATGATGAAGATATAAGCAAGAAAACTACCGCCTATTACCACATAACCTATTTGTACGTATGCTGCAGTGGATACCTCTGCCCACTGGATACCTGCCACATCCTGATAAGAGAATGGGATATAACACATAGATGCATATATAAACATCCACTTATTCAACGTAATAGGAGAATATTTCTGCGATAACCCCTTGAATACAGTCAGATAAATAGAGAAACTGATTTGTGCTACCAGACAAAGTAAATCTCCGATGATGCTGCCGTTGCCACTGCCTGCAGTCTGACTACTTAAAATAAGTGTCAGTGCTCCCATAGCTCCCACGAAGATACCCAGTACTTTCAGATTCGTGATAGGCTCTTTCAGATAGATAGCCGCAATAATCATAGTCACAATGGGAAGTGTGGTTGTCACAATAGAGGCATCGATGGGTGAAGTCATTGAAAGACCGAAAATATATACCCCTTGATTGAATACCAGTGCAAAGAGCGAAGCAAAGAATATCTTCAGCATATCGCGGTGGTCCACATGCTCATATTTACAAAATGCGGACAACAGCCAGAAACAAGCTGCCGCACCCACCATTCGGAATGTGGTCACCGATAAAGCTGAGAACTCCATAAGTGCGGATTTGCCGATAGGAGCCATAAGACCCCATAAAATGTTGGCAGTCAGGGCGAATATATGCCCTTGTACATTCTTGTTCATACTCTTTTTGTTTTTGAGGCTGCAAAAGAACAACTATTTTGGGAAACTAAAAAATAATCCTGTATATTTGCTTTGATTAAAAGCAAAAACTATGGAAGAACAAGCCAATTATATCCAACGTATCGAGATACACAGGTTGTGGGATCGCTTTAACATAGCCTGGGATTTGCGTCCCGATGTGAATATCCTTTCCGGTATCAATGGAGTAGGGAAGACTACGATCCTTAACCGTTCTGTTCACTATCTGGAAGAGCTTTCGGGTGAGATAAAGAATGGTGAGATAGAAGGAGTACGTATTACGTTCGATCGTCCGGATGCCACGTATATCCCATACGACGTAATCCGCAGCTATGACCGTCCTTTGATAATGGGCGACTTTACCGCCCGCATGGCTGATCCGAACGTCAAATCCGAGCTCGACTGGCAACTCTATCTCTTGCAACGCCGTTACCTTGACTATCAGGTTAACATTGGCAACAAGATGATCGAGCTTCTTTCAGGCGATGAGGAACAGCGTTCGCAAGCTGCTTCCCTCTCTTTGCCCAAGCGAAAGTTTCAGGACCTGATGGACCAGTTGTTCAGTTATACCCGCAAAAGCATAGATCGCCGCAGCAATGAAATCATTTTCTATCAGGACGGTGAACGCCTGTTGCCCTATAAACTTTCTTCCGGTGAAAAACAGATGCTGATTATCCTGCTCACTGTGCTGGTGCGCGATAATGCCCATTGTGTTCTCTTTATGGACGAGCCCGAGGCCTCCCTTCACATCGAGTGGCAGCAGAAACTTATCAGCATGATACGTGAACTGAATCCCAATGTGCAACTGATACTTACCACCCATTCTCCCGCCGTCATCATGGAAGGCTGGCTGGATGCAGTGACGGAAGTGAGCGATATTTCGAGAATAATAAAGGTAGAGTGATAAAGTGATAATATACACATGGCTACTTCTTTAAAACATAATCTCACCTCCGCCTATTTCAATGCCGCTAACAAACTCTATCCCAAGAAGGCGCGTCGTCGTATTGTGGCATACGTGGAAAGTTACGATGATGTAGCTTTCTGGCGCACATTGTTGGCAGAGTTCGAGACGGATGATTACTATTTCCAGGTGATGCTGCCTTCGGCCACTTCTCTTGCCAAAGGTAAGAAGATGGTGTTGATGAATACGCTGAACACTACTGAATTGGGCAAGAGCCTGATAGCCTGTGTGGACAGTGACTACGACTTTCTGCTACAAGGCAAAACGAACGTTTCACATAAGATAAACAGTAGTCCCTACATATTCCAGACATATGCCTATGCCATCGAGAATTTCCATTGTTATGCTGAAAGCTTGCATGAAGTTTGTGTACAGGCTACGTTGAACGACCGTATGTTGATAGACTTTCCTGCTTTCCTGAAACGCTATTCGCAGATTATTTATCCGCTCTTTTTGTGGAACATCTGGTTCTACTGCCAACGGGATACATATACTTTCCCGATGTACGATTTCAATGCCTGCACCCGCTTGCAGGAAGTCAATGTGCATCATCCCGAACGGACGTTAGAGCCTGTGCAGCGTGCCGTTGATAAGAAACTTTCTGAGATGCGCAGGCGATTTTCGCGAAATATAAAAGCGGTGGAGGCTTTAGGCGTGGAGTTGGAGAGACTGGGATTGAATCCGGATACGACTTACCTATATATACAGGGGCATCACCTCATGGACGGTGTTGTAATGAAACTTCTTATCCCCGTATGTACCGTATTGCGTCGTGAGCGCGAACAGGAAATCAAACGTCTGGCTGCTCACAACGAGCAGTTCCATAACGAACTGACCAGTTATGAGAATAGCCAGACCAACGTCAGCCTGATGTTGAAAAAGAACAGCGGATATAAGAACCTTTACTTGTATCAGTGGTTAAAAGAAGATATAGGAGACTTCCTGAACAGGGAGCGATAATTACTAACCATTAACCCCCAAAATTAATTCTTAGTATCATGAGCATTGTACAACAAATTAACGAAGGACTTCAGACTTTAGGTTTCAGCCAGTCATTGGCCGACCAGTTAGATCAATTTATAGCATTTCTGGGAGTTCTCTTGGTGGCTTATCTGGCAGATTCCATTTGCCGGAAAATCTTGCTGAAAGTTGTTTCGCGTTTGGTAAAACAAACAAAAGCTACCTGGGATGACATTGTTTTCGACCGGAAGGTGATGGTGCACCTTAGCCGCATGGTGGCACCTATTCTTATTTATATCCTGCTGCCCCTGGCTTTTTCCGATGCGGGATCGGCAACGTTGGCGCTTATTATGCGTTTCTGCCTCATCTTTATTATTATAATGTTTCTTAGCTTTATCAGCGCTTTGCTTACTGCGGTTTATACCGTATATAGCGAGAAGGAACAGTTTCGCGACCGCCCTCTGAAGGGACTTTTGCAGACTGTGCAGGTAATTCTTTATTTTGTCGGGGGCATCATCGTTGTCAGCATACTGATTGACCGCTCACCCGGTGTATTGCTCACCGGTCTGGGAGCTTCGGCTGCCGTGTTGATGTTAGTGTTCAAAGACAGTATCATGGGTTTTGTTTCCGGTGTGCAGCTTTCTGCCAACAATATGCTGAAGGTGGGCGACTGGATCACCATGCCTAAGTATGGAGCGGACGGTGACGTAATAGAAGTATCATTGAACACGGTGAAGGTGCGCAATTTCGACAAGACCATCACTACCATTCCTCCTTACCTGCTCGTAAGCGACTCTTTCCAGAACTGGCGTGGTATGCAGGAGAGCGGCGGACGCCGCATCAAGCGTTCTATCAATATCGATATGAACAGTGTACGGTTCTGTACTCCCGAAATGTTGGCAAAGTATCGCAAGATACAGCTCTTGGCAAACTACGTTGAACAGACGGAACAAGTGATAAAGGAGTATAATGAAGAGCATCATATCGACAACTCCATCCTTGTGAACGGGCGTCGCCAGACGAATCTCGGCGTCTTCCGTGCTTACCTGAATTGTTACTTGAAGAGCCATCCGGGTGTAAATCATGATATGACCTGTATGGTGCGTCAGCTTCAACCTACCGACCACGGTATACCGTTGGAACTGTATTTCTTTTCTGCAACCACCTCCTGGATACCATACGAGGACTTGCAGTCCGACGTTTTCGACCATCTGCTGGCTATCATTTCAGAGTTTGATCTGCACGTATTCCAGTCACCGTCCGGTGAAGATTTCCGTGAAAGGCTTGGTTGAGATGAAAGGCTCTTGAACTCTCAGGTTATTCTCAATGCGATGGGAAGACCCCTTCAATGCGACGGGAAGACCCCTTCAATGCGATGAGGAAGCCCCTCAATACAATGGGAAGAAACCCTCAATACGATGAGGCGGGCGTTAAATTAACGCCGGACAAGTTCAAAAAGAACTGTCCGGCGTTGCTTTTGTAGAAGCTTAGCTTCGGCGTGTGTATTTCAATGAGTGATTAATATACTGTGTTTTGTGGGTCGAAGTTCGTCCAGCCTTCCAGCCAATTATCATTCGTGTCGCGGAAAGCACCGATATAGTTTCCGTCAGTTCCCATGATAGCCGTGGCGGGGCAGTAATTCTGACCGGTATTCATCGGGTCAGCCAATCCCAGTTCAGCCTCAGTCATTACTTTGTTCGAAGCCTCACTCTTGAAGAAAGTGTGTGAATAAGAAACCTGGCTTTCATCATACGTTCCGGTTTCTCTGTTGTAGAGATAATCTTCGTATTTCTTATTATTGTCCGAGCCAACCACGCCCATACCGGCAAAGATGATATTCTTCAGATGGAAATCACCGTTTTTGGAATATTGAACCGTGTTTCCTTTTTCGCCATCCACAATCAGGCCGATAGGATAACCTACTGCCAATGTATTTTCGCAGCTCAGCTTACTGCTGCGGCGTATCTGCATGGCGGACTGGAACAGACCCAGCTTGGACTTATTATCCGGGTACATGTCGCCGGCGGTGATGTATTCGGAAGTGTTCCGGAAATCAGTGTTCTTGGCAGCCATCGGGCCGATGAAGGTTACATTCTTGAATGTTGCGGTTGTGAATGGGGCAACGTCTGCACCTGTTCCGTTGTTATCGCTTTCGAAACCATTGGATTGCGAGGTGTCGGCAATGCGCGGGTCACGGATAGACAGGCAGTATTGTACAGTTCCGCTGAAGCCGTTGTCCGTATCGAATTCATCGTCCCAGCCTTTATAAGCTACCAGATATTTGCAGTTCACTGCACCGCCGAACCATTCGAAAGAGTCGTCGTTAGAGTACGATACCTGTAAGTGGTCGATGGTGGTACCACTACCCACGGAGCCGAATGTAATGCCGTTGATCTCTTTGTCTGTTTCAAAGGGATAACCTGCAAACTCCACGCGGATATACTGGAAGATACCGGAATTGTCGGCATCATTGCTGCCTCCGTGTATGGTGCGCGGTCCGCCTTCTATTTGCTGTGTACCCTGGTTGTTTTTGGCTTTACCGCAAATGATTAAACCACCCCAGTCACCCGGTCTGCGCTGTCCGGGAGCTTCCTCGGAAGTCATGACAATAGGGGCTTCCTTGGTTCCTTTCATTTCTACATATCCACCCGGTTCTATAATAAGACTCGCCATTGTCTGTTTGTCACCCTTGATAATAGTGCCTGCGGGAATCCTCAGTTTAGCGCCATCGGCTACGTATACCCAGCCTTTCAGCAGATAGGTTCCTTTTTCCAGAGTTACATCGCCGGTGAATACGAAGTGTTGATCGCCATTGCCCAGTTCTGTTCCATTATTGAACAGTACACCTTTGCTGTAGGCTGTTGTGCCATCATAAGTCACTTCGGGGTCTGTACTTCCATTTCCCCCGTTCCCACCATTCTCTCCATTGGTGTCGTCAGAACAGGAAGACATCACATTTCCAATTGCAATGGCTGTACACATCATAATGATCCAGCCAAACTTCTTAATTTTCATTTTCATACTTTTCTTAATTTGGGAATTAAACTTCTTTATGTTCAGGTTTTGTTAGTACTTTATAAACTGAAAGGGTGAAATATCAGAAGCTATAGGCTATGGCCAGGTTGTAGCTTCTTCCCGGTTTGTAACTGCGGGTCACCTCTTCAATGGTGCGGGCTTGTCCGTTTACGGTGACGTCTTCAAACTGTTTGAAGTAGTAGCGTTCGGCCAGCAAGTCACGTACGGTAGCTTTAATTTCCAGTTTGCCAAACTTTTTGCTTGCCGAAAGGTCGATGCTGTTGCGCGGCATTTCGTAAGAGTTTGGTATGTTGCGTGCATCACCTTCGGAAGAACTGCCGTAGCGGTTGCCTACACCGATGATACGTTTTCCGATACGGTTGTAGAGTACGGCGGCGTTCCATCCCTTATCCGGATTGTTATAGAAGAGACCCGTGTTGATGAGGTAAGGCGATTGCCCCTGCATGGGACGGTCTATATTATTGCCACCTTCTTTAAACTGTACTTTGCTCTTGATCCATGCGCCATTGAATGAGAAACTGAAATTACGCATACCGATGAAGTCGAGATTCTTGCGGATATCTACTTCTATACCGTAGTTGTTGGCACCTTTGGCGTTGACGTAAGAGTAGACCGGATCAGTTCCTCCCGACATGGTGTAGGTCCATTCAATAGGATTTTCGAAGTGTTTGTAGAACAGGGCAATGGAAACTTGCTCACCATTGCTGGGATACCATTCGTAGCGCAAGTCTACGTTCTGTATGTAAGCTGCCTGCAGGGATGAATTACCCATGACACTGCTTCCCAGGTCGAAATCATAATAGACGGAAGTGGACAGTTCACGAAATTCAGGACGGTTTACCGATTTACCGTAAGCCAGGCGGAACTGATGCTTTTCACTCAGTTTGTAAGTGGCATTGACGGAAGGGAACAGGTCTTTATAGTCATAGAAAGTACTTTGCAGGCTTTCTTCATACGAGCGGGTATTCATGATCAGTTCCTGACGGGCATATTCATAGCGTGCTCCGGCGTAGAAGTTGAAGGAACCTATCGGAACGTTGATGCCGACATAACCGGACAATTGCGTGTTTTTGCCCTCATAGTTATTCATGTAGTTCACTTCTTCCTGCATGTAGAGTTTGTCAATTCCATAGTTGGAGTCTATCAATATATTGTTTGCCACATCATTGTCAAACTGGAATCCCTTAGGCAGGCTGTTATTCGGTTGCCAGCCGTACTGGAACTGGCGGGTGTTGTAGGTACGTGTACGGTACTCGCCATAAGCACCGGCTTTCAAAGTAGGGGCGATGTCACCGAACTGGAAATCCTGGCGATAATTTATATTTGCTGAGCCGATGTGTTCGTCCAGTTTGGTGAATTCACGGCTGATACGGTAAATACCCATGGTTTCATTGGTGCGGTCGGTACGTTCAATGAGGCGACGGTCCGGCAGGTTACGGTTGGCGTAAGCATAACCCACACTCCAGTCGAAACGACTGTCATCAAAGTTGTGCCTGCCTGTGAACTGGGTGTTGTAAGTGGTACGGCTGGAGTAGTAATACTCCATGTTGTTGATGTTGTCCGGTTGTGCGTTGAAACCTGTACGTTCCGAGTTGCGGTCTTTGGATATCTGGTTGAAGATATTCTTGAACTCATAGCGATGGTTGCTGTTGCGTGGCTGGAAGGTGAGGTTCAGCAGGGCACCGAGGCGGATATCATTGCTGTATTGGTTGTCCGTTGCTTTCCGCAGATAGACGTATTTGTCATTGTTGGTATCATAAGGGCCATAGAGAGAGTTTTCCATATCGAGATAAGTCTTATAGGAGTTGCTGTAATTCACAGCAGCCAGCATACCGATGGCACGTCCGCTTTCGGTTTTCCACTTGCGGTTGTATGCCATATTCAATTTTAAGTCCCCTACGGGTTTGATGGTTTTCAGTGTCCAGTCGTTGTTGAAACCATTGTTCAATACATCTATGCGAGCTGTGTTTCCGGTTTCATACCCGGGATGCATGTTCAGTGTGCCTTTCATACCGGCATCCAGACTACGGAAACCGTTTCCGAAGCCGAGCCGGTCCATGCTGCTACCCTTGGCTTTACGAAAGTCTTTGAAGTGCGTCTGGTCATTGATAGCTCCTCCTACTGATATGTTGAAGCTGTTTTCGCCGGGCATATCTTTGGTATTTATCAGGATGAATCCACCCGTAAAGTCTGCGGGATATTCCGGGGCGGGGCTTTTTACGATTACCATATTATCCAGTTGTGAACTGGGGATGATGTCGAATGAAAAGGCGCGTGAATCGGCTTCCGAACTGGGCACGGCACTCCCGTTCATCCATACATTATTGTACCGCTGCGACAGGCCGCGCACCATTACAAACTTTTCGTCGATGATGCTGATGCCGGGTACGCGACGGATGACTTCCGAGGCATTGCTGTCCTGGGTTTTAGCTATTTGTTGGGCGGAAACCCCGCTCTGTACTACGAGGCTGCGGCGCTGTTCCTGTATGAGTGCCACCTCGTTATTCCGTTTGGCTTGTGCAGTGACGGAGACTTCGCCTAACGTTTGTGCATCACTCTCCATCTCAAAGTTCAGCACAGTTTCGGCCTTAACTTTTACACTGTTGAGCAGGACGTCTTTGTATCCTATATATCTCACGGCTATGGTGTATGTACCGTCTTTTACATTCAGCGTATAGTTACCGTCGATGTCGGCTACTGCCCCCTGCGCTGTCCCGGTTATCTGTATGGTAGCTCCGGTCAACGGCTCTTTCGTCTGCTTGTCGAGGACGGTCCCTTTGATGTTTCCAGCCAGGGCGGTCATGGTGGAAAGTACCAGTAATAAAATGAAGAAAAATACTTTTCCTAAATCCAGTTTCATGCTCATCTTTTATTGTTTCTTGTTTCCGGTGCAAAGATGCGGCAACGGAATTACAACCGTAATACACATGTCATACAATTGATTCTCAATTAAGTTACAATTTGGTGACACCACGGATAAAGCGGACCTATTCAGTTCATAGCCTATAACGTTCTAAACTTTCTTTTTTTGTTAGTAGGAATAGGACAGAAATTAATAAGTAAGCATTATCTTTGCGCTATTCAGAATATTAAAAGCACAAATCGTATGAGTGGCAATCGATCACATGAGGCAAAACGTTTTCAGCTCCTTTCATCTGTTGGACAAATAGGCTGGTGGGAAGCAGATTTAACTACTGGGGAATATCTTTGTTCCGAGTATGTTTGTAATTTGTTAGGCTTGAAGGGAGACAC
>ENA-UEQN01003194-UEQN01003194.1-human-gut-metagenome-genome-assembly--contig:-NODE-3194-length-10461-cov-4.679892_pt1 | contig 10461 bp, 9 predicted proteins | sample MGYA00242940_ERZ507944 | MGnify/ENA primary metagenome ERZ507944 (study PRJEB26167, sample SAMN06115449) | human gut metagenome | host: Homo sapiens | place: China:Fujian | collected 2015-08-20...
TGAGTAAAACCAGGACATTGGAATTTGAGCAGTTTATCACTTCGAGCAAATTATTTCATGAGTTCGATGAGATGGTGTTCCGTAAACTGGTTGAAAAGGTAGTGATATGCGAGGATTCAGTTGTTTTCAAATTCACTGATTACCTGGAACGCGAAGTTCCATTGATTGATTAAAATTCATAAAATTTGGGCCGATTGGGTAACCAGTCGGTCTTTTTTTTCTTTCTAAAATTAGTGGTGTTTTTTTGCGTTTATCCAAAAAAGGACTTCGTTTATTGACACCGATTTGTCTAATGGTAGTTGGGTAGTCTTTGAGGTCTTTTTGTCAGACTTTTTTGACTGTCGAAACAACTCGACACCGCCATCAACCCGCTGCTCGCAAAAATACAGAGATCGACGGCGGACGTGTGGGGCAAAGAGGTGCGCCGCCTCGCGCAGTACGGCGTGAACGGCGGCGTGGGTGCGGGCACCGAAGAGGGGGATCTGCCCTCCGCCGCGGGCAACAATTACGAGCAGTTCGTGACCACCCTCAAAAATTTATACGGCACCATCGAGATCAGCGACAAGGCGGTGCGCGCTTCGGAAAACAACGTGGGCGCTTTCGTAAATCTTTTAAACGCCGAAATGGACGGGCTGATCCGCTCTTCCGCGTTCAATTTCGGGCGCATGCTGTTCGGCGACGGCAGCGGCGTCTTGTGCAAGGTAGTGTCCGTTTCGGGCAATACCGTCACCGCGGACGGCGTGAAAAATCTCATCGAAGGCATGGTCGTGGACGTTCTGGCCGCGGGCGGCGCGCCGATTTCGGGCGCGAAAGGGCGGCGCGTGGTCGCGGTAGACCGCGCGGCGAAGACCTTTACCCTTTCGGGCGACGCGCTGACGGGCGTTGCGAAGGATAATCTCGTGTGCGTGCAGGGCTCGTACAATCTCGAACTGACGGGGCTCGGCGCTATTTTCAAGGACACAGGCTCTCTCTACGGGCTGGACAGGGCGACGCACAAGTGGATGATCCCCTATATGCAGTCCTCGGTGGGCACGCTGAGCGAGACCGTCATGCAAAAGGCGATCGATTGGCTGGAAGAACGCGCGGGCAGCCGCGTCGATTTCATCGTATGCAGTTGGGGCGTCAAGCGCGCGCTGCAAAACCTCTTGTCCGAAAACAGACGCTCGACCGACGTGGAAGTGCTCGCGGGCGGGTACAAGGCGATGACGTACAACGGCATTCCCGTGGTCGCCGACCGTTTCTGTCCCGACGGCACCATGTACCTTCTCAATACCTCCGATTTCTGCCTGCATCAGTTATGCGACTGGAAGTGGCTGGAAGGGGACGACGGCAAAGTGCTCAAACAGATCGCGGGCAAGCCGCTCTATACGGCGACTTTGGTCAAGTACGCCGACCTCGTCTGCGCGCGCCCCTGCGGACAGGCGATGCTCACGGGCATCACGGAGGCGTGATCTTTACGGGCGCAGGGAGAAACGATATGAAAGTGAGAGAGATACTTTGCGCCGCCGCAGGCATGCTGGGGCGCGCGGACGCGGCTGCGTTTTTGACGGACGGCGTGGGAGCGGACGTGCGGGCGCTGGAAGGGGAGGTTTCCGCCCTTCTCCGCGCCTACAACCTGACGGAATCGGAAACTGCGCTCGTTTACCGCCCTCTGCGCCTTTCGGAAAAGGTTTCCTCGGCGGACGGAACGATCGCCTATTCCGTATTTTCCGAGCGCCCCGTGAACGTGGAAAAAGTCTGGAAAGAGGGCGAAGAAATAAATTTTACTCTCCTTGCGGACGCGCTGAAAACGGCTGCGGGAGAAGTGGAAGTCCTGTACCGCTACGCGCCCGCCGCAAAGACTGCGGAGGACGACAGCGAATACGGGCAAGGGGAAGCGCGCGCCCTCGCCCTCGGCACTTGCTGCGAATATGCGCTCTCGTCGGGAATGTACGACGAGGCCGTAATGTGGGATAAGCGCTACAAGGACGCGCTCGCCGCCCTATGCCGCACCCGCGGCGGCACGCTGAAAGGGCGGAGGTGGGTATGATATTTTCAAAAAACAGCCTTTTCTCGGAAAAGGGCGCGGCAAAAGTTTACCGCTTTTTTCCTGCCGACGCGGGGCGCACCGTCAATTTTCGCAAGGAAAACAAAACCTTGCAAAAGTGCGCGGGCATTTCCGCGTTCGCGGCTCTTCCCGAAGGCGTGCGCGCCGAAAAACTGTATGCGTCGGGGGAAACGCTCTTCGCGTGGTGCGACGACAAAAAAATTTATGTTTCGGAGGGCGGCGCGTTCCTTGCCTGTGAAAGCGCTTTTGCCGCCGCGCCCGCGTTTTGCGAGGCGTTCGACGGCAGCGCGGCCGCACCGCTCTTTTCCGACGGCGAAAAGACGTACGTCTTTCTGTCGGGCGCGGCGTATGCCGCAAACGTGCCCCCGTTTACGGCGGCGTGTTACGCCTACGAACGGCTGTGGATCTTCGGCGGCGGCAAACTGAAATTCAGCGCGCCCCTTGCCTACGACGATTTTTCGGTGCGCAAAGACGGCGGCGGCGAGATCGAAGCGCCCGACGGGGCGGGCGGCGTGCTCGCGCTCGTTCCCTTCGAAAACAGGATCATGCTTTTCCGCGAAAGGGGCGTACAGATATTGGACGTGCGGGGCGAGCCGACGGATTTTTGCCTGCGGGACGCGGCGTTCTTTTCGGAACATGTCTTAAAAGATACGATCGCCTGCGGCGGGGGAAACGTATGGTTCTGTACGGACGCGGGCGTATACCGCGGCAAAGGCGAAAGTTTTTCGCGCCTGCAAGCGCCCGAAGGGATTTCCGCGCGCGGGTTCCGCGGCGCATATGCCGAGGGCTGTTATCAATTGTCGGCAAGATCCGCCGCGGGCGAAACGTATCTGTTGCGGTATAAAGAAAACACGGAAATTTTCCGCGCGGAAATTTCCGACGTGTGCGGGTACGGAAATACGTGCGTATTTTTGCGGGACGGGCAGGCGTGCGAATGGGCGGCGGACGGCGCGCCGCTCGTATCCGCATGGGAGAGCGGCGCGTGCGATCTGGGCGACGCGCGAAACAAGGTGCTCGAACGCGTGATCGTGCGCGGCAGAGGAAACTTTCTTCTGCGCGTGCAGGGCGGGCGGCGCAGCCGCATTGCGCCCGTGCGGTTCAAAGACGGTCGGGCGGAGATATACGCGGGACTGTACGGCGACGTGTTCCGCCTGACTTTGGAAACGGACGCCGCAGACGCCGAACTTGAAGAGATCGATTGTCTGTTCGCGCTCTCGCGGGGAGGAAAACTATGACGCAGGAAGAACTGGACGCGGCGGTGAAAAAACTTATCGCGGAGGCAAACGATCTGAGCGCCGAGCAAAACCGCAAGTACGCGGCGGCGTATGCAAAAGCGGAGGGCGCCGCGCTCAAAAACCGCACCGCCCGCTCGACGATCTTCGGGTTTGTCAAGACGGATCTCAAAGAGGCGTGCGACCGCGCGCTCAAAAAGATCCAGGACGATCTGGACGAGAGCCTCGCCGCCCTGTATCTTGAAAACGAGCAGGGCGGCGGGGGCAGCGGCAGTACCGACGCGCCCTACGAAGTGGATTATTCCCTGCCCATGCGGGAGCGCTACGTCACCGTCAAAAATTACTATCTCGCCTACGACGACAAGGCGCAGGCGGTGGAAGACTGTATGAAAGACGAGGTCGCGAAGGAATATCTCGGCGTCTATTACGATTATCTTTTACAACTTTTGAAAATGTCGCTTTAAAAAAAGATTTATTTTCCATAAAAAACGTTTGACAAACGGGCGCGGCGGTGATAGGATAGTATTATAAAAAAACCGATGAGGCAGAAGAGTAGGTTTCGTCGTCAGCGCAAAGAGAGTTTTTGGTTGGTGGAAAAAAACGGCTGCACGAAAGTTGAATGGACTGCCGAGGGCGTCTTCGAGCGCGCGGAATCTCGCGCGGGTAGCGGGCGACGTGGCTTTCACGTTACAGAAAGAGGATATTCAGGGCGTCGCGCCCGCGTATTCATAACGAGGCGGTTCTTTTACGGACTGCGAAATTGGGTGGCAACACGGTGTATTCGTCCCAAACGGATATACCGTGTTTTTTTATTTGCAAAATTTTTTTATCAGAGGTATTCCTATGAAAAAACTGTTGACTTTTCTGCTGGCCGCGCTTACGGCCGTTTCCTGCGCGTTTGCGCTCACAGCGTGCGACAGCCGCACGCAGATCGCCGTCTTGCAGTACGCGGAACACGGCTCTTTGGACAATTGTTATCAAGGGCTCAAAGAGGGGCTTGCGGAAAAAGGGTACGGCGCGGACAAAATCTCTTTCAATTTCAAAAACGCGAAGGGCATCGACGCGGATAATACCACTTACGCAAATTCTCTGATCAACGGCAATCCCGCCGTGGCGGTGGGCATCGCCACGCCCTCGGCGTACGCGCTCGCGAACGCTTCCAAAGGCGACGTGCCCGTGGTCTTTACCGCCGTTTCCGATCCGTATGCGGAGAGCATGGATTTCCGCAAATTCAAAAACCTGACCGGATCTTCCGACAAACTGCCCGTGGAAAATCAGATAGACCTGATACGCTCTTTTTATCCCGCCGACAAGATTGTAAAGATCGGCATCGTCTATTCTCTGTCCGAGGCGAATTCCGTTTCGCAGATCGCGGAATTCGAGGCGTTCGAAGCGGAGAAGAACATCGAGATCGTAACGCAGGGCATCAACGCCGCCACGGATATCCCGGGCGCGGTGGATACGCTCATCGGCAAAAAAGTAGACTGTCTCAACAATCTCACGGACAATAAAGTGGTGCAGAACCTCAACACCGTGCTCGACAGGGCGAACGGCGCGAAGATCCCCGTGTTCGGCAGCGAGATCGAGCAGGTGGAAAAAGGGTGCCTTGCCAGTTGTTCCCTCGATTACGTGGAACTGGGCCGCCGCACGGGCTACATGATCGCGGACATTTTAAACGGCAAAAAGGCGGACGAGATCGAATATCTGTTCATCGAGGACGGCTACACCGTCGATTACAATTCCGAAGTGCTGAAAACGCTCGGCATGACGCTCGCCGACGCGTACAAGGACGCGAACGACGTAAAGGCATAAAACCATGGATTTTCTCAATCAGGCGAGCACGGTACTGCAAATGGGGTTTATATACGCCATCGTGGCGCTGGGCGTATATATCACCTATAAAATACTTGATTTTCCCGATCTGTCGGTGGACGGCACCTTCCCGCTCGGCGGGGTGGTGTTTGCCGTCCTCGTCACGAACGGCTGTCCCTGGTTTCTGGCAATGCCCGTTTCCTTCTTTTCGGGCTGTGCGGCGGGATTTGTGACGGGCATTCTGCACGTCAAACTGAAAATCAACAATCTTCTTTCCGGTATCATTACCATGACCGCGCTGCTGTCCGTCAACTATCTCATCGCGGGCGGGCCGTCGGTGTCCTTTTCGCAGACGGAAACGCTGCTCAGCGGCGGGTTTTTAAGTTCGATTCCGCGCACGGCGAGAAATTACGTACAGGCGGGATTTATTCTGCTGTTCGTCGTGCTGTGCAAAGTTTTGCTCGATCTGTTTTTAAAGACAAAATCGGGCTTCCTGCTGCGCGCCACGGGGGACAATCCGCAGTTGGTCACGCAGATGGGAAAAAATACCGACAACTATAAAATGCTGGGGCTGATGCTCGCCAACGGGCTGGTGGCGCTGGCGGGCAGCATCTATTGTCAATACGGTTCGGTATATAATTCCGACATGGGCACGGGCACGGTGGTCATCGCCCTGGCGTGCGTCATCATCGGCTGCGTGGTCGCAAAGCATATCCGCTTTTTGTCGGATACGGCGGGCGTCGCCGTCGGCTCGGTGCTCTATTACGCGGTGCTCACCGCGGCGCTGTTCCTGTGCGGCAGCGAATATACAAAACTCATCGTGGCGATCCTCTTCGTGCTCGTGCTGCTCTTCGACAGCGGGCTGGCGGGGCGCACTTTGAAAAAAATCTTTCGCAAAAGGAGGAAGGGCGATGCTGGAACTGCAATCGATCCGTAAAACATTCAACCGCGGCACGCCCGACGAATCGGTGCTCTTCGACGATTTTTCCTTTACCGTGAAACGGGGCGAATTCGTCTCGATCGTCGGCTCGAACGGCTCGGGAAAGACCACGCTTCTCAATCTCATCAGCGGTTCGGTTTCTGCGGACGGCGGCAAGATCGTGCTGGGCGGGGAGGATATTTCCTCGCAGAAAGAATTCGTGCGCGCGCGGCGCATCGGGCGGGTGTTTCAAGACCCCTCGCGCGGCACCGCCAATTCGATGACGGTCGCGGAGAATATGGCGCTCGCCGAAAATAAAGGAAAGCCCTATAATCTGACGGCGGGGCTCAATAAGAAACGGGTGGAAGGGTACCGCGACATGCTCGCGCCCCTGCGCCTCGGCCTGGAAGAGCGCATGAACGTGCCCGTCGGCGCGCTTTCGGGCGGGCAAAGACAGGTGCTGACGCTCGTCATCGCCACGATGACGCCCATCGATTTATTGCTTTTAGACGAGCACACGGCGGCGCTCGATCCGAAAACGAGCGAGATCACCATGCTTCTCACAGACAAGATCATATCCGAAAAGAAACTGACCGCGCTGATGGTCACGCACAATCTGCGCTTTGCTGAGCAGTACGGCACAAGGCTGTGTATGTTCGACAAAGGGCGCGTGGTGCTCGATAAAGCGGGCGAAGACAAGAAAAACACGAGCGTGGACGATCTTTTAAAGGTGTTCAACGAGATTTCCATCGAATGCGGAAACTGATACGGGAGGGGATTTTCGCCCCTCCTTTTCGCTTTCAGTCAAAAAAAGGCAAAATAAGGGCTTTACAGAACGCCGTTTTTATTATATAATAGAGCGGTAGCAGTATTTGAGTTTTACAAAAGGAGGATGAGATATGCGTTATCTGGGAATGACTTTCAAATATATCTTTAAAAATTTCATCTTCATTTTCTTCTTCGCGCTCATCCCTTCGTTCTTTTTCGCCATGTCCACGGATATCCATAATATCGGCGCGGTGGCGGATAATATCGTTACGGGAGAATTCGATCTCAGTTTCGTACAACTTTTCAACTTTTTTTCGCTGTTCTCGTTGAAGCGCTGGCCTTTCGCGCTCGCGGCGTTCGTGCTCACCCTCCTGTTCATGGCGATGTTGCTGTCCATGATGGAAAAGCATATGCGCGTCGGTTCGCGTTCCTTCCGCGACCTGTTCAAAAGAATAGATTACAACCTCGGCAGCACGTTCTTCATTCTCTTGCTGGCGCTGATCGCCTACGAATTCTGGGCGCTCGTCACGGCGGGGCTGTGCTCGCTCGTCGTTCTGATCGTGACCAACGGGCTTGCGCGCTGCATTCTCGGCATCGCGCTCGCGTGCGGCATGATGGTGCTTCTATGCTACCTCGTTTCTCTGTTCCTGCTTTGGCTGCCCTGCCGCCAGATCACGGGATACAGTTTCATGGATTCGCTCTCCTATTCTTCGCAGATCTCGACGGGTAAGAGAGGAAAAATATTCCTTGCGGTATTGATTCCTTATCTTTCCTGCTCTCTCTTGCAGGGGATCGTGGTCACCGTTTCCGCTTTCGCGGATATGCGGCCCGTCGTGTTCCTGTGCATAGAGATCATCTACATATTCGTATTCTTATATTATAATGTATTGATGTACGTCCTGTTCTTCGATGCCAACGGCGAGGAACGCTTGGATCTCAAAAAGAAATATTAAACGTTGCGGGAGGCGCCGTCGTGATTTTCAGAAACGCGTTCAATCTGTTTATCGATAATTTCAAACTCAATTATAAATATTTGTTGTATAAGATCATCGTCGTGCTCTTGACGGTCGGTTTGTCCGCGGCGCTCATCGTTCCGAATATCTCTTTCATCTTTTCGAGCGCGGAACTATCCACGCTCGTCGGGCTTTTCAAAGATTTTTTCGACGCGATCGCCAAAGGCGACACGGAGTTTTTGGCGGGATTTTCCGAACGACTCACTGCGGCTGTCGCCGACATGGGCACGCTCTTGCAGTCGAAAACTTCGAATATCGTCTTTACCGCCGTATCCGCCGTGGTGATCCTGCTCGTTTCCAAATTTTTGGGCGGCATGGGTAATTTTACGTTGGGAAGCCTTTTGGACGACCGGCTTTCCAGTTACGCGAACACTTCGTTCAGCGGCGCATTTATCAAGAATCTGGGGAAAAGCAGCCTCTGGCAACTCTTTTACGTGCCCGTCACCTTTGTTTACGACGTGCTCGTCATTCTTCTTTGCTACGCGTTTTTCCTCCTCATGCTCGCCGTCTTTCAGGTGGGCGTCATCGCCACGCTCGCGGCGCTGATGCTCTCCGTCACGCTCTTTGTCGGTTCGCAGGCGATCAAACTCACGTTCGCAAACAGCATGGTTCCCGCCATCGTCACCGATCGGCAAAAGATGGGCAAAGCCATCAAAAAGGGATTCCGCGCTTCGCTCGACGGATTCGGAAAAATGTTTTCCACTTATCTCGTGACGTGCTATCTCATCATGGGGCTCAACATCCTTGCGGCGCTCGTCACGTTCGGCAGCGCGCTCCTTATAACGATTCCCTCGTCCTATCTTTTGTTGGTGTGTATTCAATTCGTCAGTTATTACACGTCCGAAAAGAAAAAATATTTCGTGGCGGCGGATAAGATCGTTGTACCCGAGGAAACGCGCAAAGACGAGAATTTTTACGACAATATCAGCATAAACTGAATCAAATATATCGGAGGTTAAAGAAGGGTTTTATGGATTATAAGGAAAAGTACGAGAGTTGGTTGAAGGATCCGGCTCTCTGCGAAGAGGGGAAAGCGGAACTTTCGTCGATCGCGGGCGACGAAAAGGCGATAGAATACCGGTTCGGAGCACAACTCGAGTTCGGCACGGCGGGCATGCGCGGCATCATCGGCTACGGCACGAACATGATGAACGTATACACCGTGCGCCGCGCAACGCAGGGACTTGCGGAATACGTCAGATCGCTGGGCGAGGCGGCTTGCCGCCGCGGCGTGGCGATTTCTTTCGATACCCGCAGAAAGTCGGACGAGTTCGCCAAAGCCGCGGCGGGCGTTCTCGCAGCCAACGGCGTACGCGTCTGGCTGTATAACGACGTGCATCCTGTTCCCATGCTCTCCTATGCCGTCCGTAAACTGGGCGCGGTCGCGGGCATCATGATCACCGCCAGCCACAATCCGAAAGAATATAACGGTTATAAAGTGTACGGCGAGGACGGCGCTCAAATGTCGCCCGAGGCGACGGCCGACGTCGTGAAGTTTATTTCCGCGATCGGCGATTATTTCGCGGTGAAAGAGGAGAGAAACGCCCTTATCCGCCGCGTGCCCGCCTCCGTCGATAAGAGTTATTATAAAAATCTGACCAAACTGTCGCTTTCCCGCCGCGCGGTGCGCAAAGTCGGCAAAGATCTCAAACTCGTTTATACCCCCGTGCACGGCAGCGGCTACGTTCCCGTCACCACCATTTTGAAAAAGTTGAAAATCAACGTTTCCGTCGTGGAGGAGCAGGTCGCCAAAGATCCCGATTTTTCCACCGTCGAAGTGCCCAATCCCGAGTTCAAGGAAACGCTGTCCAAGGGCATCGCGCTTGCGGATAAGATACATGCGGACGCCGTGTTCGGCACCGATCCCGATTCCGATCGGTTGGGCGTCGCCGTCAAAAACGAAAAGGGCGAATTCGTCGCGCTTTCGGGAAATCAGGTGGGCATTTTGTTGCTCGATTATATCCTGACGCGGCTCAAAGAGGAGGGCAAACTTCCCGAAAACGGCGCGGTCGTCAAAAGTTTCGTCACGACCGGCATGGCAAAGGCCATCTGCGACGATTTCGGCGTGGAACTTTTGGACGTTCCCGTCGGGTTCAAGTTTATCGGCGAAAAAATCAAGGAATTCGAAGCGGACGGTTCGCATACCTTTTTATTCGGGTTCGAAGAAAGTTGCGGATATCTGCGCGGCACCGACGGCAGCCGCGATAAGGACGCGGTGGTCGCCTCCATGCTGTTTGCCGAACTTTGCTGCTATTACACCTATAAACAGCAGACCGTGTACCAGCATCTGATGGATATTTACGCAAAATACCAGTATGTGCTCGACCGCAACGTGAGTATCAAATTCGACGGGCTCAACGCCATGAAAGAAATGAACGCGGTCGTCGATTCGCTCAAAAGCAAGAGCGTTGAAAAGTTCGATATCTACAACGTCGTTGCGGTGCGCGATTATTCCTCCGCCGTGCGTAGGCTTGCGGACGGCACGGAAGAAAAAATGGATATCCCGACCTCCAACGCGGTCTATTACGAGTTGGAAAACGGCAGTTTTATCTGCGTGCGGCCCAGCGGCACCGAACCCAAACTGAAAATTTATTATTCGGTCAAAGCGAAAGACGAGGAGTCGGCGGAAAAGGCTTTAGAAAGGATGCGCGGCGCTTTCGAAAAAATGCT
>ENA-UEQN01003197-UEQN01003197.1-human-gut-metagenome-genome-assembly--contig:-NODE-3197-length-10459-cov-9.472741_pt1 | contig 10459 bp, 7 predicted proteins | sample MGYA00242940_ERZ507944 | MGnify/ENA primary metagenome ERZ507944 (study PRJEB26167, sample SAMN06115449) | human gut metagenome | host: Homo sapiens | place: China:Fujian | collected 2015-08-20...
CCGGATGTGGGCATCATCACCTGCATCGGCGTGTCCCACATCGGCAATCTGGGCAGTCAGGAGAACATCTGCAAGGCAAAGCTGGAGATCTGCAACGGCCTGCCGGAGGGTGCACCGCTGGTGCTGAACTATGATGATAAGTTCCTGCGCGCCGCAAAGCTGCCCGCCCACGTGAAGCCGGTATGGTTCAGTCTGGCAGATGAGAACGCTGATGTGTGTGCACTGTCCATCCGGCAGGAAGAGGACGGCATGAGCTTTGTGCTGGAAGATCAGGAAGAGGGCACCTTTGTGGTCAAGATCCCGGCCATGGGCAAGCACAATGTGGCAAACGCTCTGGCTGCCTACTGCGCCGCCACCCGCTTGGGCTGCGACCCGCGCGGTGTCATCAAGGGGCTTTCCAATTTTGAGCAGACCGGCCGCCGCCAGAAGGTGGTGCACAGCAAGGGCGTTACCGTCATTGAGGATTGCTACAATGCAAACCCCGACAGCATGAAGGCCGCGCTTGCCATGTTCAAGGAATTCCCCTGCAAGCGCCGCTTTGCCCTGCTGGGCGATATGCTGGAGCTGGGCGAGCTGTCCCGCGAAGCCCACGAGGAGCTGGGCCGTCTGGCTGCGGAGAGTGATCTGTACTGCCTTGTGACCTACGGCGAAAACGCAAAGCGCACGGCTGTGGTGGCTGCGGCCAAGGGGGTCAAGACCCTCCATGCCAACAACTACCGCGAGGCAGCGGATGCTCTGCTGAACCGGATAGAGCCGGGCGATGCCCTGCTGGTGAAGGCAAGCCGCGGCATGGCGCTGGAAAAAGTGCTGGAAATTTTCTACGCAGAGCAGAAAGATGCCGAAGAATAACCCTTTGGCATGAATTTGGAGATTGAAAAATGATTCGTTTCGCCTTGGTCGTCGCGTCGGTGCTGGGTTTTGTGCTGACTGCGGCGCTCGGCAATATGATGGTGCCGCTGCTGCGGGGGCTGCAGCGTGCGGCACGCGGTACACAGCCGGACAGCGATGCCCCGGACAGCCCGGTGCCTACCATGGGCGGGCTGTGCCTGATGGTGGGCACCCTTGCCGCTGTGGGCGTGGGCTGGCTGGCCGCATGTGCTGCACAGCCTTCCCTGCTTGGCAGCGACCGGCAGATGACCTCCCGCCTGCTCATTGCACTGCTGGGGTCGCTGGCCTTTGGCGCAGTGGGGCTGGCCGATGATCTGGCCCGCATCCGCGGCCGCTACCCGAACGGTTTGGGCCTTGGCCTGCGCCGCACACAGCGCCTTGCACTGGAATGCACTGCTGCAGCGCTGGTGCTGGGCCTGCTGGCACTGAACGGGTGCCTGCCCACAGGGCTGATCCTGCCGGGAGCAGGCTATGTGGAATGTGCGCTGGCACCGCTGCTGTGGGCTGTGCTGCTGGTGGCGATGGCCGAGGCGGCCCGCGTGGCCGACGGTGCCGACGGCACGGTGTGCGGCGCGGCCTTTGCGGCCATGCTGGGCCTGATGATGCTGGAAACACAGCTGGGCTGGTTTCCGCTGGCAGTATTCCCGGCGGCACTGGCCGGTGCACTGATGGCCTTTCTGCTGTGGGATTTTCCACCGGCAAAGCTGCACCCCGGCCGGTGCGGCTGCTTGTATGCAGCGGGAGCCATTGGCTGCATTCCGCTGTGCATTGGCTACGCAGAGCTGAGCATCCCGCTGGCACTGCCCTTCTGGGTGGAGGGCGGCATGGTGGTGCTGCAGGTCCTGTTCTGCCGCTGGAAGGGCAGGCCGCTGTTTGCGGCGGCACCGCTGCACCGCTGGCTGGAAAAGCGCGGCATGAGTGCAGTGAATATTTTTTACAGCCTGTGCGCACTGAGCGTGTGCGGGCTGGCGCTGGCCGTGCGTCTGGCACGCTGGGCCTGAGCGCCTGATTCTGAAAATAAGGGGGCGTGGCAATGGCAGCCACCCGCAGACAACATAAAAACCAAAAAGAACGTGCATGGGTGCCGCCGCTGCAGCGGGACCCGGGACCATGGAACCGGCTGCTGCTCAACTGGCTGGCAACGCTGGCCATTATCATGGTGTTCGGCCTTGTAATGCTGTACAGCGCAAGCTACACCACCGGCTACCTGCGCATGGGCGACAGCCTGCACTACATCAAGCAGCAGGCTATCTGCACGGCCATTGGCATTGGCTGTATGGTAGTCATGAGCTATGTGGATCACCGCTTCCTGCGCTGGGCGAGCAAGCCGCTGTACTGGGTGGTGCTGGCTATGCTGGCCGTCACGCTGACCTTTGCACCGCTGAACGGCTGCCGCCGCTGGATCCGTCTGGGCGGCTTGACTCTGCAAACCTCTGAGGTGGCAAAGTTTGAGATGATCCTGCTCTCGTCCCATCTGGCGGCAAGTGCGCCGCAGATCGGCCGGTTCAGCCCGTCGCTGAGAGAAAAGATCAAGCCAAAGGATTGGCTGTTCATCCGCATCGTAAGGCAGCTGATCGTGCCGGTGCTGCCGCTGGTGCCGGTGGTGTTGCTGCTGTTTTTAGAGCCGCACATGTCCGGCATCCTGCTGACCACCGCCATCGTGGGCACCATCCTCATGCTGACCGGCTGCGGCGGTGTATTGACATGGTGCGGGGCCGCAGCGGCGGCTCTGCTGCTGAAACCGGCCCTGACGCTGGTGGAATCCATTGGCTATCTGCAGGACCGCCTGAACACATGGTCCGATGATCTGGAAGCGCTGAACGACCAGACCAAGCAGAGCTTGTACGCCATCGGCTCCGGCGGACTGAAGGGCCTTGGCCTTGGCAACAGCGTGGAAAAGCAGCTCTGGCTGCCGGAAAGCACCAACGACTTCATCTTCAGTGTGGTGTGCGAAGAATTGGGCTTCATCGGCGCGGTGCTCATCATCGTGCTGTTCATACTGCTCATAGCGCAGGGCCTGATGATCGCCTATAAGGCCGAGAACCAGTTCTGCACCATGGTGGGGATTGGCATTATGGCGCAGATCGCCTGGCAGGTGTTCTGCAACATCGCTGTGGTCACCAACACCATCCCGAATACCGGCATCAGCCTGCCGTTTTTCTCGTCCGGCGGCACCAGTCTGATCTTGCTGCTGGCAGAAATGGGCGTGATGGTGAACATTGGGCGCAACGGAGAGCGGGCGGCGCAGCAGAGGGCAGCGGCCCACGCACAGCGGCAGGCTGCAAAGGCTCAGCGTGATGCGGAGCTGAAGGACCGTACCATCAATCTGGACGATGCCCGCCGTGCGCGCAATGAACTGTAACGACTGTTTTGAGGGCGCAGGCCAGTGGGGAGCTCCCCGATGGCCTGACCAGATGCACTAATAATAGAGGAGGAATCGTCATGCGAGTTCTGATCGCTGCCGGCGGCACTGCCGGCCATATCAACCCGGCACTTGCCATTGCAGGTGCTATCAAAAAGGCAGACCCTTCTGCCGAGATCCACTTTGCCGGCCGCAAGGAGGGCATGGAGTACCGTCTGGTAGGACAGGCGGGCTATCCCTTCCACCATATCGAGATCACCGGTTTCCAGCGCAGGCTGTCGCTGAACAACATCAAGCGCAACATCGTTACGCTGTGGAATCTGGCCCTCTCTGGCCCCAAGGCAAAGGCCATTATGAAGGAGGTCAAACCCGATCTTGTGATCGGCTGCGGCGGCTATGTGTCCGGCCCGGTGGTGCGCTGTGCCGCCAAAATGGGCATCCACACCGCCATTCATGAGCAGAACGCCTTCCCTGGCGTGACCAACAAGCTGCTGGCACCGGATGTGGATCTCGTGTTTGCCGCCGTGCCTGCTGCTGTGGAAAAGCTGGGCGCACCTGATAAGACCATCGTGGTGGGCAATCCGGTGCGCCCGGAGGTGTTCACCAAGGCAAAGGACCGCGATGCCATCCGCGCTGAGCTGGGCGCGGGCGACCGCACGGTGATCCTTTCCTTCGGCGGCAGCCTTGGCGCACGCCGCGTCAACGAAGTGGTGGCCGACCTGTGTGCATGGGAACAGCACGAGAAGAAGCCGGTGCTGCATCTCCACGCTACCGGCCAGTACGGTGTGCAGCTGTTCAAGGATCTGGAAAAGGAAAAGAACTTCGCGGAGGGCGACGGCCTTGTGGTGAAGGAATACATCAACAATATGCCGGAACTGCTGGCTGCGGCAGACCTTGTCATCAGCCGCGCCGGTGCGCTGACGCTGGCCGAGCTGGAAGCTGTTGGCCGTGCAGCCGTGCTCATCCCCAGCCCCAATGTGGCTGAGAACCACCAGTACTTCAATGCCATGGAACTGCAGAAGGCCGATGCCGCTGTGGTGATCGAGGAAAAAGACCTGACCGGCGAAAAGCTGGTGAGCACGGTGTCCGACATGTTGGCACAGCCCGGCAAGCTGGCTGAGATGGGCAAAAATGCCCGCAGCCTGTCGGTGGATGACAGCCTTGACCGTATTGCAGACGCTCTGATGAAACTGGTGCAGAAGTAAAACAAAACCTAAACCGGAAAGGAGGTGTGCGCCATGCAGCAATACCGCAATAACAGAAACAACGGTAATATCTACGACCTGCGGAAAGACCTGCAGCATACTCCGCCGCCTTCACAACAAAAAGAATCTTCCGGCAGTGCGGACGGGCGCTATGGCTTCAACGGGGAACCGCTGAGCTTTGCGCCGGACCGCACCGCCAATGGTACGGTGCGCCGCACCCGTACCGATAACAGTATCGAGTTCCCTTCGCAGCCGCGCCGCACCGAACAGAGCGGCACCCGGCGCACCAGCGGCCAGAACCGGAACCGTACCGCGCAGCGAAGCCGCACGGCCCAGCCGGAACAGCGTGCATCCGGCACGGCCCGCAAGCCGCAGCAGCGCCGTTCACAGGGGCAGAAGCCGCGCAAGACAGCGGCTCAGGCAGCGCAGCAGCGCTACAAAAACCAGCGTCTGCGCCCGGCACAACAGCAGCCACGCGACCCGGTACAGCGGGAAAAACGCAAGAAGCGCCGCCTGACCCGCGCCGCGCTGAAGCGGCGGCGGATGCTGCGGCGACTGATGGCCTTTGTGACCCTGCTGGCCGTGATTGCCGCCGGTGTTTACCTGACCATGACCATGCTGTTTAAGATCGGCACCATTCAGGTGCAGACGGCGGACGGCACCGTGGTGCAGGAGGTGGGCGGCTATTCCAGCAGCCAGATTCTGCAGGCACTGGGTGTGCAGACCGAAGAGAACATTTTCAGCTTTGACCCCGCCGCCAAGGAAGCGGAACTGGAAAAGCAGTTCCCGCTGCTGGAATCCATCAGGGTGGTTCGGGATTACCCCAACACGGTGGTGGTGCAGGTGACCGAGGCGGTGCCTACCTATGCCATGCAGACGAAGAGCGGCTGGCTGACCCTCTCGGATCAGTTCAAGATCCTGGCCTGCGAGTCTGCCCAGCCGGAAGAACTCAAGACCCTATACGGCGGCGAGCCGGTGTCGGTGACACCCGGCGACCAGCTGACCTTTGCAGCGCAGGCAGACCCGGCGGCATCGGATGCATCCGGTTCGGCAGCAGCTTCGGCAGCGGTGCAGACGGACGACCGTCTGGATGCACTGAATGAGCTGCAGGCAAAGCTGGAAGAGTATGGGATGCTGGACGATGTGACCCGCATGGAATTTGCGGACACCGACCAGATGGCATTTTTGTATCAGGATCGTGTCAGTGTGCTTCTGGGTACACGGAACGATCTGGATTATAAGCTGGACCGCGCACGCTATGTGCTGACCAATGCCGACGGCAAGGGTTGTGCCCCTACCGACACCGGCAGACTGGATTTCAGCCATGTCAGCGCGGGCAGCACCCGTAAAATTTACTTTGCACAGGGCCAGCCGACCCTGCCCTCCGGTTATGTTGTGCCGGAAAAGACCGTGCCGGAAGAGCCTGACACCTCTGCTGCCGAGGATACTGCGGCAGACGGTGCAGAGGATGCCGCTGCGGCTCAGCCTGCGGACGATACGGCGGCAGCTGCGGAAGAAACACCGCTGACCGACCCCGCCCGCATGACCGCAAATAACGAAGAAAACCCCATGTGACAAAATGTTTTGAGGAGCGTGTGCAGTATGAAACTGGAACAGTTACTGGAAGGCGTGCCCTTTACCCTTGCGCAGGGCAGTCTGGACACCGAGATCTCGGATATCATCTACGACAGCCGCAAGGCGGCACCGGGCCTTTTGTTCGTGTGCATCGTGGGCACCCAGCGTGACAGCCATGAGTTTGCCGCCGACTGCGCGGCAAAGGGTGTCAGCGCACTGGTCATCCAGCACGACATCGACCTTTCCGCCCTGCCGGGCGTGACCGTGGTCAAGGTGGAAAGCAGCCGCTATGCCATGGCCCTGATGAGCGCGAACCTTTTTGGCAACCCGTCCCGCAAGATGACCATGATCGGTGTGACCGGCACCAAGGGCAAGACCACTACCACCCACATGATCAAGAGCGTGCTGGAAGCTGCAGGCCGCAAGGTGGGCATGATCGGCACCAACGGCATTTATTATATGGGCCGCCACAAGGAAACTGCCAACACCACCCCAGAAAGCTACGAACTGCAAAAGACCTTTCGGGAGTTTCTGGACGCAGGCTGCGACACCGCGCTGATGGAGGTTTCCAGCCAGGGCCTGATGATGGACCGCGTGGCCGGTGTGCACTACAATGTGGGCGTGTTCACCAACCTTTCGCCGGATCACATCGGCCCCGGCGAGCACAAGACCTTTGAGGAGTACCGCAGCTGGAAGGGCCAGCTGTTCAAGCGCTGCGATGTGGGCGTGGTGAACATTGACGATGAGAATACCGAAGCACTTCTGGAAGGCCACACCTGCCGCCTTGTCACCTATGGCCGCGCTGAGCAGGCGGACTACCGCGAGACCGGCTTTGAACTGCTGCGCACCCACGATTTTCTGGGCGTGAAGTTCCATGTGACCGGCAAGGACGAGATGGATGTGAAGGTGAATATGCCCGGCGAGTTCAGCGTGTACAACGCGCTGGCAGCTCTGAGCGTGGGCAAGGTGCTGGGGCTGCCGGATCAGGCCATCCACGACGGTCTGGGCAAGTGCGTGGTCAAGGGCCGCGTGGAGCTGGTGCCCATCAGCAAAAAGTTCACCATCCTGCTGGACTACGCCCACAACGAGGTGTCCACCGAGAGCCTGCTCACCACCCTGCGGGCCTACAACCCCCACCGTCTGGTGGTGGTGTTCGGCTGCGGCGGCAACCGCTCCAAGCTGCGCCGCTACGGCATGGGCGAGATCTGCGCCAAAATGGCCGATTTCTCCATCCTTACCGAGGACAACAACCGCTTTGAAAAGGTGGAGGACATCCTTGCTGATATCCGCGTGGGCATGAACAAGGGCAACCCGGACGCAAAGTTCGTGGAGATCCCCGACCGTCTGGATGCGCTGCACTACGCAGTGGATCACGCGCAGGAGGGCGACCTGATCGCCGTCATTGGCAAGGGCCACGAGACCTACCGTGACCGCGAGGGTGTCAAGACCCCGTTCCTGGAGCGGGAGCTGCTGGAAGAGTATGCACAGCAGATCGGGCTGGAATAACAGATAAAAAATAACGCCGTGTCGAATGTTCAGACACGGCGTTATTTTTTGCGGTAATTATGCTTTCAGCTGCGGAGCCTTGTTCTCCGGCAGGAGATTGGTCATGCTCTTCAGGCTGATGCCGATGGTGGAGAGATTGTGCAGCATGGCAGAGGAGGCCGGCTGCAGGATGCCCAGAGCACCCAGCGCGATGAGGGCCGAGTTGAAGGTGAGCACGAAGCGGTAGTTTGCGTGCACGCGCTTTTGCAGAGAGTTGGCGATGGCCTTGAGGGCCACCAGCTCCTCCAGACTGTCGGCTTTGATGGTCACGTCTGCGATCTCGCGGGCGATGGCAGCGCCGGAGTTGATGGCAATGCCAATGTCGGCAGCGGACAGGGCGGGGGAGTCGTTGATGCCGTCACCGATCATCACCACGGTGTGGCCCTCGGCCTTGGCCTGCTGGACGAAGTTTGCCTTGTCCTCGGGCAGCACCTCGGCAAAGAAGCGGTCCACGCCCACCTGCTTTGCAATGGCGGCAGCGGTGCGCTCGCTGTCGCCGGTCATCATGACGGTGTTCCGGATGCCCAGCGCACGCAGGCCGTTCAGCACAGCGGCGGCTTCCGGGCGCAGCGGGTCGGAGATGCAGATGACGCCCACCAGCTGCCCGCTGGCTGCCATGTACAGGTGCGAATACGCGGGCTTGAGGGCATCGAACTTCTGCTGCTCGGCTGTGGGGATGGTGCACTTTTCATCCTCAAAGACGAAGTGGTAGCTGCCGATGACCACCCGTTCGCCACCTACGCGGCTTGCAATGCCGTGGGCCACGATGTACTCCACCTCGGAGTGCATCTCCTCATGGGAAATGCCGCGCTCTTTGGCGGCACGCACCACGGCGTTGGCCATGGAATGGGGGAAGTGCTCTTCCAGACATGCGGCCAGCTGCAGAACTTCGCGCTCGTTGCAGCCGGAGAAGGGCACGACCTCCACTACCTGCGGGGTGGCACGGGTGAGGGTGCCGGTCTTGTCGAACACGATAGTGTCGGCCTGAGACAGCGCTTCCAGATACTTGCCGCCCTTGACGGTGATGTGGTAGCTGCCGCACTCGCGCATGGCGGAGAGGACGGCCAGCGGCATGGAGAGCTTGAGCGCGCAGGAGAAGTCCACCATCAGGCAGGAGATGGCGCGGGTGGCGTTGCGGGTGAGCAGATAGGTGACCACCGTTGCGCCCAGACACCATGGCACCAGCTTGTCGGCCAGCACCAGCGCACGGTTCTCGGTGCTGGACTTGAGCTTTTCGGATTCCTCGATCATGGCCACGATCTTGTCGTAGCGGTTGGAACCGCCCTCGGCCTTGGCGATAAAGACGCACTCGCCCTCCTCCACAACGGTGCCGGCATAGAGGGTGGACCCCTCTGCCTTGCGCACCGGCATAGCTTCGCCGGTCAGGGCAGCCTGATTCACCATGGCTTCGCCTTCCAGCACGGTGCCGTCCAGCGGGATCATGTTGCCGCTGCGCACGACCACCTCATCGCCGGAGCGTACTTTGGTCAGAGGCACCAGCACTTCGGTGCCTTGGCTGCGCACCCACACCTTGTCCACGTTCAGGGCCATGCTGCGGGCCAGATCGTCCAGACTCTTCTTGCGGGTCCACTCTTCCAGCAGAGAGCCCAGATTCAGCAGGAACATGACAGAACCGGCGGTGCCAAAGTCGCCGCGCAGCAGCGAGACGCCGATGGACAAAGCGTCCAGCACCTCCACTTCCAGCCTGCGGCTCAGCACGCAGCGCACACCCTTCCAGAGAAAGCGGATGGAGCGGAAGGCGGTGTAGGCAGCGTCAAGGGGTGCGGGCAGGAACAGCTTGCGCAGGCAGCGGCCTGCCACCAGATTGAACATTTTATCCTGATATTCCCGGTTCAGCCTGCGGCTGTCGGCGGAGGTGACCAGAGCGTCATACTCGGCCACATCGAACTTGTAGCCTGCCAGAATGGCAATGGCGGCGGTGCGCTTGCCGGTATAGGTAATGACCACATCGCCGGTGCGCTCGTAAACGGCGGCATGGACGATGGCATCATGGTGGTTCAGATAAGCTTCCAGCACATCGGCACGGTGCAAAGTCATGCGGACGTTTTCCACATGCACACGCATCCGGCCTTTGCCTTCATGCAGAATGGTACATTTCATATATCAAATATCCTTCTCTATCTTTTTGCCGCAGCGTCAGGCTGCTATACCCTGCACGCCTGCGGCCCCACTCTCACAAAAAAGAGCCGCCCGAAGGCGGCTCGAAAGCCACGTTGGGGCTTTCAGTGCTTTACGAACCGAAAATTACTCAGCGGTCTCTTCGGTGGTCTCCTCGGCGGCATCCTCGATCACAGCAGCCTCGGCTTCAACAGCACGAGCCTCGTTGATGGCCTTTGCATCGGCCAGAATGTCACCGGCCTGCTCCTGAACTTTGCTGACGGTCTCCATGGTGGAGTCCTTCATGCGCAGCACGGCAGCAGTGGTCTGGGTGTAGACCTTCTTGGCATCCTTGCTGGACAGCAGCTTGAAACCGGCAGAGCCGAACAGAGTACCGGCGGCGAACAGTGCGATCTTCTTGATATCCATAGTAACTTCCCTACCTTTTCTATTTCCTGTCAGAGGCCCTGCACCGCAGGACCTGTAAGATGAATATACCGGCCCAAAAGCCGGAGAACAGGGTGGACATTTCCCTTGTTTTGAGCCTATTGTAGCACAGAATTTACCATTTTCAAGCTTTTTCTTGAATGTTAATACATGTAAACTTTTTACGATGTGTAGTTAGAAAAAGCTATCTCTAACGCGTTTTTCATGACAAACTACAGTTTGTAAATGGAAACTAACCGGCAGATGGGACGAGAAAGAATTTCCAGTTTGTAAAAAATCCTGGTTTGGAAATGCAGGTTGCCGCCACGGCCCTTCTCTG
>ENA-UEQN01003198-UEQN01003198.1-human-gut-metagenome-genome-assembly--contig:-NODE-3198-length-10455-cov-3.939295_pt1 | contig 10455 bp, 9 predicted proteins | sample MGYA00242940_ERZ507944 | MGnify/ENA primary metagenome ERZ507944 (study PRJEB26167, sample SAMN06115449) | human gut metagenome | host: Homo sapiens | place: China:Fujian | collected 2015-08-20...
ATTCGAAGTAGCTTATATTGAAAAGTGGTTATTCCCGAAATGAGGGTAACCACTTTTTTATTTTATCCTATTTTTGTATAATAAGGTTATTATAGATATAATCTGAGAAAACGAACCGATCAGAACCAGATGTGAATATAAAACCTAAATGATATCCGTTTCGTAATCTGATAATAGATTAGTAACCTCTTTTATCCGATAGAGTCGATAGCCATTGGTATATCATTGTCATAATATAAATTAACACATATAATTCCGATTGGCACAAATTTTGAAGTAAATTTGGCACATTTAAGAACAACTATGAAACTATTACTTCTTGTCCTGCTACTGTTGGTAGCGATCCCTGCATTTACACAGCAAGATTCTGTAAAAATCACGACACCGGGAGATACCGTCGTTGTGACCGAGACCTGGACCGTACGCCAACTGAAACAATTTGCCCGCCAGCAAAGGCGCGATTCGATCCGTGCCCATAAAAAAGTATGGCTTTCCATTCTTGGAGGTCCTTCCTATAACCCCGAAGCTTCGCTGGGAGTCGGTGGCGCCATGTTGATGACTTTCCGGATGAACCCCGACGATACCATCAGCCAACGGTCTTTTATCCCGGTAGGCTTCAATATCTCTATCAACGGGACTTTCGTCGCAGCAGGAGCCGGTACGTTGTTTTTCAATGAAAATAAATTCCGTATTTACATCAAATACGGTTATCGTACCGAACCGGCCAATTTTTATGGCATCGGCTATGATGAAATCAAAAAAGCCGAGGAACTAAAGGACCGTTACGATAAGGATTCGGTGACCTTTCATAAAGCCAGCGTGCGGTTCTTTCCCCGTTTTGTGTGGGAAGTGAAACCGAATATATACGTAGGTACGCTTCTGGATTTCAACTATAATTATACGAAATCCTTGGCCGACTGGATGAAAACCAATCCGGCCATCCTGAAATATGGTAACCGTTATCACAATATCGGAATAGGTGCTTTGTTCCAGTACGATACCCGGGATGATGTCGCTACCCCTTTCGAGGGCGTATTCCTAAGCGCAATGGGAACCCTGTACGGGAAATATCTGGGCGGAAATTACAATTATGAAATGCTGGAACTGGAATACCGCCAATTCCGTCAGGTCTTCAAACGCCGGAGCACGCTGGCCTGGACAGCCAAAACCCAGATCGGTATGGATAACGTCCCTTACAGCGAACTGCCGAACTTCGGTAATCCCTTCGATCTGCGCGGTTACGCCTGGGGGAAATACCGGGATAAATCGATGGCTTACGGCATTATCGAATACCGGCACATGTTTATGTCGCAGGAAGCTTATGCCCGGGGCGCCTTTTGGTCGAAGTTCGGAGGGGTTGCCTGGATCGGTACGGGTACGATCGGAAAAACCCCGGCCGACTGGGATAAATGGAAACTCAACTATGGTATCGGACTTCGTATTCAGTTACAACCCCGCAAAAATTTCCGTCTGGATATCGGCAAAGAACCCGGACAGAAATGGGGTATTTATATGAATATGACCGAAGCTTTCTAATCGTTCCCACAGCACATGAGAAGCTCTGTAAAAAATAAAATCATCTGGACGATAGCCCTTCCGATTATCTTCGGAAATCTGGCACAAACCCTGATCGCCTTAACCGATACGGCTTTTCTGGGACGGGTCAGTGCTGTCGCTTTGGGAGCTTCGATGATGGCAGGTATTTATTATTATATTTATTCGACTTTAGCCTGGGGATTCGCCATCGGTATACAGATCATCGTTGCCCGCCGCCTGGGTGAAGGGCGTCTGGACCGGATCGGGGTGATTTTCGAGCACGGGTTGTTTTTCGTGCTTTTTCTGTCTACAGGTCTGTTTCTGATACAACATTATTTCACCAACGATATTCTGGCCAGGATCATCCAGTCGCCTAATATCTACGCCGCTGCAGTAGAATATATGGATTACCGGCATTACGGTATTATTTTTGTATGTTTTAATTTTTTGTTCCGTTCTTTATATATCGGGCTGTCCGATACCAAAGTCATCAGTTTCACGACAGCCATCATGGCTATGGTGAATATATTCCTCGATTATGTCCTGATATTCGGTAAATGGGGTTTCCCCGAAATGGGTGTCGGTGGTGCAGCACTCGCTTCTGTATGTGCCGAAATATCCGCTACATTTTTCTTTATCGGGTATACGCTCGTCAAGCTTCCGCTAAAAACTTATTCCTTATTCTATTTTCATAAACTGGAAGGCTGGCTGATGAAATCGGTTCTGAAACTGGCTTTTCCCACCATGATCCAAAAGTTACTTTCTTTCGGGACATGGTTTATTTTCTTCGCTCTGGTCGAACATATGGGCGAGACACCGATTGCGGTGTCCGGTATTGTGAGAAGTGTTTATATGCTCGTTATGATCCCCGTATTTGCTTTCGGTGCAACGGCCAATACGCTCACCAGCCGCCTGATCGGCGAAGGGAAACAAAACGAAGTGATGCCGACTGTCTTCAAAACGATCGGACAAGGGCTGATCGCCATTCTGCCGGTACTCTTATGCTGTTTGTTTATCCCTCATACGGTGCTGTCTATCTACACCGACGATTTAGTCTTAGCCGATGCCTCTATTCCTTCTTTGCTGGTTATCTGCTGTGCTTCGATCGCTATGAGCTTCGGAATTCCACTGTTCGAAGCCGTATCAGGTACAGGTAATACGACCAATGCGTTGATACTGGAATCTGTCGTACTGATCGCCTACACCTTTTCTGTCTGGTTTTTCGCTTCTTACATATCCACCCGCGTAGAATGGGTATGGACCAGTGAATTTACTTATGGAACCCTCATCGGTCTGGTGTCCTGGCTTTTCATGAGATTCGCTTCCTGGCAGCGTAAGAAAATCTGAACATGTAGAAATTTAGTATTTTTGATACGGGATTCAGCCAGTGGCTTTTGCGAATCAAGCGGAATACTTTATCTTTGCATAAAAGTCGCGCAACAGATAACTAACGACGAAAGCATGAGTATGGAAAAGACATATGCCTATGAAGTAGAAAAAATCTTTACTTCCTGGTATAGTTCGCTGTGTTATTTTGCCTTTCGGTATGTACAGGACGATGAAACGGCCCGGGGCATCGTTCAGGAGGTTTTTGTCCGCTTAATGGAAAAGCGACAGTCAGTCCAAAGTGAGTAACATCTGAAAAACTTTTTATATCTGACCATAAAAAAACGATTGTCTGAACCATTTACGCAACCGTCTCTCGCGGGAACACTACCTGAGTTATCTGAAACATGAAGGAGAACAGGACGAATTCGAATGCCGGATGATCGAAACGGAAATTTTCAGCCGGCTGAGAAAAGCAATAGAAAAATTACCCCGGGAATGCCGTAAAGTATTCGAGTTGTGCTATTTCGAGGGGATGAATAACGAGAAAGCGGCCCAAACCCTGCGAATCAGTATTGAAACGGTAAAAGCCCAAAAGAAACGGGGCAAACAGATACTGCGAAAAAATCTGCAAGAGTTGTACCCGCTGTTCGCCTTATTATTCGGTCTGTGATTTCGGTTACTTTTTCCTTAATTAATCCGAAGTCCCCGGTAAAATAAAAAAATTCATTTTCATTTACCCCTTTTTGCATATCATCGTGTAATAATACAAAATGGTTGCAAAATGGGAGTAAAAAACGACATTACTATTATCCGGCTTATTCTGGGTCATTGGGCTGGGAAACTATCCGAACCGGAGAAAAAAGAACTGGACAACTGGCTGGCACAATCTGAAAAACACCGGGTTTATTTCCAAAAATGGTGTAACGATGAACGGCAAAATGAGTTGTTGTCCAAAATCGGATGCTACGACCCCGGGGAAGGGTGGCAACAGGTGGTCCGTAAAAGAAACATGCGGCGCAACCGCCGGTGGTGGCTGGTAGCAGCAGCTTCTGTCGCTATTCTTTTCGGGGGACTGGCAGTCTACCGGTATAGCAAGATTCCTGTTTCTCTCCCCTTAGCCAGCGAGGAGACCTCTATATATCCCGGAAAACGCATGGCCCGGCTGATTACCCCTTCAGGCGAAGCAGTATTATTGGATACACTACGGCAAACGGATACACAGCAAATGAAGTTGCATAACGATCAGGGACGGGTGGTCATTCAAGCCGCTTGCGGAGATGCAAACGGTGATCAACCTGTTTACCATTGCCTGGAAGTACCCCGGGGTGGAGAATTCAGTTTCCTGTTGCCCGACAGCACGACCGTATTTCTGAATGCCGAGAGCCGTCTGCGCTTCCCTGACCGATTCGTTCCGGGGAGTGAAAGAATCGTATATCTCAGTGGTGAAGCTTATTTCGACGTGAAGCGTGATCCCCGTTCTCCCTTTCTGGTTTGCCTGGAACACTCGGCGGTAAAAGTGACAGGTACTTCCTTCAATGTCAAGGCGTACCCCGACGACACGAACGAAGCGACCACCTTGATCAGCGGAACCGTATCGATGGGGATCGGCACTACGGAACAATGGATCGTCCTGAAACCGGGCGAACAGGGGTATTACGACGCAACCCGGAAAACACTGTCGCAGCAGACCGTGGACGTGAATTATTATACAGCCTGGAAAGACGGTGTGTTTGCCTTTTACCGGCAACCCCTGGAAGAGGTCATGAAAACACTGGGATGCTGGTATCTGTTCGACACCCATTATCAGAACGAAGCATTGAAATCTATTCTTTACACGGGGAAAATCAATCGTCATGCTTCCATCCGGGAGGTCTTGCACACCTTCGAGCTGATGGACGAACTTACATTCGACATAAAAGGAAAGGAGGTTATTGTCAGGAGAAAATAAAAAAAGCAACCGCTTCTTCTTGCACAAGAACCGGTTGCAAACTTGTATAAACAATTTACAAATCGTTTTGAAAAAAAACAATCGGTTGTTGCCGGATTGGAAAGATTCCGGTGGCTTGCAACAAGTAAGCAGAATGATGAAATGTGTGCTATTCTTTATGCTGACACTCGTGTGTGGTGTCCAGGGGAAAGTGTATTCCCAACAGTATACACTGGACCTACATCTGAAACAAACTTCTCTGGAAGAAGTTTTCAACCGGATAGAGGCCCAGACCGGACTGAAATTTTTGTACAATACCCTGCTCACCGACTCAAAAGGGAAAGTGGATGTCGAAGCCCGGCAGGAAGACATCCGCAAAGTGCTGGATGAATTATTGAATCCCCTGGGTCTCACCTATATATTGAACAGTAATCATATTGTGGTCAAGCAAGCAGATGCTGCCGCCCCACAGGAAAAAACGGTGATCAAAGGGAAAGTGACGGATAGCAAAGGCAGTCCCCTACCCGGCGTGACGGTACGGATCAAAGGAACCAATATCGGTGTCGTTTCGGACAACGACGGCCACTACGAATTAACTTTACCTGCCGGAACCGATCCGACACTGATATTTTCTTTCGTCGGTATGCTTTCGCAGGAAGCAAAATATACAGGCCAACGTGAGCTGAATATCATCCTGCACGAAAATATAGGTGGATTATTCCACGGATTTCTATGCGCTGCTCTTCCTCGCCACACCCCGTGACAAGCATCCCGAAAAGTTCATGTGGCCGGAGTACTACAAACACATTGCCTCACCGCAGAAATATACGACGGATGTCGTATCGCAATTTCCGGAAGGGGTCAGAATGCCGGGCGTGTACGCCGAGTTTACCAACCGGGAGTCAGGGGAAAAAGAGAGATATAATCCGGACGATGTGATTACCTTTTTACACAACGACCATCTGATAGGCGAATATCTGCAGAACAATGAGTTTCGCCGATATAGATCCTACGAACAATATTCGGCAGGTATGGAAAAATACGGCAAATATTTTGTAACGCCCTCTCTCAAAGCACGTATCGAAGCGTTAGGAGCTCCTCTGTATGACACCAAAGCCGGTTCCCCGGCGGCGGATTTTACCTACCCCGACGTGGAAGGCAATAGAGTATCGCTGTCCGACTTCAAGGGGAAAGTGGTACTGGTAGACGTCTGGGCCACCTGGTGCAGCCCCTGCCGGAAGGAAATCCCCCCATCTGAAAAACCTGAAGAAGGAGATGCACGGCACCGATGTGGTCTTTTTAGGCGTTTCTGTCGATGAAGCGAAAGACAAACAAAAATGGCTGGATTTCATCGAAACAGAGGGGTTAAAAGGTATCCAACTCTTAGCCAATGGCTGGAGCAAAATCACAAAAGACTATAAAATCAACGGTATTCCCCGTTTCATGGTCTTTGACAAAAAAGGCAACATTGTCTCAGCAGATGCTCCCCGGCCTTCCAACCCCGAATTGAAAAAAATGCTGGAAGCGGAACTCAACAGATAATCCTCACCCGATTCTATCTGAAAATCAAGGGCTGCCCTGCTTTTACCCTCTTTTCCTCCCCACTCTCCCGTCAGTACCTTTCTTTCCCTACTTATTTCCAAAAATTAAAATCTGTACAGAAAAAACTTTATAGACATTCATTTTTGTTTTGCATAAATAATCCTTTACAAAAAATTTACAGACAAGCTCTTTTTATCCGTTCCAGGCCATCTTCCAAAACACAACGGGGACATCCGATATTCATCCGGCGGAATCCCCTGCCCTCTTCACCGAATTCCAGACCGTCGTTCAGTCCGACTTTTCCTATCTTCACCAATCGTTCTCCACAGGCTTCATGCGACAAACCGGTCCCCCGGAAATCCAGCCACAATAAAAACGAACCTTCGGGTTTCAATACTTTGATCTGTGGTAGTTCTCTCTCGAAATAATCCAAAGCGAACTGTACATTCCCTTCCAGATACCGGGTCAGTTCCTCCAACCAACCGGCCCCATACCGATAGGCCGCTTTCAAAGTAACGTGTCCGAAGATATTTCCCAAGTCCAGGTGCAAAGTCGTTAATTCACGATTGTATACCTCCAGAATCTCAGGGTTGGAAGCAATAATCACCGAATTCATCATACCGGCGATATTGAAAGTCTTACTCGGAGCCATAGCGGTCAGCGTACGGGCAGCGATCTCCTCCGACACAGAAGCCATAACCGTATGCCGATGTCCGAACAAAGCCAGATCTGCATGAATTTCATCGGATAGAATCAGGACATCGTAACGGCAGCACAATTCTCCGATCCTTGCCAATTCCTCACGGGTCCACACCCGTCCGACAGGGTTATGAGAATTACACAGAATGAGCATTTTCACTCCTTTTTGTAACCCCTGTTCGAAGCATTCCCAGTCGATCACATACTTTTCGGTATCTCTTATTAAAGGACAACATACCAATTCGCGGCCATTATCCTTTACTACGGCATGAAACGGAGGATATACCGGAGTCATAATCATCACCTTATCGCCGGACTTAGTAAAAGCCCGGACAGAAATCGCCAGTGAAGTAACAATCCCGGGGCTGGAAGACAACCATTCTTCCTTTACCTCCCAACTATACCGCTGTTTCACCCAATTACGAAAAGCATCCTTACCATCATCCGAACGGAACGTATAACCGAAAATCCCCTGTTCACAACATTTACGTGCTGCCTCCTGCACCTCCGGGGGAACCCGGAAATCCATATCGGCCACCCACATCGGCAACAGATCCGCACACCCGAAAACATCCTGCAAACCGTCGTATTTCACACAATCGGTGTTCCGACGGTCAATCATTTGATCAAAATTATACCTATTCATAAAAGTTGTTGAGTTACTGAGTTGTTGAGTTACTGAGTTGTTGAGTTACTGAGTTGTTGAGTTACTGAGTTGTTGAGTTGCTGAGTTGCTGAGTTATTGAGTTACTGAGTTGCTCTTGGGAGCTCTAATCGTTATTCCTAATCATTATTTTCTAATCTTTTTATTAACTTTGCACGTACAAATATAAATTTATAAATCTACAATGAAAAGACAAAATACGGTAATCTATATCTGTGTCATTATCACACTCTTGAATGTAGCCGGATTATTGTTTATTGCCTGCAAAAGTAATTCACCGATCGCAACGGCTTCTACTCCGGTTCAATCTTCAACTTCAGGTTATTATAGCGATGCCTATATGCCCGAGGCCCTGACTTTTGCCGGAGAGACCGTACCGTTGCAACGCCTGGATGTACAGGAAGCACTTCGGAAAGAACTGATCGTCAATTCTTATTTACATTCACATACCATTCAGATTCTACAAACGGCTCCCCGGGTTTTCCAACTGATGGAACCGATTTTGGAAAAGAACGGTATCCCGGAAGATTTCAAATACCTGGCGGTCATCGAAAGCCGTCTGAACCCTCAGGCCCAATCACCTGCCGGAGCAGTCGGAGTATGGCAGTTTCTGAAAGGTACCGGAAAGGAAAACGGTTTGGAAATCAATAATGAAGTAGACGAGCGCTATCACATCGAAAAATCGACAGAAGCCGCTGCCGCCTATCTCAAAAAAGCTTATGAGAAATTCGGTTCGTGGACACTGGCTGCAGCTGCGTATAATGCAGGCGCAGCTATGATTTCCCGGCAAATGGACCTCCAGAAAGAAACGAATTATTACAATCTCCTGTTGGGAGAGGAAACGGAACGTTATGTATTCCGGATTCTGGCCCTGAAACAGATTATGAATCATCCCGAACTGTACAATTTTAAAGTAAATACCGTTTATACTTTCGAAAAAACAGAAACAGTAGAAGTGAAAGGTCCTGTCAAAAGCTGGGCCGATTTTGCGCAAGAGCAAGGGATTACCTATAAAACCCTGAAGCGTTTCAACCCCTGGCTCCGGAAAACCGATTTAAAAAATCCACGACACAAAACTTACACGATCAGTATCCCTAAGAAAAAAGAACTGTACAAATAATAAAAATCACGTTAGATGAGGCACGGTATTTGTTTATACATTTTTTGTTATTACTTTAGCTAAGCATTAAATGTATAAATATGAGGACAGTCAATATTACTTGTGAAAATACACACCAGGAATACGAAATAGAGTTAGGCACTACACTTAGAGATGTAAAAAAGATCATCTTCCCGGAAAACCATAATCACATCCTCGGGGCTTTGGTCAATAATCAGTTACAGGACTTGCAGTTCGTTGTAATGACCCCTCTGCGGGTCAACTTCATCGATGTCACGACCCTGGACGGATACAGCATTTATTCGCGTTCGTTGATTTTCGTACTATATCAAGCTGTAGCCCAATTATTTCCGAAGAAAACACTTCGGGCCGAATATTTTATTTCGAACGGCATTTTTTGCCGGATCGTCAACAAAGAAATCGTACTGACTCCGGCAATCATTTCCGAACTGGAAAATAAAATGAAAGAAATCATTCAAGCCGACTATCCGATTGTACGGGAAGAAATCCCTACCGACGAAGCAGTTCTTATTTTCAGAAAAAGAGGGTTGAAAGATAAAGCAGACTTAATGGAAACCCGGGGAAAACTTTTCACTTCCCTTTATTATCTGAACGATCTTCCCGATTATTTTTATGGGACCCTGGCTCCTTCGACCAGTTGTCTGAAAACATTCGGTCTGATCCCCTATAAAGAAGGTATGCTATTGCAACTTCCCGACCGGACCGATCCGACCCGGGTACTGCCTGTCATTCCACAAGATAAGTTGTATCAGGTATTCAGTGAATACAAACGCTGGGGAAAAATCCTTGAAGTGACCGATATCGGGCATCTGAACAAAATCGTGGAGTTGAAATATTCAGGTCCTATGATCAAAATCAGTGAAGCACTCCACGAGAAAAAAATTTCGCTTATCGCCGATAAAATCAAGGCCCGGCATAAAAAGGTAAAAGTGATATTGGTCTCCGGTCCTTCTTCGTCCGGGAAAACCACGTTCAGCAAAAGATTGGCCATACAACTGATGGTCAATGGCATGAAACCCGTCAATCTTTCTCTGGACAATTACTTCGTCAACCGCGAATTTACTCCGAGAGACGAAAAAGGGGAATACGATTATGAGTCTATCGATGCCCTCGATATCGCCACCTTTACGGATAATATACAACGGTTACTAAAAGGGGAAGAGGTCGAAATTCCTAAATTCTCTTTCGAAACCGGACAACGTTATTATGACGGTGAAAAGCTAAAAATCGCCCGGAACAATGTGATCATCGTCGAAGGTATTCATGGGCTGAATCCCCAACTCACCCGGTTGCTGCCGCCGGAAACCCTTTTCAAGATATTCGTTTCTGCGCTGACCTCTATCGCTATCGATAATCACAACCTGATCAATCCGACAGATAATCGTCTGATCCGGCGCATGGTACGCGATTACAAATACCGGAATTATTCCGCCCTCGATACCCTGAAACGTTGGGAAAGTGTATTGCTGGGCGAACAAAATCATATCGTACCCTACCAGGAAGAAGCCGACGCGATCTTCAATTCTGCTTTGATTTATGAATTAGGAGCATTAAAAACACAGGCAGAACCTTTACTCCGGGAAGTAACCCAACAGCACCCCGAACATTCCAAGGCTT
>ENA-UEQN01003221-UEQN01003221.1-human-gut-metagenome-genome-assembly--contig:-NODE-3221-length-10380-cov-3.355236_pt1 | contig 10380 bp, 6 predicted proteins | sample MGYA00242940_ERZ507944 | MGnify/ENA primary metagenome ERZ507944 (study PRJEB26167, sample SAMN06115449) | human gut metagenome | host: Homo sapiens | place: China:Fujian | collected 2015-08-20...
CCAACTCGCCGCTATTGCCGCTGCGCAGGCCCGCAGCAGGGAAAAACGCGGTTTTTCCCGAAGAGGCGTCATTGGCATCGTAATAGAACGAATAACCCGCACTGAAAGTGTCCGGATAGACATTCTGCTGGCTGCTCCCTCCGGTCCCGTTCTTGGCAAAAGCGGTCCAAGTATCCTGCGGAGCCACGCGCCAGCCGGGAGGACAGGGATCGTAGATCGACTTGCTGCCCTGCGAAGCATTGGGGCGGGTAACCGCCGTGTTGGGATTGCCCCACAGATTGTCGCGCTGATCCGAATCGGCCGAGACGTTCAACCAATCATAGGGCGACCCGCTATAAAACAGGAACTCCGTCGGATGCTGAACCGCATAACCGATGCTGGCATCGGCAGTAGCGGCAGCGACCGCCTCGCTGTTCTTTCTGTTCTTCCATTCGTATCCCGTCGCATTGGACGTCGCGGCATAGCTCGTTCCCGTGCTATTCAACGCAGCCGCACCGACGAACGGGTCCTTGCGGCCCCACTGGTACAACAGGCCGTAGCGACCGACGGTTCCCTCGGCCGAAGAGGCGTCGGCTCCCAGATTGAACCGCATCACGGTATAGCTGCGGGAAGATGTCGTGACAATACTGCCGTTCCCCGAACCCGAAGCTGCCAAGGCTCGGGTAACATAGGTATCGTTGTCGGTCTCCGGATCGTAACGGGTCGCCCAGACGTGCCAGCTCCAAAGCAGCGTCCCGCTGCCGTCGGCACCGGAGAAGACACCGATCAGCGCGTTGCCTTCGGCGATGTCGCTCCCCTTGTCGCCAGCCGTCGTGAAATAGACGTATCCCTTGTTATCGACTTTCAACGAACCGTCCGCGATGACGCTCCCCTTGCTGCCGGTTTCCCACAGCACCTTGGTCGAAACCGGGCTGAGAACCTGAGTCCCGTCGATGGCCGGTGCGTTCTGGCCATTGGCGTTGTAAGCCGCGGTCACGGCCCCGTTGCCTTTGACGGTGGCGTCGAACTTATAGACCGTACCCGCCTTGTGTGCGAGGTAGCAATTGGCCGTCTCGCCGTCCTTGCTCAGATCCTCGCCCTTGTTGACCGTCACACGACTGTCGTTCTCGTTGATGCCCTTGATGGTCGTAGCGATCGCGTACCGGTAGTTGCGCACCACATTGAAGTCGGTCGAGGCGTTTTCCCCGGGGTAAATCCGGTACGTCACCTCGAATGTCTCGCCGCCCTGCGTATAGTCGCCCGACATCTCGATGAAAGTACTGTACTCCGGAGCGTTCCGGCTTCCCTTCTGCTTCTCGGTCAGTCCGGCGACGACACCCCGCAGGTTCTCCGGCACATACCATACCTGCGTAACGCCCGTCGTCGCCATGGCCGTCGGATCGGAGCCCTGAGCCGTCACGTCCACCTCGGCGTAATCGGCGAAATTACCGGCCTCGGCGGCAGGATAGAGACCCGTCGTCCCGCCGGGAACGGTCTGGTTCTTATAGCTCGTCCGATTCGACACGCTTTTCAGACCGATCTTCTTCAATACGAAAGATTCCGAACTCATAGCCAGATCGACCTTGCAAGTGAACGATATCTTGGCGACCATGCGGCGAAGGGAGATATCCGCCGTAGCGGCCGAAGCGGCGCCTTCGTAGACTCCCGCCATGGGCAGGCCGTTGCCGCTGCTGCCTGCCGCAGCCTCGTCGGCGAAGTCGAGCACGGAGGTCTCGAACGCGCCGAGCGTCGTGGTATTGAGCGGAAGCGACGAAAATTTGTCGTCGGCCACGTTGGCCACGAAGTAGACCTTCGTCGCAGCGGCATCGTAAAGCGCGACGCTCAACTTGTCATTCTGAATTTCTCCGGCCGCATGGTATTCGCGCAAGACCAGCTTGCCGGCAGACGTCGTATTGTCGAACTGCAACACCCACAACCCGTGCAGCTTGCCTTCCTCATCGCCGCTCAGCGAGGCGCCGCGCGTGAGAGGCTCCTGCGCGCCGGTCTCCAGAACGAGAGCCTCGTCCGCGCCGGCCGCCTTAGCCGTCACGGGGATGAATGCAGCCGGGCTCGTCATGCCCGAAGCGGACAGCCCGAAAGTCATCTCGACTTTCCTGCCGCTGACCGAACCGGACGGCCCGGTCTCCTGCACCGCCTCCTTGTCGCAGGCGGTCAAAAACAAGGCGGCGGAAAGGAGCAGCGCCGTTTCCCTGAAAGTTTTCATGATCTTCACTGTTTTCGTTTATGATTCGTTCGTTTCATTCGCTTATCGCTTGCGACTGAGCCGCAGCGGCGGCTCAGCCACCGATCTCCGAATCCCACTGAGGATTCTCCGACCAGCTGCCGGGATCGAGCACCGGGACGAAATTCCCCCCGATCTCGCCGCTCCACTCCCTGATCTCCCAACTGCCGACCACGACGCTGGCATAGGGCGGCTCGCCCACGGAGGTATCCCACACGGGATCGACGTTCCAAGGGGTGACCTGAAGAGTCAGCACAATGAAGCCGCCTTGCAGCGAAAGGTCGAAATTATAGCGCTTACCGGGATCGAAGGCCATGGCCGGCACGGTCGCCTGCAAGTCGGTCGCCCGATCCGCCTCGTTGAAGGTCACGCTCATTTGCAGATCGAAAGCCGCATCACTCTTGGGCAGCACTTCGTCCGTACCCGAATATTGATAAGGTTCCGCCCCTTGCACGAAGGTCCCCTGCGGAAACTCATAGCCGCCGTCGTTGGTTCCGGTCGGCAAGTTCTCGCAAAGAAGCGCCGCAGCGGGCGAACGGGCGATGCCCGACAACTCGACCGAATTGATAACCGCCTTGGCGACGTTCTCGGCCTTGCGCGTGATCGAAAAAGCCAGCCGGCTGCACTTCCGTTCGAGCGTAGCCAGCACGACGGTCTGGGTCGAAACGTCCTGCCGCGTCACCACGGCGCAGGCGGCGGTCAGCGAGCAGGCGTAGTCCGTCCCGTGAGCGACGCTCGCCTCCTTGTGCCCGGTAAGCGACAAAGCCGGAGTGAGCGCATAAAAATCATATGCTCCCGCCCGCAGCCGCATCGGAGAAGCTCCGGCCGTGCCCGTCGCGACGCCGGTCATCCCATCCACCACGCAAGGTTCGAGCGAATAATCGTCTTTCACCCGATAAGTGGCTTCGGCCACATAGGTATCCCGTTCTATGTCGGCAGCCGCCCCCGCGGCACGGCGCGTATAAGCCAGCACGCGCACGGTGCTGCCGGGCGCCAGATTTTCCAGCATAGCGCGCGTCGCACCGCCGGACGAAAGACCGGACGCCCCCGCCCGGGAGACCGAGGACACGGCACCGGACGACGAGACCTCGGCGCTCACGCCGGCCAGACTGAAGCCGACCTCCGTACCACCCGTATCCGGCGCAGGACCGTCCGCCTTGCTGCATCCGCTCGCGACGGCCAACGCCAACCATATGATGAACGCTTTTTTCATGACGTGTTTTCTACTTTTTTTGTTTCGGGTTTTCGGCCCCCCGCACTCTCCTCCCCCCCGACCGTTTCCGCCGGACGGAGAAGGAGACATTTTCCGTTATCGGACCGTCCCGATCGCAAGAGAGTCCTAAAGAATCACCTCGATTCGGTCGCCGGCTTCCTCCCATGGAGAGATCGTGGCTTGGGGCGTAATCTGAGTCGAAGTGAATTTCAGCACCACATCGTAAGCCTTGCCGGCCCCGAATCCCGCCGCAGGAAGCGTCAGCGGCACATCGCGCGTACCGCCTTCCGAGGTGGCGACCGACAAAGTCAGCGTCCCGCCGACAGCGATCGGAGCCACCAAAGCGTAACCGCACGCCGCCGCGTCGGCCTCATCGAAAGAGGCAGCCACAGGAAGTGCGAGCGGATAGCCGATCGCGCCGTCGTCGGCCGCCTTCTTGGCCGGAAGCGCGAGATCGGCGGGAATACCCTCGAAAGTCACCGTCGCAGGCAACTCGACCTTGCACGTAGGGAACTGGCTTTTCAGCACGATCCCGCCCTCGGGAATCGTTCCCCAGACATTCTTGGCCGCCTCGACCGCATAGGCCCAAACCTTCAACTGGGTCAAGCAATGAGCGAACTCGAAAATCTTGCCGGCAGTTCCGAACCGGGCGTCGGCATTCTTGTTGCCTTCCAGCTCATCGGTCAGCATGACGTCGCTCACGCCGTCGATCGTCCAAGCGACGACTCCGCCGGCTGCCTCCGCCTGCGGATACCAACCGACCAGCTTCGTGCCGTTGTTAGTCTCGCGGACAAGGTAATACTGAGGCACGTCGAACACGATCGACGTAGCTCCGGTCACGCCGGCCGCATTCCCTTTGCAAGTCGCGCCAAGCACGGAAGCCGTCGTGTAAGACGGCCAACCGCCGTCCGCCCCGTTCTGATCGATGCGGGCGAAAGAAACCCGCAGATCGGCCTCATGATTCGCATCGACGACCGCGCGGGTGGCCGGCAGCGAAGCGAGAGCTTTGGACCCGGCATCGGAAAGGGCGATTCCGCCGCTCAAACGAATCTCGATTCTGTCCGGACCGGGCACAGGACCCGGCTCCGACTTCAAAGACTCATCCTTTGAACAGCCGCCCAGCAAAGCCACGGCCAGCAATCCCCAGATCCAAGGGATCCATTTTCCTGCATGTGCATTCATGACAATCGATTTGGTTGTTGTTCATCGCGAACGGAAGGGGAGCTCCAACCCCTTCCGCCCTTGGCATGTCCCGGAGTCCGGGGAAAAGCTCCGCCCGGGACAAAGAGGTTGCGGCTATTTGATCTCACCCGTAGCCGTACCGGCCTTTTCCCATTCCTTTACGGAAGCCTTGGCCTGAATCTCGGTAGCCTTAAAAGTCAGCGTGATCTCGAAAGCCTTGCCCTGCGTGTCGCCAGTGAAAGTCGAGCTCGACGTATCTTTCAGGTCGACGGCCACTTCATTGACAAGAGGCGACTCGGCATCCTTCTGCGTGGTAATCTTCAGTTTGAAATCCCCGGTGCCCGTAGCAGTAATAGGCGCTACCAGCGAATAAGCGGCATTGGCCGCAGTCTTGGTCAACGCAAGCGTCTGAGCAGAAAAAGCCACATCATTGTACGCGTTCTCCGTCATCGTGTAAAACGAAAAATTTTCCACGGTAGTCGAGAAAGCCGAGCCGGTCACGGCCGTGCCATCCTGCAAAGTAACCTCCACCTTGGAATAGGGCTTCTGCGAGCCGTTGACCCCGACCAAACTGATATCGGTCACATTGCCCCATGCGGTAACGGCCGCGTCGTCTTCAGCAACCAGCTTGACGACCAGCTTGGTCAACAGATGCTTAAACTGCATCGTGGGATAAGTGCCCGTCTGGGCCTCGCTCTTGGATGACTGCTGCTGAGCGGCAGCCATGATGTCGGTTTTGCCGTCGAACGTGCGGGAAGCGCTTTCGGTTACAGTGCCCCAACCGCCCAAATCGGAAGGATAGAGTCCGCAAAGGTAGAGGACGCTACCATCTGCCGGATAATACTGCGGCGTAGCGAACGACGCTTCGGTCGTGCCGTCGTCCGAGAATGTCATCTCGCCGTCGCAATACCGTGAGGTGTAGTTGCCGTCGGTTTTAGAAACCAACACCTGAGCCGTAAGCGGGTTCCCAGAAGAAATCGTACCTTCGTAGGGGCTTTTGGTAGAAATGCTCAAAGCCGTCGATTTCGCCTTGATCTCGACCGAGCCGTCCGGAGTGTTCGACAACTCGGTTTTCGAGCAACTTGCCATAGCCGCTATGGCAAGCGCGGAAAGAAATACCTTTTTCATTTCGGAAAATTTTTAAGGATTGCTAATAAAAGTTAAGTGAACCATCAAAATATCGATCTCAAAGGGTAGACTCAGACGACGCCTACTGCACGACACCGGAACCGGTTCCGCCCATCTGCCACGGGACGACCGTAGCGCTCAGAGAAATACCGGTCAGAGGCCGGAAAGTCAGCGTAATCAAATATGAGCGACCGGCGGCGAACGAGGTTTCGACAGTCTCCCCCATCACGGAGGTCGGACGAATGACGACACGATCATAGCTCCCGCGCGAGGTGACGACCCGAATGACGAAAGAGGACAAACCGGGTTGCAGCATGACCTCGCCGCCAACTTCCTGCGGAAGCTCCTCCGAGCCGGTAATCGGCACGGTTTCGATCCCGGGTACCGCCAGCTCGGCCGGATCGCCCCATGCGCCCAGCGCTCCCGTCTCGACATCCATGACTCCCGTCGTATTCACATCCAGCAAGGCGATCTCGTCGAGAGTCTCCCCCGCGAACGCACCTTCGGGATCGACCAGCCTAAAACGCAACTGGGTGAGGACGTGCCGGAACTCGAGCGGACCGGGTACTCGGCTGCGGCTGCCTATGACGGGCTCGGCACACATGACATCCTCCTGCCCACTCAAGGTGAAATGCAGCGCGGGAGCTTTCCCCGGCGCCGGCGCCTCCACGAAACAATCTCCGTCGGAACCGGCTGCGGCATAGGGATGATAGGCGCAGAATTCGACGGAACGATCTTCCTCCAACGGATAATAGTAATGCCCAGCCCAGCCGATGCTTCCCGTCGAAGGATCGACGTCGCTGGTACGCACGTTATCCATGACCAGTTCGTTGCCCCAGCTCTCTTTTCCAGAAGCGTCGGCCGAAGTACCGGCAATCCGAACGCCGTAAATACCGATCCGGTCGCCGACATCGGACAGGTCGCCGAGCGTATTGACAGCCCGGGTAACGCCCTTGGTCCCGAGACGGATTTCGGTTTGAGAGTCCCGTTCCCCTTCCGTCCGGGAACATCCTCCGAGCAGACAGAAGGCCGCCATCGAAAGCAGTATGAGTGTTCGCATGCTCTATTATGATTTTCTTTTGGTTTACGTATGTTCGATTCAGCGCTGCATTCCGCAGGATCACAACTCTCCGGACCCCGAGCCCCCCATATCCCAGATCCGTACGGAAGCATGGAGCGTATTGTCGATCAAAGCCAAGGTGATATCCAACGGTATCTCGACAGGAACCGTCCCTCCCGATTCGCCGATCAGGCGAGCGATCGTGTCCGTCAGATCGAGGATTACCGGATAAAGCGTCCCGTCCTCTCCTTGTAAGGTCAGATCCAACAAATGAGTTCGGCCGGCTTCTTCGGGACGCGCCAGATCAAGCACAGAGACATCGGCCGAGAAATCGTACTCCCCCTCGGCTGGCGAAGCGGCGAAACGAACGTTTGCCGAAGCGTCCGAACAGGCACCGGTAGCGCAAAAGATCGACGAGGAAACTCCGGAAAGCGTCCCGCTGCACAGGACGACCGGCACGAAGTTCTCGAGCTTGAAAAAGAAGCGGATCTTCTTGACACGGGAATGAGGCGATGCCGATACACTGACGGTATCCCGATAAGGAACCTCCAGCTTGTCCGCCTCGTTGATGCCGCCAGCCAGCAGCAGATTGCCGGGCTGACAAATGCACGGGACTGCCGACAAGCCCTCCTCTTCGGGCAAGACGTAGATTTCCGCGGTTTGATGCTGCTGTTCGTTGCGCAGCGCGATATTCCATGCATCGCTGTTCAGCACAATGACCCGATAGCTGCCCTCCGGCAGCGTTCCGCTGAAGCCCTCCTTCGGACAATCGCGCACGATCGCCTCGCTTCCGTCCTCGGGATAAAAATAGAAGCGGCTGCCAGCCGGCGTATAACCTTTGTCCCATTGCAAGGTTATATGAACGTGCCCTTCCCGCTTGCGGTGGTCCAGGCTTTGCTTCGTGCAGCCGCTCTCCGCCCACATGATCAAAAGCATGCAGCCGCTCAGCACATATGTCAATCGTTTTCCCATAACCGGCAAAATATTGGTTTCATTCGCTTTTCAAAACGGACGACAGCCTCCCGGCCGCCTTCGTTCCGGAACGGTCCTTTTCCACTCCCGTCCCGGGAAGGCCGGGCCTCGTCTCAAGGGCGGCCGTGTCCGAAACGGTACACGACATTCAGTCTGAGACCGGTCAGCGTAAATTTGTTTTCCTTGTCCGAGTAATTGTAATAGAGATAAGGCAACTCACGATCATAGACGTCGTACTTGGCGCCGCGATATCCGACCCTCAGGCTTAACTCGAGACCCCAATGCCGCGACAAAGGAAGCAGATACCCGGCCGATACGCCGGCGCTCCAAAACGTTCCCGTGTAGTTGGTCGCGGTCGCAGCGTCGTCGCGGCGATCTTTCTGATCGTTGAAATCTCCCGCCTCTCCGTATACGCCGACGAAGAAGCCCCGAAACAAGCCGTCGTCGCGAAACCAGAAACGCGGTTCCATGCTATAAGAGGATATTCCCCAGAACTGTTTGCCCCCGCCGTATTCCCAATCAGCATAGAGAGCCGAGGCGGAAACCGACCACCGGCCGGCAAAATAGAACTCCGCTTCGAGATTAGGCATGAACGCAGCCGTTTTGAAATCGGGAAGTAATCCGGTCCATGCAAGCAGATTGGTTTTTACGCCGGCCAACGGACAAAGCTTGCGCTCCTCCTGCCGTTGTAGCCGGGCAGCCTCGGCCGCCTCTCGCTCGGCTTGCAGTCGGGCGGCCTCAGCCGCCTGACGCTGCGCTTCCATACGCGCTTGCTCGGCTTCCCGCTGACGCTGCCGCTCTGCCAAAGCCGCTCGTTCGGCCGCCATACGGGCTGCTTGCTCCGCAGCCTGCTGCGCTTGTTGTTTCTGGCGTTCCAGTTCAGCCAGTCTCCTTTCCTCGGCCTCGGCCGCAGCTCTTTCCTTGCTCAAAGCGGTTTCAAACTCCGCCTCGTCAAGCTTACGATGCAGCTTTTCCTCCATAATCCGACGCAGATCGTAGCTGACGGTAATCTCGACCCGCCTGAGCCCCGGGAAAAACTCTTTCAGCATATAAGCGTAAGGTTCGCCGCCGCCCAAGTCCATCAGTTTTTTCTCCCTTCCCTCGAACACTCCGGTTTGATCGATCAGAAAAAGCACTTCGTCCCGGTAATTCATGCGCGAAGCCTCGACGGCCCCTCTTAATCCGTCCCAGTCTTCGGCCACCCAAGTGATCCGGACAGGATAGCGCGAGGACAGCCCGTACCGGTCATCGAGGTATTTCCTGAATCCGGTCGCCCTATTCCTTGCCAGGCGGTCGTTCACATCGAACGCTCCCTCGATCGAGCAATAACCGCTCAGACAGATCGAATCCACATAGATCAGACTGTCGCGGAAAACCTGACGGATAAATCGGTCGAGCTTGTCCAACTCCTCTCCATTGCTACGGTAGTCGGGCTGCACCTTGGCACTACCCTGAGGATAATTCAGGTAGCAACTCATACTCCGAGCACCATCCCGAATCACACGGCGGTACGTAGAGTCGGAGACCGAAAACGGCGATCCCGTTTCGGGAGGCACCGTCATCCCCTCGGCAAGAGAGAACGAGAAAACGAACAATGCGCACAGAAACGCCTCAATGAGGCGGACAGGACCGGGTTTGTCACTGGAAATCTTCATAATCGATGCAATATTTTGAGACCTTCCGTCTTTCGCAGCATCCAAATCTTCTTTTCAGCCGGTTCTGCAAACCGACGGACACAACCGGCAACAACGACATAATCAACTGATTATCTAATAAATACATAGAAAAATTGCTTTTTATACGTTCGTTAAAAAAGCATAGTACAGAAAGCGCAGCGGAAGCGGAACACGCACATCATGCCAGGATACAATCGGCTGTTCCATAATATTTTAGGATTTTTTTTGTAAATTATCGGCATTATTTTTAACTTCGGCCGTGAAAACCAACGATTTATCGCCTGCGTCCAGATGCAGAAACGTTGGAGAGCGAACGGAGCTCCTATGACTGCAAGAAGCCCCGGACGCGGCCGACGAGAAGCGGTAAGGGCCGTCTTTTGCTGCAAGCCAGTTTGCGACAATAATTTATTCGACGCCTATTTCCCCTTTGGTCATCGGTCAATCGATGTACCTTACTGCTCCGTTCGTATTACGCAGCCAATTGTTCCGTTTTACAAGAAAGCATGGAATCTTTTCTCTCAAGGTAATAAGCGAACTGCCAACTCGCCGACACAAAATTCAAACATCGAACGACCACCTCGGCTCTCAATGATCCGCAGGTATTTTGCGAGTGAAAAGACAACATCGAAGGCTGTTGAGAAAGATGCAAATATCTGTTAATTTGCGACCTAACAACCAAATCGGGTACATTTTTTCGGTCACTTGAATTGTACCCGATTTAGCCCCCGTTGCAATACATAAAATTGCATTTTTTCCCTCGGGGAGATCAAATAAGAAAACCGATAAATCGCTGATTTATCGGGTTTTTCACTGATTTACTTTATTCGGTTTGCTCCTCAACTAGGACTTGAACCTAGGACCCCATGATTAACAGTCAGGTGCTCTAACCAACTGAGCTATTGAGGAATATTCTGCGGAATGCTTCGAG
>ENA-UEQN01003225-UEQN01003225.1-human-gut-metagenome-genome-assembly--contig:-NODE-3225-length-10374-cov-6.257939_pt1 | contig 10374 bp, 7 predicted proteins | sample MGYA00242940_ERZ507944 | MGnify/ENA primary metagenome ERZ507944 (study PRJEB26167, sample SAMN06115449) | human gut metagenome | host: Homo sapiens | place: China:Fujian | collected 2015-08-20...
AAGGCAACGTGATTTTTTGCCCAGCAATTTCTGCACTCTTTGTCGTATTTTGCAACGAAAAGCACCCTTTGCACGTTTTGAAACCGTGCAAAATCCGTGCAGAAACCGTGCACTTACTCTCTGACAAACAAAATCGCCCTATTCCCCACCGGCTTGACGGCATTGGTTTGAGTGGCCGCAAATTCGAGCCAGCAACATAGAAACACTGCCTTTTCACCTGAAAACATTTTCTACTGCGTCTTTGAAACACACTGATGGTTTTCCCCGTGGCGGAGAGAGAAGGCCCCACTGCACCCATTCCAGTTCAAAGAAAGATGCAAGATTTATTACGATCACGAATTATTACCTTTATGAGACTACTCCGGCTGTACACTTCGGGAAAGTTGTTTCAAACCTGTAAACCAGAGAAAAACAAAGAAGTCCTAGTGTGCAGAAAATCCTCTTTCGAGAATCTTGCTTCTGAACGTAGTGTTCTCCGAGTATGAACCATTCGATTCAGGTTAACGGCATCTTTGGTGTTTTCAAGAACAACTCCAAGTTCAAATGTTTACTTATGTGTCAGAGAAGCCCCTTTCCGGCTTCCTCCAGATTATGGGCAAATAGCTCCTCCACGCCCAGCTGCTTGGCGAGCGCCTGAACTTCCTTGTATCGTTTCGACGCCTCTTCGTTGTCTCCGCCATGCTTGCAGGCTTCGATGAGATACAGCAGGGCCTGCAGCTCGTACAGGCGGCTGTCGCCGCGCTGCGAGTTGTGGCGGCGGCGCTCCAGCAGGGTCTCGAAGGCCTCTTTCTCGGGGACATGGTCTCCCAGCGCGCCATAAGCAAGGCCGATGTTGCTATAAGCGCCGGTGCTGCATCTCTCGGAGATATCGAGGGCCTGCCGGCTCCAGCGCAGCTGCCGTGCGGCCTCCTGCCGGAGATGCTCCGGCTCGTTTTTGCCCCGCACACCGGCGCAGTAGGCCAGATTGATGTAGGTGCGGAAGGTGTCCGAGCTGTGGAACGTGAACCGCTCTTCACGCAGCCTTGCGGCGTACTCATAGCAGGTACGCTGGCGGTCGTCATAGTCACGTTTATCCGTCCGGCCTGCCCACACGCTGTCCTCGCCAAAGGCAAGCGCGTCGGCATGGCAGGTCAGCTCCAGCAGGGCCTCCCGGTCCTCGGGGCTCAGCCCCCGCAGCAGGAGCTCTCCAACATCGCCGTATGCCCGGCCAAGCGTCTCATAAATTGAGGCTGCGGCACTGGGGTTTTGCTCCAAAGGGCCCAGCTCATTCAGGCATTCCATCGCTTTTATGGCGGCGGCGAACTCCTCCGGCGGCTGCTTCCGGTCCCGGAAGATGAGTGCCCGGTTCCCATACAGCTGCGGCAGCGTCCAGTGCAGGGCGGGCTGCGCCTTTTCCGCGATGATCATGGCGTTGTTCCACTTCGCAGCCTTCTTGAAATCGGCAAGTCGGAAGTACAGGCTCGCGGCGCGGTAGGCCCAGAGCTTCTTCTGCGGGGTGTCGAGCCGGGCGTCCGGGTCGGACTTTCCCAGCACAGCGGAGTAAATATCGGCGGTGCTGCGCCGGTCGGCGGGTGTCTCCTGAAACTCCCACAGTCCGTCCAGAAAATGGGCGTCGTCCTCTCCGTCAGCCCCTGGCTCCCGCAGGCTGCACAGCTTGCGGATGAGGGTGTGGGGGACAAGGTACTCGTCTTTCCCGCTGCCCGTGCTGTTCAGGTAGCGCAGATCCACCAGCGCGTGGAAATCCCTGTCGTCCGGCCGCAGGCCGCAGGCGTTGAGGAACAGCTCCCGCGAGATCCCGCTCTCCCCGATGAACATGGCGCGGTGCAGCAGGGTCCGCATCGGCGGGGTCAGCTTCGCCAGCCCGAACAGGGTGGTCAGGTTCTGCAGCACGGTGCCGCTGCGGCTCTCGCCGTCCTTTTCGCTGGGGATGAGCATTTCCAGACTGTTGTCCCGGATGGTTTGGCCCTTGCTCAGGTCCTCGGCGATCTGCCCGGCCGGGATGTGGGTGAACTGCATCAGGGCGGCCACCATGGTGACGGTCATGGTGTGGCGCTCCACCAGCCGGAGGATATCTCGGAGGGTGTCGTCGTCCGAGTCCGGCAGCCCCCGGGAGCCGTCCCGCAGGATGTCCAGCAGGACGTCTTCCTTCAGGGACTTGATCTCGAAAAAGCGCCCGCCCGCCGCATGTTCCAGATTCTGCCGCGTGGTCAGCAGCAGGCGGCAGGGCAGGGCGCACAGCTGCTGGTAGAGCTGCTGCTCCAGACTGCCGCTGGCGCCGGTCAGCTCGGCCCAGGACGAGGCCTCATCACGGTCAAAGTTGTCGATGACCAGCAGGTCCAGCTCCGACAGGTTCTCGCACAGCAGCTTTTGCACGTCCCCAATCAGGTCGGGCCCGCCGCGCTCCACCGGCATGGCATGGGCGAAGGTGTCGGTGTACAGCGCCTCCAGCGTGCCGGGAAAGCGGACGAAGTACGTCCGGCTCAGCGGGTGGCGCTGCTGCCATCCGCGGGCGGCGGCGAGGGCCAGTTTGGTCTTGCCCATGCCCGCAAAGCCCCACAGCACATGGGGGTTCCGCTTTTCGTTTTCCAGTTCGTTCAGCAGGTTCTTTACGTCCTCGTCGCGGCCCTTCACCTCGCCATTGTTCAGCGCGCCTGCATTCTGGGCAAGGCTCCATACCGGCGGCGTCAGGCGGCGGCGCCACTCATCCATCTGCCGCGCCATCTCTTCCAGCGTGATGCGTTCTTCGGGGGCTTCCTTTGCGGCAGCGGTCAGCAACGCGTTCACCTGAGCCAGCAGGGAACCTTCCAGCCCGGAAGGTCTTGCTTGGCTTGCGGTCAGCGTCACATCCCTTTCCAGGAAGCTCAGGTCCCGCTCCAGCCGCAGATTGCGCGCCGCTGTAGGGTCCAGCAGGGCATAGAACAGCCGCCCCACCGCATAAACGTCGGACGCCGGGGTCGGTGTCCCGCCGTTTTGCAGTTCCGGTGCACGGAAGCCCGGTGTGCTGAACACCTCGCTCTCCGGCCCGGTCTCTTCGTCCCAGCCGCTGCCGAAGTCCAGCAGGGACACGGCCAAGATCGTGCCGTCGGACAGGCTGCCGTCCACAAAGAGATTGCCTGCGCTGATGTCGCCATGGATGCAGCCGCTGCCATCCTCATCGCTGTGGATGCGTTTCAGGTTCGCCAGCAGGGCGCAGAACAGATCCACCGTCTTTGCGAACTGCGGCACAGAATTTCCGCAGCCCGGCCGTTCGTTGCCGAAAGGATGATCCGGGCTGCATGGCTGGGCGGCTTCTTCCAACAGATCTTTCAGCCAGAAGCCCTGCCGCTCGGTAAGGCACTCCATTTCCAGAATGCAGCTGTACGGCGGCGTGCAGGGGTCTTTTCCCGGCAGCTGGATCGACCGTACCGAAAGCTTTCGGTCCACCGGCACCGTGAGCCGGGTGCGCTGGCGGCTCTGCTGCCCGACGCGGATCTCGCGATTGGCCCGCTCGTCAAAAAGCGTCTGCATCTTTTCAATTCTTTTTTTACGCTCCGGGTCATTCTCCGGCAAGGCTGCGGCTTCCTCCGGCAGAATAGCCCCGCCCACCCGGACATAACCCTGCCGTGGGAAATGCTCCTTGAGGATGACCGGATACATCTGCCCTTCTTCCTGCGCCTGATAGAGCAGTGCAAAGCCGCCCGACGTGATGTACTTTTGGATCGTGAACCGTCCGTTCTCCGTGCACAGCGCTGTTCCATCGGGCAGCGGCTCACGGCGCGTCTCTTGCTGGTCCCACATGAAAAGCCCTCCTCCGTTTGGATATTCTGGCTTTATTATAGCGTATCCTCCAAAATATTCCAAGGCGGTGCCGCGCCCTTTCTGCCCTGCGCCAAATATTTATTCCCGTAGAAGCTGCCGGGCCGCTCTGCTATGCTTTGAAGCAGAAAGCCGCACTTCCGGCGGCTTTTTTCCGGACATGAGAAAGGAGAACTCTATGAACGCAAGTATCGAAGCAAAAAAGGCTGAGGCCGTTGAGCGCATGAAGCTGTGGGGCATCTACCCGCCCATTATCAAGTGCTTTGAGCAGGAGGGCATCGTTTCCGAGAGCGCTCCTCCGCTGGGCACCTGCAGCCAACTCGAAGGAGAGCAGCTTGAGCGCGTCAGAAAATTCGAGGAAAATTACAACGCGGTCGTTTATCATGTGATCCACAGCTTTACGAATATCGGTGAGCTCGAGAGCTATCTGTTCGTCAGCGACCGCCCGGATGAGTGGGAAACGGACCGTAAGGACCTCAAGTCCGGGCAGCCGCTCGCGTGGGTCTACAACTACGATGAACCCGACTGGCCGGAGTTTGGGTATATCGGTGTTTCGCTGACGACGGCTGCGGGCCTCCGCAGAACCTGGTAAGGAGGGATATTTCTATGTATCACGCTGATCTGCACACTCACACCATCCATTCCGACGGCGAGTATACGCCCGCGCATCTGGGCCTAATGGCTCTTCAAAGCGGCATCCGGTATCTGGCGTATACCGACCACAACTACAGTTATTCCCCCGCCGAGCTGAGCGACCTTCGCCTGCAGTTCCCCATGCTGCGCATTCTGCGCGGCTGCGAGTTCAGCTGCTTTTATCGCACCGCCGACCAGCGCCGCGTGGAGATCCACATCGTGGGCCTGAACTTTGACCCCGACTGCCCGGAGCTTCAGGCTGTGCTGCGCCGCAACCAGCCCGACCGCCGCAGCTACGTTACCAAGATCCTGAACAAGCTCGACGCGCTGGGCGTCGGCATCGGCACCTACGAAGACCTCATGGCCTTCTGCAATGGCCCACAGCATCTTGGCCGAATGCACATTGCCCGCAGCCTTGTGGCCCACGGCTATGTCAAGACGGTGGATGAAGCGTTCGACACGTACATCGGCAGCTTCGGCCAGCGTCTGGCCTATGTCGAGTCGGAGCTGGACTACGCGCCCATCGAGGACGTTCTCTCTGCCCTGCAGAAGGCACAGGGCATCGCCATTCTGGCGCACCTGTTCTTCTACCCGCTTGATGAAGCCGAGCAGCACCGCCTGCTGCACACCTTCCAGTCTCTGGCCGGCCCGTGCAGCGGCATGGAGGTCTACTATGGCCGCTACACCGACGAGCAGCGCTGTCATCTGGCCGCACTGGCGGCACAGTACGACCTGCTGCCCTCGGCGGGTTCCGACTTCCACGGCCCCGGCGACGGCAACGCCACCCATGACGGCGGGCTGGGCCATCACTTCCCCGCTTCGGTCTACGAAGCGCTGGAAGCCCGTCAGCGCGAGGTCTACGGCGTCGTTCATGACTAAGCGTTAAGCACAACATATCAAAAGGCCCGGGAGCCGTTTCAAAACAGCTTCCGGGCCTTTCTGTGTCCTGCTTTATCGTTCTAGCCGTCGGCACCAGTCCTCTGCCGTTGCCAGCATCTCATCCATCGAAATGCGTTGCTCCGGGTCCGGTGCTGTCGCCCGTAGCAGCAGGCGGTTCACCTCTGCTCGCATCTCCTGCGGGAGGCCGGACGGGACACTCTCGCCCGCGGTTAGGGTTTGGGTGTTATCCAGGAAACCCAGCGGACGGTGCAGCCTGACATTGTGCACCGCGACCGGGTACAGCATACTTAGCAGCAGCCGGCCCGCCGAAAAGATATCGGTTTTTTCGGTGACAGGCCCCGAGAACAGCTCCGGCGCATGAAAGCCCGGCGCAGCCGTTGCGGGCATCTCATTCTCGCCGATCTTCCGCACTGTACTGGCATCCGCAAAGGACACGCCCTGAATGCGTCCTTCGGCAAGGCTTCCTTCCACGAAAAGATTGCCGCTGCTCAAGTCTCCCATGATCCACCCCGCACGGTGCAGCGGACGCAGCGCCAGCAGGGTGTCCCGGAAGATCTGCATGGTAATGGCGGCTGCCGGTACCGCACAGTTTCTTCGGGGGACGAAGCATTCTTCCTGTTGGCGCAGGTTTCCGAAGGGATGCGCCGGGCCATTAGAGTTGGTGCATTCCCGCATCAGCGCCTGCAACGGGAAGCCCTGCGCTGCGGTCATGCCGTCCATTTCCAGAAAGGCACAGTAGGGCCACTGCCATTCGGTGCCGTCCGGCAGGACCAGCGTACCGGCGGGCAGCACCGGCTTTTCCGGGATGACGCATCGGACACTGCCGCAAAGTTCCTGATTCATGCGCTGCTCCTGCTCTGCCTGACGGCGCAGCCAGAGATAGGTGCGGCTCAGCTTTCTGCTGTCGGGCGGTTCCTGCTCCCAGCCTTTCAGCGCGGGCGCACCGCGCAGCCGCACCCAATGGCTGTTGAAGAACTCTTTCAGCACGACGGCCTGACCGGTCGTTTGGCTGCGCACCGCGTAGAACAGAGCGTTTTTGTTTTCTGCAAGCAGATCCTGCAGCACGAACTCTTCTCCATTCAGGAACGACAAGATCGTTTCATTCGGCAGCGGCTCGCGCCGCATCTTTTTCCAGCGTATCATCTCGTAAACCTCCTGTGTGCGGGCCGGCGGGTTTGGGCTGCCGCCGGTCTCCGCACGAATTCAAGCGAAAAGTGGAAATTCCCGCCAAAAATTCTCCCGAAGATTTGTGCTGATTGGCGAATGGATTTTCCATCCCGGGTTGTTTATAATGGAGACCCGGACCTGACATGTACAACCACATTCTACTTTTTGAAACATTCTTCTGCCATGGAATAAATTTTTGTGCCGGGGCCGCACGGTTTTTCGCAAAAGGGAGGGATCTTATGCCGGAATCGGAGACATTTTCAGCGCTTCTGGAACAGGAAACACAGAAGTGGATCGACGAGGAGATCAGCAAAGGCAATGACGCATGGAACGCCCGGCGCTCCTTCGACGGCTTTTCCAACATCCATTGGGACATGGTCGCCCAGTCTGCTGCACAGATCAAAGAACATCTGGCCTGCTCCGGCCAGAACATGACGCAGGGCATCTTTCTGTGCCGCTGCATCCAGAAACACCGCCCGGAGCTTCTAAAAAGCGATGGTACTATGGCAGAGGCCGCCGACCTTGTCAATTGCAAGCCGGAGGAGCTGCAGCCTTGGCCAAGCGCCACCATCAAGATTGTTGCCAAGAACCTGAAGCGCCTGTGCCTTGCGGAACTCGGCTGCGAGAACCCCGGCACCGCATGGGATTCCATTCTTAAGAGGGATGTGGCCTATCGCCGTGCAGGAAACCGGCAGGAAGCCTATCACATCGCCTTTCTGCTGAACATGACGACCGAAGAGATGCAGCGCTACTTTTTCCTCACCCGTCAGGAAGCGTTCAGCCTGCGCGACCCGCTGGATGTCGTGTGCTTCGCCTTCAAGTTTTTTGATGCGAAAAAAGACCATGCGGATTCCTTTCACTGGTGGGATGTGATCGATGTTCTGCAGGGCTATCTGACCGCCTGCAAGACCGCCGACGCAGCGGCAGAGCAGCCCGTCCACCACTTCTCCCAGAAGAACGGCAGCACCCGCCTTCTGGGCCGCGATGCCCAAAAGCTGCAGAATGCTATGCACCGCACCAACAATCCTGCCGTCGACATTCCCGCACTCCGACATGACCTGCAGGAGTATCTGCTCGCCCATCGCCGCAATCTTACGGAGATGAAACTGGAGCGGATCTACCCGGAAAAGCTTCCCCCGGATCAGAGCCGCATTGAGATCTGCATGGGCTACCCGTATTCCCACACCGTCCAGCGGGAATTGAGCATTCTGGTCGGTTATCTGCTGGTGCTGTATGGCCGCTGGAACACGGTGGTTAAGACGGTATCCCCCAAAAAAGAGCAGGAGCGGCGGGATAAACTGCTGCTTTCCTCTGAAAAAGGCGCTGCGCCGAAACTGCTCTCTGCAGACGATTTTATGGCCGTTCTCAGCCAGGCACGCCGGGAATCCCTTGAGCCGCTGAAAGAAGCGTTTCAGGAAAAGCTGGACCCGGACTCCCTTCAAGAACCTCCTTCTGCTGCCATCAAGCCGCAGGAGACCGCTTTTCTTATGGGCCAGTGGCTGCTGCGCATCACGCCGCAGGAGTCTGCGAGTCCCGATGACTTCAAGACAGCGGTGCAGCCCTTGAACGACTTCCTTCTTCAGGTAGAGGCGATCAAAGAATCTGATATTCCGAAGCTGACCTATCCGGGCAGCGCCCGGCTGACCTGTAATGTGATCTGGTACCTTGCCGGCTGTCTCCACTGCAAACGGGCACTTTCTGCCCGTATCGCCGATGGCCCGAAAGCCGCACATCCGAGTGCATCTGAATGGGCCGACTACTTCCATAAGCTGGGCAATGCGCTGGTCGAGGTGTCTGCCGATGAGGAGCATTTCAAAGACCGTGAACGCTGCGGGATCCTGAACAAGGGCCAGCACCAGAACCTTCAGAGCGAATTCACTTCTTTTTCCACCTATGATCTGTACCCAGATTCCGGCTTGGAAAAGGACGTGGAGGCCGATCGCTACAGATACATTCAAGACCATTTGGAAATGGGCCTGCCGAATCTCTGTTACAAGATCGAGGCTACTCTGCACGACTATTCTCCGAAGGCCGAGAAGTACGCTGCAAGAACAGAACCGCCCAACGAAAAAGAACTTGACTGCTGGCAGGCAAATAATGCTTTAGGCAGCAGGCTGCTTTCCCGTGAGGACATCCTGCAGCTGTTCTTTTTCCTCATTCTGGCCATCTATGACTGCTGCACAGCAGACGCCGGCAAAGCGCAGGAAGCGTTTACGGCAGAGCACGCATGGCTCAAGGCTATGCGCGATAAAGCCGAAGCGAAACTGAAAGAGCCGGGCGGTACCACCGGAAGCTTTTTGGAAGACGCCTTATTTGCCAGCGTTTTTGTCGAGCTCGAGGGCCTTTGGAACGAACCGAAGTCCGACACGGTCACATCGGACCAGTCCACGACCATCCGCCGCATTTATAATTTCCTGTTGGAAAGCCTGACCCTTGCCAGTGGGACCACTTGGCACAGCATTTACTACCCCGCCTATACCGACCGGTTCTATGTGCTGGCCGGTGCTCTGGCCACAGCAGTGCCGCAGTCCCGCCGGACACTGGGCCTTATGATGGGCGTTCACCGCCAGAAAAGGCCGAAACCCGCCGACAAGAAAAAAGTTTCGGCCAAAGGCACCCGCGCCGCACCAAAAAACTGAAAACTTATTCCTTAGATTCCCTTCTTTTCCCTGTGTTACACTCAAATCGCCGCAGGATCGGGCCAAAATTCTGGCTCTGCGGCAGTCGAAGGTCACACAAAAAGGAAGGGAGTTTTTTATGTATTTTTTTCTGCATGTCCTGCCGGAGGTCGTCTCCGCGGTGTTTTCGTTTCTCGTGGAGTGGTTTTTGTTCCAGGAACAGCCCGCGCTGTACGGCGGGACACTGTCTCCCCTCGTGACTGCATGGCTCTATATGGCCATGATGCTGGCCGTGTGGCTTCTCCCGATTTTCTATGACGCCTGTCGGCGCAAGGGCGGTATGATAAGCACCGCGCTGAACCTGCTGCCCGCCGAGATCATCTTTGGAGGTGAGTTTCTCTACCGCCTTCCCCTCGTCGGGGTCGCCGTGCTTCTTTTGTGCGGTGTCGTTCTGTGGCTGCTGTGGTATGAGTGCTACCGCCGCAATATGGACGCTTGGAATGCGGGCAAACGCGGCAAGGAATACGACATCCTTCGCCGCAGAAACCGCCGGGCCGCCGTGCGGATCTTCGTGCTCATCGCCTCGCTTCTGCTGCTGATCCCCAGCCTGTACGGCATCCATGTGCTCCGCGCCGATCAGGCCCGGACCGTGACAGCCTTTTACAAAACTTATTATGAGACCGATTCGTCCTTCCTCGTCGATCTGGAAGCCAGCGGTCTGCTCGGCAGTCTCTGAACTGACCCGCGCAAAGAAGGGCTCCTTCCCGGATGTGGAAGGGGTCCTTTTTTCTATATGGGCTGTCTGGACAGCAAAAACCGCTGCGGCACTTCCCTTGGATGCCGCAGCGGCTGTCGAACTTTATATTTATTATTTCAAGGAGGAAAAGTCATGTATGAAAACCAAAGCAATTGAAGGGAATTTTATCATCTATGGAAACGGTTCTATTTATAAAAGGAGGGCAGGCAAAATATGTACAAACGAGTTCAACTCATCACATGGCTGAACCTTCAAGGGGGACCGTGGCTGGGACTGCCTATTCGGTTCGATGCGATCATGCGCGTCATACGGCAATGCGCCTCCTTTCTTTGCATTTTCTCCCCTCGGGGAGTATGGCTGTATTATACATTTTCTTTCGCGGCCTGTCAGGTGGAAAAACTTTTTTGTTTAGACACGTTGTTCTTCTTCCAAGGCTGATGCTCGCCGTGCGACACATTAGCGTGCTCGCACACAAAATATATTGATGGTGCCATCCCAAAGCGA
>ENA-UEQN01003235-UEQN01003235.1-human-gut-metagenome-genome-assembly--contig:-NODE-3235-length-10354-cov-4.555999_pt1 | contig 10354 bp, 8 predicted proteins | sample MGYA00242940_ERZ507944 | MGnify/ENA primary metagenome ERZ507944 (study PRJEB26167, sample SAMN06115449) | human gut metagenome | host: Homo sapiens | place: China:Fujian | collected 2015-08-20...
AGAATAAGAGAAAAGGCGGCGCATCCCGCGCCGGACAAAGGAGGAACCCGCATGGCTTCCCTGCTCATTCGCGATCTTGACACCGTGGTCACCTGCGACGATGCGGACAGCGTGCACCGGCACGTCGACCTGTACTGCGAGGACGGACGTATCCGTGCCATCGGCCCTGATCTTGCCGTTCAGGCCGACGAGGTGCTGGACGGCTCCCATCTGCTGTGCTATCCCGGCCTCATCAATACGCACCACCATCTTTATCAGCAGTTCTCGCGCAATCTGCCGGAGGTACAGAATCTTGAACTGTTCCCCTGGCTCAAGGCGCTCTATGAGATCTGGAAAAACCTCGATACCGAGGTCGTGCACGCTTCCTCGCTGACCGGCATGGGCGAGCTGATGAAAAACGGCTGCACGACCTGCTTCGATCACCACTATGTCTTCCCTGTCGGGTGCGGTGATCTGCTCGGCGCGCAGTTTGCGGCGGCCGATGAGCTCGGCATGCGCATGGTCGCCTCGCGCGGCAGCATGGACCTGTCCGTGAAGGACGGCGGCCTGCCGCCCGACAGCGTCGTGCAGAGCGTGGACGCCATTCTGGAGGACAGCGCCGCGCTGATCGAGCGCTGGCACGATCCGTCCTATGGCTCCATGCGGCAGATCGCGCTGGCTCCGTGCTCGCCGTTCTCCGTTTCACGCGAGCTGCTGCTGCAGAGTGCGAAGCTGGCGCGGCAGTATCATGTCCGCCTGCACACGCACCTTGCCGAGACGAAGGACGAGGAGCGCTACACGCTTGACCGCTACGGCCTGCGTCCGCTTGCCTATCTCGAGTCGCTCGGCTGGGTCGGCCCGGACGTCTGGTTCGCGCACGGCATCCACTTTACAGACGCGGAGCTCGACCTTCTCGCAGAGACCGGAACGGGCGTGGCGCACTGCCCCGTTTCCAACATGAAGCTCTCCTCCGGCGTGGCGCGCATCCCCGAGATGCTGCAGCGCGGCATCCACGTCGGCCTTGCCGTCGACGGCTCGGCCTCGCAGGACGGCTCCGATCTGCTCGAGGAGATCCGCATCTGCTATCTGCTCCATCGCCTGCATTCCTCTGCCGCTGCGCCGAGCGGCTACGACGTGCTGAAGCTCGCTACGCGCGGCTCCGCCTCCCTGCTCGGGCGTGAGGACATCGGCTGTCTTGCGGTCGGCAAGTGCGCGGACCTGTTCCTCGTCGATTCTCGGCGGCTCGAGCTCGTCGGCGCGTGCTATGATCCCAAAAACGTCTTCGGCACGGTCGGCCTGCGCGCCCCGGTGGATTACACCGTGGTCAACGGCTGCATCACCGTCGCGCACGGCAAACTGACCGGCATCGATGAGGCCAAAACAGCCGAGAATGCCCCCCATGTCTGCGACCGCTACCGCGGCAAAAACTGATCCCGAAACAACCGCTCCCCTCCCGGAAATGCGGGAAGGGAGCGATTTTTATACGGACAGCTCTGTCCAGAAATCCAGACTGCGGAAAAACAGCGTCAAGGCCAGCAGATCGGCGCTGCCGCCGGGGCTGAGGTTGCGGCGCGTCATTTCGGCGTCCAGTGCCGTGAGCTCGGCCTCCCACTGCGCCGGCGGGAGCCGGAGAATGCGCTCCGCTTCATTTTGCGCAAAGGCCAGACCGGCCTCTCCGCCGCGGTAGAGCAGGTTGCTGTCGGACAGATGCGCCATGCTCCACAGCAGCACACCGAGAGGCGGCTGGCTGCGCGTGGCCTGCAGCAGGGCCTGCAGCGAAGGAAAGCCATCCATGGCCTCCTCACGCGCACCGGGGCGGCCGTAGCGCCGCCGGACCTGCGAGCCATGCGTTCCGACAGGCGGAGCCAGCGCTGCGGCATCGGCTGCGGCAAGCGAAAATATGGACTCCTGCGCGCCGCTCAGATGCCTGCCCATCGCCGCCAGCAGCAGCGAGAGCGCATACAGCGCGCCCTTGTGCGTGTTCACGCCGCCGGTCGCCTGCAGCATCTCTGCCTCTGCCTGCCGTCCTGCATTCTGCAGCTGCGCAGGTGCAGCGCCGTCCAGGCCGAGGCGGACCATCCGGCAAAACCACGGCCGGAGCGTCTCTGCGCTGCGGAGCATGAGCAGAAGGTCCATATCCGTGTGTGCGCCATTCGTGCGTGCGTCGACAAGGCCGGGCTTCGGGGAAAGCGCCGCCTCCTCGCGAAGGGCATCCGCCGCCAAATTGCCGAGCGTTGTGCAGGCGAATTCTGCGAGCCTGCGGGCCGTCTCGGCGCAGATGGCATCCAGCCCATGCGCGCGGCTGCGGGAGCAGGCCGCAACGGGTCCGCCGCAGACGAGGCAGCGGCGCATTTCTGGCCGCGAGAGCTTTTCTCCCGCGGCATCCAGCACATCCAGATCATAGAGCCGCCCGACCTCCGTCGACTCCAGCTCCATGCAGACGTCCTTGAGCGCCTGCGCCGGGCGGTCATATACCAGCAGGGCCTCGCAGCCGGTCACGGCTTCCGTCAGGCAGCATGAAACCGGTCCGCCGAGGCGTTTTGTAAGGGCGGCGACGCCTGCCTGAAAGGCAAAGCGCGACAGCGGCGTATCCTTGACAGGCCCTGCTATATTCATCGTAAACGAAACGAGCGGCAGGCCATACTGCGCAAGCAGCCGCTGCTGCCGCCCGGCCCGGTTTTCACGGGCAAGGAGCACCTGCTCCAAAGAGACTTCGACAGGCTTCATAGGTCGTTTCCGGGACCAGCGCGCGCACGGCGGCGACATCGCCCTCCTGCAGGCGCGCACGGACTGTGGTGGCGGAGATCGCGTTCAGACGCGGGATCTCCGTAACGTGGATGCCATAGGCGGGCAGAATGGCCTGCATACGGCGGTTATACTGTGCCGTGACGGCGCACGTCGGCTCCTGACCGACAAAGCGCTCCGTGATATGGAGCGCAGGCGCGATCGCGCTGCCGAACAGCGTCAGGTCGAGATCGCATTTTGCCTCCGGCGCGCGGGCCTGATCCTTGAGGAAATAGGCCGGGAACGTCGCGGGGCTGATGAGATAGTCGCCGCCGGGATAGGCCCGGACATTCGGCAGATCGGCAGTTCCCTCGCGCACCAGCCGCAGGCGCAGCTCCGGTGGGAACAGGCTGTCCGTGTCGCTGAGGACAAAGACAAGGACCTGCGCGCAGCGCGCGGCGGCATAGGCAATGAGATGCCGGTGCCCCAGTGTGAACGGGTTGGCATGGCAGACGATGCTACCGACCGGCCGCTCCGGCCCGACCGGGATGCCGGACAGAAAACGGCACAGCCCGCCGCGGCCATGCTCCATCATCAGCATGTCCGCCGTCTGCGCCAGCGGCGTAAAGCCGAGCGAGCGGAACAGGCCGCTCTTTCCCGGCGCGGTAAACAGGAACGGGTGCGGCACGCCGTGGGCAGTTGCGTCCTGCAGCAGGGCCGAGACGACCTCGGCGCAGGCTCCGCCGCCCTCGGCCTCCGGCGAGACGGCGATCTGGCGCAGGACCTTGCCGCTGCGGGTGCCGCAGGCGAGGAGCGCACCGTCGTCTGCCAGCAGCAGCGCCGTGCACTCCCCCACCTCCTCGAGCCGCAGCCCGGCCCCGGTCAGCAGGCGCGCATGGGCAGCCTGCAGACCGGGCGGGACAGCGGTGCAAAGCAGCAGATCAGGCATCCTCGTCGATCTGGCGGATGACGTCGATGATCGTATTGTCGCGATACATCACGACGCCGACGACGCGGTCCTTATAGCGGATCGGCTCCGGCACGCCGACGATCTTTTCGGCGCGCTGCTGGAGCTGCTCGATGGTAAAGACGTGCAGCCCGGCCTTCTCAAGCTTCTCCTTCACATCGGGGCGGCGCGGATTGACGGCAATGCCTTGATCCGTCACGACGACGTCCACGGCGTCGCCGGGCGTGACGACCGTGTTGACGTGCTTCACGATGGTCGGGATACGGCCGCGCGTCAGCGGAGCGACAACGACGGACAGGCTCGCGCCCTCGGCCGTGTCGGGGTGGCCGCCGATAGCGCCGCGGATGACGCCGTCCGATCCGGTCAGAACGTTGACATTGAAGTCCGTGTCGATCTCCAGCGCAGAGAGCACAACAAAGTCCAGCTGATCGACGGCGGAATCCACGAGATAGCTCGCGTAATACGTTGCGCCGATCTGATGGTGGAAGTGGTTATTTTTCAGGGACTTGGCCGCATCGAGATCAAAGCTCTGCACGTCGAGGATGCGGTCGATGAGGCCCTCCTCGTGCATGGCCGTGATCTGGCCGGTGATGCCGCCGAGGGCGAACCGGCAGTGGATGCCGCGGTCGAGCATCTTCTGGCGGAGGAAACGCGCCGTGGCGAGCGAAGCGCCGCCGGAGCCCATCTGCATGGAGAAGCCGTCATAGAGGTAGCCCGCCGCGTCGATGACATTGGCGGCATTGCGGGCGATGAGCAGCTCCTTCGGGTCCTTCGTGTAGCGCGTTGCGCCGGACATGATGCCCTTTGGGTCGCCGATGTCATCCGTGACGACAACGTAGTCGACCTCGTCCTCCGGGATGGCCCAGGGAGCGTTCGGATAGGCGACGAGATGGTTCGTGATGATCACGACCTCGTCGGCATAGGCGGCGTCCGGGCGGGCGTAGCCCAGCGAGCCGCAGGCGATGCCCTCATCGTCATCGCGGCTGTAGCCGTTGGCATTGCCGTAGGGGTCGCACGACGGCGCGCCGAGGAAGGCGACGTCGATGTGCAGCTCACCCGTGCGGATGGCAGAGGCGCGCCCGCCGTGAGAGCGGAACACGACCGGGCAATCCATCAGGCCGCGGGAGACGGCCTCCGCCAGCTCGCCGCGCATACCGGGCGTTTCGATGTGCGTGATAACGCCGTTCTGAATGTGGCGGATGAGCGGAGCGTGAATGGCTGAAAGCGACGAAGCTGCAAGCTTAAGATCGTGGAAGCCCATTTCTGCAAGCTTATCGAGCACCATATTGACGATATGGTCGCCGTTGCGGAAATGGTGGTGGAAGCTGATGGTCATGCCGTCGCGCAGGCCCGTCAGGCGAATGGCATCCTCCAGCGAGGGGACGACCTTGTTCTGGTGGTGATAGCGGTCGGCAAACGTCTCGGTGACGCGCTTGCCCACGCCGTGATATTCTCCGTGGTGCACGATCTCGTCCAGATGCGGAATTTGATGCAGGTCCGGCATGTCAAATCTCCTCCACTTCATCGATCTTGCTGCCCGCCTCATAGAGGTCGAGCAGGCGGCGCGCGCGGGTGACGACCGGCTTGTCGATCATCTTGCCCTTGAGGCTGGCGACGCCGCTGCCGCGGGCGTTGGCCTCCTCAATGGCGGCCATGATGAGGCGCGCTTTGTTCAGATCTTTCTCGCTGGGCATGAAGACGCGGTGCAGCGGCTCGATCTGCCGCGGGTTGATGACGGACTTGCCGTCGAAGCCGAGCTTCTTGATGAGCATTGCCTCGGCGAGGAAGCCCTCCTCGTTGTTGACGTCGGAATAGACGGTGTCCAGCGCGGCGATCCCGGCGGCGCGGGCCGCATTCAGGATCATGCACCGGGCAAACAGCAGCTCAATGCCGTCGGTGCGGGTCGTCTTCAGATCGGTGACGTAGTCCTCCGCACCGAGGGCGATGCCGATGAGACGGTCGCTGGCGCGGGCGATCTCGGCCGCATTCAGAACGCCGTTTGCGCTCTCAATAGCTGCCATCATGCCGGTCGTGCCGACGGGGATGCCGGACTCGCGCTCGATGCGGGCGATCTCGCGCTCACAGTCGATCACGTCCTGTGCGGAGTCGGTCTTCGGCAGGCGGACGACCTGCACACCGGCGCGCACGACGGCCTCGAGGTCCTCGATGCCGAGGCCGCTCGAAAGATCGTTGATACGGACGACGGTCTCACGCGAGCCGAAATTCAGGGAGCGCAGCGCATTGTAGACGAGCAGACGCGCGGCGTCCTTCTCCGTGTAGGCCACGGAGTCCTCGAGGTCGAACATGATGCTGTCCGCGCCATAGATGTGCGCGTCGCGGATCATGCCGGGGTTATTGCCGGGAACGAACATCATACTGCGGCGCAGTCTGTCTTTGATATACATCACTTGACCTCCCAACGATACGCGGCAGAGCCGGCGCTGCGGAACAGCGCGGCCGTGACCCGCGCGCGGATGGTGCAGTCCAGTGCGCCCTTGTCAACAGCGGTCACGGCGGCGTTTTCCACGCCGTATTCCGTGAGCGTTTCCGTGATGACGCTGCGGATCTGTGCGCCGAATTGCTGCATAACATTGCTGGTCAGATCGATCTGAATGCCGCCGGCCTCCGCCGGCTCCAGCGTGACCATGATGTCATTGGACTCCATGGTGCCCGCCGTGGCTGCTTTGCGCAAATCCATTGCATAACCCTCCTGCATGAGCCGGTCAGAGACTGGCTTCGAGATTGCCGCGGACGGCGGCGAGGAACGCGGCGGACGTTACGGCATGCGCCTGCACGCCCTCGTCCACGAGGCCGACCAGATCCTTCGTCATCGTGCCCTGATTCAGGGTCGTGAAGCAGGCCTGTTCGAGCTTGCCCGCAAACTGCTCCAGCTCCGTCAGGCCGTCGAGCTGGCCGCGCTTGCGCAGGGCGCCCGTCCAGGCGAAGATGGTCGCCATCGGGTTCGTGGAGGTCTCCTCGCCGCGCAGATGGCGGTAATAGTGCTTTGTCACGGTGCCGTGAGCGGCCTCATACTCCGTCGTGCCGTCCGGCGAGACAAGCACGGACGTCATCATGGCAAGGCTGCCGAAGGCCGTGGAGACCATGTCGCTCATGACGTCGCCGTCATAGTTCTTGCAGGCCCAGATGAAGCCGCCCTCGCTGCGGATGACGCGGGCAACGGCGTCGTCGATGAGGGTGTAGAAGTAGGTAATGCCGAGCTCCTCGAACTTCGCGCGGTAGTGCTCGAACTCCTCCTCAAAGACCTTCTTGAACTCGCCGTCATAGATCTTGGCGATGGTGTCCTTCGTGGAGAACCACAGATCCTGCTTCGTATCAATGGCATACTGGAAGCAGGAGCGCGCAAACGAGCGGATGCTCTTTTCCTTGTTGTGGGCGGCCTGCCAGACGGCGGGGCCGTCGACCTTCTGCACGAGAAGCTCCCTCTTCTCGCCGCTCTCGCCGACGAACGTCAGCGTGGCGGAGCCGGGCTCGGTCGTGTAGAGGTCGACCGACTTATACACGTCGCCATAGGCATGACGGGCGATGGTGATGGGCTTTTTCCAGTTCTTTACGACGGGATGGATGGTATCGATGCAGATGGGCGTGCGGAACACGGTGCCGTCCAGAATGGAGCGGATCGTGCCGTTCGGGCTCTTCCACATTTCGGTGAGCTGCGGATACTCCACCATGCGCTGCTTGTTCGGCGTGATGGTGGCGCATTTGACGGCCACGCCGAGGCGGCGGGTGGCGTTGGCGGCCTCGACCGTCACCTGATCCTTCGTCTCGTTGCGGTGCAGCAGGCCGAGGTCATAATACTCGGTCTTCAGCTCCACAAAGGGCAGGATGAGTTCGTCCTTGATCATCTTCCAAAGGACACGGGTCATCTCGTCGCCGTCCATCTCCACCAGAGGGGTCGTCATTTTGATCTTTTCCACGCTGTTGCTCCTCCTGTCAGTTATGAATGTTATGGATTCAGTCCGCGATGCGCGCGGCGTAATAATTCATCAGGCAGCCGTCCAGAATGATCTCGCGCTCATCCTGCGTCAGGCCGCGGATATGCAGCATCAGGTCCTCAACGGAGCCGTCCTTGCGGATGACCTTCGCGGGGATATCCTCGCGGGCCTCCTCCACGGCGCGGCGGACGTCCGGGACGAATACGCAGTCGCCGTCGGCATAGTCAAACGGGGTGCCCTCGTCGATCGTGAACGGCAGGATGCCCCAGTTGATGCAGTTCGAACGATAGCGCTTCGTCGCATAGCTGTAGCAGATGTTGGCGAAGCCGCCCAGGACCTTCTGACAGGAGGCGGCCTGCTCGCGGGCAGAGCCGTCGCCGGGCTTGTTGGCGAAGACGGCGGAGCCGAACTGCGTCGTTCCGGCCAGTGCGGCAGCGTTGCCGACGGCGGACAGAACAGCCTTCAGGTGCTCCGGCAGCTTGCCCTCGCGCCGCTCGGCCTCCTGCGCGGCGATGTCCTTCGCATGGCCGACATATTCCGGCACGCGGCGGCTGAGCGTAAACTCCGCCAGACGCAGTGGATTCGAACGGTAGGACGACGTCTCGCCGGACGGGATGAGCTCATCGGTCGTCGTGACCGGATCGTGGATGACAGCGGCCAGCTCGACGAGCAGGTTCTCGGTCAGCGGGTACATCTTCGGCCAGTCGGTGATGTTCGGGCCCATGACGAGCTCAACGGAGGGATCGGCCTTGCCGAAGCCGTAGTAAATGCGGTTGTCATAGACCGCACGGTCGAAGTGATAGGGCTGCGGCTCCGCAACATAGTCCATGTCCGTCGCGGGCGTGATGCGGCCACCGTTGGCAGCCGTTGCTGCGATGGAGCGCGCGTCCATGAGGCACACGGCGGCGAACTGGCCCTCGCCGGGCTTCGAGCCCTCGCGGTTCGGGAAGTTGCGCGTCGTATGGCGCAGAGACAGGCCGTTGTTGGCGGGGACGTCGCCTGCGCCGAAGCACGGGCCGCAGAAGCTCGGCTTGATGACCGCGCCGGCCTCGAGCAGCTGTGCCGTCGCGCCGTTGCGCGTGAGCGCAAGCGAAACGGGGACGCTCGTCGGATAGACGTTCAGGCTGAATTCGCCGTTGCCGGTCGAGCCGCCGCGCAGAATGTCGGCAGCCTCGGTGATATTGTCGAACAGGCCGCCGCTGCAGCCCGCGATCACGCCCTGATCTGCCCAGACGCCGCCGTCATGCAGCTTGTCGGTCAGCTTGACATGGGCCTTCGGGAAGCGGCGGGCAGCATCCTGCTCGACCTTCTCCAGCAGCTCCTTCGCATTGGCAAGGAATTCCCGAATGGGATAGGCGTTCGAAGGATGGAACGGAAGGGCGATCATCGGCTCGACCTTGTCCAGCTCGATGGTGATCATCTTGTCATACCAGGCTTCTCTGCCCGGATGCAGCTCGGCATAGTCCTGCGGGCGGCCGTGCGTCTCAAAGAAGCCGCGCGTGATCTCGTCCGTCTCCCAGATGGAGGACAGGCAGGTCGTCTCCGTCGTCATGACGTCGATGCCGTTGCGGAAATCGATGGGCAGATTTGCGATGCCGGGGCCGCAGAACTCCAGCACGCAGTTGTTGACAAAACCGCTGGCGAACGTTTCCTTCACAAGAGAAATGGCAACGTCGTGCGGGCCGACGCCGCGGCGCGGCGCACCGGTCATGTATACGAGAACGACCTTGGGCATGTTGACGTCCCAGGTGTTCTTGAGCAGCTGCTTGGCAAGCTCCGGACCGCCCTCGCCGACTGCCATCGTGCCGAGCGCGCCGTAGCGCGTATGGGAGTCCGAGCCGAGGATCATCGCGCCGCAGCGCGCGAGCTCTTCACGGGCATAGGAATGGATGACGCTCTGGTTGGCGGGCACATAGATGCCGCCATACTTCTTCGCGGCGGACAGGCCGCCGACATTGTCGTCCTCGTTGATGGTGCCGCCGACTGCGCAGAGGCTGTTATGGCAGTTCGTCAGCGCATACGGGATCGGGAATTCCTTCATGCCCGAGGCGCGCGCCTGCTGGATAATACCGACATAGGTGATGTCGTGCGAAACCATGGCATCAAAGCGGATCTTCAGGCGCTCCGGGTCGCCGGACGTGTTGTGCGCCTGCAGGATCTGCCATGCCATGGTCTGCTTTCTCGCTTCGTTTTGGGGAATGGACGCCGTCGCCTACGGACGGCCGGCTACGAGATAGATGGTGTTCTCATGAAGTTGAATCATAATGCCACCCCTGGTTTTGTTTTGAAAGTATTTTCCGGCCGGCTTCCTCACCGGCAGGAATTTGAATGCCCCGAGGGCGCAAGGCCGCTCGTGGTACGTTTGTAGTGTAGCATATGCGCATGCATTCGTCAAGCGTTGGTTGGAAGAAGCTGGAATACAGGGCTTCTCTTTTTGGTACATTTGTTTTTGCTATGTGGACAGGAAACTTATACTTTTGTCTATTTTGCACAGAGATAGCTGCATATTCCACGCACGGTTGGCTCATAAAATATGCATATCGTGGTTAATTATCCATGTCTTTCTCCGTCAAAACGTAAAAAAGTGGAGCAGGCAAACCTGCTCCACCAAATATAATGCGATATTGGAATAATTTAGTCCTCGTCGTTCTGCGGAACGAGCAGAGCGCGGATGGACAGAGAGATGCGCTTGCGGTCGGTGTCGACGTCGATGATCTTCGCCTCGACCTCC
>ENA-UEQN01003237-UEQN01003237.1-human-gut-metagenome-genome-assembly--contig:-NODE-3237-length-10338-cov-14.918624_pt1 | contig 10338 bp, 11 predicted proteins | sample MGYA00242940_ERZ507944 | MGnify/ENA primary metagenome ERZ507944 (study PRJEB26167, sample SAMN06115449) | human gut metagenome | host: Homo sapiens | place: China:Fujian | collected 2015-08-20...
ATGTTCTTTGCTTCCGGCACAATGCTTTCAAAGACTGCGCCCCGGACGATAAGGCGGTGGCTGCGCGTTCTGCGTTCCTCTTTGGATAGCTTCTGACGCAACATCTTTTCCCGGTTCTCAAATTGCCGGATTTTCTTCTTCCCGTCCTCAATCTCGGCGGTCAGTTCTTCGCGGGTTTTCTCTCTCGGTTTCGTCATGGGTGTCGCTCCTTTCTGCCCGTAGGCATGGAAAAGGGCAGTCGATTTTCTCGGCTGCCCTTGCAATATGAGGATAAGATTATTCAGTTTGCTGCGGGGTCTTGTTCTGATACTTCTTCACCAGAAGTTTGGTTATTGGGGAGTGGGTCATACCCGTCTGGGTTTCCGTCGAGGTCTGTGTTATGATAGTTTTCATACAACCAGTATTTCCCCTCAATCTTGACTACAATGTTATCGCCATATTGATAAACTTCTGCGCCAACAATAGGGTGATTTGCCTGGAAGTTTTCTTTGGGTATGCCGTCCAAATAATTACCTGCGTCATTTGTGCCTTGGAAGTTGGTAACATCACTTTCAATGACACCTAAATAAACAAAATCGTCTTTCAATTCGTTGAACGATGTTTGCGAAGTAGACTGTTTATACAAGGTGTCATTAACATAAATCATCGGTGCTGCGTCTGCTATACCCGGAGTAGTAACACTATCGTTGTTGTGGGGAAAAAGGGAAATTGCCGCGACGCATACTAAAGCCAAACAAGCGGCAACAACTCCCCATTTAACCCAAATCAGCTTTTGGGTTTTCTTTTTGTAGCTGATAGCCTCATCAACATACTTGGTGTCAAGCTCGCTCATGGCTTCGGAAAACTTCTTCGCGTTCATACGAACACCTCTCTTTCTATCAAGTATTGTTTCATCTTCTCGCGGATACGGGTCAGCCGGACGGAGATGTTTTTCTCCGAAATCCCTACAAGCTCGGCTATGTCCTTGTAGCTGTCGGCAAACCAATAGCGGCGCATGAAAATGACGCGGTTTTCGACGGTCAGCGTGTCCAAAAATTCCTCGATGATACGGGCTAACTCTCTGGCCTCGATTTCATCTTCCACGGTTTTCTGGTCAGCGATATAGCCCTCGATTTCCTCTAAGGCAATTTTGTAGTGTCCGCTTCGTTTGGCTGCTTCCTTTCTCCAATAGATTTTGAGTGAAATGTTCCGAACGATTTTCACGATATAGGACAACAGTGGATTCGGCCTTGTCGGGGGAATGGCGTTCCACGCGCCTAAGTAAGCGTCGTTGACACATTCCTCCGCATCCTGTTTGTTGTTCAAAATGTTATACGAGAGCTTATGACAAACTTTCCCGTATTTTATGTCCAGCTCTTGGATGGCTTTTTCTGAACGATTAAAAAACAGGTCTATAATCTTTTCGTCTTCAATCATCACATCGCCTCCTTTCCGGCTTCACCTATATACTACGGTTTTATTCGCAAATACTACATCAAATCAGAAAGTTTTTCAAAAAAATTATAGCACACTTTTTTGAACATGGTGTGACAGATGCTACGACAGTCAGCGGGAATACCACCGTATTGGCGGCGTTGCCGTAAGAGCCGAGGTAGCTGGCGTTGGCGATAAAAATCTGGTCAACGATGTTGTAAAGTGCGCCTACCAGCAGCGAGATGATGCAGGGGATGGCGTACTGGCGCATAAGCTTGCTCACACGCTCCGTCCCCAAGAACTGGTTTCCGGTTTCCAAAAAAATCACCTTTCTTTCAAAAAAATAAGAAATGCGTAAGTCCCAGAACATCCGGACTTACGCATTTCTGCCACACGATTTGCCTATGAAGTTTTCGCTCATCTTGCCATTTCTCACCCGATTCCGCAAAAAAAGGCGCGTGGCTGCTCTGCAACTGGATTTACGCAGAAACGCCACACGCTGTACGCCTATTATAGCAGAGGCAAATCAGAATTTCAAATGCTTTTCTTCACAGATTTTGGTTCCGGCACCCGTCTGCACGTTTGCGAATGTCGCCTTCGCCATTTGCACGTTATTTCGCCATTTAGTCCTCCTGTTCCGCCGGATGGCAGATGCGTTCTTCTTCCTCCCGCTCGAAGGAGTAGAGCCCATCTGCCTCCAGCTCTTTCGCCATGCCCCACGCCAGCTTGAAGCCCGCCGTGAAGCTCATCAGCTTTGATTCAGCCAGCAATGTGTTTTGTGCGTCCAACAGGCGGAGCAGCTTTCTGCGCCCCGCGGCGTCCATGTCCCGCCGCAGTTCTTCCTGGGCGCTTTTGGTCTGGGTGTCCAGTTCTGGATGCGACTGACGGTCGAAACGCTTTTGCAGGGCTTTCATGTAGTCATACATTGCGGCACCTCCTTTTTTGCAACCACAACACATACCACAACTGCTGGCGGAAAGCTATTACTTTTTCGAGAAAGGTCTTATTGATTCCGGCGACGCAAAATGTGACATGTGAACAGGAACGGAAATCTCCAGTTGACCCACGCCGTGACCCACGAACAGAAAAAATGGGGCGGAAACAACGGAGAAAAGCGTATCTACGGGTGATGGAATTCTTCGGCAAATCCGTTTAACACCGCTGAAACAGTGCGGAAGACGTCCCTATCGAATCTTCACACGCATGAGGCCACTGGTTCGAGTCCAGTAGTCTCCACCAAAAATCACCGGAATCGCTTGATTCCGGTGATTTTCTTTCGTAATCTGCAACTTTTTGAGGTGCTTAATTTTTGACGTTTCTTCAAGACTCACACGCTGACCCACACGGGGAAAGGGCCGGAAAGTACCGGACAGGGCCAGACAGGAAATTTCCTGTCTGGCCCTGTGTTTTTTGCCGTACTTACCGCATCTGCTGGCTGATGACCCCGCCGATGGTGTCTGCCGCGTCTTGCTTCATCTGGGCCGTAGCGTGGGTGTAGGTGTTCAGGGTGAAGCCAGCCGAGTAGTGGCCCAGCGCGCCGGACAGCGTTTTCACATCCACCCCGCTTTTCAGCGACAGCGTGGCGAAGGTGTGTCTGAGATCATGGAACCGAATGTGCTCCGCGCCGATGGCTTTCAGAATTTTATCATGCGTCCGGCGAAAAGCGTCCGGGTCATACATGGTTCCGGTCTTGGGCGATGGAAACAGATACGGGTTGCGAGGGTGTTTCTGATGCTCGGCAATCAGCAGGTCAACTGCCTGCTGCGGAAGGGCCAGCGTCCGCACGGAGTTGCGTGTTTTGGGCGGACTGACCACCAACTCCCCGTTGATACGGTTTACCTGTTTCGTGATGGAAAGCATTTTGCTCTCTACATCTAAGTCCGTCCATTGGAGGGCCAGCAGTTCACCACGCCGCAGGCCGGTGGTCAGTTCCAGATAGAAGGCCGCCAGCAATCCTCGTTTTTCCGCTTCGGCAAGATACAGGCCGATTTTCTCTTGCGGCAGGATCTTCATTTCCCGTTTCTCAAGCTGCGGCAGTTTGCAGCCCTGGGCGGGATTGCTGAGGATGAGCCGCTCCGCCACCGCCTGCTCCAGGCAGTTGTGCAGCAGCGTGTGAACACCCCGAACCACTCTGGGGCTGAGGCTTTTGTCCCTGAGTTCAGGAAAATTTTTGCGCTGAACCCGTCCGCTTTTCTGGAGATTGTTGTAAAACCGCTGGATCTGAATGGTGGTCAGCTTGTCCAGCGGGATGCTGCCGATTCCGGGGATGATGTGGTTCTCAATGTAGTTGGTGTAGTACGCTTTGGTGTTGGGCCGGATGCGCGGCTCGGCGTAGACCTCATACCACGTTTTCATCCACGAACTGACTGTGAAAGTCCCTGCTTTGGATACGTCTAACTTTCGGCTTTCGCTGATCGCGGTCTTGAGTTTCTCCTTGACCTCGGCCTGTGTCTTGCCCAGCACGTTCTTGATGATGCGCTTTCCGGTTTCCGGGTCATAGCCTGCGGTATAGCGCCCCTCCCATCGACCATCTTTCCTCTTGCGAATGTTCCCTTCCCCATTTGCTCGTCTTTTTGGCATGGTATCAGCCCCTTTCGCAACGAACAATACCGTAACCAAGGGAACAAAGCTACCGAAAAGCCGAACTGTTATCAGAAAGTTATCATTTGCGCCTCGGAGCCTCGCCGCCTTATCTTTGACTATTGCGGCGCAATTTTTGCGCTGCCGGAGGCGTTCTCTTTAGTTACAGCGGTGCGATTTTTGAACGGTCAAGAAGTCCTTTTTATTGACTACAGCAGCGCAAAATATGCGCGATCCACACCGAAAATCGCCGTTGCACAAAATCCGCTTTTTTGAGTGGTTGAAAACGGCAAATTTCTCAACCGCCTGCGGAACGTCCACCTTGAAAAGTCCGCTGTTGCTGGGGTCTGATGCCCCTCACGTTCACCCACGACCGCGAAAGCGCCCGCCAAGGTGCACCTTAGACTGCGGTTTCAAAACCTCGGAAAGCCCCGCACTGCGGGGCTTTGAGGCTGAGAGGTGCCCAATTACGGGCACCTCTCTTTATCTTGTGCTAAAATCGAACGGCCTTCACCGTCCAAAAATCCGGCTTAAAAAGTTCAGTTTTTCACTCAAAATCGTTCCCGCGTATATCTCCAAAAAGTTACCGTCACAATGCTGGCCCAAACCGCTTTTCATCGCGTTTTTCAACTTCTCTCACAAATGGCCCACATTCGCTTTCGTTCACGAAAGCGGGTACACACTCGCCTTTGCTCAAAGGATCGCACACAGCGGATCACAGGGCGAAACAGGGGCTGTTTCAGATGGGGCGCTATTACTACCCTCGGAGCGTTCCGCACGTTCACAAACATCCCCGGGCCGGGTATCAGAACGACGTACTTTGCCGCTTTTAGGTCTTGGTCGGAGGCACTCCTGAAGGACACAGAGAGCCTGCGGAACAGCGACGCGCATAAGCGCGTCGCTGTTCCGCAGGCGTCGCGGCCCCGCCGGGCTGCGTGATCTGCTTGCAACTTGGTGATGTTGCTGTTTTTTCACTCTGTGCGCAGTACTTTCTGAACGTGCGAGGTGGGGGTGGTATCACTACCCTCGGAGCGTTCCACACGTTTCGGAAACCCTGCGTGGCCAGGGGGTAGAACGGCAAACTTTGCCGCTTTGAGGGTTTGGTCAAGGGTGCTCCCAAAGAACGCAGAGAGCCTGCGGGACAGCGATGCGCTTATGCGTGTCGCTGTCCCGAGGCGTCGCGGCCCCGCTGGGCTGCGTGATCTGTTTGCAACTTGGTGATGTTGCTGTTTTTTCACTCTGCGCTCAGGGCCTTTCCGTGTGTGCGAGGCGAGGGGTGGTATCACTACCCTCAGCGCGCTTTACGTGCTGCTGAAACGCCGGACGGCCGCTTGTCAAAAGGGCTTATTTGCCGTTTTCTTGATCTGATAGATCCTTCATTGATTCCAGTGGCGCAATATATGATTTCCTTTTCTTTGCAGATGCAGGAATATCCGATAGCCGCGAAACGGCGCAAGGGGTGCAGCCCCTTGTTGCGGCAAAGCCGCCATATCGGAGCGCGGGGAAAGTTCCCTGTGCGGAGATAAGCCCTCGGCAGAGCGCACACGCCCGCAAGGGTGTATAAGTGCGCCCTTAGTTCCTAAGGGATTTATTCGGCGTTCCCGCTTTCGGCTCGTTTTTTCAGATATTCCCGTACCGGCTCACTCGTCAAGGCAAGCCGGAGAAGCGCGGCAGCTTCCTCGTCGGTCATGGTCTTTGCTTCCGGCACAATGCTTTCAAAGACTGCGCCCCGGACGATAAGGCGGTGGCTGCGCGTCCGGCGTTCCTCTTGGGATAGCTTCTGACGCAACATCTTTTCCCGGTTCTCAAACTGGCGGATTTTCTTCTTTCCGTCCTCAATCTCGGCTTGCAGCTCCTCGCGGGTTTTCTCTCTTGGCTTTGTCATGGGTGGTCGCTCCTTTCTGCCCGTCGGCATAGAAAAAGGACAGCCGATTTCTCGACTGTCCCTCTGTAATATTTTTTGTGCTTACTTCAATAATTTAATATCTACAAGTTGCTCTGCCCATATCGTTAAAATGGTTGCTGGCTCTCCCGTATACATTACCTCTACACGGTCGCCAAGCGAATAATCCCCGGCAGATTGTCCGTCTGGCAGGTCAATTCCATATACGCTGCTATATTCCGGGGCCTGTTCCTTATCCAAACGAACTCCTATGTGATTTGCGTATGGGTCGATTACAACAATTTCACCTGTGATGGTGTTGACAGAGCCGCTGTTTTGCTGTGCTTTTTCAACTAAGACTTGCAGGCATTTCGCATAATCCTCCATTGAAATATTTTCCGAACTGACCACGAAGGCAACGTCATTTTGCAGAAATTCAGCATAATAGCAATCTGTTCCATTTTCATTTGTGTAGTGGAAAACTGCAAGCTCCCTGCCATTGATTTCTGTAAATTGTAACTCGTCCGCACTTAAATCGAAAACATCTGAAGTGTGCTTAAACACTTTAGAAAGGACGATGTTTATGTCCTGCGTTCCACCAGAATTTCGGAACTCAATAAAATTCCCATCATAATAAATTCCACGATTATCTGTTTGGTAAATACCAAAATCATTGCTCTGGAGTGTAAGGTAGGGAAGCGTTTCTGTAATTGGGAGTGATACATCAAAATATCTGAGCAGTTCTTCATAAGACATTGCGGTATAATCATCTGCCATAAGAGCGATACTTCCACTCGTGGCATTGAGTTCCTTAATTTCATTGAGGTTAAGACTAATATCTTGCTCAGGATTGTCCGACTGATTATCCGGGTTTGTAATGATTGGCGGTTCATATTCTGGCTGCGGCGTAGTTTGACTTGGAAGTTTCCACAAAGTCGCAAATGATACTGCTAACACAATAGCGGCACAAGCTGCTAAAGATGTAAACTTTACCCACCCATGCTTTTTACAATGGTAGTTTGCGGCTTCCTCATAATACTTGTCGTTGACTTCGCTCATGGCTTCGGAAAACAATTTTGTGTTCATACGAATACCTCTCTTTCAATCAAATATTGCTTCATCTTCTGGCGGATTAGAGTGAGCCGGACGGATACATTTTTTTCGGATATACCTACGCGCTTTGCTATGTCCGCGTAGGTGTCTGCATACGCATAGCGGCGCATGAAGATAACACGCTCTTTTGCGGTCAATGTATCCAAAAATGCCTCGATGATACGGGCTAACTCTTTGGCTTCAATTTCATCTTCCACGGTTTTCTGGTCTGCGATGCAGCCCTCGATTTCCTCTAAGGCAACCGTATAGTGTCCGCTTCGTTTTGCCGCTTCCTTTCTCCAATAGGTTTTAAGGGAAATGTTCCGCACGATTTTCACAATGTAGGACAACAAGGGATTGGGGTGTACCGGGGGAATAGCGTTCCATGCGCCTAAATAAGCGTCGTTTACACATTCCTCCGCGTCCCGTCTGCTGTTCACAATGTTGTACGAAAGGTTGTGACAGATTTTTCCGTATTTCATGTCCAGCTCCCGTATGCCTTGTTCGGAACGCTCAAAAAATAACTCGATAATTTTTTCATCATCGATCATCGCGCCACCTCCTTTCCGGCTTCACACATATACTACGGTTTTAGCTGCAAACACTAAATGAAAGAGAGAAGTTTTCAAAAAAATTATAGCACACTTTTTTGAACATGGTGTGACAGATGCTACGACAGTCAGCGGGAATACCACCGTATTGGCGGCGTTGCCGTAAGAGCCGAGGTAGCTGGCGTTGGCGATAAAAATCTGGTCAACGATGTTGTAAAGTGCGCCTACCAGCAGCGAGATGATGCAGGGGATGGCGTACTGGCGCATAAGCTTGCTCACACGCTCCGTCCCCAAGAACTGGTTTCCGGTTTCCAAAAAAATCACCTTTCTTTCAAAAAAATAAGAAATGCGTAAGTCCCAGAACATCCGGACTTACGCATTTCTGCTACACGATTTGCCTATGAAGTTTTCTCTCATCTTGCCATTTCTCACCCGATTCCGCAAAAAAAGCGCGTGGCTGCTCTGCAACTGGATTTACGCAGAAACGCCACACGCTGTACGCCTATTATAGCAGAGGAAAATCGGAATTTCAAATGCTTTTCTTCACAGATTTTGGTTCCGGCACCCGTCTGCGCGTTTGCGAATGTTGCCTTCGCCATTTGCACGTTATTTCGCCATTTAGTCCTCCTGTTCTGCCGGATGGCAGATGCGTTCTTCTTCCTCCCGCTCGAAGGAGTAGAGCCCATCTGCCTCCAGCTCTTTCGCCATGCCCCACGCCAGCTTGAAGCCCGCCGTGAAGCTCATCAGCTTGGATTCAACCAGCAATGTGTTCTGTGCGTCCAACAGGCGGAGCAGCTTCCTGCGCCCCGCGGCGTCCATGTCCCGCCGCAGTTCTTCCTGAGCGCTTTTGATCTGGGTGTCCAGTTCTGGATGCGACTGATGGTCGAAACGCTTTTGCAGAGCCTTCATGTAGTCATACATTGCGGCACCTCCTTTTTGGCAACCACAACACATACCACAACTGCTGGCGGAAAGCTATTACTTTTTCGAGAAAGGTCTTATTGATTCCAGCAACGCAAAATGTGACATGTGAACAGGAACGGAAATCTCCAGTTGACCCACGCCGTGACCCACGAACAGAAAAACTGGGGCGGAAACAACGGAGAAAAGCGTATCTGCGGGTAAGGAAATCACGCGGCAAACCCACTTTATTCTCCCGAAATCCCGCAGAAGACATCCCTATCGAATCTTCACACGCATGAGGCCACTGGTTCGAGTCCAGTAGTCTCCACCAAAAATCACCGGAATCGCTTGATTCCGGTGATTTTCTTTCGTGATCCGCAACTTTTTATGGCACTTAATTTTTGGCGTTTCTTCAAGACTCACACGCTGACCCACACGGGGAAAGGCGCGGAAAGTACCGGACAGGGCCGGACAGGAAATTTCCTGTCTGGCCCTGCATTTTTTGCCGTATTTACCGCATCTGCTGGCTGATGATCCCACCGATGGTGTCTGCGGCGTCTTGCTTCATCTGGGCCGTGGCGTGGGTATAGATGTTCAGGGTGAACCCAGCCGAGTAGTGACCCAAGGCACCGGACAGCGTTTTCACATCCACCCCGCTTTTCAGCGACAGCGTTGCGAAGGTATGTCTGAGGTCGTGGAACCGGATGTGCTCCGCGCCGATGGCCTTCAAAATTTTATCGTGGGTTCTCCGGAAGGCGTCCGGGTCATACATGGTTCCGGTTTTGGGCGACGGGAACAGATACGGATTGCGAGAGTGCTTTTTGTGCTCGGCAATCAGTAGATCCACCGCCTGCTGCGGGAGGGCTAACGTCCGCACGGAGTTGCGTGTTTTCGGCGGACTGACCACCAGTTCCCCGTTGATGCGGTTCACTTGTTTTGTGATGGAAAGTGTCCGGTTTTCAACGTCCAAGTCCGTCCATTGGAGTGCCAGCAGTTCACCACGCCGCAGGCCGGTGGTCAGTTCCAGATAGAAAGCGGCCAGCAATCCTCGTTTTTCCGCTTCGGCAAGATACAGGCCGATTTTCTCTTGCGGCAGGATCTTCATTTCTTTCTTTTCCAACTGCGGCAGCTTGCAGCCCTGAGCGGGGTTGGTGAGGAGCAGCCGTTCGGCTACCGCCTGCTCCAAGCAGTTGCGCAGCAGCGTGTGGACGCCCCGCACCACTCTTGGACTGAGGCTTTTGTCCTTGAGTTCAGGAAAATTCTTGCGTTGGACCCGTCCGCTCTTTTGGAGGTTGTTGTAAAACCGCTGGATCTGAATGGTGGTTAGTTTGTCCAAGGAAATATTTCCGATTCCGGGGATGATGTGGTTCTCGATGTAGTTGGTGTAGTACGCCTTTGTGTTGGGCCGGATGCGGGATTCGGCGTAGACCTCATACCACGTTTTCATCCACGAACTGACTGTGTAAGTCCCTGCTTTGGATACGTCTAACTTTTGACTTTCGCTGATCGCGGTCTTGAGTTTCTCCTTGACTTCGGCCTGCGTTTTGCCCAACACGTTCTTGATGATCCGTTTTCCGCTCTCCGGGTCATAGCCCGCGGTGTAGCGGCCCTCCCATCGACCGTCCTTTCTTTTTCGGATATTTCCCTCGCCGTTTGCACGTCTTTTCGGCATAAAATCAGCCTCCTTTGTAACGGCAAACCATACCGTAAACAGCACAGGAAAGCTACCAAAAAACGGGATCGTTATCAGAAAGTTATCATTTGCACCTCGGCGCCGCGCCGCCTTATCTTTGCCTATTGCGGCGCAAATCTTGCGCTGCCGGAGGCGTTCTTCTTTGGTTGGTACAAAATAAGCATAGCACCCGAAGCGCAAATGAAGGCTCGGATGCTATGCTTATTTTTGTTATAATGGGAGGG
>ENA-UEQN01003238-UEQN01003238.1-human-gut-metagenome-genome-assembly--contig:-NODE-3238-length-10327-cov-2.480293_pt1 | contig 10327 bp, 2 predicted proteins | sample MGYA00242940_ERZ507944 | MGnify/ENA primary metagenome ERZ507944 (study PRJEB26167, sample SAMN06115449) | human gut metagenome | host: Homo sapiens | place: China:Fujian | collected 2015-08-20...
GAACGATTAAAGATCGCAATTAATCTATCGTTTTCATGCTCCTTACGACTTGGAGAGCTGCTTGGTCTTACCTGGGATTGTGTAGATATCTCTCCTGAGGCAATTGAAGAAAATCGTGCATATGTCTTTATTAATAAAGAATCACAGCGTATAAGAAAAGAATCTTTGAATGCACTGGATGGAAAAGATGTGTTGTTGGTATTCCCGACAAATCATAAGAAGAATTCTACGGTACGTATTTTGAAAACACCGAAGACAGAAAGCAGTGTACGTAAAATTTTCTTACCGAAAAGTGTTGCTAATATGCTTGTAGAATGGAAAGCGGAACAGGATGAAATGAAAGAAATCCTGGGTGACGAATATATGGACTATAACCTGGTTATGGCAAGTACCTTTGGTCTTCCTCTTGGTGATGGAGCAATCCGTGGCCCTTTAAAGAAATTGATCGAGGACTATAATCTCCCACCGGTTGTATTTCACAGTTTTCGTCATAGCAGTGTTACTTATAAGCTGAAACTGAATGGTGGAGACATCAAAGCGGTACAGGGTGATTCCGGCCATGCTCAGGTCAATATGGTTACGGATGTGTACTCTCATATTCTGGATGATGACCGAAGGAAAAATGCAGAGCTTTTTGAAGAAGCATTTTATGAGAAAAAGAATCTGGATCCACAGATGCATGCACAGCAGGAAAATAATAATGCAACTGTTGCTGATGAAATCGATCCGGAACTTCTGGCAAAAGTGTTGGCAAATCCAGAGATGCGGGCATTGCTCAATTCACTGGCGAAGACGATGAAGTAATGAAAAATAGTGAAAAAATAGTGTAATTTTAGTGAAAAAACGATTCGCAACGATATAAGAAATAAGTATCGGAATAATAATACAAATAAAGCTTCAAATGAATCAATAAATGAATCAATAAATGAATCAATAAATGAATCTTTAAATTCAAATAGTTGGTAGCATACACGAACACAAGGCAGACAGGAATTATTTCTCGAAGCCAATGTAGATGAATTGAAAACACTCTTAGAAGTTGCATTGATTCAGAGTACGGGAGCATCCAACCGAATCGAAGGTATATTTACAAGCGATAAGCGTTTGGAAGAATTGGTAAGTCAAAAAGCAGAACCCCGCAACCGATCTGAGCAGGAAATTGCTGGTTATCGTGAAGTACTTTCCACAATTTACGAAGGTTATGAATATATCAACCCAAGACCGAACATTATTTTGCAGTTACATTGAGATCTGTACTCCTATTCACAGGGGGCTGCTGGTGGAAGTTATAAGAATTCCGATAATGTAATTGCAGAAACAGATGCCGAGGGTCATCAGAAGGCACGTTTTATTCCAGTTCCCGCATTTCAGACTGATGAAGCAATGGAAGAACTTTGCGCTCGCTTCCTTGAAGCATGGGAAGCTGACCGCATTGATAAACTGGTTTTGATTCCCATGTTCATTCTGGACTTTCTGTGTATCCATCCTTTCAATGACGGAAATGGTAGGATGAGCCGTTTGCTCACTTTATTGCTTTTTTATAAGGCGGGATACATCGTTGGAAAATATATCAGTATGGAAATGTTGATTGAAAAGACAAAGGAAACATATTATGAAGCCCTTCAAGCAAGTTCTACTGGCTGGCATGAGGGAGAAAACAGCTATGAGCCTTTTGTTAAATATTATCTGGGTATCATGTTGAAAGCATACAATGAATTCGAAACCAGAGTGAACTATTTAGTCACCAAAAAGATGTCGAAACCCGATCGAATCAAAGCTGTTATAAATCAAAAAATAGGTTCTATAACAAAAAAAGAAATTATGGAAAGCTGTCCTGATATCAGTAAAGTCACCGTAGAGCGGACCCTGACTCAGCTGGTAAAAAACGGGCTCATCATAAAAATCGGCGCAGGACCTTCCACCGCATATATCCGCAGGCAATAAAGCTGGGCAGCCAGATAATCTGTCATTCCCCAGTCACCTGGGCTGCCAGCGGACGTTCCTCAGCTCAGCCTTTGTTTGAGCGCCTCCCTTCCCCCTGCATATTAGAGTTCAAAGAGCGGGATCACAGTACAGCGGCAGTTGAAGCCGTGAGTAAGTGAATTCCTGTCCCAGAATGGACTGTCCAGCGGGGAAGACTTTCCGGTGCAGGCAGGCATGCGCAGGCCGTGTCCTTTTTCCATAATGGCCAGGTACTGCCAGTACGAACGCGCCTTGCCACGGGAAAAGCCTCCATACAGATCCCGGCATGGCACACCATCTGTCTATCCATACTTCCAATGCGGCCGATTCTCCCCGGTCACCGATGCCTTCTCTTCTGGCAGCAAGCTCACTGCCGCAGCGCGTACGGGAGTGCGGTGGGGTGGCTTCAGCTCCAGGAGCAGGAAAGATAAAAAACGCAGGCGTCCGAGGTTATCCGGAGCGGCCTTTTTTGCGTCTGTGGACAGGGGAGCTGGGGCTTTCTTCCCTGCCTGACTTGTATCCCAGCTGGCCTAAATTTTTTCAGACGGATGCGACACGGTGTCATTCCCCCAGCCGTCGCCCGAAGGGAGACGTCCCAGGTGCGCGCTATGTGGGGTTCATAGCCGGTTAGCCGGTATCGCGTGAAAGTCGAGAAGGATGAATCCGCTAAGCCTGTAAACTCACGCATTGGGGGGGCCCACCATCCGTCCCGACAATCTGTTCTTTCTTAAACGCCCGGCAATTGCAGCTCTCTTTTCATTTTTTCAGCTTATTTTCCACAGGCCCGTCACGTAAAGCTCATTGCCGTCTCTCGTGGCAGGCTGCCTGTTTGTGCGGGAGACAGGCTCTGTCCGGCTGTCACTCCATCTCTTATATTAGATATGTCCTTATTTGTGGACGTTTTAAAACATACAAGCGCCGGCCATTTTCCTGAGGCGTCACTGATGCTTCCGCGAACAAGATCTGCGGGGTCTTTCTGTTTAGACTGCTCACATAGAAAGCTCCCCCCCCTGCCTCACCGGGGATCTTCTTCGCCCCGGACCACGGCAGAGCGCTCACCTGCTGCCAGTACCGCAGATCTCTTCCGGAGGAAGGTCTCTCCTGGTGAGCCCGGGGCCGCAGCAGGCTTTTTGCCGGTGAGACCTGCCATCAGCTGTCTCCTTCCTTTTCCAGTCTGGCTGTCCCCTATCCGGCAGCCTCCGTCAGGGGCCTGGGCACAAATCCCCGGCGTTCCCAGTGTCATGAACAGGCCTGGCAGCGCGGCGAGGCGGCTTTCAGAGGCATTCAGGCCTCCGGCGCTGCCTGCGCGGCCCTGACCCGTGAAAGGTCCGGACGCTCTGAGGGTTTCGGGAAAATGCCTGTAATGGCGTCACTATCCTGCGCCGGAACTTCTTCACTGTGAGCATCTCCTCCCCTAAACCGGCCAGGCCGGAAGTTCAGAAGTCCGTGCTGACCGCTTTCCCTGGGCCGCAGACATTCTGAAAGTGTTCCGCAGTGAATCCGGGCAGCCCCGAAGGGTTTCCTGCCGGAACTTTTCCATCCTGGTCCCGGAGAGTCACAGAGCCCGGTACATGGTGCCGGACAGTCCCGCGCGAGGTCCCGATCCGCCGGCTGCGGCCGGGGCAGCGTGAGGAGAACTGTGTTTTTTTATGAATTGAAATTGACATTCAATTTCAAAAAAGCTACTGACATTCATGCCCATGCTGGCGGAATCTGCCGCCGCAGCCGTCCTGTTTTGCGCGGCTGGCAGCTATCAGGGCGAAGAAGAGCGAATTTTTTGGGGAGACTTGTTTATGGCAGAACAGTTAGCGGAAAGCGGCGTTTCCAGTTCAGAAACCTTTGTCTCGATAGTCGATGTTGTGCAGAAACTGCACGCGGCGCAGCCGGATAAACCGGTTCTGCGTTTCCTGCCCGATGGCGATCCGGCTCATGAAATTGTGTGGGATTATACGCGGCTGACCACCCGCGCCAAAGCCGTGGCTGCGGCCATTGGGAGCACAGGCAAAGGCGACGGCTGCCCTGTTCTGCTCATGCTCCCGCCAGGACTGGAATTTATTTCGTCATTCTTCGGCTGTCTGTACGCCAGGGCCATCGCGGTTCCCATGACGCCCCCCGGACTCGCGCGCATGGCGCGCACGTTCTCAAGGCTTGCCCGCATCGTGAATGACTCCGGCGCGAAGATTATCATCACGGATACGCGTCTCATGAAGGCCGTTGAGGAACTGCGGGCGCGCATGGACATGCCTGAGGATATGTCCATCATTAATTTTGATGAGGTTGACGACAGGCTGGCAGCTGACTGGAAATATCTGCCGCTTTCTCCGGACACGCCCGGCTGGCTGCAGTACACGTCCGGCTCCACCAGCGATCCCAAGGGCGTCATTGTCACACACGGCAACATCATCGCCAACTGGCAGAGCATCTGCAGCGGCATGAAACTGCCTGACGGCGTGATTTTCATGAGCTGGCTTCCCCCGTTCCATGACATGGGCCTCGTTGGCGGCATCATCACGCCCATACTCTGCGGCGGCGAATGCATCACCATGCCGCCCATGGCCTTCCTGCGCAGTCCTTTTGCCTGGCTCAGGGCCTGTTCGCATTATCACGCCTATCTGACCGGTGCGCCGAATTTTGCCTATGATTCCTGCTGCGAGCGCATCACCGATGCCCAGCTGAAGGAACTTGATCTGAGCTCAGTCAGGGTCTGTTACTGCGGCTCCGAGCCCATACGCCTCAAGACCGTAAAGCGGTTCCTTGAGCGTTTCGCGGGAACGGGACTTTCCAGGGAAGTGTTCTATCCCTGCTACGGCCTTGCCGAGAACACCCTGTTCTCAAGCGGCACATGGATTGGCAGAGGCGAATATGCCGTCTGTCTTGACCGTGAACAGTACGCGGCCGGCAGAATCGTCACTGTCCCGGAGGATAATCCCAACGCGTGGCCTCTGGTCACCTGCGGCCGCGAGGTAAAAAACACCGAAATCCGCATTGTCAATCCGGATACCCGTCTGGCAGAGGGAGAGGACGAGATCGGCGAAATCTGGCTCAGGGGCGCGTGCGTGGCTGCCGGTTACTGGCACAAAAAAAAGGAAACAGAGGAAAGCCTCAAAGCCGTCCTCGCGGATACGGGCGAAGGTGGCTGGCTCCGCACGGGAGACCTTGGCTTCATGCACAGAGGGAGCCTCTACGTCTCCGGACGCCGCAAGGAAATGATCATTGTAAACGGGCGCAATTTCTTCCCCCAGGACATGGAGGAAAGCGTCACCCAGAACGTCTCCGGCCTTGAGAAAAACGGCGCCGCAGCCTTCGGCGTGGAAACCGGGAAAGGCGAAGGGCTTGTCGCGGTCTTCGAAACGAAGCTTCCTCCCGAAAAGAGAGAGGCTGCGCTCACGGCCATCCGCACCACGCTGACTGAGGAATTTGATGTGCTGCCCCACGCCATTGTGCTCGTGAAGCGCCACGGCGTGCCCAAGACCACGAGCGGCAAAATCCAGCAGGCCGTGTGCCGGAAAATGTATCTTGCCGGGGAGCTCCCCGTGCTCGCCATGTGGCAGGAAAAGGAAAGCGCGGCCGGTGCCGAAAAATGGGGCATGACGCCGCCGCCTGAGGCCGAAGCAGGCGAAACGCTCCGGCAGAACTGGGAAGCCTGGCTCATGAGAGGCCTGGTTTCCCGGCTCGGTCTCGGAACGGACGCGGTCACGCCGCACACGCCCTTCAGTTCCATGGGCATGAACTCTTCCACCGCCGTGTCACTGACAGGGGAACTGCAGCAGATTCTCGGGCGCCAGCTTTCCCCCACTCTCTTCTATGACTGCGCCGATGTCTCCGAACTGGCCGCGTTCCTCTCCGGGGAATCTGCCGGGAAAAACGGCGCAAAAGCAGCGAAATGCGAACCCATGGCCATCATCGGGCTCGCCTGCCGCCTTCCCGGCGCCGGCTCGCCGGAAGCGCTCGCAAAGATGCTTTTCGCCGGAACGGACGCGATCTCCGGGCGCAGGATTGGCGGTAAAACCTGTTTCGGCGGTTTTATAAAAGATCCCGCGGCGTTTGACGCAGCCCTCTTCGGCATCTCCCCCCGCGAGGCCGGGGAAATCGATCCCCAGCAGCGCATGCTTCTGGAGGTCTCCTGGGAAGCTCTTGAGCGGGCCGGCATCGCGCCGGACTCCCTGCGCAGCAGCATGACTGGCGTGTTTACGGGCATCAGCGGAACCGATTTTGAGAATCTCCGCCTCTCTTCCGCCGTTCCCCTCAACGCCTACGTGGGCACGGGCACGGCGCACAGCATAGCGGCCAACCGGCTCTCCTGGTTTTACGGACTCCGGGGACCGAGCATGGCCGTTGACAGCGCCTGCTCGTCCTCGCTTCTCGCCCTGCACACAGCCTGCCGCAGCCTCCAGAACGGCGAATGCGATCTGGCTCTTGTCTGCGGCGTAAATCTTCTCGCCTCCCCTGTAGGAAACGATGTCCTTGATGACGCGCATCTCATGGCGCCGGATGGCCGGTGCAAGACCTTTTCCGCTGACGCCAACGGCTACGTGCGCTCGGAAGGATGCGTGGTGCTGGTTCTCAAAAAGCTCGCTGACGCGGAACGGAACGGGGACAGGATCCTGGGAGTCGTGAGGGGATCCGCCGTCAACCAGGACGGCAGAACGAGCGGTCTTACGGCGCCGAGCCGTCACGCCCAGGCAGCCCTCCTGAAGAGCGCCCTCGACGCGGCCGGACTTTCTCCTTCGGACATTGACGCCATAGAGGCGCACGGCACGGGCACGGCTCTCGGCGATCCCATCGAGTTCGGAGCCATCAACGACGTGTACGCGGGAAGCCACACGGCAGGAAGCCCTCTGATCGTTTCCTCGGTCAAGACCAGTATCGGCCACCTTGAGGCCTGCGCCGGTCTCGCCGGCGTATGCCGCGCGCTTGTTTCGTTCGCCGCGGAATCCATTCCGCCCACGCTTCATTTCACGAAACTCAACCCGGCCATCGACGTAACCGCTGTTCCGTCCGCCATTCCGGTGAAAGCCGCGCCCTGGCCGCGGACGGAAGGACATCCCCGTCTGGCCGGTGTCAGCTCTTTCGGATTCGGCGGCACCAATGTGCACGTGATTCTCGGCGAGCCGCCCCTTCCGGCTGAACGTTCCGTGGACGCTTCAAAAGAGCTTTCCGTGTTCACGCTTTCCGCGGCGTCGGCTGATCAGCTCCAGAAGCTGGCCCTTTCCTGCGCTGGAAGGCTCAGGGACGCGGACGGGGAGCTTTTCACCGATCTCTGCCTGACCTCCTGTCTCGGACGGGCGGCCATGCCGTACCGCCTTGCCGTCTTTGACCGCCAGGCCATGCATTCCGCTCCGGGCTGCGCGCCTGACGGCTACTTCACCGGCCGCGTTCCGGAAGGGACTCCCGCGCGCAGGGTGGTTCTCGTGCTCACGGACGGCGTCCCCGCCGTCCCGGAAGCGGCCGTTTTCGCCGCGCGCGCCGGAGAGATCGCGGCGGGCGTTCCCGGACGCTTCCGGGAAGTTTCCGCCGCGCGCCGTCTCTGTATGATGGCGGCCCAGATGCTCGCCTGGAAGGATCTTACCGGTCAGCCTGCCGGCATTCTGTATACGCCCGTTATGGCTCCCGCGGCCGCGCTTGCCACAGGACTTATCGGTTTCGATGATGCCCTTGCCCTCGCGGCAGGCGAAAAAGTGACCCCTAAAATACACCATCCCGAAACGGCGGCCTACAGTATAGCGGATGGCGAAGCCCTCACGGACACGGCCCTTCTCAGGGGAGCGGCTGCAAAGACGCCAACGCCTGACAATAACGCGCTCTCTGCCCTCGCGAAGGAAAAATTCGGAGACGCGGAAATTCTGGTTCTCGCCGCCGGTGAGGACGGGGGGAAGCCCGGCATCCTCTATACCCATGACGCTTCGGGGCGCTCCATGGCCGGAAAGGTTCTTGCGGCGCTCTGGACCCGCGGCGCGGCCGTCTCCTGGCCGGCCGTGTACAGGCTGAGCCGGGGCAGGCGCGTTCTGCTTCCGACCTACCCCTTCAGGCGCACCCGCTACTGGTTCGCGGACAGGAGCGATGAACCCGTACAGACCACAGTGCTTGCCGCGAGACGCGCGCCGAGCCCGGACATGACTGTGTCCGCGGCCGAAGTCATGAGGCCGGAAGGGAAAGATTCCTCTCCGTCCTTCAGCGGTGAAGAACTCCTTGATTTTCTGGAAAACGCGGCAGGAGAGATCCTGCGTCTGCCTGAGGGGCGCCTCGATCCGAAAACACCGCTCGTGCGGGCCGGATTCGATTCCCTCATGCTCATGGAGCTCGCCCAGCGCACGCGCCGGCGTCTCGGCCGCAGCCTGGCCCCGGCCCTCTTCCTCGAGGCGAAGGATCTTGCCGATCTGGCGGACCACATCGCCGTGGCTCCCGCGGACAGAACAAAAGAGGCTGTCATCGTCCCCGCGCCGCAGGACAGGTTTAAGCCCTTTCCGCTGACTGACGTACAGCACGCCTACTGGCTCGGCCGGGGAGAGGAAATGCCCCTTGGCGGCGTGAGCTGCTGCGCCTACGCCGAACTTGATTTCAGAAATCCCGATCTGACGAGACTTGAAAAAGCCCTGAACAAAACCATCGCGCGCCATGACATGCTGCGCTGCGTCTTCACCGATGACGGACGCCAGCGTGTTCTGGAAGAAGTGCCGCCCTGTCATATCGTTGTGGAGGATGTGTCCGGCCTCGGGGCTGAGGAAAAGAAGAAAGCACTGGAGGCAAAGACCGATGGGCTGTCACACGAGGTCCTGCCTCTCGACAGAGCCCCCGTTCTTGCCATCAGGGCCACCCGCCTTGATGCTGAAACGGTGCGCCTGCACATCAAGATGGACATGCTCATCGCGGACGCCTTCAGTTTCGGCATACTGCTGAAAGACATCGCCGGATGGTACGCTTTCCCTGAAATGGAGAAGCCCGCCCTGACGCTGTCCTTCCGCGACTGCGTGCTGGCAGAGGAAGCCGCCAGAAAGAGCCCGCGCTTCGAGGCGGACAGGGCCTACTGGATGGCCAGAATCCCCTCTCTTCCCGGAGGTCCCGAGCTGCCCCTCGCCGCCGATCCGCAGACCATGCACAGGCCCCGCTTCACGCGGCGCATGGCCGAGATGCCGGCTGAAAAATGGAGCAGGCTCAAGGATCTCGCCCGCGCCCGCGGCCTTACCCCGTCGGCCATGCTGCTTTCCGCCTTCAGCCTGGTTCTTTCCCGCTGGTGCGCGAAGCCCCGCTTCTGCCTTATGCTGACCACGTTCGACAGGGGACAGGGACACCCCGAAATCAGCGAAATCGTGGGCGATTTCACGAAACTTCTCCTCCTTGAGGTGAACCGCGAAAAGGGCGCGAGCTTCGCTGACCACGCGGAAGCGGTGACTTCGCGGCTCAGGAGTGATCTCGGACACAGCCTCTTTTCCGCCATGGACGTCCTGCGGGAACTCAGCGGCGGCAGATCCACCTCCCATTCCGCCGTTGTCTTTACGAGCGCCCTGCCCCTTGGCAGCGAGGATCTCTTCAGCCCCTCCTATGACATGGACGTCCGCGCGGGCTATTCCGTCTCGCAGACGCCCCAGGTCTGGCTCGATCATCAGGTCTGCGAATACAGGGGAAAGCTCATCTACACCTGGGACTGCGTGGAAGCGCTTTTCCCGGATGGCATGATGGACGCCATGTTTGAAACCTACGGCGCGTTCCTTGAAAAGCTTTCGGATCCTTCCTTCTGGGGCAGGGCCGTGCCGCTCGCGGAGCTTCCCGCGGGACAGGAAGCCGCGCGCAGGGCCGCCAATGACACGGCCGTGGAACGCGTTCCTGAGACCATTCAGGCAGCCTTCCTGAGACAGGCCGGAGCGGACGGCTCCCTTCCCGCCGTCATGGCAGGGGATCGTGTTTTCTCCCGTTCGGAAATCGTGAATATCGCGAAAGGCATCGCTTCCGGACTCGTGAAAGCCGGTTTCCGCAAAGGCGAAATCGCCGCTGTCATGATGGAAAAGAGCTGGGAGCAGATCGCCGCGGCCATGGCCATCCTTCTCGCGGGCGGAACGTACCTGCCCGCGGATCCGTCTCTGCCTGACAAACGTCTCATCTTCATGATGAAGGAGGCAGAAGTCCGTTTCTGCCTCGTCCGTCCCGGAGAAGAATCCCGCGCTGAACGGGTCGGCTGTTCCGCCGTTCCCGTCACGGAAGGCGCCGCGCGGAACGCGGACTCCGCCGTGCTTCCCGGACCCGTGGATCCCGATATGCCGGCTTATGTCATCTACACTTCCGGCTCCACAGGGACACCCAAGGGCGTGGTGATTCAGCACGCTGCCTGCGACAACACACTCGCCGATCTGAGGGAACGCTTCTCCCTCAG
>ENA-UEQN01003241-UEQN01003241.1-human-gut-metagenome-genome-assembly--contig:-NODE-3241-length-10325-cov-2.417545_pt1 | contig 10325 bp, 9 predicted proteins | sample MGYA00242940_ERZ507944 | MGnify/ENA primary metagenome ERZ507944 (study PRJEB26167, sample SAMN06115449) | human gut metagenome | host: Homo sapiens | place: China:Fujian | collected 2015-08-20...
AGAGTGTAATTTAATCGGTAAAATCCACGAAAACCCGGCTTTCACGGATCTTTTTACAATAATCGCTTACTTTCACGTGTTCCGGGTGGACTTTGTAGCGGGCGAGTGCATCAGCATCTTCAAAGGTAGAGATAAGAACGGCATCGTATGCCATATCGGAATTTTTCTCGTTGATACCGACTTGCAGCGATTTGATTTCCGGAACGATGCCTACGAGTCTTTCCAGGCTTTCTTTCATGATGATCGCGTTTTCCGCTTTTGTTTTTCCTTCGGCAAACTCCTTGAGTTTCCACATGACGATATGTTTTAGCATACTTTTTGATTTTAAATAATTACGTTGCAAAAGTAGTCTTTTATAAAAAATAAAACTAATTTTGAATGCAAGTGAGATGGGATGGGGGATTGAAAAACGAATGTAAAAACAAACGAGTTTTGGAAGCGAAGAGAAGCGGAGGGGATGACAGAGTAATAAAAATATAAATAAACGATTATGGCAGGGAAAGCAAAAAGCACAAAAGTGTCGAGAGATCAAGCTGCTACAGATATAAATTTTAAATTCAAAAGTATTCGCACGAGTTGTAGCGGGAGCATTGATTTCGCCGGGAACAAGCGTTATCGCACGGTTTTCCGGTTGAACGAGGTGGAGAGGTTGTACGTGGATACGGAAATAATAAATAAACAATTTGATGAAAAGGCATGGGATGCGGAGATTGTTGCCGCTCTCGTGTATATGAACGGGGAGCAACCTGAGCTCGTGGCGCAAAAGGGGGGAAAGGTTACCATTCCGGAGGCGGAACCTGTTTTCCGGTTTTCGACCGATTTCTCTGCTGAAGACTTCACCGGTTTTACTCTTAAAGAGGGTGTTTACCGGGTGCAAATGGTTATCAACGGGCAGGCGGGCTTGTCCGATGAAATACATCTGTTGGAATCGCACGATCTGTATCGTGATTATTTCCAATTATTGGATATCGGTTTGGATAAATGCGTGGAAGAGGCTCCCGATGTACAACGACCTCATTCGTTTCGGGCTTTTGCCGGGGAAGGGTTGACAGACGTGCGTTTCTATCTCGTGGCGGAGAATTTCTTGTCCAGCGAATGGACGTATGAATTCATGATAAATATTTTTGACTCGAGCGGGATGATGAAGGCGAATCGGGTAGCTAAAGGAAATTACTATATCCCGAACCGGGAGGGAAAGCGTTTGCTTTGTTTCGCCTTGGATCTGGGAGCCGGGCTGGAGAATTTCTGGGAGGAAGGAGAATACCGGGTAGAAGTATCGTGCTTCGATCAACCCGTGATTCAACTGGAGTTTGCCATTGGAGAACAGGATCTGCCCTATAATTTCGCCGACGAAATAGCCGCGGTGAACGGTCAGGTGCACGAGGCGGCGGGTATGCCGTCAACACCCCAAGACAAGGAGGAGGCACTGTCCCGTTTGTACCAACTGGTCGGGTTACGTAAGGTAAAAGAAGAAATTACCCGTGTTTACGAGTTGGCGGAGTTCGTGAAGATGCGGCAGGAGAACGGCTTCAGTGATAAACTTCCTTTGATGAACATGATCTTTATGGGTAACCCGGGAACCGGTAAACACACGGTTGCCGGGATCGTGGGAGAGATTCTCTACCATTCGGGTGTTTTGGCGAACGGGAAAATACATCAATATAAACGGGAAGATTTTTTCCGTCCGGGAATGGCGGTGGAAGAACAATTAATTCGGGAAGCCATCGCGAAGAGTACGGGTGGAATCCTTTACATAGAGGATGCTGACGAATTGTACCCGACGAATGACCCGAACGATCCGGCGATGCGTATTTTTACCGTGTTGTTGGGAATACTGGAACAGGAACAACCGCCTCTGGTGGTGGTCATGGCGGGTGACGGGATGCCTTTGCAGGCTATTTCCGATGGAATCCCGGGTATGAAGAAATGTTTCCCTTACCAGTTTATCTTTGACGATTATTCGGCGGAGGAATTAATGGAGATTACCCGCCAGATGCTGGAGAAAAGGCAATTCAAGTTTACGCCGGAGGCGGAGAACAAATTCTTTAATATGCTGAAGGATTGTTGTGCCGTGAAAGATTCGGGATTCGATAACGGCAGGTTTATAGAGGAACGATTGAACGATGCCGCAAACCGGATGGCAAAGCGCTTGATGTCGAATCACAAGGGTACTCGCTCGAAAGAGGATATGATGTTGCTCAAGGTAGAGGATATCGAAACCCTCGAGCAGCCCGATCCGAATAAATCGGTAGACGCGTTTAACGAGATGATCGGCTCGAAGGAATTGAAAAATAGCTTGATCAGCTATATCAATTATATTTATTTTATCCGGGAAAGACAGAAACACGGTTATGCCGATGTGATTCCGCCTCTGCACATGTTGTTTACCGGGAACCGGGGAACGGGAAAAACTACCGTGGCACGTATGCTCGGGGAGATATTCGAGTCCGCGGGGATATTGCAAACGTCCATGGTAACGGTCAGGAGCAGGGGAGAACTTATCGGCGACGGTTCTATTCCGCCTCAACAGATTGCCATGTACGTGTTTGAACAGGCGAGGGGTGGTATCCTTTTCTTGGAAGACGCTCATACATTATTCCAAGACAGCGCGGGAGCTTCGGCATTAAGCGTTATTTTCGGGCAATTGTCGCCTGCGGATAACGGGGATACCATCGTGATATTGAGTGGCGATCCGGATGAAATGGACAAGGCGCTTGCCGGGAACCCGAGAGTGAAGACGCTTTTCCCGTATCACTTCCATTTTGCCGATTACACGCCGGAAGAGTTGCTGGAAATAGCCGTCCAGAAGATAACCGAGAAGAATTACACTTTGCACCCGAAGGCGAAAGAGGCATTCCATGCTTTGGTCACACAGGTATGCAAAGAACATGATAAATATTTCGGGAATGCTCTATTTGTCGATAAGATGGTGGATAAAGCCATTCACAACCTGTCTGCCCGCACCATGAAGATCAGAAAAGAGAGGGAACTTACCCGGAAGGAGATCACGACGTTGATGGCAGCGGATATACCCACGGCAACTTCCGAGCTTCCCAATTCCTACAAGGATACTTTTGACGAGAAGTCAATCACCGCGGCCTTGAAGGATTTGGATCACATGGTCGGGCAGGCGAAGATGAAAAAACAAATTCATGATTTTGTTAATTTAGCCCGCCATTATAACCAACAAGGCATTAAGTTGAACACGCGTTTGTCTTTACAATGGTGTTTCACGGGTAATTCCGGAATGGGTAAAGGAACGGTTGCCCGCATTATTGCCCGTATTTACAAAGCGATGGGGATTGTTGATAAGGGGGTGGTGACGAGCTTTAAAGTGGAACGCTTGATCGGACTCACGGAGGAAGATGCCGTTCAGAGTATCGGGATGGCATTGTTGCAATCTAAGGGGGGACTTTTCTTCTTTGATGAAGATTCAAGCAGTTTGAACGAGATTCCCGGATTCCGGGATCGGGTAAGGGCTATACTGGTGAATCAACTGGCAACACAACCGGGTGCCTATAACGTGATATATGCCAAGCAAGACTCGCCTCGTCAGATTATCAATGATGAAGTAGAAAAGGTTTCGGATATGATTAATATTCTTGTTTTTGAGGATTATACGGAAGATCAATTGATGGAGATATTGAAACGTGATCTGGCGACGGATCATACACGAATGACCCGGACGGCCCAACAGCACATGAAGCAATTTATATCTTATATCGTGACGAATAAGAAGCGTAGCCATGCCAGCGCACGGTTAGTGAAGTTGGTGGCTGAAATGATGATCCGGAACCGGGTGCAGCGTTTGGCTAAAAACGGGAAGATTGGCGACACGGAACACAAGCATTCGATCACGATGCAGGACGTGGAAATGTTTACTCCAACCCTGTTGGATAGTATGATATCAGAAAGGAATACAATCGGGTACAAGCAATGAATCGTAGAATACTTCGTCTTGCTATTCCTTCTATCGTGTCGAATATCACCGTTCCTTTGCTGGGATTAGTGGACGTGACGATCGTGGGGCATTTGGGGGCTACCGCCTTTATCGGTGCTATCGCGGTGGGGGGATTATTGTTTAATATTTTGTACTGGAATTTCGGTTTTCTGCGGATGGGAGCCAGTGGACTGACCTCACAGGCATACGGGCGAAAAGACCAAGACGCGGAAACGCGGGTTCTCGTGCAGGCGGTGAGTGTGGGACTGATTTCCGCCGTAATGATGCTGATTCTTCAATATCCCATAGAACGCTTGGCTTTCAGGTTATTGGACACGAGTGCAGAAGTAGAACGATACGCTGTTACTTATTTTCGGATATGCATTTGGGGGGCACCTGCCGTGCTGGCACAATACGGATTCACGGGGTGGTTTATCGGGATGCAAAATTCCCGCTACCCGATGTATATCGCTATCGTGATGAACGTGATCAATATCTTGTGCAGCGCGTGTCTGGTTTTCGTGTTCGGGATGAAAGTCGAGGGGGTGGCGTTGGGAACAGTAATAGCCCAGTACAGCGGGGTATTTATGGCTGCTGGGCTTTGGTGGTTTAATTTTAAGGAGTTACGACCTCTTATCAAATTCAAGGGGAGTCTTCAGTTGTTTGCCATGCGCAGATTCTTTGCCGTGAACCGGGATATTTTCCTGCGTACCTTGTGCCTGATCGGGGTAACTACATTTTTCACTTCCACGGGAGCAAGGCAGGGGGATGTGATTTTGGCTGTCAATACTTTATTAATGCAGTTGTTTACCTTATTCTCTTATATCATGGATGGCTTTGCTTACGCGGGAGAAGCTCTTGCCGGACGTTACGTGGGGGCTTGTGATCTTCGCCGGTTGCGGCAGGCAGTACGGGCTTTATTCGGCTGGGGCGTGGGATTATCCTTGATGTTTACCGTTTTATATGTAGTCGGGGGAGAAGGTTTTCTCGGTTTGCTCACGAATGACGGGGAAGTGATTCAAACGGCAAGCCATTATTTTTACTGGGTTTTGGCAATTCCCTTGGCGGGATTTGCCGCTTTTCTATGGGACGGCATTTTGATAGGAGCCACGGCTACCCGATACATGTTGTGGGCGATGTTGGTTGCTTCCGGGGCTTTCTTCCTTATATATTATACTTGTTCCGGGGCCACGAACAATCACATGTTATGGCTTTCGTTTCTTGTTTATCTGGCTTTACGGGGAATCATGCAGACCGTATGGAGCCGCCGGATATTCTCGGAGGGGTATTTGCAGAAGATGAAGGACTCGTAGTATATCTTTTCGCCATATTAAGTCTATCGATACTTAACCTCAAGTTCGAAGCATGAACGAATCATGAACGTAGCATAGACGTAAATTTGCGTTTATGCTACGTTCATGATGTGTATATGCAGGATTTTTGTGGTTAAGCAACGATTGTGCAGTGTTTGTTCAAATGTTTACAAGAATGTGTCGTATCTATTTGATTCTTTGTTATTTCATAATTCAATTTGTGAATTAATAAACCATCGATTAATGCGAGGCAAATATATAAATATTTTTCGAAAAAACAACTATATAACCATATTTAGGTTAATTCTGTTGTACAGATAGTTGCTAAAATGTCTACCCGTGCGATTTATCATCAAGCTATTATATTATTAATCGATGGTTTATTGATATGAATTATCGTTTATCGAAACAGTTTTCGTGCATCTATAATACATAGCACTGTTTAAGTGGGGTGTCTGAAACACATGGCAATAAATCAGGACCGGTAAGAGGGTTAGTGCGCGAAGCGCATCCGGATGGCTGATAGAATAAAACAAGTACATGGTTGAGGAGAAGAAACTGCATTGGTATGTCGCTTACACGCGAGTGAACCAAGAATTATTAATCAAGAAAAAGTTGGACGAATTGGGAATCGAGAATTTTCTCCCGCGCGAGGAGCAAGTTCGTGATACTCCGCTTGGTCGGAAAACGATTCAAGTACTTTTGATTCACGGTATGATTTTTATCCGTACGGATAAGGTGACGAGTTTTTCTTTGATTAACGAGTATTCCCTGAATATCGTTTACTTGAAAGATATGGAAGGTCGCCATTCCTTGATCGTTCCCGACAAGCAGATGGAAGATTTCATGTTCCTGTTGGATTTCTCGCCTGATGGTATCGAGATATTGAATAAAGACCTCAAGCGAGGTGATCGGGTTCGGGTTATCAAGGGGCCCTTGCAGGGGCTAACGGGAGAACTGGTGCGTTTGCGAGGTCACAAGCGGGTGGTAATCCGCTTGGAAGGTGTAGCATCGATCGCCACGTCTTATATCCCGGGTTCATTCTTGGAAAAAATAGAGTAAAACAAATGGATTAATTTAAGATTTATGAATCACGATTTGCGATTGAAAAAAGTGTCAACAAGTACAATTGAAATCATAAATCTAAAATCGTAAATCAAAAAATACAAATGGAAAAAGGTTTATTTCACGATTTGTACAAGCAATTGGACAACCTTGATCTCCGGTCGTATCCCCCGGCACGATTGTCGGGCTTGTTACACGGTTACCTGACGGTGTACTCTATGGTACGGGTGTACCCGTGGCTGGAGCGTGATTTTGGAACTCCCGGTATCATTCACGAGCGAGCGAAATCGATCGTTCACTTGTATCCCGGGCAGTTGCAAAACGATGATATTTCTGTGGATACCCGGGCGGGTTATGCAGCGGACAAGATGGATGTCTACCAGGTGTACTCGGACTTGAGTTACTTGAAAAACGGTTTGGATGCGGCGTACCGGATTCTCTCGGCACGGGGGAACGGCAAGATCGCGTTGCCTTGTCGCACGCCGAATATTTGCCGTTTGTTGTGCAACTGTTACTATTTTGCCGGTGACGAGGAGTGCGGGGAACTTGCCGGTCGTTTGGTGACGGAGGCGTTAGGATATATTCGTGGCGGTGATCGTGAAATGTTGTTGTCTTGGTGGGATGCCATTTGCCTGTATGATGACGCGGTCGGGGCGATGATGTTGCCGTTGGAAGAACATGCGCGCCTGGGAGAAGAGCGTGCGCGTTTGGTTATCACCGTGAGGCAAGAGGAGGAGGAGATTGTCAAACGATTCCTGCAATCGCGGGAGAATGGTTTTGATGTTACAATAAAAGTGTTTAATATACTTGCAAAGCGGGAGTTCGCCGCTTGCAACGAGAGATATGCCGGGTTACGCAACCCCCGGTAACAGCGTCTCCCTCGACGGTACTTCTAAGCCGGATCAAGCTATTAATACCGGAGGGGACGCTTCTTTAAACTTTTAGAGAATAAGAAGCCTTATCATTTTATAAATGGAAAATTTGATAAACGAGGTATCCAAGTACTTGGTTGAAAGGAAAAGATATGTGAGTTATAAGGTGATTCTTTTGGCGGATGTTTATTTGTCGCTTACGAGTTCGCTTGTGTCGCTTTTTTTTATTGATAGTTTTATCGCGGATCTGTCTTGGTCGGCTTATGCCACGGTACTGTTCGCGGGAGGGGTGACGACTTTTTTAGTTTTTTGGCTCTCGGGAACGAGTAAGAACATCATCCGTCACGCGTCAATGAAAAGTATGGGGAGATTGTGTTTCGCCATACTTTTGAGCGATATTCTTTTAGGAGGAGTGCTTTTTTTGTCCGGTTGGTGTTTGTTCGGCCATCATCTTTTTGCTTTTTGCTTGCTTGATTTTCTCGTGACAACAGTAGTTTTAAGCGGTTTTCGCGTAACGCTGGTACTGGTTTACGATTACGCGATTTCACGGGATGTTTCGGGTAAAAGCCGTGTATTGGTTTACGGGAGCGGGGATAAAAGTGTTGCACTCAAGAAGCGGATGTACACGAGTAAACACTATCAAGTAGTGGGGTTCGTGAATCCGGAGAGGTACTTGAAATCCTGCTTGATATCCGATTTGCCGGTTTGTTATTTCGAGGACGAGGAAAATTTTTCCCGTTTCGTGAAGAAATATAACATTAACGCGTTGTTGTATCCCTCCCACGAGGAGGCTCGTCGGGAGGCGGATCGTTTGGTGCGTTTTTGTTCGGATTGCGGATTGAAAAATTTAGTGACGCCTCCGATTGACGTGCTGGGCGATGGATTGAAGAAGACTATCGTTCGTGAAATACGGGTTGAGGATTTACTGGGGCGTGAAGAGATCAAGATAAACACGCAGGAGTGTGCTGAAAATTTTGCCGGCAAGGTGGTGATGGTCACGGGAGCAGCGGGCAGTATCGGTAGCGAGTTGTGCCGCCAATTGACGATTTTGGGTGTTGGGCATTTGATCCTGTTTGATAACGCGGAAACCCCGATGCACGAGTTCCGCATGGAGCTGGAAAGGAATTTTCCGGATTTGAAGTTTAGCCCTTTTATCGGGGATGTCCGTCAGAAGGAACGTTTGCGAATGGCTTTTGAAAAGTATCGTCCGGAGGTGGTTTTCCATGCCGCGGCTTACAAGCATGTTCCTTTGATGGAGGAGAATCCCTGCGAGGCGGTGCGGGTGAACGTGATTGGGTCGAGGTTGGTAGCGGACTTTTGCGTGGAGTACGGGGTGGAAATGATGGTAATGATTTCGACGGACAAGGCGGTGAACCCGACGAACGTGATGGGAGCCTCGAAGCGATTGGCTGAAATCTACGTGCAGAGTTTAGGATTGGCGATGGAACGGGGAGAGGTAGAGGGGAAGACACGTTTCGTGACCACTCGTTTCGGGAATGTGCTGGGGAGTAACGGTAGCGTGATCCCGTATTTCAGGAAACAAATCGAGCAAGGCGGTCCGGTAACGGTGACAGACCCGAGAATAACCCGTTACTTTATGACGATCCCCGAAGCTTGTCGGCTGGTGATGGAGGCGGCGGTCATGAGCGCGGGGAACCAGATTTTCGTTTTTGATATGGGTGAACCGGTGAAAATCGTAGACTTGGCGGAAAGGATGATTCGATTAGCCGGGTATATTCCGGGGGAAGATATTAAGATCAAGTTTATCGGCTTACGTCCCGGAGAGAAGTTGTACGAGGAAGTGTTGAGTAACGAGGAAAACACGATTTCAACGGGAAATAGTAAAATACGGGTGGCTAAAGTAAGAACCTATGAGCGGGATGAGGTGTTGTGGGCTTACGATAAATTGGCAGAGTTGGCGCTGGCGGTGGAAGTAGATAAGACAGTCCGTTTGATGAAGCGGATTGTGCAAGAGTTCAAGTCGAGGAATTCGGTGTACGAAGTATTGGATAAAATTGAAATAAAGTAAGAGTTTATGATAAAAGTATTAGTTACTGGAGGTGCAGGGTTTATCGGTTCTAATCTTTGTGAAGCGTTACTCGAAAGGGGTGATGTCGTAACTTGTTTGGATAACTTTGCGACAGGACATATTGAGAACTTGTTGCCTTTGATTGAAAAATACCCGACTAGGTTCAAGTTGATTGTGGGGGATATTCGTAATATGGAAGATTGTTGTAAAGCGGTGGAAGGAATGGAATACGTACTTCACGAGGCAGCCCTCGGTTCTGTACCTCGTTCGATAAAAGATCCTGTTACGACAAACGATGTGAATATCGGAGGATTAAACGTTTTGTTTTTGCAGCTAGTTCTTCAACTTATGGAGACAGCCAAGTGCTTCCCAAAGTTGAAGAAGTTATAGGTAAACCATTATCGCCTTATGCTATTACGAAATATGTGGATGAATTGTATGCTGACGTTTTTGCTCGGACATATGATATTGAGTATATCGGATTACGATATTTCAATGTTTTTGGTCGTCGGCAAGATCCGAATGGTGCGTATGCAGCGGTAATTCCTTTGTTCGTGAAAAAATTCATAAACCATGAAGCCCCTAATATTAATGGAGATGGCGAATACAGCCGTGATTTCACGTATATCGATAATGTTATACAGATGAATTTGCTTGCCTTGTCTACAGAGAATGTGGAAGCTGTGAATCAAATTTATAATACTGCTTATGGGGAACGTACTACATTGAATCAACTAGTAAGTTATTTGCGGGAATATCTTTCTGAATTTGATGCTGAAATAGCAGGAATTGAGGTGACCCACGGGCCGAATCGAGTGGGCGATATTTCTCATTCTTTGGCTAGCGTTGAGAAAGCTAAGAAATTATTAGGTTATGATCCTAAATTTAATATGAAGGCCGGGTTGGAAGAAGCGGTGACGTGGTATTGGGAAAATTTGAAGTAGAATTTAGTTGTTATAATAAATATAGATTTTTTCATGGAAACGAAAATATGCGTGATCGGGTTGGGGTACGTGGGATTGCCTCTTGCTCGTTTATTCTCGACAAAATATGAAACGATAGGCTTTGACATGAATCGAGCTCGTGTAACGGCTCTGATGGCGGGA
>ENA-UEQN01003246-UEQN01003246.1-human-gut-metagenome-genome-assembly--contig:-NODE-3246-length-10308-cov-5.719578_pt1 | contig 10308 bp, 9 predicted proteins | sample MGYA00242940_ERZ507944 | MGnify/ENA primary metagenome ERZ507944 (study PRJEB26167, sample SAMN06115449) | human gut metagenome | host: Homo sapiens | place: China:Fujian | collected 2015-08-20...
CTACACCGTCAAAAACACCATCGCGATAATCATGGCAAAGCCCGCCAGGTCGGTGGGCAAAAACACCGTTCCCAGCATAAGGGCGCTGGTGATGGTGGCCGAAACCGGCTCCATGGTTCCAAGGAGGCTCGCGCGCACCGAGCCAATCTCCTTAACGCCCTGCATGTAGAACATATAGGCGAAGAACGACCCCACCACAATAAATATCGCGAGCGCGCCGACACCCGAGGGGCCGAGCGCCGGCATATGCGCCCACGGCTGGGTAAAGATACTCATCACGATTCCCGCCGAAAGCATGGCCGAGCCCGTGACGACCGGGCTACCGTATTTGTTGAGGATTCCGGCAGGGATGATTGCTATGCAGGCACCGCCCACTGCGCACAAAAGGCCCGCGAGCAGGCCCATCGGCGAGATGCTGAGCGTACTGGGGTCGCCGCCCGTGGCGATCAAAAACGTTCCGCCCAATGCGAGCAAAATGCCAAGAGCCTCGCGCGTGCGCGGCAGTCGATGCGCGGTGACGCAGGCATACCCCATGACGACCACCAGCTGCAGGCACTGGAAGACGGTCGCGGTGCCCGCGTTGGTCAGGCGCACGGCTGACAGATAGCAAAGCTGGTTGAACAGCAGACCAAAGATCGTAAACAGAATAAGCTGCTTGCGATCGGCGGGGGTAGTCCACAGCTCGATCAAGCGGTCGCGGTCTTTTCTGAGCACAACGAACATAAAGAGCAGGCCAGCGATAACTTGGCGCACGCTCATCAGCCAAAACGTCTCGATATGGCACACGTCAAAGAGGTAGCTGGCGCTGGTGCCAGAAAAACCCCAAAACGTACCGCCGGCAAACGCGGCGAGCGTACCCAGGGCCATCTTGCGCGCCTGGGCGTCGTTGAGGCGGTCGCGCCATGCACGGCGGGTGCTGCGGCTAAGCTCGTCAGTCCCCTCGGGCACGATAAAATCAGACGCCGCCGTCATCGGTACCGAAGCCCTTTCACGTGCACACTGCGCCGAGCGCTCCTGTTCCATCCCACTCCCCCGAAATCAATTGGCAACAAAGCGCTCAAACTGTAGCACGAATATTGGTATGAAATAGCAGATGATGCGGAGCATCTGCGAGCGTCCAAATTGCAGGGACGAAAGGCACCGATGAGCTATGCCGAGTGGTTGGAATCGTCTAGAACGCCGGGGGCGGCTTCCGCACTTCCCTCAGCATGCTTGCCATCGTCCCGGTCCTTGTCGCTGTCCCGGCCCTCCTGCTCGCGACGGCGCTTTTCGCGAATCTGCTCAACGGCGGCTCGCAAGGCGGCCTCGTCCTCGGCGCGTGCCACCTCTTGCGTTGTCTTGACCATATGGCGAATCTCGAGCACCAGCAGCACGATCAGCGGCACCACGATAAGCGGAAAGAACAGCAGCGGATTGGTGAGCAACGAGACCACCACGCCCAGCCCCGCCGAGACAAAGACCACGCGCCCCACCACGTCGGCGGCGGGCACGGGCGCGGCGTCCTCGACCGGATTGGCATCGCCCTTGGTGCGGTAGACCGGCGTGCCGTCGGCCGCGGCCTCCACGGCAACGATGCGGTGCGTGTTGAGTGAACCCTCCAGCGCGTCATCGGACGAATGGAAGGTGATGATGTCACCCACCTGGTAGGCCTGGCTGTTGTCGGTATCGACGACGATAAACGAATGCACGGGAATCGCCGGCTCCATCGAGCCGGTCAGCGTGCGCATAAAGCCGTAGCCCATGATGGTGGGAATCTCGCCGGCGGGCGTGAACACCGTGCGCAGCAGCACCACAAAGGCGACCAGGATCACCACGGTCGCCAACACGTTGATCACGCGGAGCACGTGCTTCATCACTTGTCGGCGTCCTTTGCGGAAGGCTCGACGTCAGTGGCGTCAGATGCCGAAACGTCGGTCTCATCTCCCTCAACGGTCGTGGCGACATCGCCCTCGGCGGCCTCTCCGCGCAAGCGAGCCAGCAGATAGCGCGACAGGCTGTTGCCCTCGGCACGGCGCTCGGCGCGGGCGCGATCGCGCTCGGACTGCTCCAGCTCGTGTGCCAACGAGTCCAAGCGTTGCTGCATCTCCGCGCGGGCGGCCTCGAGCTCGCGCTCGTGCGCGGCCTTTGCGGCGGCGAGCTCCTGCTCAATACGCTCCCCCGCCTCGAGCTCAGCTGCGGCGGCACGCGCGTCGGCGTCGGCACGAGCCTCCTCGGCGGCACGCGCGGCGGCATCGCGCTCGGCAGCGGCAGCGGCGACCTTCTCGCTGGCATCCACCGTAGCCTGCTCAACGGCAGAATCGGCGGCAGCACGGGCGGCATCGATCGCGGCATCGGCCGCCTGCTGAGCAGCGGAAACCTTCTCCTCGGCCGCGACGACGGTGTCGGCGAGCTTCTGCTCCGCCACAGCCGCGGCGGCGTCGGCCGCCTCGGCCGCAGCACGGGCATCGCGCTCGGCCGCCAGCCGCACTTCCTCGATCTGCAGCTTGGCGGCGTCCAGCTTGGCATGCAGCTCGGCCACCTCCTTGGCAGAGGTCTCACGCACGGCGGCGAGCTCGGCCGCAGCAGCGTCCTTGGTGGCCTGCAGCTCGGCAGCGTCGGCAGCCGTCTTGGCGGCCAGGGCCGCAGTAGCGTCGCTCTTGACCTGCGCGACCTGAGCGGCAGCGGCCTGCTCGGCGGCAGCAACCTTGGCGTCCGCGTCGGCACGGGCGGCCGCGACCTCGGCATCGGCCTCGGCACGCATCTGTGCCAGCTGCGCCGCCGCAGTCTCACGCGCCTCGACAGCGTCGGCCTCGGCAGCTTTCTTGCCCGCCTCGACATCCTCCAGCGAGCCGCGCAGCTCCTCAACATCAGCCTCGGCCATCTGCGCGCGTTGCGTCAGCGCCAGCTCGCGCGTCTTGGCCTCGTCCAGCTCGTCGGCCAAATCATCGCGCTCGTCGGTCAACGCGTGCGCCTGCACCTTCCAAGACTTGACCTGCCCCTGCAGCTCCTCGATCTGCTCGCGCGCCTCGGCCAGCGCCTGCTCGGCATCGAGCTGGGCCTGCGTGACCTCCTCCACAAACACGCGGCGGACCTCAACATCGGGCAGGTCGAGACTATCGACCTGCACCTCCTTAATCTCCTTAATAAACTTGGGCGCCACCGGCGCGTGTTGCACGCTCTCGAGCTCCTGCAGGTTGCGCTCGTCATCGGTCAGGCTCTTAAAGACGGTGTAGTTGTTAATGAGGTTGGTGTACATCTGCACCATGTACTCGTCATCGAACGCCAGTGACTGCTGCTGCACATCGATGTTGTAGCCCACCTTGTCGTAGCGCTCCATAAACTGCCACAGTTGGTAGCACTTGCGGTAGTTGGGGTCCTTCATGATGAGGTTGGTGCGCTGGATGGGACTGCGGACCGCGCTGCAACCGTTCATAATCTGGCAGAACGACGCGCCACGCAGCGCCATGACCAGACGGCGCACGCGGTCGATGCGCATAAAGACGTCCATGTTGTCGGCGTCGTTCTCGGCAAAGCTCTGGCGGTTCTTGACCGTCATCTCGACGTTGTACTCGATCTCCTCGTACGCATCGTCGATCTTGCTGTGCATCTTAAAGCGGTTGCGGATCTCGTTGCCCGTAGACCAAAAGATCACGTCGGTGCGCTTGTCCACAAACGTCAGCAGGCGCTGAATCAGGTGGTAGATAAAGCGATTCTCGTACAGGTCGTAGGTCTCGACGGTATTGACGTTGAGGATGCGCGTGGGATGGACGCCGCCATCGTCGCTCGGCGCCAGGAACTGCGTGTTCTGGCTCAGGTGACGGACGCTGTCGGCGCTGATCTTTTTGGCGAGCGAGACCGGCACCACCTCTTCCTCGGTGGTGATAAAGCGGCGCGGCTTTTCGATAATGGTATTGATGGCGTCGAGCGAGTCCTCGATCATGCTGATCCATTCCTCGTCCACCACCTTGACGAGCTCCTCGCGCTGCTGCTCGATCGTGGTGCCCGAGGCCTGCGCCATCTCAAACAGATAGCGAAAGTAGCGGCTGTCCTCCTGGATGGGCTCCATCTGCTCGGAGAAGCTGGTATAGAGGTCCTGAATGGTCTCGGACATGGGTTACTCCATAGGTTGGATCGATCGGAAAGGGACGGGGCGACATCACGCCGCCCCGCACTTACGCCATTAGTAGAAGTTCTGGATCCGCTGCAGGTACATGACGGAATCGGGCAGGCCGCCCTCGCCAAAGGTCTTCTCGATGTACTCGATCAGGCCCTTCATCTCGTCGCGCACAAAGCTCACGTTCATGGACTCAAACTTCTTGAGCACCTTGCGGGCGATGATGTAGTCCATGCCGCCCAGCTCGGTGCCGCCGCACGCCACGTACACGGGGATAAAGTCGTACATCTGCTTGATGATACGGTTGCCAAAGGCCAGCTTAAAGCGGGTCTGCAGGTACTGGTCCAGCTTGTGCATCTTCTGGAGCAGCTCGTCGTCGATTACGTACTCGACCTTGGCCTTTTGGAACAGATACTGCAGGTGGTCGGCCGTCACGTGCACGCGCTCGTGCGGCTCGCATTCAAACGCGTCGGCGCGCTCGTTGAGCTCGATGGGGATCGCACGGTCGTACACCTTGTCCGTGATGGTAAAGGTGGAGTCGTCGTTGTTGGCGGTGCCGATAAACCACAAGCTGTCGGGAATGGTGAGCTTGCCGTCGTGCAGGGCCTTGGGGTCGGCGGCCCACTGGGTGGGCACCAAGTCGAGCACCCACTCGTCGTGGCTGGGCATCTCGAGCACCGACAGGATCTCGGCAAAGTAGTACTCCACGCGGGCGAGGTTCATCTCGTCGAGCACGATCATGGACGGGTCCTGGCGAAGGCCCGCCTCATACACGGCGCGCAGGAACTCGGTCTCGTTAAAGCGCTTGGAAAACTCGTTAAAGTAGCCCAGCACCTCGGTGCGATCGCGGAAGCTCGGCTGCACCGACACGATGGTCGCGGGGTTGTCCAGGTAACGGCTAAAGCTGTAGGGCAGCGAGGTCTTACCGGTACCCGAGATGCCTTCCAGGATCAGCAGCTTGGAGGCGGCCATGCCGGCCACAAAGCGGCGGATAATCTCGGGCGTGTAGTAGAGCTTCATCTGGCTGCAGGCGAACGCGCGGAAGCTGTCGACAAAGTCCTCCAGCGAGATGGCATCGTCGTAGGCCGGCGATTCCCAGTCGCGGTATTTAAGATCCACCAGGGACAGCTTGGGAAAGCGGTTGGCCTGGGCGATTTCTTTTTCCTCGGCAAGGGTCTTGGCCTCGACGGTGGCCTTGGCCATGGCGGCTGCGGCGTCCTTGACACCCTCGCCATCGAGCGCGAGCGACGCGTTGCCCGACATGACGGCCGTCGCCGCAGCGCCCTCGCCAGCAGCCGCACCGGCGCCCGCAGCGGCGCCCACCACGTTGCCCACCGTGGGCAGGTGGTCGTCGGCCAGGGCCGAGGCACCCACGTACGGAATCTGCTTGGTGCCGCCCATGGCATTGACCTTGAGCGCCAGCAGCTTGTTCTTCTCGTCCATGAGGTCGAGCACCTGCTTGTTCAGGCGGCCGATCTCGCGATAGAGCGCCTTGTTGGACGTGTCGTCGCGATGCAGGCGACGGTTAATGCGGTAGCGGTGGACCAGGATGGCCACGATCAGCACGGGGACCGCGATGAGCATGGCAAACAGAATGACCGCGCCGATCTTGCCCACCAGGTCAAACGTGGTGAAGTAGGTCATAAAGATGTTGAAGTACTCAACCCAACCAAACACCAGCAGGTTAAGGATGGAGCTCACAACGGCAACGACGTTGTAGACAACCTTTGCCAGCAGCTCCCAGGCAAATCCCAGAAACTCACTCACCGTCGGTACCCTCCTGCTTGGTCGCGTTCATCGCCGCCTCGGCCTCGGCCTTTAAACGACGGGCTTCCTCGAGCTTAGCCTCGGCCTGGGCGAGCTGCTCGGCGGCGTTATCGGCCGTGACGGTAGTGTCACCCTTGCCCTCGGCGTCCACGATGGCAGCCGCGGCGGCCAGGCGGTCCTCCTCGGCCATAGCGCGCTTGAGGTTCATGCCCACCACGATGAGGTGATACACCTGGTAGATAAAGAACAACAGCATGGGCAGCACAATCACAATGAGGAAGCCCATGGAGCTGGACAGGAAGTCCATGACCTTGCCCATCTGCGGCAACGCAAACACGTACTTGCCCACGATGTCGCCGTCGCTGATGATGTGCGTATCGGCCACGTCGTTGTTATCTCCCTTGGTGGTAAAGCTGCGCATGCCGTTGACCTCGTCGATGGCGGCGATGCGGTGCGTGTTGAGCGCGTACTCGTTGTCGATGATGGTATGGAACGTCACGATGTCGCCCACCTCGAGCTTGGAGGTGTCGCACTTTTTGATGAAGATGAGGTCGCCCTTGTTAAACGTGGGAGCCATGGAGTCGGACTGCACGGCGAGCGGGGTGAAGCCGGCGATGTCAGAGACGCTGCCGTCCTCGCGCGTGGCGAGCGTGGTAAACGCATACAGGGCCGCCACCAGGATGATGATCCACATGACAACGCTCAGCGCGATGGATGCGACTTTTTTAACAGATTGCATAATGTCCCTTACTACCGTGTCTGTCTAGGTCGTGCGCGGCCCGGTGGCCGCCGTGCATATCTACTGTTCCTCGATGCCCTCGAAGCGCATCGATACCGAATAGTTAGCTCCCTTTAGCATATTAGTGCAATTTGGGTCCGTTCCCTCGAGCCATATGCGAACGGTTACCGGCTTGTCCGTTTCTGTTATCAGGTCGAACATGTCGCTGGCCGCGGTGGCAGCACCCGAGTCGAGCCCAAAGACGGTGGCCGAGCCAGATGAACCGCCGCCCCCGTTAGGGTTGTAGACCCACGTTCGACCATCGGCGGTAAAGCTCATACGCATGGCACTGGCCATGCCCTGTGTATCGGAGCTAAACCGCGTGCCGGACACGCCGCCGTCGCCATCCTGCCCGGTCAGGCGAACGCGCAGGTCCGTACTGCTCATAAAGTGCAGCGTAAACTCCAGGTAGGCGCCGGTGGCGGGATCGGCGGTGGAGCCGTCCTCGAAGGTGAAGGTCTGGTAGTCGCTCGTGGTGACGGGCTTGAGCTTGGATGCATCGATGTCCACGCCCTTTTCGCTGGCGATGCGCGCCGAGATCTGGTCAAAGCCCAGGCTGTGCACGTACTCTTCGAACGCGGCATGCTCGTCTAGGTCAAAGCGCAGCGAGCCGTCGGCGTTGGCGTCGATCATGAGCATGCGGGTCTTGGCGCTATCGGCGATGGAAAACCAGGCAAAGGTTGCCATGGCTATCGCCACCAGCGCAAACAGCACCAGCACCACGGTGGTAGTGAGCTTGCGGCGCAGGTCGGTGTCGGCGGGCGCGGCGGCGGTGGCGGGCCGGGGTGCGCCGACGGTGGCTGAGCGGCGGTCGCCGGCGGTCGGTCGGCGGTCGTCGGGCGTAATGCGTGCCATTATGCCTCACCGTCCAAGGTCGCAAAAAGCGCCAGGTGCAAGGTGCCCGGGTCTTGATAGAGATAGTCGGCGCTATCGGGATCGGTGCCCTCGATGTAGTAATAGATATCCAGACGATAGGTCTGGCCCAGCCCCAGCGTGGCAAGCGTACTTTGCGGGCGCGTGGCTGTCTCGCTCGTGTCCAGCGTAAAGGCGGCCGGGTCCCGCGTCACGTTGGCACCGCAAGCGAGCTGACCGTTTTGCCAGCCCAGGAGCATGCCCTCGGTGTAGCCTGGCAGGCCTGCGGGGACGGTCGCGGGATGCTCGTCGCGATGGCCGCCGTCGGAGCTGTCGAGCTCAAAGATGTTGGTGGCAAGCACCTGGTTGCCGCTCGAGATCTTTATGCCCACGCGAGCCGCGCGCAGCAGCTCGGCATCGACACCCTGGGGAACCAACGACTCGGCCAGATACAAGCTGACCTTACCCTTTACTTTGCTGGCGCCCGTTCCGGTAATGGTGGGGCGCAGATTGATCCAGCCGTGGTAGAACGCGGAGCCGTTGTCTTTTGCCTGCTCAAACACCGTGGCATCGCCGGCGGAGTTGTTTTGCGCGCAGGCAGCAAAGCCGTTGAGATCGAAGGTCGAGACCGGATAGAGCGTCACGGCGCCAGTCGCATTGGAAGTCAGGGAAACATCACCCTGCTGCGACCAGCTGCCGCGATCGGCGTCGCCCAGCTCCAGCACCAGCTTGGACGTGTCGCTGTGCACGCTCACCGAATTGGTGTTGACCTTCATGTTGTTGGTAAACCAGGCGTAGGTCGCGGCGCCCAAGGTGGCGGCGAGCGCCACCATAACGAGCGCGATGTAGGCACGCGCGTGGCGAGCGTGGCGGCGGGCGGCAGCGCCCTCGAGGACCTGGCACTCGGCGGCTACGCTGGAGGGAACCGCGGGGCTCTCGCTCTGGGTTTTGGCCTCGCAGCTATCTGCTGGCATGCGCTTCTGATCTTTCACGTCGCTCGCCCCCTTACGCCTTGGCCGCAGCAAAGGCAAGCTGCAGCACCACATCGCGGGCCTGGGCCTCGTCGATGCAATTGGCGTCGCAGCCTTCCATGTATACAACGTAGCGAACGCTTGCCATCTCGTTGGCGGCCAGCGTGCAGATGGGCATGGCGCCCGCGCGCGGCGTGGGCGTGTCACCGGTGCCATCCATGCTGTAAGAACTAATAGCGCGGGCCGGGTCGGCGGTGTAGCTCCAGCCCGAGGCGGCACCCGCTACGACCGCGCCGTCCTGCGCCGTGGTGCGCCTGTTGGTGGCGCCTGCGGTATTGCCCAAGTCGTCACAGGTAAAGATATGCGTTTGCGTGCCCGACGCAGTCGTGATCACCAAGCCCAGGCGCAGTGTGGCCAGCAGCTGCGGGTCGCTCGTCATGCCCATCTGGCCCTGGTACAGGTACACGTTGAGCGCGCTATCGCTGCCCTTAAGGTACAGCGTGCCCGAAAGGGCGTAGTCGTCCAGCTGCGCAGTGCAGTCGGCATAGTCGGTCGTGATACCCGCGGCATTTTGGAAGGTGCCGCGCCAAAAACGGGAAAGGTCTGCCGTCGAGATGGGATAGAGCGTTTTGTCGGCGGCGGCAAGCGTTGCCGTTGTGTCCCAGGGCCCGTTGGCCGAAAGGCCAATCTGCAAGTCGGAGCCCTCGTCGCTTACCGTGTGCGCCACGGGCGTCACGTTGGTGTAGCGCGAATTGCTAAACCAGGCGTAGGTGGCGGCGCTCAGGGCGGCCACCAGCACCAGCATCCATGCGGCCGCAGCAACCATGCGACGGCGCGAGCTTAGGACATCTTTGATGTTCGATGCACTCATCCCTGGCCCCCTTACGAACGCTTGCCGGCAAAGCGCAGCGCCAGCGATTGCAGGCTGGTGGTGGCCAGGTTGTTGGTGCAGTCGGGGTCGCAGCCTTCCAGCCACACGTACACATCCACGCGCACGGGCGTGCTGCGGTTGGTGCCCTCGGCCGCGGCGGGCAGGCTGCAGATCTTGGTCGTGGCCTGCTTAAGGCTCACTACGCCGGTGTCTTCGTTGTAGTCGCAAAAGTTTGCGCTGGTAAGCTGATCAAAATGAACCGTTGTTCCATCGGAGCGGGTGCTGTCGAGCACCAGGTGATTCTGCTCGTTCTCGCCGGCATCCTTGCCGTCGAGCGTGTTGTAGCGCGCCTGGGGATTGCGCTCGCCCGAGACCTCAAAGATGTACTGGCCCGTAACGGTATCGCCCTGCCCCGTCGCATAGGTAACCAGGCCCACCCGCAGAGCGGTAGAGATGGGGTTTGCCGTGTCCTGCTCGGTAAAGTCGATGCCCGACAGGTACACGTCGGTCGCGGCCGAGTTGGTGGCCAGGTACAGGGAAGTCTTGTAGTAGTCGGAATGCTCGGCGGCGCCAAACATGCTGGCAAAGAGCGAGTCCTGGGTGGTTTCGCCGGTAAAGCCCGTTACCTTTTGGAAGCCGTTGAGCACGTTGTCGGTCGAGACGGGATCGAGCAGGCCCGAAAAGCTCAGGCCGGCGTTGGTTTTGTATTCGCCGTCGTACTCGTTGGAGATGAGGAAGGTCACGCCCGTGCCCGCGGCCATCTTGACGTCGGTGATGTGGCGGTTGGCGTTGTAGATGTACCAGGCATATGTTACGGCTCCGGCAGCAGCAAGGGCCACCAGCAACGTGGCGAGCATGCGATTGAACTGTTTTCGCAGTGAGCGCGCGTCCGACATGCCCCTCCCCCAGATGCCGCATCGTAAACTACCTGGACACCATTTGCCCATAATGGGAATATTTTACGCGAATGTGCAGT
>ENA-UEQN01003250-UEQN01003250.1-human-gut-metagenome-genome-assembly--contig:-NODE-3250-length-10294-cov-3.171675_pt1 | contig 10294 bp, 7 predicted proteins | sample MGYA00242940_ERZ507944 | MGnify/ENA primary metagenome ERZ507944 (study PRJEB26167, sample SAMN06115449) | human gut metagenome | host: Homo sapiens | place: China:Fujian | collected 2015-08-20...
GGGCATGATATTCACAAAATGTTTCCAAACTCATTGACACGTGTGATATAATGTATAATCGAATCAGAAACCTTGGCCGTAATAGTCTATGGAGGAACGGTATGGCAAATGAGAACAAATCCGCCCAGCGCGGTGCTGATAAACCCAAGCGAAACGGATGGCGCGTGTTCGGGCGCGTGATCGGGACGATCGTGCTCGTCGGCGTGCTGACGGTGCTGGTGTTCGCATGTCTGTTTGCGCTGTATGTCAAAAATGACCTCGCGGCGCAGAACGATTTTTCGCTCGAGGGCTTCGCGCTCGACCAGACGTCGGTCATCTATTATGAGGACCCGAAGACGGGGCAGGATGTTGTGCTGCAAAAGCTCTACGGCGGTGCGAACCGGACGTGGGTCAAATATGAGGACATCCCGAAAAACCTCATCCATGCCTGCATTGCCATCGAGGACAAGCGCTTTATGGAGCATCAGGGCGTCGACTGGGTGACGACGATGCGGGCCTGCTTGAAAATGTTCCTCGGCAGCGGCAGCGCCGGTGGCTCGACCATCACGCAGCAGCTGGTGAAGAACGTGACGGGCAACCGCGAGGTGACGGTGCGGCGGAAGCTGGCGGAAATTTATTCCGCGCTGAAGCTTGAGAAGGAATACACCAAGGAAGAGATCATGGAATGGTATCTCAACGTCATCGCGCTCGGGCAGAACTGCGAGGGCGTGCAGTCGGCGGCTCAGGTGTATTTCGGGAAGAACGTGGAGGAGCTGGATCTGGCGCAGTGCGCGTCGCTGATCGGCATTACGAACAATCCCTCGATCTATGACCCGTATCTCAACCCTGAGAAGAACAAGGAGCGCCAGGAGATCATCCTCGGCGAGATGCTGAGCCAGGGCTATATCACGCAAAAGCAGTATGACGAGGCGAAGGCGGAGGAGCTGGTCTTCGTGCGCAAAAGCACGGACGACAGCGATGCCGACGAGGAATACTATTCCTATTTCGAGGATCAGGTCATCCGTGACGTGGTCAACGACCTCTGCGACAAAACCGGTTATGATTATGATATCGTCTATAAGATGGTCATGACCGGCGGCTATCAGATCTACAGCACGTATAACCCCGACGCGCAGGCGGCGGTGGACGCGGTGTATGAGGATCTGAGCCAGATCCCGGAGACGGCCAGCTCGCAGCAGCTGCAATCCGGTATCGTGATCATTGATAATGAGACGGGCGACATTGTCGCGATGGCGGGCGGCGTTGGCAAAAAGACCGGCAGTCTGACGCTGAACCGCGCGGCGCAGAGCCTGCTCTCGCCCGGTTCGACGATCAAGCCCGTGTCGGTCTATGCGCCGGCCATCGAGCTGGGGCTCATCACGCCCGCGACGGTCTATGACGATACGCCGTATTCGTTCACCGACAATTCGTTCTGGCCGAAAAACTCGGACTCGACGTTCCGCGGCCTCGTCTCGATTAACGAGGCGATGATGGAGTCGCTGAACACCGTGCCGGTCAAGCTGGTGGCGGAGATGACGCCGGAATATTGCTATCAATTTGCAAAAGAGAAAATGGGCCTTTCTACGCTGGTGTCCGACTATGTGACGAGCAGCGGCGAGGTACGCTCCGATGTGAACCTCGCGCCAATGGCGCTCGGCGGTCTGACCAACGGCGTGACCGTGCGGGCGATGGCCGCGGCCTATGCCTCGTTTGCTGACGAAGGCGTCTATCGCACAGCGCGGACGTATACGAAGGTGACGGACGCGAGCGGCAAGAACATCATTCTGGACAACACGCAGAATTCGTATCCCGCGATGAAGGACATGACGGCGTGGTATATCACGGATATGCTGGAGAACACCGTGAACTACGGCACGGGCTACGGCGCGAAGCTCGAGAACATGACCGTCGCCGGTAAGACCGGCACGACCACGAGCGACTTTGACCGCTGGTTCGCGGGCTATACGCCGTATTATACGGGCGTCGTGTGGTGCGGATATGACGATCCGGAGGAAGTCGTGCTGACGAATTCGGAGACGAACCCCGCCGTGGTGCTCTGGCAGAAGGTGATGAGCACGCTGCATACGGGCCTTGCCAACAAGGAATTCGCGAAGCCGACGAACGTCGTCGAGTGTACGGTCTGCCGCGACAGCGGCAAGCTGGTCACGGACGCCTGCAAGGAGGATCCGCGCGGGAGCCGCGCGGTGAAGGTGCAGCTCAGCCTCTACGACGTGCCGACAGAGAACTGCGACGTCCATACCGAGGTCGAGATCTGCGACGCCTCGGGCCACGCGGCGAATGAATACTGCGCGCTGGTGGACGGCAATACGACGCACAACGTCGGTCTGCTGAACATCTCCCGCGCATTCCCGACGGCGGGCATCGTGGTGCTCGACCAGTCCTACGTCGTGCCGAACGACAGCCTCCCGGCAGGGTATTACGCGGCGGTCGCGCCGGATGTGGACGCGATCAATGTCCCGTGCTATATCCACGACGCGGACGATCTGCCAAAAAAAGAAGAACCGGAGCCGGATGAGGACGAGCAGTCCGACCCGGACGACGAAGATACGACCGAACCGGATCTATGGAACGCGGATACCGGTTTGAATCCATAACAGGAGAAACAGTATGTGGTTGGCTGATGCTTGGAAGGACTATGAGGTCCTTGATACCTCCGGCGGCGAAAAGCTCGAACGCTGGGGCAAATATGTCCTCGTGCGCCCAGATCCGCAGGTGATCTGGAACACGCCGAAGGACGATCCGCTCTGGCGGAAGTATGACGCGCGCTACGTCCGGTCGTCGACCGGCGGCGGCAAGTGGGCAAATCTGCGCCTGCCGGAGCACTGGCAGGTGAAATATCGCGAGTTGACGTTCAACGTCAAGCCGATGAACTTCAAGCATACGGGAGTCTTCCCGGAGCAGGCGGCAAACTGGGATTTCATCATGGAGACCATCCGCGGCGCCGGGCGGCCCATCAACGCGCTGAACCTCTTTGCCTACACGGGCGGCGCGACGCTGGCCTGTGCGGCGGCGGGTGCGAGCGTCTGTCATGTCGACGCGGCGAAGGGCATGGTCGCGTGGGCCAAGGAGAATGCCAAGTCCTCCGGCCTGGAGGACCGGCCCATCCGCTGGATCGTGGACGACTGCGCGAAGTTCGTCGAGCGGGAGATCCGCCGCGGGCGGCGCTATGACGCGATCATCATGGACCCGCCAAGCTATGGCCGCGGGCCGTCGGGCGAGATCTGGAAGCTGGAGGAAAACCTCTGGCCGTTCGTCCAGCTGGTCAGCCAGGTGCTTTCGGACAAGCCGCTGTTCGTCATCATCAACTCCTACACCACGGGCCTGGCTCCGTCGGTTGTGGGCTACATCATGGATTCCATTTTTACAAAACGATTCGGCGGCCACAGCGAATGTGGAGAACTGGGCCTGCCGGTCAAGGATTCCGGCCTCGTCCTGCCCTGCGGCAGCACCGGCCGGTGGACAGGAAAGTGACAATGAACGAAGCCATTCAGGTCTGTGACCTGCATTATACCTATCCAGACGCGGAGAGCGAGCGGGAACACATCGTGTTTGACGGGCTGAACCTCTCCATCAAGGCGGGCAGCTTTGTCGCCGTGCTTGGCCACAACGGCTGCGGCAAATCGACGCTTGCCAAGCATTTCAACGCGATTCTGCTGCCTGCGGGCGGCAGCGTCACGGTCTACGGCATGGACACGAAGGACGAGGAACTGCTGCTGGCGATCCGCCAGGCGGTGGGCATGGTGTTCCAGAACCCGGACAACCAGATCGTCTCGAACGTCGTCGAGGAGGATGTCGCCTTTGCGCCGGAAAATCTCGGCGTGCCGAGCGATGAGATCCAGCGGCGCGTGGATGCGGCGCTGAAGACCGTGGGCATGTATGAATACCGCGCGCATGCGCCGCAGCTGCTGTCCGGCGGACAGAAGCAGCGCGTGGCGATCGCAGGTGTACTCGCGATGAAGCCGAAGTGCATCGTCCTCGACGAGCCGACCGCGATGCTCGATCCGCAGGGCCGCCGCGAGGTCATCGAGACCGTCGAGCGGCTGAACCGCGAAGAGGGCATGACCGTCGTGCTCATCACGCACCACATGGACGAGGCGACCCATGCCGGGCGCGTCGTCGCGATGAACGACGGGAAGATCGTCGCCGACGGGACGCCGGCAGAGGTCTTTTCCCAGGTCGAGCTGCTGCGGAGCGTGGGACTCAGCGTCCCGGAAACGACCGAGCTGCTCTATGCGCTCCGCGCGGACGGATTTGACCTGCCGCTGGATGCGCTCTCCATCGACCAATGTGCGCAGGCACTTTATGATCGGATAAAGGCCTGACCCTGACATTCGGAGGAAACCATTTTGACCCCTATACTAGAGATACAGAATCTGTCCCACGTCTACAGCGCGGACACCCCGTTTGAGCGCGCGGCGCTCCGGGATGTGAGTTTGTCCATCCAGCGCGGGGAATTTGTGGGACTGATCGGACACACCGGATCGGGCAAATCGACCCTGATCCAGCATTTCAACGGGCTTCTGAAGCCGACGTCGGGCCGCGTGCTCTTCGACGGCGAGGATATCTGGAAAGACGTGAAGTTTACGCGCGAGATCCGCTTCAAGGTCGGCCTCGTGTTCCAGTATCCGGAGCATCAGCTTTTTGAGGAAACCGTTTATCAGGACATTTCGTTCGGCCCGAAAAACATGGGCCTGTCCGAGGAAGAGATCCGCGCACGCGTCGAACGGGCGGCGCAGTTCGTCGGCATTACGGACGCCGAGCTGCAAAAATCGCCGTTCGACCTGTCCGGCGGGCAGAAGCGCCGCGTGGCCATCGCGGGCGTGATCGCGATGGAGCCGGATGTGCTGATTCTGGACGAGCCGACGGCGGGACTCGACCCGCGCGGCCGCGAGAGCATTTTGCAGAACATCCGCGACTATCAGGCCGCGCAGCATGCCGCCGTCGTGATGGTGAGCCATTCGATGGAGGAGATCGCGTCGAACGTCGACCGGCTGCTCGTCATGAACCACGGGCAGAACGCCATGAACGGGACACCGGCAGAGGTCTTCTCCCACGCGGAGGAGCTGGTGGAGATGGGTCTCGCCATCCCGAAGATGACGCAGCTGTTCCTCGCGCTGAAGCGGCGCGGCGTGCCGGTGGATACGTCGGTATTTTCGGTGGAGCAGGCGCGGCAGGCGCTGCGGCCGCTGCTGAAAGGGGGGCGCGGCGTATGCTGAAGGACGTGACGCTGGGGCAGTATTTCCCAGGACAGACCCCCATCCACAAGCTTGATCCGCGGACGAAGCTGGTCTTCGTGATCCTCTATATCGTTGTGCTGTTCCTTGCAAAGTGGTTCGTGTCATATCTGCTGGTGGCGGCGTTTCTGGGTGCGGTCATCTGGATCTCGAAGATCCACCTGTCTGTCATCTTCAAGAGCCTCAAGCCGCTGCTGCTGATCATCATTCTGACGGCGGTTCTGAACCTCTTTTATTCCAGCGGCGAGCCGATCGTGAAGTTCTGGATCTTCAAGATCACGAAAGAGGGCATCTTCAACGCGGTGTTTATGGCGCTGCGGATCATGCTGCTCGTGGCGGGGACTTTTATGTTAACCTATACAACCTCGCCGATCTCGCTGACGGACGGGCTGGAGAGCCTGCTCAGTCCGCTCAAGAAGATCAAACTGCCGGTGCATGAGCTGGCGATGATGATGTGCATCGCGCTGCGCTTCATCCCGACGCTCATCGAGGAGACGGACAAGATCATGTCGGCGCAGAAGGCGCGTGGCGCGGACTTCGAGTCCGGCAATCTGATCGCGCGGGCGAAGGCGCTCGTGCCGATCCTCGTGCCGCTGTTCATCAGCGCGTTCCGCCGGGCCGACGAGCTGGCAACGGCGATGGAGTGCCGCTGCTACCACGGCGGAGAGGGCCGCACGCGGCTGCACCAGCTGAAGTACGAAAAACGGGACTATATCGCATTCGGCGTCGGCGCTGCATTTTTGGCCGCGATGATCGTTTTGCGGCAGTTTGGACTGTAAGGATGTTTGAATAATGCGGAATCTCGCAATCACATTAAAATATCTCGGCACGGCGTATCACGGCTGGCAGGTGCAAAAGACGCAGGTGACGGTCGGAGAGACGGTAGAGAAGGCCGTGGCGATGGTGGTGGGCCATCCGGTGCATGTGACCGGCTGCGGACGGACGGACGCGGGCGTCCATGCGCGCGTCTATATCGCCAACTTCCGCACGACATCGCGCATCCCGGTGGGCCGCCTGCCCTATGCACTCAACACACATCTGCCGCTTGACATCGTGGTAACGGACGCGCGCGAAGTGCCCGAGGGGTTCAACGCCATCGGCTCATGCGTGAAAAAAGAATATACCTATCTGATTTACAACTCGGCGATCAAAGATCCGTTTTATGTCAACCGCGCGTGGTTCTACCCAAAGCATCTGGATGAAAAGGTCATGCAGCTGGCGGGTAGCCAGTTTGTCGGAACGCACGACTTCGCTGCCGTCCGCTCGGTCGGCACGGAGGTCAAATCCACGGTGCGGACGGTCTACTATTACGAGGTCGCGCGTGAGGGCGACATCATCTCGCTGCGTGTCTGCGCCAACGGCTTTCTCTACAACATGGCGCGGGCCATGGCCGGGACGGTCGTCTACGCGGCGGAAGGGAAGTTCCCGCCGGAATCGGTGGCGGAAATTCTGGAGCGCGGCGACCGCAAGGCCGCAGGCCCGACGGTCCCGCCCGGCGGACTTTACATGACACAGCTCTGGTATGACGATGGAGAGGTTTCGTTCCATGTCGGATAATGTGACCAATTTGAATGAAAAACAGAAAAAATGGCCCGTACGGCGGATCATTCTGTTCGCCGTGCTGGTGCTCGTGGTGTGTTTGGGCGTGGCGGCTTATGTGTTCCGCGACAGCCTGAATCTCGACGCGGCGCGGCGCTTCGTCCGCTATCTGAACGTGTCGGGCGGCGGGACGGACGGACAGTTCCTCTTCGACGCGGGCAACGCGAACCAGTATGCCGACTTTGACGGCGGCCTCGCCGTCGCCGGGGCGACCGGCATCTCGACCTATGAGGCGGACGGCAGTGAATTCACCGTGGTGCAGGAAAAGCTGACCACGCCGGCTATCGCGCACGCCGGAAAGCAGGTCATGGCCTACGACGTCGGCGGCTATGCGCTGCACGTGATCCGCGCCGGAAAGGGGAGCGTCCTCGACGTGACGGCGGAGCGGCCCATTCTGGATGCAGACCTCGCCGAGGACGGCAGTGTCTGCTATTCGACGAGCGAGAGCGGCTATAAGAGCGTTCTCTGCATCTACAATGGCAATCAGGCGCTCATCTACCGCCGCCTCTCCGCCAGCCAGTATCTGCCCATCTGCGCGGTGAACAAAGGTGCGGCCTATGTGGCCGCGGCGGCGCTCGGTCAGTCGGGCGGTGCGTATGAAACCGAGATCCAGATCTATCGGACAGACTCGGAGGAGATGGCGGACAGCGTCTCGTTTGGCGGTGAGCTGATCTACGACCTGACGTTTGCCGACGAGAAAACGATCCTCGCCGTGGGCGAACAGCACGCGCGCTGGTATTCGACGGCGGGCGAACAGCTCGGCAGCTATGACTATTCCGATTATTATCTGAAGGATTTTGATTTTGGCGGCAGCGGATTTCTGACGCTGGTGCTGAATATGTATCAAGCAGGCAACCGTTATCAGGTGACAACGGTGGGCGCGGCGGGCGAGGCGCTTGGCTCGCTGGATTTTGACGAGCAGATCCTCGATTTTTCCGCAGCGGGAAAATATGTGGCGGTGCTGACCGCCGGGCAGCTTCGGATCTATGACAACACCATGCACCTCTACGCGCAGACCGACAACGACGCCGGGGCGACGAACGTCGTCCAGCGGACAGACGGCACAGTGATCCTCCTCGGCAGCGGCCGGGCGGAACGCTACGTCCCGTGACCGGAACAAATTGCCGGTTGCAGTTCGGCCGCACACAGCATATACTCAGGTGCAGAAGTGATAAGGAGATACCTCTATGAAACCTACTCTTTGCTCCAGATGCAAGAAAAATTTAGCCGTGATCTTCATCACCAAAATGGAGAACGGACAGACCACCAACGAGGGCCTCTGCCTGAAATGCGCAAAGGAGCTCGGCATCAAGCCGGTGGATGATATGATCAGCCGCATGGGCCTTTCGGACGATGATCTGGAAAACCTGAACGGCGAGATGGGCGATATGATGAACGGCCTCGAGGGCTTGCTGAATCCCGGCGAGAAGGATGAGGATGGCGAGGACGACGAGCAGGACAGCCAGACGGCGACGTTCCCGTTCCTCAACAAGCTCTTCGGCAATGCCGCGAACAACGAAAACGCAGATAATCTGCCCGCGCGCGACGAGCGCACGGAGCAGAAGCCGCGCGGCGATAAGCCGAACGTGCAGAAGAAGCAGAAGCATAAATTCCTCGACCTCTACTGCCAGAACCTGACGCAGAAAGCACGCGACGGCAAGCTCGACCGCATCGTCGGCCGCGACGTGGAGACGGAGCGCGTCATCCAGATCTTAAACCGCCGCCAGAAGAACAACCCCTGCCTGATCGGCGAGCCGGGCGTCGGCAAGACGGCCATCGCCGAGGGGCTCGCGCAGCGCATCGTCGACAAAGATGTCCCCTACAAGCTGCAAAGCAAAGAGGTCTATCTGATGGATCTGACGGCGCTCGTCGCCGGGACGCAGTTCCGCGGCCAGTTTGAGAGCCGTATGAAGGGCCTCATCGAAGAGGTCAAGAAGCTTGGCAACATCATCCTCGTCATCGATGAGGTACACAACCTCGTCGGCGCGGGCGACGCCGAGGGCTCGATGAACGCGGCGAACATCCTGAAGCCCGCGCTCTCGCGCGGCGAGATCCAGGTCATCGGTGCGACGACGTTCAACGAATACCGCAAGCACATCGAAAAGGACTCCGCGCTCGAGCGCCGGTTCCAGCCCGTGACGGTCAACGAGCCGACGATCGAGGAGGCCGTCGCCATCATGCGCGGCATCGCGCACTATTATGAGGCGTATCACGGTGTGGAGATCCCGCCGGAGATCGCGCGGCAGGCCGTCATTCTGTCTGAGCGCTATATCACCGACCGTTTCCTGCCGGATAAGGCCATCGACCTGCTGGACGAGGCGTGCTCCGACGTGAACCTCAAAAACAAGAACATCGGCAAGCTCGAGGCGCTGCGCAAGGAGCGCGACGACCTCGATCTCGAGCTGAAGATGCTGTCCGAAAACGCAGAGCCGACCGAGAGCGACTATGCCCGCATGGCAGAGCTGCGCAGCCGCAATCTGCAGCTGGGGCAGGAGATCGCGCTGCTCGAGGAAGAGCCGAAGCCCGTGCTGACGATGGAGAACCTGGCGCGCATCATCGAGCTCTGGACGAAGATCCCGGCCAGCAAGATCCGTGCGCAGGAATATGAGCAGCTGCTGCAGCTCGATACCCGCCTGAAGCAGTACATCGTCGGACAGGACGAGGCCGTCGCTGCCGTGACTGCGGCCATCCGGCGCAACCGCGTCGGCATCAGCCCGAAGAAGCGGCCCGTGTCGTTCATCTTCGTCGGCTCGACCGGCGTAGGCAAGACGGAGCTGGTGAAGGTGCTGGCAAACGAGCTGTTTGAATCGGTCGAATCGCTGATCCGCCTCGACATGTCGGAGTACATGGAGAAGCACAGCGTATCGAAGATCATCGGTTCGCCTCCCGGCTATGTCGGCTATGACGAGGCCGGACAGCTGACCGAGAAGATCCGCCGCCGCCCGTATTCGGTCATCCTCTTTGACGAGCTGGAAAAGGCGCATCCCGATGTGCTGAACATCCTGCTGCAAATCCTCGATGACGGGCGCATCACCGACGCACAGGGGCGCGTGGTCAATTTCGAGAATACCATCATCATTATGACGTCCAATGCCGGTTCTGACCGGAAGGATGGCAGCGTCGGCTTCGGCAAGACCGTCTCGGAGCAGAGCAAGGAAAAGGCGCTCAAGGCCCTCGGCGAGTTCCTGCGGCCCGAGTTCATCAACCGCGTGGACGAAGTCGTCTGCTTCAACAAGCTGACGGAAGAGAATTTCCGTGCCATCGCGGGCATCATGCTCGGCGAGCTGCGCGACAGCTTGGACGCGCGCGGGCTGACGTTCGATTGGGACGGGAGCCTCGTGGACTATCTGGTCAAGAAGTCCTATTCCGTGCAGTATGGCGCGCGCAATCTGCGCCGCACGATCCAGAAGGATCTCGAAGACCCGATCGCCGAAAAGCTCATCGACGCCTATCAGAATCCG
>ENA-UEQN01003253-UEQN01003253.1-human-gut-metagenome-genome-assembly--contig:-NODE-3253-length-10292-cov-4.298483_pt1 | contig 10292 bp, 10 predicted proteins | sample MGYA00242940_ERZ507944 | MGnify/ENA primary metagenome ERZ507944 (study PRJEB26167, sample SAMN06115449) | human gut metagenome | host: Homo sapiens | place: China:Fujian | collected 2015-08-20...
AAAAATAACCCGTCAGCGCCCGCCGGATTTCCGGCGGGCGCTTCCTTGTCAAAAAAAGCGGGGGCTTCTTTGCATGCGCATCCCGTTCAGAACGCGTAAAGCTATGCGAAAGTTTTGGAAGAACTGTTTAAAAAAAGTAAAAAAATTCGCATGATATATTGCACATCTCTGGGCACTATGTTATAATCAATATGCTGAATGTCTGAAAGACTAGCCGCTTTGCGCATAAAAATCGTGTATTCTGCCCGATTTTTGCGCCTTGGCGACAAATGAAGGAGGTATTCCCAAATGAAGTTCTCCAGCAAGGTCGAAAAATGCGGCCTTTCCCCGATGCGGAAATTCCACCCCTACGCGGTGGCTGCTGAAGCAAAGGGAAAGAAGATCTACCATCTGAACATCGGCCAGCCCGATGTGGAGACGCCCAAGCAGTTCTTCGACACCATCCGTGAGTTCAATCAGCCCGTTCTGGAATATGCGCCGTCCCCCGGCATGCCTGTTCTGATCGATGCGATCCAGAAGTATTACGACGACCTGGATATGCACTTTGAAAAGGACGAGATTTTGATTACGACCGGCGGTTCCGAGGCCCTTCAGATCGTTCTGGAGTGCATCCTCGACGACGGCGACGAGATTCTGATCCCCGAGCCCTTCTATCCCAACTACAACACCATGGTCAACACCTGCGGTGCGCACATCCGTCCCATCCCTACCTGCCCCGAGGAAGGCTATCACTACGCCGACCGCGAGAAGGTCGAAAAGGGAATCAACGAGCACACCCGCGCCATCATGGTCACGAACCCCGGCAACCCCACCGGCGTTGTCCTGACGCCGGAAGAGATGCGCATGATGTGCGATATTGCCAAGGAGCACAACCTGTTTATCATCGGCGACGAGGCGTATCGTGAGTTTGTCTACGGCGGTGAGCCGCTGCAGTCCATGGGTGAGTTCGCAGACGCGGCTGATAATGTTGTCGTTATCGACACCGTCTCCAAGCGCTTCTCCGCTTGCGGCGCGCGCATCGGCTGCATCCTGACCCGTAACCACGAACTGCTCGGCCATGCGCTCAAGTACTGCCAGGCGAGACTTTCCGTCGCAACGCTCGATCAGGTCGCTTCGGCTGCTCTGTATCAGGTTGACCCGTCCTACTTTGCGGCTGTCCGCGAGGAGTATAAGCGCCGCCGCGACACGGTCGTTGCCAAGCTGCGCGAGATCCCCGGTGTCGTGTTCGACTGCCCGAAGGGCGCGTTCTATCTGATGGCCGCTCTGCCCATCGATGACGCGGACAACTTCCAGAAGTGGCTGCTCGAGGAGTTCGACGACAACGGCGATACCGTCATGTTCGCTCCCGGCGCTCCGATGTATGCAACGCCCGGCAAGGGCAAGAACGAGATCCGTATCGCTTACATCCTCAAGCAGGATAAGCTTGAGCGCGCGATGGATCTGCTCGCCCTCGGCATTAAGGCTTATAACAATAGATAAATGCGATGAAAAAATTGCCGGACGCAAGTCCGGCAATTTTTTTGCTGCTCGCAGCGGCAAGGCTCTTTATTTTTCCTGCCGCCACGGTAAGAAGTAAAAATCAGTTACTGCGCAGCAGCCTTCAGTGTAGAATTCCCCAGCAACGCAGTTACTTCCTCGCTCGAGAGCTCGTAGCCCCAAAGGGTCTTGTAGAGCTCCTGCGTCATGGTCTCCATATCGTAGTCATAAATCTCCGGATAGATGAGGTTTCCAAGCCACCACACGCCGAGGATCATGTTCATCGACGGAGGGCCGGACAGCCAGCTGTAGGGAGAGCCGGGAACCTCGTAGTACTTGCCGGTCGAAATGGCCGTCAGCTGCGACCACGCGGAATCGTCCGTCACGGTGCTGTAGATGCTGCCGTCTGCAAAGAGAATCACGTCGGGATCGAAGTTATAGAGCTGCTCGAGGCTGATGATGTTGCCGCCGCCCTTATTGCTCACGTCCTCAACCATGACTGCGTTCTCCACGCCGACCATGTCCAGCACCTGCGCCTGCATGGAGCCCGCCGCGTTCGTGCCGAGGCCATCTTCGCCAGTGGTGTACATGGCGCGCACGCGCATATCGTCGGTAATCTTTGCGGCATTTTCTTCGGCCATCGCGGTGGTGCGGTCAACGAGCGCAGCCAGTTCCTCGCCGCGGTCCGACTTGCCGGAAAGAAGGCCGCCCAGCGTGCGGAAAGCCGCCGCCATGTGCGGAAGGTCCGCTTCGATGAAGATGACGGGAATGCCGATCTGCTCTTGCAGCGCATCGAGGTCTTCGGTCATATCGCCTTTTTTGTCGCCGAGGTCAATAACGACCTGCGGGTCGGCGGCCAGCAGCGTCTCGAGGTTCAAATTCGCCTTGCTGCCGTACATCTGGCCGGTCTCGGGGAGCGCGGCAAGGTTCGCGGGCAGGAAAGCAATCTGGCTCTCACTCGGGGCCGCGTTGATCGTGACCATGCACTCCGGGGCGATCGCGGCAAGGATCATCGTTGCGACGGCGCCGCTGGGCGCGATGCGGGTGATATCTGCCGGGAGCTCGACGGTTCTGCCGAGGCTGTCGGTGAAGGACACCGTCTCGGGTTCGGCCGGAGCTTCTTCCTCGGCGGGCGATTCTTCCGTCTGTTCCGGTTCCGCTGCGGTATCTTCGGCGGTGGGGCTTTCGGGCTGCGCGGTCTCAGGCGCAGCGGCTTCCTGCTTGCCGGATGCGCAACCGGTCATGAGACCGAAGAGCATAATAAAGGCAATCAAAAGCGCGAGAATTCTTCTGTTCATTTTCGCACCTCCTATGGTATAGTTATTCTGAACATAGAATAACGACAGCGGGACAAATTGTCAAGGCGTTTCAACTGCGCCGTCCGGCAAAAACGAAAATATTTTTTTATTTTTCGGTATTGACGAACAGCGGCGTGCAGCCGCACGGCACAAAAAGGGCGAAAAAAACAGTAGCGCTGGGGCGAAAATGCTGGTATACTATATAATTAGAGATTTGGTGCTTGTATGGCGCGGGAAGGGACAGACGAATGAACTTTGGCGCATTTCTTGGCAACGACGCGCTGAAACGGCGTTTGCAGGAGAGCTTCCGGCAGGGCAAGACCTCGCACTGCTATCTTCTTTGCGGCGTGGAGGGCTCGGGACGAAGGACGCTGGCGCTTCAGATGGCGGCGGCTCTCGAGTGTAAGGATGAACGGAACCCCGGCTGCGGCGTTTGCCCCGCGTGCCGCAAGGTCCTCGCGAAGCAGCACCCGGACGTGATCACGGTCGACGACACGGAGCACAAGAACGTCGCGGTCGACATTGTCCGGCAGGCCAGAAGCGACGTGTTTATCCGACCAAACGAGGGCCGAAAAAAGGTCTATATCATCCCGCGCGGGCAGGATTTGGGCGCGCCGTCGCAGAACGCGCTGCTCAAAATTCTCGAAGAGCCGCCCGAGTACGCGGTGTTCCTGATTCTCACAACGAGCGCGGAAAAGCTGCTGCCGACGATCAGAAGCCGCGCCGTGCAATTGCAGCTCTCGCCCCTTTCCTACGAGCAGGCGATCCCGGAACTCAAACGGCGCTTCCCGGACAAGAGCGATCTGGAGCTCGCGGACGCGCTGGAGCAGGCCGAGGGGTATCTTGGTCCGGCATGCGAGGCGCTCAGGGACGGACTTTTTCTGCCGCAGGCGCTGGCTCTTGCAAACGGCTTTGCCGCGCGGGATAGTCTGTCGGTTTTGCAGGCGCTCGTTCCGATGGAAAAATGCAAGCGCGAGCAGATCCTGCCGGTTCTGGAGCAGATGAGGCGGCTTTTGTGCATGGCGCTGCGCGCACGGGCCGGGAGCATTGTTCCGGGCGACACGGTGCAGGCGCTTTTGCGCGGAAGAACGGGTGCGGAGCTCTTGCAGGCGGCCGAGACGCTGCAAACGGCGGCGGATGATTTGAGCTCCAACGTTGGCGTTGGTGCAGTCATCGGCGGGCTTTGCGTGCAGCTGAAATAAAATACGGAAAACCTCAGATAGATGGGAGACACTATGGACGAACAGAAGAAGGAAATGTCCGCGCAGGTGCAGCCGGAGACGGCGGAGACCTTGCAGACGGATGAAATAAACGAACAGACCGTACAGATCGAACAGGCGGAGGGCGAAATGGCAGCGGAACCGGCGGCAGAAGCCGAACGGAACGCGCAGCAGGAAGAAACTGAGCCGCAGGCAGAAGCGCCCGAGCAGAAGGCCGAGCCTGAACAGACAGAGCTTTCGCAGGCGCAGGCGGAATTGCAGGCCGTGGCCGATCAAACGGCGAGCGTGCAGGAGAATGCGCCCGAGGAGCCCACGCGTGTGACGGTGGTGGACGTGCGCTTCCGCAACAATGCGAAGACGTATTTCTTTGACCCGGGCGAGCTTCGGCCGGGCCTGGGCGCGCATGTGATCATTGAGACGGCGCGCGGCGATGAATTTGGCATCTGCGCCGGGATGCGGCACGAGGTGAAGGCGTCGGAAATTGTGCCGCCGCTTCGCAAGGTATTGCGCCTTGCCACCGCGCAGGACGAGCGCATCAACCGCGACAATCAGGAGAAGGAAAAGCGTGCTTTCGAGGTCTGCCAGCAAAAAATCGCGGACCACAAGCTGGACATGCAGCTCGTCTCCGCCGAGGTTGCGTTCGACGGCAGCAAGATCCTCTTCTTCTTTACTGCCGAAGGCCGCGTCGATTTCCGGGAACTCGTCAAAGACCTTGCGTCTTCCTTCCGCACGCGCATCGAGCTGCGGCAGATTGGTGTGCGCGACAAGGCGAAGATGGTGGGCGGACTTGGCGTGTGCGGAAGACCGTTCTGCTGCAAGGAATTTCTGGACGATTTCCAGCCGGTCTCCATCAAGATGGCCAAGACGCAGAATCTGAGCCTCAACCCCACGAAAATTTCCGGCACGTGCGGCCGGCTCATGTGCTGCCTCAAATATGAACAGGAGGCGTATGAGGACCTTCTCAAGACTGCGCCCAAGAACGAGTCGTTCGTTGACACGCCGGACGGCCGCGGCACGGTGACGGAGGTGAACCTGCTTCGCCAGTGCGTGAAGGTGCGCATGGAGGAAAGCCCCGACACGATCGGCTGCTACAAAAACTGCGATATCTGCGTGCTTCGAAGCGGCAAGGCGCGCAAAAATGACCCGCCGATCCCGAAGGACCTTGCTCCGATCTCCTCGAAGCCGCGCAAGGTGCAGCCGAAGGAAGAGGGCCTGTTTGAGCCTCTGCCGGAGCTGATTTACCCGGATCAGGTGAGCGAGTTTGACCAGCGGAGCGCCTTCGGCGCGCAGAACGACCTCCTGAGCGGACGGGATATTCCCTTAACGCCGGAGGTGCCGGAGCAGCCGGAACCGGGTGACAAGCCCACCGGACAGAATCGCCGCCGCCGCAGAGGAAGAGGCCGCGGCAAGGGCTCCGATGGCGCGCCGGAAGCAAGAGCGCAGGGTGAATCCTCCGAGAAGCCGGCGCAGAAGCCCGACAAGCAGCCGGGTGAGCCGAAGCGCGAAAAGCGGCCGAACGACCAGAAGCCGCGCCCCCCGCGCCAGAATCAAGCGCGCAAGCCACAGGGTGAGAAGCAGCCGACGGATAAGCCTCAGGGAGAAAAGCCGGAGGGAGCCGCAAACGGTGACGCGCCCAAGCGCCCGCGCCGCCGCCGCTATCGCGGAAACAAGCCCGCAAACGGTGCGCCGCAAGCCCCGAAGCAGGGAGAATAAAAAACGAAGAGCCTTCCCATGATCGGGAGGGCTCTTTTTCTGCGCTCGGCGGTTTATCGTGCGCACCGCAAAAATTCCCAAATTTGCGTAGGGGTCGATTGCGTACATCACCCGTCTCCCTACGAACGCTTGGTGAACGGGCGCTTACAGATCGGCGTTCTCAAAGCGGCGGACGCTGACGGAAAAGCTGCGGCAGGTCAACAGCGCGAAGACGAGAAGGCCGCCTAAAAGTACGGGCAGCTGGCGCAGCTGGTCGGCCGCTTCATAGCTGTCGCACACGTCCTTCAGGTAGGGCAGCACGTGCTGCAGCGTCTCTAAAATGACCATGCCGAGCGCGAGCGTGATGCTCGAGATGACGAACGGCTTTCCCAGATCGTAGGCGTTTTTGTAGTGCATCGGGAAAAAGATGCGGTTAAATAGCCCAAGCAGCACGAGAGAAAAGCCCAGAAACGCGACGTTCGCCTCGATGCCGACGGCGTTTTTGATCTCCCCATAGCTTGCCCGGAGGAGCATAAACGGGAGGCAGACGAGGACCTGCATGGCCTCGATCGTGAGCACGAGTGAGAAACGGGCTTTGACCATTTCGCGCTTGGTGACGGGCAGCAGCGCCATATAGTAAAGGTCGCGGTTTTCCCGCGCGGACTGCATCATGAGAAAAATGCCGAGCGTTGTGTAGAAAAACGTGACGTAATACGGATAATTTGGGATCAGCACCAGTCCGCTCAAAAGCAGGAACAGCAGCGGCACCGGCATCATCACAAGCTTCCACTCTTTTTTGAAAAGCGTCATCATTCCTCTACCTCCCGTTCCAGAAACACCATCACGCTCTGCAGATCCGCCGCTTCTTCCCGGCAGCCCGAAGGACAGGCAAGCGCGCTTGGAAAGAGCCCCTCGAATTCGCCCCGATGGACGCGAAGGCCGCGCAGCGTCTTTCTAAGCTCCGGCGAAAGAGAAGCTTCCGGTCCCGTGAGCTTTTTCCACGGCGCGGTGAATTCCGCGAGCGGGCAGCTGGCCGCAACCGCACCGTTTTGCAGATACGTCACATCGTCGGCGCACGCGTCTAAGTCGGTTGTGATGTGCGTCGAAAACAGGATGGACACGCCGCCCTGCTCACAGAGCGTGCGCAGCAGATCCAATAGATCATCGCGCGACACGGGGTCTAGGCCAGAGGTCGGCTCGTCGAGAATCAGGAGCTTCGCCCCATGCGACAGCGCGCAGGCCAGCTGATACTTGACCTTCATGCCCGCTGAGAGCTCGCAGACGCGCTTGCCTTCATCGAGCGAGAACCTGTGTAGCAGCGCCTCGTATTTTTTGTCGTCCCACGAGGGATAAAAGCTTTTCGTGACGGCGGTCAGCTGCGAGAGCCTTTTTCTCGGGTAATAGCAGAGGTCGCCCGAAACATAGCCCGCTTCCCGGCGAAGCGCAGACGCGTCCAGATCCAGAGGCTTTCCCAGAAATTGAACCGTTCCGCCGTCCGGGCGCACAAGGCGCAGAATCGACTTGATGGTCGTCGTTTTGCCTGCGCCGTTGCGGCCGATGAGCCCCATGACGCGCCCTTCTTCGATCGAGAAGCTGACGTCTCTCAGGCAGAACGCGGGATAGCGCTTGCTGAGCCCGTCAACCCTTAGAATCGTCATCGCGGCTCACTTCCCTTCCTAGCGCAAAGAGTGACGCGGGTGTGTCCAAAGACTCCGACGGAACGAGCGCGATGCCCTTTTCTTCGTCGGCCAGCAGCAGGAGATTGTCTCCCGGCTGAATCGAAAACAGGTCACGCGCACCCTTCGGAATCACGATCTGCCCCTTTTCGCCGACCTTGTCCATGCTGATGAACTTTCCCTTCGGAAATTGCATCGCCATATGTATCCCTCCTTGAAGAATGACTTTTCATACTTAGTATAACAAGTCATACTAAAAAATGCAAGAAAAATCGTGCCCATGTCAGAGAAATTGAGAAACCTTCCAAAATATGCGTAGGGGCGGACGACCCTGTCCGCCCTTGAAAAGTTACGAATTTGCCGAAGATTTTCATAAAAACGGGATTTTCTGCGGGCGGACAGAGGCGTCCGCCCCTACAGTTCTTTGGAGAATCTTCCGTAATGTTCGTAGGGACCGATGCCCACATCGGCCCGGCAAAATGCGCCGATTTACAGAAATCTCCGGCGAATCCGGAACTTCTCTTGGGGCGATGTGGGCATCGCTCCCTACGCAAGGCTGCGGCATTCAATGTGCTCACGCGCCCCTACGCATGGCTTGAAAGACGCAAAAAACGCAGACAGCCGGATACTGCCTGCGTCTTGGTTATTCTGCTTTCAGCCGGTAACTCAGACCCTTGGGATAGAAAAAGCGCAGGGCCTTTGGCTTGAGGGAAATGTCGAGGAAGTCTGTGTGGAGCGCTTCGCCGTCGATGTTTACGACCGAGGGCGTATCGCACCGGATGGTCAGCTTCGTGCAGCGCTCGTGGCGGATGAGCGCCGGATAGTCGGCGTATTTTCCCTTCTGGTACTTGCCGATGACCGCCGCGACCTGCAATAAGCTCACTTTCTTAACCAGCAGCACATCCAAAAGCCCGTCGTCCGGCTCCGCCTCGGGAACGGGGTTGAACCCGCCGCCGTACCACCGGCCGTTGCACACGCAAATGAGCGTCTGCTCCGCGTCGATCCGCTCACCGTTTACCTCTACAACATAGTGCGCGCTGCGGCCGGAAAGGACATTAGCCAGAATTGAGAGTATGTACGCACCCTTGCCGGAGACAAACGGCAGCCGCTTGAACCGCGCAATATCCGTTCCGATCTTCGCGTCGAGTCCGATCGATAGAATATTTGCGCAATACGTGCCGTTGCAGGAAATGAGGTCGAAGCGCGTCTCGTCCGCGTCGAGCAGCCGCTCGAGATCAAAAAACGGCGCGGTGTCGGAAAAAACCTTGATGGAGTCGTTGCCGGAGCCGCCCGGATAGTGCGTTACCGCGGCATTCTCGAAGCCCGCTATCCCGCACACGACCTCGTTGAGCGTGCCATCGCCGCCGCAGGCATAGAGCCGCACCTCCTGCCCGGATTCCGCCGCTCGTCTGGCTAATGCCTTGCAGTCGCCGCGCGCTTTGGAGACGCAGATCTCATAATCAAGCCCACGTGCGCCGCAGATGCGCTCGATGTCCTGTGTGAAGCGCGGGGTCTGGTCCGATTTTCCGGCGGCAGGATTCAGAATAAAAATATGCTTCATGACGGGAACTTTCTCCTTCATCCTTCGTCTTAAGGGTACAGGCGCTTAAAAATACATGTAGACGTTGCACTGAAGCCTGCCGTTGTAGAGCTTGCGCTTCTTTGCCGCCTGCTTGCCGAAATAGTGCTCAAACTCCGGCTCGGAGGAAATGATATACTTCTTCCAGCCGTCGGCAAATTTCACGTGCCGGCCAAACGCCCGGTAGAGCTGCTGGGCGCTTCGCTGTTCGAGCATGCGCTCACCATAGGGCGGATTGCAGACCATGAGGCCCTTGTCCGTCGGCAGACTCATCTTGGTCGCGTCTGCCTCGCGGAAGTCGATCAGCTTCCCGACGCCCGCTTTTCTGGCGTTGTCGCGCGCGATGGAAAGCGCTGCCGGGTCAATGTCGGTGCCTAAAATGCGGTAGTCTCCGCGGTATTCTTTGTCCAGCGCCTCCGTTCTCGCCTCGCGCCAGACCTCCTGCGGGACGCACGCCCACTTCTGCGCGCCAAACGAGCGGTTCATCCCCGGCGCGCGGTTGAGCGCGATCATCGCAGCTTCAATGCAGATCGTGCCCGAGCCGCAGAACGGGTCCCAGAAAAAGTCCCGCCCGCGGTATCTTGCGAGGTTCACCATCGCTGCCGCCATCGTCTCATGAAGGGGCGCGAGATTTGCGTTTTCGCGGTAGCCCCGCTTGTGAAGACTCACGCCGGAGGTGTCTAAGAAAATTTCGCAGCGATCCTTCATGATCGAAAACCGGATCTGGTATGTCGCGCCCGTCTCGGGAAGCCACGAAAGGCCATAGTTTGCGCCCAGCCGGTCGACCGCCGCTTTTTTCACGATCGCCTGACAGTCCGGCACGGAATGCAGCTGGCTGTCCAGGCTGTAGCCCTTGACCGGGAACGCGCCGTCTTTTGGAATGAAGTTCTCGAGCGCGATGTGCTTGACCCCCTGATAGAGGTCTTCAAAGCTCTTCGCTTCAAACTGTGCGAGCAAGATCATCACGCGCTCGCCCATCCGGCAGCAGAGGTTCGCTCTTGCCATCGCGGCAAAGTCGCCGTCAAAGAAAACGCGCCGGTCCTCGACGCGGACATTCGAAAGGTTCAGCCGCCGGAGCTCGTCTCCGACCAGGCCCTCGAGGCCAAACAGACACGGTACGCAAAAGGTCATTGTTTGCATGCAGGTTCTCCTATATTTCGTAAATTCGTCCATATTTCACAATACACATCAGTATAATAAAAACGCAGCAAAATAGCAATGTGTTTCTTTTTTATTTCACGTTCTTTTTACGAAGAGCGGATGACTTTTCTTCAAATGTCCGGTATACTGTTACCATAGAAAGGAGTGAGTTCCCATGGTCTATGTCTGGCTCGGGCTGATTGTGGCGTTC
>ENA-UEQN01003257-UEQN01003257.1-human-gut-metagenome-genome-assembly--contig:-NODE-3257-length-10275-cov-5.253383_pt1 | contig 10275 bp, 10 predicted proteins | sample MGYA00242940_ERZ507944 | MGnify/ENA primary metagenome ERZ507944 (study PRJEB26167, sample SAMN06115449) | human gut metagenome | host: Homo sapiens | place: China:Fujian | collected 2015-08-20...
GAGCTGAACCGACAGGGGAAAACCATTGTTGTTGTGACACATGATCCCTATGTGAGCGATTGCGCCACACGGCACATTGCGCTGTGAGAGGACTGCATGATTCTCATGCAGAAGCGAATCGCTGGATCACTTCTGCGCCCTCGGTATTTAACAAAAACCTTACATCAACTGTAAGTGGCATATTTGCTTATTCCGCTGTAAAATTTTAATGAGCAGACAAGCATCAAACGAAATAGCGAGGTGTTGAGTTGATATGAATTGCAAAGAAAAACTTTTAGAAGTTCGTGATTTACACAAGGTCTATACCAAAGAAGGTGTCCCTACAAAAGCCCTCAATGGAATTACCTTTAATGTTCTGAATGGTGAATACTTGGGCATTATGGGAGCAAGCGGCTCCGGGAAAACCACATTGCTGAATTGCATTGCTACGGTTATTAAACCAACCGCTGGCCAAATCCTGCTTTCCGGCGCAAATATAAGCTCTTTTGACGGGGGCAAGCTGGCTGAATACCGTGGTAATAAAATAGGCTATCTCTTTCAGGACTTTGCATTGCTTGACAATCTGACAGGCAGGGAAAATATCCTGCTGCCGCTCTCTATTCATAACATGGATATTTCAACGGCAGAAAAGAGATTGACTGACATTGCAGGATTTCTCGGAATTACGGATGTGCTTTCCAAATTTCCGACGCAAATGTCCGGTGGTCAAAAGCAGCGTGTCGCCGCTGCCCGCAGTCTGATTTCTAACCCCGATATTATTTTGGCCGACGAGCCGACCGGGGCATTAGACACGAAGGCTGCGCGGCTTCTCATGGAAAAGCTGCTGGAAATCAACCAAAAGCATGGTCGTACAATTTTGATGGTGACGCATGATCCGAATGCGGCAAGTTTCTGTTCCAGAATTTTGTTCATTCAGGACGGTGTAATTTTCCATGAACTGCGTCGGAAAATCCCTGCTGAAACGCGGGAAGAATTTTATGCGCGCATTTTACAGGTTATGGCGCAACTGGGGGGAGGAAGTGCAAATGTTCTTTAGCATCGCTTGGCGAAATGCGAAACGAAGCCGCAGCGAAAATCTAATATACTTTCTCACTATGGTAACAGCCATAGCCACGTTTTATATTGTGCTTTCTCTTGGAGAGCAGGATGTGATGCGTTTTTTGAGTGAACTTGAAAGCGACGCTGTGGATCGCCTTTTGACAAAACTGTTGCCGACAGTGTACCTCTGTGCGCTGCTGTTCGTTTTTTCTCTGGTGATCTTTGCAAATAAGTACCAGCTTGAATGTCGAAGCCGAGAATTAGGTCTTTATCTTCTGTTTGGAATGACAAAGCCTCGCCTGTTTATTCAAATCATGGCAGAGGGGCTTATCAGCTCTCTTTTGGCTCTTTTAGGCGGTCTTATCTGTGGCGGCTTTTTGTCAGAGATAAGCAGTCTTGCTACGGCACGACTTGTGGGCTACGGTATTATTGCACATCAATCAAGTTTTTCCATTCGTGCTGTTATTTTGACGACGCTCGGATTTTTGATTATCCAGTCTGTCGCGCTGTTTGTCCTATGTGGAAAACTTTTTAACAAAGAAATTCAGCAAATGCTTTACGGTGAAATGGAGAAAAAGCAGCGAGCTGGGAGTAAGAGCGGTAATTGGCTTTCCCTCGTTCTTGGTGCTGTGTTTTTAATCTTCGCATACTGGATTGTATTAAAACATTTTATGACCGCTGGCAACGCACTGATAATCGTATCGGTTGTGTTTGGAATTGTCGGAACGGTATTATCTATCCGTGGTCTTGCAAGACTGTTGAGCGCAGCAGCGGCATCCATAAAGCGCAAAGCCACATCCGGACTGTATATCTTTACCCTGCGCCAACTTTATGAAAATGTCGTCCATAAATACATTTCCGTCAGCGTTGCGTCTATTCTGATTATGCTCACAATCATGCTCATTACAGACGGATCCGTTAGCATTATGTCATATGGAAAACAAATAACGAGAGGATCTTCCGTCTATGATTTTACAGTTATGGGCGATGAGCGGCTGGTTGACGAATATCTTTCAAATGAAAAAATGAACTCTTATGTTACCGCCTTGAATCGCATGGAAACAGGGACAATGAAACACCCCGTTTCGGGAGAAATGAAATCTCTTGTAGACTGGTCCGGACTGCGAGAACAGGTAGTTTTGAATTTGCCCCCGGATGTGCAAGACCCTGTTGTGCAAGGAGCAGTTAGCTATGAATTTGGCTCACACCAACCGGCAGCACTTATCCTTTTGGGGTTCATTGACACAATAGGAGCTGCCCCACATCTTCTGCCAGTATCATCATACAACAGGCTTTTAGAAGCAGCAGGGGAAGAACCGGCAACGATCCGTAATGATGAAGCGATCTTTTACCTTAACCCGGATTTTACAGGAAATACACAAGATGAAATGTTCTCTATATTAGAACGGATTGCAATGGATGCACAGACGAGAGGGAAAACCTTACTTTCCATTGATGGACAGCCGATTGTTCTTGGTTCGTCCGTACCAATGAAAGGACTAACAGCAGATGAAAACATAAAAATCGTAACTGCATTGATTGTTTCCGACGAAGTTTATTACAAGTATGTAGCCCCGGACACCGTTACAGTCTATTATAGCTTCTGTATTCCGAGAGAAACCGTTGAGAAAAACGGTCTGTTGCAGTCTATTATGCAAGCTGAAAAGCTGTTAAAGCCCTCCGGATTGTATTATGAAAGCTATCTTGACAATTTCGGGCGGCAGTTATTCTATGTGATTTCCGGCAGTTATACCACCCTATACATGGGATTTATGCTGCTGATTATCGCTTGTGCTGTACTTGCTCTGCAATTTTTGACACAAATGAGAGCAACAAGGGCAAGATATGCAACGCTCTCAATTCTTGGCGCACGACGCGAACAAATGAAACGCTCTATCAACCAACAGGTGCTATGGTATTTCCTTCTCCCCATGCTGCTGGCGTGTTTGAGTGGGACGGTTGGAGTTTATGCAATGCAACATTATCTGCATAATGCCGGAGTGCAAAAGTTGCAACAGTCCTTACCATTGCTGCTTGTTATGGGTAGTATCGTTGTGCTTGTGTTTGTGATCTACGGGGTTGCCACGGCTCGGACGGCAAACCGTGAGATTAGTAAATTGAATTGGAAACCAAACTCTTGACAGACTTTCGATAGAAAGAGGAGGTGATCATGTTGGCGCGGATTGTCGTAATTGAAGATGATGTATATATGCGGGAAGAACTGATTGATATGCTAAAAAAAGCAGGGTATGATGCCGTTCCTTTGCCTGCTTTTGAAAACGCTGTATCACAGTTAGCAGAGCTGTCCCCGGATTTAATTCTGCTCGACATCAATCTCCCCTTTCGTTCCGGCTTTGAGATATGTAAAGAGATAAAGGCAAAGCACCTTGGGGCAGTTTTGATTTTAACGGCAAGAGATAAATTACAGGACGAACTTCATGCCTTGGGATTGGGGGCAGACGACTACTTAACAAAGCCATGTAATATGGAACGTCTACTTGCCCGTACAAAAAATCTTCTGCGCCGCCGAGAGGAGCAGGTGCAGCAAGGATTACTCGACGGGGGCGGCTTCCTGCTTGATCCAAATACTTTTACGATATATGCAGGAAAAACCTCTTATGTTCTGCCGCAGAATGAGGGAAAAATCCTTCTTGCTCTTTTGAAAAACAGCCCGAACCTTGTTTCAAAGAACGAGCTGTTCCATACGCTTTGGGGGACGGCAGAGTATATAGATGAAAATGCCCTGCAAGTCAACTTTACCCGTCTGCGGAAAACGCTGCGTGAAATTGGGCTTGAGGAACGCATTGAAACGGTACGCGGACAAGGCTACCGTCTGAAAGAACAGGTGGTCTTATGAGAAACTTGCGTACTCTCTTGACTTATATATCGTCTAATCGAATTTGGTTGGTTACCCTTGCGTGCTTGGAGTTGTTCTTTGTGTTTCTTGCATGGTTTGCTTACCCGGAGAATTTTTTGAGCCTTGTGGGGCTGATGATATTTGTATCTCTTGCCGCCTTGATCCTCCCGCTGGTAATCTCAATCTACAAACGCAAGAAAATAGACATCGCCTTTCGATGTTTCCTGTTAGAGCCGGACGACAGAAACGAATACCTGTTATGTGAAAGTGTCCCCGCGTCAATGCGTCCATATCTCCGAGAACTGGGGCAACATTTAAGAACGCAGCAGGAATACGGAAAAGAGCAAAAGCTGAAAATTGCGGATTACGAAAACTACATCGAAAAATGGGCACATGAAATAAAGAAACCGTTATCCCTTATGACGCTGCTTTTGGATAACCGTAAGGGTGAGATGTCGCCTTTGGTGCATACCCGTATGTTATATGTGCGCGACTATGCGCGGCAGAGTGTAGAACAGATTTTATACTTTTCCCGCCTTGGAGCAGTTCATAAAGATTACTGTTTTGAGCAGCTTTCTGTTTTGGAAACTTGCCGGGAGGCGGTTGAGGATAATTTTTCCTTACTTGAAGAAGCCGGATTTTCTGTCGTGTATACCGTGGACGACCGCAATGCTGTATCTGATAAAAAAGGATTTATGTTCATTTTAGGTCAGATTATCAGCAACAGCGTAAAATATGCCGGAAAGAACCCCGCGCCCACGATACAATTCTCGGTGGCGGATCATGCAGATAGTGGAGAAATCATTTTATCTATCAGCGATAACGGAACTGGCATACCCGTGTCCGATCTCCCGTTTGTCTTTGATAAGGGCTTTACCGGGGACACAGGCAGCTATTTAAGCCGTTCTACGGGAATGGGGCTGTACCTTGTTCGTCAAATGGCGAATGACTTGACCCTAAAAGTAAGTATTTTTTCAAACGCCAACGGCGGAACAACCGTAACACTGATGTTTCCTAAAGTGGAGCAACCCTTGAGGAGGTGAGCATATGCAGCCGCAGAAAAAGAAATCTCATACTGTGGTATTGCTGATTGGCTGGCTAATTATTTTAGGCTCATACCTGTTAATACGATTAGCGTTTATTCTTTTTGGACTTCATTTGAGATCCGAAGCGTTGGGAGTTTGCCTTGCCGTAATACCGTACCTTTTAGCCGCGCTGTATTTTGGAAAATACGGCAAATCACAAAAGGCTTGGTTTTACTCGTTGGGCATTCTATTCCCGTCCATTGTTGAGAAAATAGCATTGTATTCTATCGGTGCGTTTCTTTACGGGATAATTCCTGCAAATATCGCAGGAGTTATGGAAGCTGTCGCAACCGGGGATGTATTTGTAAATCTCTTTACACAGCCGTCCGCACGTTATGTAATCAATATTTTGTTTTTCAATTGGACGTACATAGTATGTGGCATTGCGGTTTCTGTTCTTTGCGTTCTTATTTTCACGAAGGTGCAAAAGAACACAGAAAATAGCAAATAGAATTGTGGAGGTGGGATATGTTTGATGGTCTATATGCAGTAGTGATGTCCGGGTCGCTCATAGGGATATTTCTTCAAGTTGTCCCCATTACCTTTTTGGTAGGACTTGTTTACGCAATCTATCGACTTGTGAAAATCAGAAAGCGCGAACTGTCTGTTTCGTGGGGAGCAGAGATTATGCGTTGGCTTTTTGTTTGCTACTTAACAGGACTGATCAATCTTGTTCTTGTTCCAAGAAATTTTTGGACGTATATTTGGTTTTATCTGTATAACGGTTATAGCGGTGGTGAACTCGACCCCCTATTTTCCGGCAATTTCAACCTTGTTCCCACATTTTTGAAAGCTCAAACAGGCGAATTTACGATTGGGCGTTGGGTAAGAACAATGCTTGAGGGAAATCTTATCATCTTCTTGCCAATGGGGTTCTTCTTGCCTTTTGTTTCAAAGACCATAAACACACGGAACATTTTTGCTTTTGCTGTCATAACACCGATTGCGATTGAATTACTACAGCCTGTCATTGGGCGCAGTTTTGATGTTGATGATGTAATGATGAACTTTGCAGGAATCATCATTGGCTATTTTATAACTCTTGGAATTAAGGCAACAGCAGCAAAGCGTTAAAACGTTAATTCCATACGCTGCTTCAAACATCTGCCGCACGACGGCAAAAGAAAAAAACCGTCGTGCAGCAGACATCTTTTCACGCCCCAATGATAACGCGGCGGTTTTGAGAAATCAAAGCCGCCGCGTTTTGTCATGCGACGACATTAAAGACATGGCGGCATAAAGGAGGCTGCCGCCATGTTGCATTATCATTATAGCCCCTAACAAGCGGGGATATTTCTCAAAAAAAGTGCCTTTCCGTTATGGGGTGTTTCTGACTGTGTAGATGAACACACATATCACCATATAGCGGTATATGCTTCCTTTATAGCGCCCGGTTGCATTTTGCAGTCGGGCGCATTTTGCTTCTCCAAAAGTTTTTTTGAAAAAGTTTTCTTTTTCAGTTGGCATATTCACGGCTTCGCCGTGGAGGGTTGCCGAAAGGGGATAAATACTAACCCGCCCCCGGGACGAAAGGGGGTGAGAACATGGATTACCCTAATCGGCTGGAATGGCAAACGAGATGTGAGTTTAATGCGTACTGCAAACGCGCTTTACGAAACGAACTGATTGACGCTTGCCGAGAGCGAAAGCGTAGGCAACTCCGCGAAGTGATCTTTTCAGACCTGACCCCGCAGGAAGAAAGGCAGCTTTACACCGTTGACAAGTATTTTCAAGACGACAACGAAGAAGCCTTTTGCGCAGGAGGCTTGAAGATTACTGCAAAACTGCTTGCCGAAGCTCTGCACACCCTGCCGGACGAAAAAAGACAAGCCGTATTGCTGTACTACTTTTTCAACATGACCGACGTTGAAATTGCGGAAGCGATGAAGATCCCCCGCAGCACAGTACAGTATCGGCGCACAAGCTCTTTTGAACTGCTGAAACGATATTTGGAGGAACGAGCCGATGAATGGAACGATTAGCAACAATTCCGATGAACGCGGCTTATTACCTTACCCGGTCATTTTAGCCGCGACGAAGGGCGACCCCGACGCTATGAAACTTGTCTTGCAGCATTACCAAAGCTACATAGCCCACCTGTCTATGCAGAAAATCCGCGACGAAAGCGGCAATACCTATTGGGGCATAGATGAGGACTTGCGGGAGCGGCTGCAAGCAAAGCTCATACGGGCTGTCCTTAACTTCAAGGCAGATTAATGCAAAATGCAAAGCGTCCCCCTTTCCGCTTTGCGCGTTCAATCTGACCTTGACCCTGCTCCTTGACAAAGAAAGCGACGCAAGATAACGGCGGCGCAGTATAGGGCAAATCGGATACGTTCCTTTTGCGCCGAGCCATGCGGCGGGTGCGCCATGACCCCTATTCAGGGCGAGCGATCAACACCGCTGCCGCGAAGCAAGTTTAGCAGCTTGCAGGCAACGACGCGCAGAATACATAATGATACTCCCTTACAGCCACAGTCCGAGCGTTCAAAGCGTCGCAGGCAATGGGTAGGGCTGCATGAGAACCATGCAGGGGTGAAATTCCCGTGAGGTTGTGCTAACAACCGTCCGATTAAAGCCCCATTTATAAATCAAGACCTTTTAGCCATTACCACGAAAGGGGGTTATCTCATTGGCAAAAAAGGAAACATCAAATCCCACTGTGCCTGTGCTTCCCATGCTCAAAACGGTTGAGCAGATGAGCCGGATCAGCGGCATAGGGGAAAACAAGCTGCGCGAGCTGATGGACAGCGGCGAGCTTGAATATATACAAAACGGAAACCGCCGTTTGCTTGCCGACGCTGCTATTTGGGACTGGTACGAGAGGGCAAAGCGAAAGGTAGCTCCCCAAAACCAAGAGGAAGGTAAGTAGCTATGGCGGTATCATCAAGAAAAGTTCAGAATAAGCGCGACAGCAACGGTGTTTTGACTGGAAAGGCAGGTACCGTCTATGATGTAAACATTAAATACACCGGGCAGGACGGGAAAAAGAAATCCTACGCAAAAAAGGGCTTTGCAACCAAAAAAGAAGCGACGCAGCATGAAGCTGAAATGAAAGCAAAGCTCGCCAATCCTGTTTACAGCCCGGTCGTTGCTTCACAAGGTAAGCAGACCGTCAAAGAGTATTTGGAGGAATGGGTAGAAAACCACGGCAAGGCTAACTTGCGTCCAAGCACCTTTGCAGGATATAAGAGCCATATTCGCAATCATATCGTGCCATATATCGGTCATGTGCAGCTTAACCAACTGACCCCGGCAATGCTTGATAATATGTTTCAGCAGCTATTTGACAAGGGCTTATCCAATAGCACCGTTCGATACGCGCAGCGCATATTGAGCGTGTCAATGGAACATGCCCGGAAGTACCGATACATTGAACATAACCCCGCCCGCGACATTATAACAAAGTTCGGCAAGCAAGCGAAAACGCCTGATCCGTACACCATTGAGCAAATGCAGACCTTTATGAGCAATGTGATAGGTACGGAATGGGAAATGCCTGTTGTGCTTGCCGGAATGTATGGGCTTCGCATGAGTGAGATTATCGGATTGAGGACAACAAACATTGACCTTGAAAAAATGCAGTTTGGCGTTGTAGAGCAAATGCCCTTCAAAGTGCCGCCGGGAACAAAGACCATTACGGAAATGGCACCGACAAAATCCAATGATCGTATTTTGCCGATTACCGAAGAAGCATTGCCGTACTTCCTACGACAATTTGATTTGATTGCACGGCAAAAGGCTTTGACCGAGGCGGGCGGTGGGGTGTACTATGATAATAAGCTCTTTATTGCAAAGCCTGACGGTTCGCCGCAGCGCAGAGATAGAATGTCGGCAAACTTCGGACAGCTTATCCGACACCTTGAAATGCCGCATATCCGCTTTCACGATTTACGTCATACGGCAGCTACCAATATGCACCAACTGACAGGCGACTTCTACACCGTTGGCGAGATTTTGGGGCATACATTAAAGGGCATTGGTATATCCCTTGGTATTTCCACAAACCTTGAAGCGGTAACGGCACAGTATGTTGATGTGCGGCTTGAAAGAAAACAAAGCGTACTGCAAACCTATCATAAAGCACTGCAACCGAAAAGAACCGTTACAGGAAAAGAAGCAGGGCAAGAAACATCGAAGAAAGCGAAAAAGAAAAGCAGCGAAATGGAGCTATAACGGCAATATCTTTTTATAGCTCCGCGCTGCTTTTCATAGCTTTTTAGCAGTTCCGGGCACCATTGGGGCACCACAGTATACATCTTTCTTGTATAGTGTGTATGATGTGGAATGAGCTGGGCACCACAAAGCGGGGCACCAAGGGCACCATTTGAATTGTTTTCCCCAAAATAGATGCTGCCCTAACAAAAGAAAAAGCCTTGAAAACATAGAGTTTTCAAGGCTTTGATGGCGGAAGCGGTGGGATTCGAACCCACGTGCCCTTGCGGACAACTGCATTTCGAGTGCAGCTCGTTACAACCACTTCGATACGCTTCCATGTATAAATATTCACTTTCGGGGACTAATCACATGATTTCGAGTCAGTCCCGTTATGACCACTTCGATATCGCTCCGTGTCTATTTCCGCCCGCTATTCTCGTCGTTTCCAAAGCACTCAAAAATCCTTTGGAGAGAAAAGCAGGAGAGAAAGCTAAAAAATATTCGATTTGAATTTTTGGAAACCCGGAATTAGCAAGGGTTTTCGAGGGGATGAAATTCCCAGCTTCTGCCGAAATTTCGAGTGCAGCTCGTTACAACCACTTCGATACGCTTCCATGTATAAATATTCACCTTTGAGGACTAATCACATGATTTCGAGCCATTTAGAGTAATGATTCGATGAAAACTTATGCGTTCCGCTCGTGACCCTTAAAATCGCGCCCCACTCGCACCCACCACGCTTCGCAAAGCGTAGAAAAATGTGTAGAAGTTCCTCTGCTGACCGGAGACAGCATATCCGAAAAGGCCCTAAATATCAAGGCGTTCTGGAACCGCAAAAGCGGACACTCCACACGATTTCGAATCCGGACCCTTCAACCACTTGGGTACATCTCCGTATTCCATTGGAACCACACAATTTTATCACATTTCCCCGCCATTTGCAACCATTTCCGGCAAAAATCCGCCCCCGATTTTGTAGGACTACAATACATCTTGGACAATTGAATAAAAAGGGGTATGAGGAATAGGGCCTCATGTGTTAAAGTTAAGCTACCACACCAAACTTTCCGAAAGGAGACCATATTCCTCATGAGTAAGAGTATAACACAGGACATGGCCTACAGGCAATCCCTAATG
>ENA-UEQN01003275-UEQN01003275.1-human-gut-metagenome-genome-assembly--contig:-NODE-3275-length-10244-cov-4.448116_pt1 | contig 10244 bp, 8 predicted proteins | sample MGYA00242940_ERZ507944 | MGnify/ENA primary metagenome ERZ507944 (study PRJEB26167, sample SAMN06115449) | human gut metagenome | host: Homo sapiens | place: China:Fujian | collected 2015-08-20...
TTTAAAATATGTATTTGTAAAATCAGCCCGTCATTTCTGACGGGCTTTTTTATTGCCCTTCAAAAAATATTTTCATTTTTTTTCATTTTCGTTTGCACTAACGTCTCGCTCATTCCATTTGTAAGAAAAGAGCGAACGTATGCCCTCACTTGGAGAGATCAAGATCACCAATAAAGCCGCCGAAGTCATTATCGACATCGAGGGAATCATCGGCATTCCCGAATGGTGGCAGTTCGACAACCCGGACGAGCGGGTTGCCACCTACGACAAGTTCAAAAAGTCGGTAGGAGAACTCAAAGACATCAAATCCCCGGCCATCACGGTTAACATCCGCTCTCTGGGCGGCAGCGTTAACGACGCTTTGCTGATACACGACACCCTGTCGGGGCTCAAAGCCACCGTTACGACCAACTGCTACGGCTATGTGGCCTCTGCCGCTACCATCATCGCACAGGCCGCCTCGTCCGGACGGCGCAATATCTCGGAAAACTCCCTGTACCTGATCCACCGGGCCAGTGCCTACGCAGAGGGAAACTCCGCCGAGTTGGAGGAGGCCATCCGCATGCTGAACAAGACGGACGAGCTCATTGCGGGTATCTATGCGAACCGCTCCGGCAGGTCTGCTGAGGATTTCACCGCTCTGATGAAAATCGGTGAATGGTTGACCCCCGAAGAGGCCAAAGAGGCGGGTTTGGTGGATAATATCACCAAGTCATCGGGCATCACGAACCTCGACGCTACTTCGATCCATAACCTGAAATTGCCGGATATTCCGGCGGACAAACAAATCAAAAACGACAATAACATGAAAATCAAACTGAAAGAGAGTTGGAAAGGGATTCTCAACTTCTTCGGACTGGAAAAGGACGCGGAAATGGAGATCACCGATGCCGAACTGGAGCGCATCAACAACGAAATGGAGGCGCGGGACAAGAAGATCGCCGACCTGACGGATAATGCCGCCGGGAAAGACGCGGAGATCGCAAACCTCAAACAGTCGGTCACCGACAAGGATACCGAGATTGCGAACCTGAAACAGCAGGTAACAGACAAGCAATCCGAGATCGACAAACTCAAAGCCGCGCCGACGAAAACCAAAGACCGCGAAGACCCCGATCCTGCGGGTGAATCGCTCAAAGGTAACGCCTCCGCTTACGAAAACGACGTCAAAAACTTCAAATAATTCTGAATCATGGGAAAAGTAATCAAAAATCCTAAAACTTACGAAGGACGTGAGTTGGAGCAAATTTTCTTCCGTCCGATGCTCACCGGCCCGGATGCGGCCGACCTCGGCGTGAAGATCATGTACAACATGCCGGTTCCCACTACGCTCAATTTCTGGAAACGGGCCGTAGACGTACTGAAAGCGTACAAGAAAGGCTGGGACGGCGGGGCAATCGCCGACAAATTCCAGAAAACGATCAATTTGTCGAAGGTAAAAAGCGAGATGGGTTACTCTGCCTCGGATTACTTCTCGATGATCTACGAGCTGATTACGAACCGCTCGGACGTGAATCTCGACGACCTTTCCGGTACCGAATTGGAAGCCGCCGAAACCGCGCTGTTCAAAGAGGCCATCGCCGAAGCAATCCGCGTGACGATGTGGTGCGGCGACACCTCGCGCGAATCGGGCTTCAACTCCTTCGACGGCTTCCTCAAGCGGATCAAAGCCGACATCGGCACCGGCGAGGACGACGTGAAATCTATCGCGTGTCCGTCGATGGCGACCCCGGACGCTGCCGAAGCGGTGCTGAAAAACCTGTTGGACAATGCGCCCCTCGTGCTCAAACAGTTCAAAGACCAAGGTAATCTTGTTTATCTGGTCACTTCGGACGTTTACCAGAACTACGAGGAATCACTCGACGCCGTGGTGCTGGAATCGGCCTATGCCGCCAAGCAAAACGGACGCCCCGGCCTGAAATACAAAGGCATTCCGTTGGTGGACGTGAAACTGGCCGGGTATCTGCCCACTATGGCCGACATGCCGCAGTCGTTCGCCATCCTGACGGATCGCCGCAACCTGGCAATGGCCGTCAACACGTCCGATTTCCCCGGTACCGAGGTGCGGATGTGGTACAACCCCGACGAGATGGAGAACCGCCAGCGTGCGATCTTCATGGCCGGATGCGACTACCTGCTTCCCGAGCTGATTGTCATCGCGCTGCCTGTGGCCGTTACGGGGGTGACGCTGGACAAAAACACGCTGTCGGTCGCTAAAGACGCTACCGCTACGCTGATCGCTACCGTTTCTCCCGATGATGCAGGCAACAAAACCGTGATCTGGAGCTCTTCGGACGACACCAAAGCGACCGTCGATGCAACGGGTAAGGTCACCGGTGTGGCGGCAGGATCGGCTACCATTACGGTGAAAACGGTGGACGGAGCAAAAACCGCGACCTGTGCCGTAACTATTACTGAATAAACCAACCTCAAACAAAAATTATGTCAATTCTTACAGGTTACACGAAAGTGTGCAAAAAGACTTCGGGCGGTGTGCTGACCATCGGCCTGATCGAAAAGGAAAATTTCAAGGGTGCGACCCTCGATGCCGACAGTGACGCCTATTCGGCGATCACGCTCGCCGCTCAGTCAGCATTCAGCAAGTACGAGTTCCTCGAAGATGAGGCGGAGTTCAAGGAGGACACCAAGCGCGAGAACGGCTCGGTGGTCATCACCAAGTCACTCGTATTCAAGCTGCCGACGATGAACGCCGCCTCGCGCAAAGCCGTGCAGGAGATCATCGACGCTTCGTACTGCGGTCTGGTGGCCGTAGTGATTACCCCCAACGGCGATGCGTTCGTGGTGGGCTATGGCGAGGACGTGAAACTGGAACGTCCGCTGCGTATCTCACAGTCTACCGGCACCACGGGTAAAAAGTTCTCGGATGCCAATGGCGACGAAGTGACGCTGACCTGCGACCACACCGAGAAATCGCGCATTTACTCGGGTGACACGGACGCGCTGTTCACCGCAGCGCCGGGAGCGTAAATCTTCCCATCCATCATGTTGCATGAAAGGGAAGTCCCTGCGGCTTCCCTTTCTTTAAAAACCGAAACTATGGCAAAGAAATACAGCATTAGACCCGGCTATGAAAACGCCGAAATCGTGGCGGCGGCACCGCCCTACAAACGGACGGACGGGGCTCGGTTTGTCCTGTCCCGCTGCACGCAGAAGGATTTGAAATACCTGCACGATGTAGTATTGTTCAAAGGGGTAAGCGTTTCGAGCGATGAGAAAGCAAAAACAGACGAACAAGACCGTTAAAGCCTTCGTGACCGAAAACCGGGTCGATCCGTTCGTTTCGATAGGTTCGACGATGGCCGCCACGGGTAACTGCTGGAGGTGGGGAACCGACAATATGTTTCCCTATGCCCTTGCCATCCTTGCACGACGTTCGACGGCGCACCGGCGGATCATCAACGACAAAGCGGATTATATCTCCGGCAAAGGGTTTTCCTTCGATGAAAACCGACCGGAGTTGGAAATGATCGTGGAGGCGGCCAACGGGACAGGCGAAACACTGCGGCAGGTGCTCAACAAGCTGGCATTCGACAAAGCCCTGTTCGGGAATGCTTTTCTTGAAATCGTAACCAACCGCAAATGCTCGTTCGTCTCATTCTACCATCAGGATGCGACCAAATGTCGCCTGTCGAAAGACAAATCACACATTATCCTCTGCCACAACTGGCGGGAATACACACCGATGCAAGCGCCCACCTTGCCGCTTTATCCTCAGTTCGACGAAGCCCCGGACGGTACGCTGCGCTCGATTATCCACTACAAAGATTATGAGCCGATGTTCGAGAACTACGGCGTGCCGCCCTATATCGCCGGGTTGAATGTGTCGGCCATCGCCTACAAGACGGACAAATGGAATATCAGCCGTCTGGACAACTCGTTTCAGCTTTCGGGTGTGATGACCCTCGACAGCGATGTGAACAACGAGGAAGAGGCCAAACAGATCGCCGAAGCGGCACAAAATAAGTTTGCGGGGAAACCGGGGCAGGTATTGTTCCTGGTAAAAAACAGCGGAGGCGAGGACGGGTCGAAATTCATTCCGATCACTTCGTCGAACGAGGGAGACTGGCAGGCACTGCACGAGCAGTCTACAACAGATATTGTTGTTGCTCATTCGTGGTTCCGGTCACTGAGCGGATTGGACTGGACGTCGGGATTTAATTCTGACCGTATCCTGCATGAGTATGAAATCGCACTGAATACGGTGATCCTCGGCGAACAGGCCGAACTGATGGAGCCGATCCGGGAAGTATTGGAAAATATGGCCGGAATAGACACCTCATCGCTGCAAATCATCAACCGGCCCCCCATAACCCTGAAACCCTCGTACATGATGGTGTGGGAGGCACGCAAGGCCGACGGGCTGGATTACGATGAGAACGACCCGAAACAGCAGGTTTTCCTGGCAAACCTAAAACAGTCGAAAAATGGTACTGATAACGAGTAGCGAGGTTATCGACCTGGCATTCTCCAGTGTGGAGCAGATCACGCCGGGGATTATCAAGGAGACGAAAATCGAGGCGGCGCAGGAGCGCTACATCCGTCCCGCGTTCGGCGAAATGTATAACGCGATGACCGAAGGGAGATATCCGGAGTTCGTAAACACTTACCTCAAACCGGCCCTCGCGTATTTTGTCCGGCACGACGTGATCCCGGAGGTATCGACACCGGTAGGCAACACCGGCGCGATGCTTCCTTATGCGAACCATGCGAATGCCGCAACAGACAAACAGCGGGAATTGGCGATGGATAGTGCGCTGAACAGTGCCAATGCTCTTTTGGGCAAAGCAATCCGGCATATTGAGGCGCACCGGGAGGATTTCCCGGAGTACAAACCATTGGTAAAATGCCCCTCGATCCGGGGCGGGATGATTCTTTAAGACATGGCAACGGGTAATAATTTCTATCAGGGAGAGACTATAACAGTCGGTTTCGCCGCATACGAGGACAATGCAGACGTACCGGTGGACATCACCGGGTACGACATTACAGCGATCCTGTACAACGCTTCGCGCGGACGTATTCTCACGATGAGCACGAACGAGGGCGGGTATCTGATCGTGAACCGCGTGGGAACCTCGGAACTGACCGTAACCGTTCCCGCTGCTTTTACCAGTAAAATATACCCCGGACTGCTCAAAATCGAAGTGAAACTAACAGAGCGGGAAACCGGGAAGGTAGCAATAGCAATGACCGATGTAATCTATTTGATGGGCTGTAAAATCGGAGGCATCAACCTATGAGGCTTGTGACGACATTCATACAAAATACGGAATCTACCGATCCCGATCTTTCGTACCTGAACCGCGCACGGTTCGTTTTGTCCGTGGCCGACGGGCATGGTTCCGACGGTGTGGGTATTCTGGACGCGGTGATTCGTAACCGGCACCTATTCCTGTCGATGACTTCCGGCGCGGAGATCGACGCGGGGAGCGTATTTACGGAGGACGATTTACCGGTAGCTTCGGATTCCCGTCTCGGTATCGCCGCGTTCGACCCGGCCTATTTTTCCATATTGGCCGGGAAAGTGTCGCTACGTGGTGATTTGGATTTCGGATTGAATGAAACACAGCTTGCCGAATACCTGACCGCCAACAAATACGCGACGCAGGCATGGGTTGCCGCACAAGGATTCATCGGCAGCGACGGGTTGGCCCTGTACGCTACGAAGGAATGGGTGCTCGGACAGAATTTCGCCAAAGCATCGAGCCTGGGCAATTATCTGCTGAAATCCGTCTGGGACGAGGTATTCGAGGTGACTACGGTTAACGGCGTGCGGGTATTGAACGTGAAGTTGGATATTGCGGGCCTCAAAGGCATCAGCGCTTACGGTCTGGGTTCCACCTCCGGCAGCGGTGCATCCGGTTCCCTCGGAGAGTTGGTCAACGTCGGGCAGTGGGCCGACGAGGTACCTACCGCCGACCGGGTGATGGTACAACTGGCCGGGGCTACACATTGGTCTGCAAAGCCGCTCGCCGATCTGGTCGGTCTCGATACTGCGGCCCTTGCACAATACCTGACCGCAAACAGCTACCTCAAGGCAAGCGATATTTCAAGTTATCTGACCTGGGCCAACCTTTCCGGTAAGCCTACGGTTTACCCGACGAGTTGGGCGAATATCGCGGATAAACCGACCGTATATCCTACAACGTGGACGAGTGTGACAGGTCGGCCTACGAAGCTATCGCAGTTTACCGATGATGTTGTAGCGGGCAACTATCTGCCTAAGCCAACATGGGATGCCGTATTCGAAGTGGTCACGGTGGACGGCACGCCAGTGCTGAAAGTCAAGTACGATATTCTCGGGCTCAAAGGAATCACAGCCTATGCGGACGGCACCCTCTCCGGCGGATTTTCCGGTGCGTTGGTCGATCTGGTGGACGTGGCAGTGACTAATCTTGCCTCCGGGGACATTCTCAAGTACAACGGGACGCATTTTGTAAACGTGCCGGTCTCGTCCATCGCCGGGGCTTCGTCGTGGGATCAGATCACCGGAAAACCGGAGTATTACCCGACCCGGTGGGCGGACGTGTCCGGTGCACCTACGTCTCTTCCGGCCTCTGACGTGTACCCGTGGGCTAAAGCGGCCTCGAAGCCGACCTATACCGCCGCCGAGGTCGGGGCGCTGGCTTTGAGCGGAGGCACCCTAACCGGTAATGTAATCACTATCGGCTCGTTCATCCTGGCGAATAGCGGTGCATACCCTCAATTAACTTTTCGCGCAACAGCGGATAATTCAGAGAGGCTGCTTTTTCGGCATGGCAACGATCTGAAATGGAGGTACAATGGCACCAACGACGGAATAATATACCATTCCGGCAACTTCAATCCGGGGAATTACCTGCTACTTTCCGGCGGTACGATGACGGGGGATATCACCTTTGGATCGAATGGCAGGTCTCTAAGGGGTTCCGATGGGGGTAATATTGCCGGTGTGTTATATGATACACCTAATGCAAGATATGTTACGGCTATCGGGACAGGAAGTAGACGTTTGATTTTGGTTTCTCCGGCTTCAATATACAGGGGGGCAGGCGGAGTTGCTGAAAACTACATGATTTACGATTCCGGTAATTTCAATCCCTCGTCCAAGCTGGATAAGTCCGTTTGGGATGAAGCCTTCGAGCTAAAAACGGTAAACGGTGTGCGGGTGATCTCGGCAAAGCTGGACTTTCTCAGCGTTGCAGGCATCAGCGCTTATGCTACCGGCCCATCTTCGGGCGGCGGTGGCGGCGGATTGGATTACGACCTGCTCAAACAGGCCCTGACCGGCGCGATCACCCCGGACGGTTATCCGTTCACGATCTCCGCTTCGTTTCTCGGAGCCATCGACAAAACCTATTTGACGGGCAAACTGGCGAATACTTATGCGGACAAAGTGCACACTCATCTGTGGACTGATATTACCGACCGGCCTTCGTCCCTTCCTGCTAACGGAGGCAATGCGGACACGGTGGACAATTTGCATGCCTCGTCTTTCGCGCGTACCGATCAATCACCGGCAGTCGATCTCGACACCGTCAACGGAAAAGGAATAATGACATGCGCGGCAAATGTCACCGCTACTGCTGAAAGACACTATCCAATACAACAGGCCGGTACGCTATTTTATGGCACATCAGCCTATAACTCCGCCAACCAAATATACGGTTCTTTTAATTCTAACCGCTGGTTTGTTCGAGGGGGCGGTACATCACCGACTGCAAAAACGGCGTGGGCTGAAATATGGACTTCGGCAAACCTCACCCCCTCGTCTTTCGCCCAAATCAAAAGTTACAACTTTCCCAGCGGCGGAATAAACAACATTACGGACTTAGATTTCACCGGGAATATACAGGCGCATTTCCCGGGTGCTGAATACTCCTGTATCTGGCAGGGAAAGGATTTTGCGGGTACGATTTTGCAACTCAAGTTACGGGACTATGCCGGAAAGCAATCTATGATGTATCGGGGTAGTCTTACAAAAACATGGAGGACGGTTTGGGATTCCAGCAACTTCAATCCGGATGATAAGTTCGGGTTCAGTGCCGATCAGTTATCAGATTTGAACAATGCCCCGAACAATGCCTTTTTCGTCGGAGCTTATAATGCTACAAACTCACCTGTCCAAAATAGTTGGTCTAACGGGTTTACTATTGCTTACGGCAATAACACTGATTTCAGAAAACAGTTTTGCTATGCAGGTGAAAAGTGGTGGACAAGAGGAAGAGATGGTGTGAATTGGGGAACTTGGAGACAAATTTGGGATTCCGGCAACTTCAATCCGGGGAATTACCTGCCGTTGTCTGGTGGAAGTATCACTGGTGGTCTTGGTGTATCCGGCTATCTGACAGCAGGAGTTTTACGGGTCAAAGCGACTTCGTATCCGCAGATATCTTTCGTGAACACGACGACAAACAGGGATTCGCTATTGTTTGTCAATGGCAGCGGGTTGTATTGGCGTCCAACTGCCGGTACCGCGACAGATTATCAGGTTTACCATTCGGGCAACTTCAATCCTGACAGCAAACTGGGGGTTTCGTCCGTGGCCGTCGAAGCTAAAAAGATGTCGTACCAAGGCCTTATGACGGCGATCTCCGGCACGACAACCTTCCCCGCCGGACTCTACCTTTACGGCGTGTACAACAATGGCTATCCTGTAGCTTACGGTAATCTACTGCGGGTTGGAGGAAGCGGATTGGGCGAAATGTTGTTTGGCTGGGCAGGGGATGCCTCGGTCGGCGGGTTGTATTACCGTTCGAAACGGGATGTTGCGGCAACGGCATGGAGCAACTGGTGTAAGTTATGGACTTCGGCAAACTCCAACCTCTCGACCATTGACTGGTCGGCCAATAATCTTAATGCCGCAGCTAATTTGGATGTCGCAGGGCAGGCGTATGTGAGCGGCTGGCTCCGGTCGAGGGGTAATGTCGGCTGGTATAGCCAAGACTACGGCGGAGGCATCCACATGACGGACAGTACATGGGTGCGCGTATACGGCAGCAAGGGGCTGATGATTGACACCGGCACAAGCCCTATCAATATGGGACAGCTTCAGATTACCTGCTCTGCGGAGGCTTCCATCGGATTCCGATCCGCAAGCAACGGTAATTGGTGTCTGGGCAAGGGAGTGAAATCGATCGGTTCCGGGTTCGGCCTGTACAACGCCGTAACCAATCGGGCGGCGTTCCAGATCGACAGTGCCACGGATAACGCCTCTTTTGTCGGCAGTATCACCGCACCGACCTTTGTGGGCAATCTTTCCGGGTCGGCCAGTTCAGTTAACGGCTACGATATAAATTCATTCACCGGCTACTATAAATACACGATAGACGCTTCCTCGCTCGACCAAAATACCTATTACCCGGTTACGATGTATTTGGGTAACCATAATACAGTCCGTATCTCTGTGATTGTAGCCTTGGACAGCGGAACCAAACCTGCCTGGAGTTCGCACGCAAGCGGTTATTCAGTCCGCTTTATCGAAGAGGTGAACGGTTCAGGCTGGGGAACATCGGAGGTGTCCCGGAATATTCTTGCGAACGAATACAGATTTGCAAATGCCAATCCCGTAGGACGTGTCGAACAGATGACGAATAGCTCCACGGAAGTGATCTGGGTGCGCGGAGGCGGAAAATACTTTTTCTACTTATCCATACCCTACATCACTCCGGCACTTCGCACCTCTACATTCACGAATGCCAGTCAAAGCGTATCGCCACGTACCGATACGATGGATTTACGCATGGCCGCTAACGGTAACGGAATTGCCGTAAGTAAACTGTATGCCCACAACAGTATAGAGATTAACGGTTTTACCATCGACGTATACAACGGCGCACTGCGCGTGAACGGAAACCTTGTCGCTACAGGCGGCGTAACAGCATATCAATAAAACTATGGCACTCGGAAAAACGAATATTTCAATCGACCTCGTGCGCCGCACGCTCGGATCGTCGAAAACAAACGTAGGAGGGCTTTGCCTGGAGGATAAGGTAAACATGTTCTCCTACTACAAACCCATCGATTCGCAGGCTCAGTCTACCGATCCGAATACGGACTGGCCGGCCAACATCAAGCAGAATTTCGGGATCAACATCCCGGAACTCACTTTGCCCGTGGATACGGCTTTGAACTGGACGCGGGACAAACCCGTCGGCGGACGGCTCAGTCCGTACAGACTGACCGATTTCGGCGGTTACGAGCACACCGCGCGGCCCTGCCTCAGTTCGGGTTGTACGGGAACC
>ENA-UEQN01003294-UEQN01003294.1-human-gut-metagenome-genome-assembly--contig:-NODE-3294-length-10213-cov-4.420185_pt1 | contig 10213 bp, 9 predicted proteins | sample MGYA00242940_ERZ507944 | MGnify/ENA primary metagenome ERZ507944 (study PRJEB26167, sample SAMN06115449) | human gut metagenome | host: Homo sapiens | place: China:Fujian | collected 2015-08-20...
ATCCATTATAATGACTGAAAACAAGGAGTAACTATGCAAGAAATTTTAAAGGTGGAAAACGTCCGGAAGACTTTTCGGCTTTCCAGACGGCAGCAAAAGATAGAGCGGGCCGAAAGCGAATGGAAAGTCGCGTTGGACGGGCTGTCTTTTTCGGCGTACGAAGGGGAGATCTTCGGGCTTTTAGGTCCCAACGGCGCGTGCAAGACGACCATGCTGCGCACTCTGTCCACCCTCAGCAAGGCGGACGAAGGCGAGTCGTACGTGAACGGCGCAAACGTAAAGAGCGAACCCGACAAGGTGCGCGCCTCGCTCGGCTTTATGACGGGCGAACTCAAACTGGAAGAGTTTTTCACGCCCAATTACCTGTTCGGTTTTTTCGGGAAACTGTACGGCATGAGCGAGGAAAAGATCGCCGCCAGGCGGCGGGAACTGTTCGAAAAATTCGGGATCGATAAATTTGCCGAGGTCAAGGTGGGGGAACTGTCCACGGGCATGAAACAAAAAGTTTCGCTCGTTATCTCCATCATCCACGATCCCGCCATCATCGTATTCGACGAGCCGACCAACGGGCTGGACGTTCTGACCGCCAAGGTCGTCACCGATTTTCTGTTGGAACTCAAAGCGCAGGGCAAGAGCGTCATTCTCTCCACGCACATCTTTTCGCTCGTGGAGAAACTGTGCGACAGGGTTGGCGTGGTCATCGAGGGGAAAATGGCTGCCTGCGGCACGCTGGAAGATCTGTGCGGCGGCCGTCCGCTGGAAGAGGTATTCTTTGAAATTTACGAAAGGACGGTGGGATCATACGATGCGTAACGTGCTGACGATCATTCAAAAAGAATTTTCCCGCTTTTTCAGGGATAAGCGGCTGGTGCTCGGCACGCTGCTTTTGCCGGGGCTTCTCATTTTCGTTCTCTATTCCTTTATGGGCAACGCTTTCGCGACGCCGTCAAACGAGCCGTCCAAGATCCGCGTCGTCCATCCCTCGCAGGCGTTTGCCGCGTATATCGGTATGTTGGAAAGCGCGTCGGAGGATTTTCCCTTTGAGTTTACCGATTCGGAAACGAACGACGTAACGGCGGAAAAAGAAGCGCTCGCCAAGGGCGAAGTGCACGCCGTGCTCGTGTTTCCCGAAAATTTCGATGCCGTGCTCGGCGCGGAAAATACAGAGGCGCCCAATGTGGAAGTGTTTTACAATTCCGCCGCGACAAAGTCTTCCTCCGCATTTTCGGGCTTGACGTCGCTTCTGGACGGCTGGGAGGACATGATGAGCAATCTGTTCGACTTCAACCGCGGCGGCTCCTACGATATCGCAACCAAACAGGAGGCGGAAGCGAGCCTGTACGCCATGATGCTGCCGTTCATCATCATGACGATGCTGTACAGCGGATGTATGGGAATTGCGCCCGAGTCCATCGCGGGCGAAAAGGAGCGCGGCACCATCGCGACGCTTTTGGTCACGCCGATCAAGAGGAGCGAACTCGTCGTCGGCAAAGTCCTGTCGCTGAGCGCTTTGTCGTCGCTGAGTGCCATCAGTTCGTTTATCGGAACTTTTTTATCCATACCGAAACTGATAGGGGGCTCCATCGGCTCGACGCTCGGCGCCTACTCTTTCGGTCAGTACATCAGCCTGTTTCTCATCATGCTGTCGGCGGTGCTCATCATCGTGTCGCTGATCGCGATCATCTCCTCGTTTTCCAAGAGCGTGAAAGAGGCGACCACGCTCGCCGTGCCGCTCATGCTCGTGGTCATGCTCGTATCCGTCACGTCCATGTTCTTCACCGTAGACAGTTCCTCGCACGCGCTCTTTCTCATTCCCATCTATAACTGCGTGCAGATGATGAGCGGGATATTCGCGTTCGATTTCAGCGGCGTCAACCTCGCGCTCACGCTCGCGAGCAACCTCGCGTACGTGGCGGCGCTGGTGTTCGTGCTCGCGAAAATGTTCAAGAGCGAAAAAATCATGTTCAACCATTAAAATAAAAAAGCCCGCGGGCATTGCCTGCGGGCTGATTTTTTTCGGTTTAGTCTTTGAACAGGCGGTTGAGCCTTCTCGAAATGGAACGGATATTCTCGCGCACCGCGCTGCGGGCGCTGCCGCCCACGACTTTGCGCGCTTCTACCGATTTGTTCACTTTGACGACGCTCAGGATATCTTCTTCGAAGAGGGAAGAGAACGTCTGATACACGAACAGGTCGAGTTTGTCGAGCGACTTGCCGTTTTCGATGCAGTGGCGCACGATCTGTCCCGTCACGGCGTGCGCGTCGCGGAAAGGCATTCCTTTCATCACGAGGTAATCGGCAACGTCCGTCGCGGTCGAGAACCCGCCCGCCGCCGCGAAACGCATGCCGCGCGTGTCGAAGGAAATATTCTGCAAAAGTTCGGTAAAGATGCCGAGGCAGTTCAAAACGGTCTCTTCCGCGTCGAACAGCGGCTCCTTGTCCTCTTGCAAGTCTTTATTATAGGAAAGGGGGATTCCCTTGATGACGGTCAAAATCGCGGTCAGATCGCCGTATACGCGCCCCGTCTTGCCGCGGATGAGTTCGGGGATATCGGGGTTCTTTTTCTGGGGCATGATGGAAGAGCCCGTCGAATACTGGTCGGAAATTTCGATGAAGCCGAACTCGTCGGTCGAATAGACGATGAGATCTTCGCAGAAACGCGAAAGGTGCGCCATGACAGTCGAACAGCAGAAAATATATTCGGCCACGAAATCGCGGTCGGATACCGCGTCGATCGAATTCTGCGAAATTTCGGAGAAGGAGAGAAGGCTTGCGGTCATGCGGCGGTCGATGGGGAAATCCGTACCCGCGAGCGCGCAACTGCCGAGGGGCATCACGTCGGCGCGCTTGTAGCAGTCGGTAAAGCGTTCCAGATCGCGCAGAAACATTTCGCTGTACGCGTTGAAATACTGGGCAACGGAAATTGGCTGGGCGCGGCGCATATGCGTATAGCCTGGCATGATGAACTGGATATTGTTGTTCGCCGTCTCCAATAAAACGTTGACGAGCGCGCGCAGGCGCGAACTGATATTGACGATGCTGTCCTTTACGTACAGCCTGAGATCGGTCGCCACCTGGTCGTTGCGCGAACGCGCGGCGTGCATCATTTTGCCCTTGCTGCCGATGCGCTTGATCAGTTCGTTTTCGATGAAAGTGTGAATATCTTCGGCGCCTTCGATGGTCAGGCTGCCTTTTTCGATGTCGGCGACGATGTTGACGAGGGTATCGCTGATCAGTTCCGCGTCGTCCTTGGGAATGATCTGCGTTTCGCCCAACATTTTTACGTGCGCGATGCTCGCGAGAATATCGTGCCAGTACAACTTATAGTCGAACGACAGCGATTGGTTAAACTCGTCCGCGCTCTTCGCGCTCGGTTCGGTGAATCTTCCTTCCCACAATTTCATGATTTATATCTCCGTTTTAGATTTAAGTCGAAATCATTTGACTTATTCCGAGGAAAACTTTAAAATATGATAGTAATTCTCGGTTACTACTATTCTAATATATTTTATGAAAAAATTCAAGTTATTTTTGTGATTTTATCAAAAGAGAGTGAAATTTGATTATACTGGGCATCGACCCGGGGCTTGCGACCCTCGGTTACGGAATTTTGGATAAGGATAAGGGCGGCAACGTGCGCCCGCTCGATTACGGCGTGGTGCTCACGCCCAAGGAAGAAAATCTTCCCGTGCGTCTCGCCATGCTCGAAGAGGGCATCTCTAAAATTTTAGATAAATTCACGCCCGACGAAGTGGCTGTCGAGGAACTTTTTTTCAGCAAAAACGTGACTACGGGCATCGCGGTCGCCCATGCGCGCGGCGTAGCGCTCTTAACGTGCGTCAAGCGCTGCGGCCGTCTGTTCGAATATACGCCCATGCAGATCAAGCAGGCGCTGACGGGCTACGGCAAGGCGGACAAGCGCCAGATGCAGCAGGTGACGGCGTCGCTGTTAAAGTTGAAAAGCATTCCCCGTCCCGACGACGCCGCCGACGCGCTCGCCGTCGCTTTGTGCCATTCCTATACGTCGCGGCTGTCTTCGCTGTTCGGGATCTGAGGAGAAAAATATGATCGGTTATATTAAGGGAAAGGTGATCCACTCGGAAGCGGGGGTGATCCTTCTGGAAAATAACGGCGTGGGGTACGAACTCGTCTGTTCGGGCGCGGCGTTCGCGCGGCTCGTCACCGACGGCGCGGGCGAGGCGTATACCTATCTGCAAGTCAGGGAAGACGGGCTGACGCTGTTCGGGTTCGTGAGTATGGAGGAGAAAAATATGTTCCTGAAACTCACCACCGTGTCGGGCGTGGGGCCGAAAATGGGCATAGCCATTCTTTCGCAGATGAATATCAACGAGATCGCCGTCGCCATCGCCACATCCGACGTAAAAGGTCTTTGCGCCGTCAAGGGGCTGGGCAAAAAGACGGCGGAGCGCATCATATTGGAACTGCGCGAAAAGGTGGGGGCGGCGGAACTCGCCCCGCAGAAAGGACAGCCCGTCATACCCGCGGCGGACGGGGAGGACGATGCGATCGTAGGGCTGATGTCGCTCGGCTATACCCGCGCGGAGAGCGCCAAAGCGGTCAAACGCGCCAAGGAGAGCGGCGCCGCGAGCCTGGAAGATATCATCATGACCGCGCTCAAAAGCATGTAAACGGCGGAGATTTTTATGGATTTCGAAGAATACGACGACGAACGGCTCGTCATGAGCACGCGGGGCGAACTGGATAGCGAAGAAAACGTTCTGCGCCCCAAGAGCATGGCGGACTACGTCGGGCAAAAAAAGGTAAAAGAGAATCTGGGCGTGTATATCTCCTCGGCGAAAATGCGCGGCGAGGCGCTCGACCACGTCCTCTTGTACGGCCCTCCGGGACTTGGAAAGACCACGCTCGCGCACATCATCGCCAACGAACTGGGCGTGCAGATCAAACTGACCAGCGGCCCCGCCATCGAAAGAGGCGGCGATCTGGCGGCGATCCTCACCAACCTCAACGAGGGCGACGTGCTCTTTATCGACGAGATCCACCGCCTCAACCACTCGGTGGAAGAAATACTGTATTCCGCCATGGAGGATTACGCGCTGGACATCATCGTCGGCAAAGGGCCGTCGGCGCGCAATATCCGTTTCAGTCTGAAAAAATTCACGCTCATCGGCGCGACCACCAAGGCGGGTATGCTCGCCTCGCCTCTTCGCGACCGTTTCGGCGTTTTGTGCCGTCTCGATATGTACACCCCCGACGAACTTTCCGAGATCGTCACGCGTTCGGCAAAGACGCTGGGCATCGGCATGGAGGAGCGCGCGGCGAAAGAGATCGCCCGCCGCTCGCGCGGCACGCCGCGTATCGCCAACCGCCTGTTGAAGCGGGTGCGCGATTTTTCCGCCGTGGGCGGCAACGAACTCGTGAAATACGAGGACGCGCGCTACGCACTGAAAAAAATGGAGATCGACGACTTGGGACTGGATGAGACCGACCGCAATCTTCTGCGCGCGATCATCGAAAAATTCAACGGCGGCCCCGCGGGGCTGGAAACGCTCGCCGCGACCATCAACGAGGACGCGAACACCATCGAGGACGTGTACGAACCGTACCTCATGCAACTCGGCTTTCTCGCGCGCACGCCGCGCGGCCGCGTCTGCCTCAAAGGCGCATACGAGCATATGGGCGTAAAGATGTCCGACAAGGTGCGCGCGCAAATTTCTATGTTCGATGAATAAAGCGGAAATACTGAAAATCGCGCTCGCGCAGTCTGCGATCGACTGCGCCTGTTTGCCCGAGGATTTTTTGCGCGGGAATTATGTGATCGGCGAGGCGGCAGAAAACCCGTCCGCGCGCGTATATATCCGCCGCCCGCAGGTTTGCGACATGGTTTCCTACGGCTTCAACGTCGTGGCGGCGGCGCGCACCGATCTGTTTCCCGCTCTCGAAAAATATCTTTCGAGCGTCGATGCGGCGCACGCTTTCGAAACGCCGAATCTATTGGCGTTCAACGAACTTGTTGCGCCCTTCGGGTTGAAAGTCTGTTTTATGGCGGAATACTTTTTGCCCGATCCCGATAAATTGCCCGCCGTCGACTGCGGGTTGCGTATCCGCCTGCTTTCTCCGCGGGAATTTGCGCACTTGTACCTTCCCGCATGGCAAAACGCTCTTTGCGCCGAACGAAAAGAATACGACGTGCTCTGCGCGGCTGCGTACGACGGCGACACTCTGGCAGGGCTTGCGGGTTGTTCGGCGGACTGCTCCGAGATGTGGCAGATCGGCGTGGACGTGCTTCCCGCGTACCGTAAAAGGAACGTTGCCGCGGCGTTGACTTCGCGGCTGGCGAAAGAAATATTGCAGGCGGGGAAAGTGCCGTTTTATTGTGCTGCGTGGTGTAATCTGCCCTCCGTGAAAAACGCGCTGAAATGCGGGTTTTACCCCGCATGGACGCAGATGACCGCCATGCCCGCCGAATTTGTCGAAAATTTTTTAAACGGTCAGGATAAACAATGCTGAAAAAAAGCGATTATTATTACGATCTTCCCGAAGAGTTGATCGCCCAGACGCCCGCAGAACCGCGCGATTCTTCCCGCCTTCTGGTCTACGACAGGGCGACGAACACCACAGAACACAGGATATTCCGCGAGATCACCGAATACCTGCGGGCGGGCGACGTGCTCGTCGTCAACAATACGAAGGTTTTGCCCGCGCGCCTTTTCGCCTTTACGAAAAACGGCGGCAGGGTGGAAATCCTTTTATTGAAACGCCTCGATCTCACGCATTGGGAAGTGCTCGTAAGGCCCGGGAAAAAAGCCAAAACAGGCGTCGAACTTTTCATTTCCGAGGAACTTTCGCTCGTCGTGAAAGACCGCACCGAAACGGGCGAGCGCATCGTGGAATTTTTATTCGACGGCGTATTCGAGGATATCGTGTCCCGCGCGGGCACCGTGCCGCTTCCGCCGTATATCCATGAAAAACTCGAAGATCCGGACCGCTATCAGACGGTCTACTGCAAGACGGACGGCTCCGCCGCCGCGCCCACCGCGGGACTGCACTTCACCGAGGAACTTTTGGCGAAAATAAAGGGCATGGGCGTAGAGGTCGCGGAAGTCCTCCTGCACGTGGGGCTTGGCACCTTCCGTCCCGTCAAGGAAGACGATCTGACCGACCATAAAATGCACTCGGAATTTTACAGGGTGGACGAAAAAGCCGCCGAAACCGTCAACGCTGCCAAACGGGAGGGGCGCCGCGTCATCGCGGTGGGCACGACTTCGGTGCGCACGTTGGAGAGCGTGGCGGACGAAAACGGATTTTTGCGGCCTTGCAGCGGCGACACGGAAATATTCATTTACCCGCCGTATCGGTTCAAGTGCGTGGACGCGCTCGTCACGAATTTTCATCTGCCCGAAAGTACGCTCATCATGCTGATCTCCGCCCTGATGGGGCGCGAAAACGCGCTTGCCGTCTACCGCGAAGCCATTGAAAAGAAATACCGTTTTTTCAGTTTCGGCGACGCGATGTTTATAAAATAATCGTAAGGATAATACATTGGCAGAAAAATTTTCATTCGAAATCATCAAGACCGATCCCGAAACGGGCGCGCGCGCGGGCGTATTCCACACGCCGCACGGCGATATTCAGACGCCCGTATATATGTCCGTGGGCACGCAGGCGACCGTCAAGGGCGTCCTCCCCAAGGACTTGAAGGAGGCGGGCAGCCAGATCGTGCTCGCCAACACCTATCATCTCTATATGCGCCCCGGGCACGAACTGGTCAAAAAGGCGGGCGGACTGCACCGTTTTATGAACTGGGACAGACCCATTCTGACCGACAGCGGCGGCTTTCAGGTGTTTTCGCTCGCAAAACTCAATAATATCAGGGACGAAGGCGTCTGGTTCAATTCCCATATCGACGGCAGCAAGCACTTTTTTACGCCCGAAAAGGTCATGGAGATCGAAAACGCGCTGGGTGCGGATATCATCATGCAGTTCGACGAATGCAGCGAATACGGCGTAGACGAAAAGTACGCCGCACGCGCGCTCGACAGGACGGCTGCCTGGCTGGAACGCTGCGCGGCGGCGCACGCGAATCCCGAACAGGCGCTCTTTCCCATCGTGCAGGGCAATTTCTTTGCCGATCTGCGCCTGAAAAGTCTGGAATACGCCAAACCTTTCGCGAAACACGGCATCGCGATCGGCGGATTGTCAGTCGGGGAGCCGAAACCTCTGATGTACGAAATGCTTGACGTTTTGCAGCCCGCTCTGCCCGTAGACGTGCCCCGCTATCTGATGGGCGTCGGCAGTCCCGACTGTCTGATAGAGGGCGTGATGCGCGGCATCGACATGTTCGACTGCGTCCTCGCCACGCGCATCGCCCGCAACGGCACGGCGCTCACGTCCAAGGGCAAAGTGGTCGTGCGGAACGCCGTTTATAAAGAGGATTTTTCCCCGCTCGACGACGAGTGCGACTGCTACTGCTGCAAAAACTATTCCAAAGCGTACCTTCGTCACCTCGTGAACGCGGGGGAGATGCTCTCGTCCATGCTGCTTTCCCTGCACAACATCACCTTTTTGAACAAACTGATGCGGGATATGCGGCAGGCGATCCTGGACGGAACGCTTGCGGAATTTCGCCGCGCTTTTTACGCGAAATACGGCGAAAACTGAAACGGGAATGTGTTAAAACGGTAAAATTTTACAACTTTTCACGATTTTACGTTTGAAATACTTGCAAAAAAGGCATAAACGTACTAATATAGTAATTAACAAATCGTAAGGAGAATAAAATCATGTTGTTCAACATTCTGGCAGAGGAAGGAGGCAAGACCAATAACTGGACTTCGTACATCCTCATCATATTAGTCGTGGTCGTACTCGTGGGATTTTTCGTCTGGTCTGCGATTTCCAATAAGAAAAAGCAGAAACAGTTCAACGACACGATCAACGCGATCAAACCCGGCAGCAAGGTCAAGACCATCGGCGGTATCTGCGGCACGGTCGTTTCCATCGACGGCGAAGAGAACACTTTCGTTCTGAAAACGGGCGAAGAGGGCAGCGAATGCTATATCAAATTCGATAAGCAGGCCATCTATCAGACGGACGCGAAACCCGAACCCGCGCAGGAAGAAGCGCCTATCGTTTTGGAAACTGTACCAGAACTGTCTGATGCATCTGAGAGTGCGCTGGAAGCAGTGGGGGAGGATGCCGCGCATGAAGCGGAAACAACCGGTGACGAGCCTTCTCAGCCAGAAACGGAAGCATCCATCGACAATCCCTTTGAAACGGAACACGTTCCCGCGCTTCGCACACTGAAAAATGGCGAGACGATAGAGCTCTTGGAAACGAAAGCCTTCGGTGCGCTCACTGCCCGCTATTATGCCTGCGCGTCGGGAACCATCGAGAACGGCGCATGGACAGAATGCCTTGAAATAGCCACGCCGCCGGAAGCTGTGGAGACGTCCGTGCCAGAAGGTCTTAGCTTCGAGCCTTTTTCTGCCTGCGCGAACAGCGGCGGAACGCAAATCCTGCTTTGCGATTACGACCCGGAGACCGGTCTTCCACCGGTTTATTATCTTTACGAAGACGGCAAGCTAGACGAACTGAATCTGAACGACGGTGTGTCAGTCAACCCGTATTGTATCCGCTGGTACAGTGATTGGGAACTAGTCTATGAGATAGAAACCGCAGGCGGTCATTTGACGACGTACCTCTATGACACAGTGTTTGGGACGGAGACGGCGGCGCTGACCGATTATCTGCCTTATCCGTTTGAAGCGTCGGACGGCGTGGGAACGGAGCGTTGGATTTTGTGCGGTGACCATCGCGGACTGCGCCTGACGCTGGGCGGCGGCGTGTCTGTGCGGCTGCTTCCGGATGGACAGGATACGCCCATTGAGGGGCTGAAGCTTCCGCTTGACCGCTCGTTTTCCTGTGTGTATCTGCCGTCTATGCTGGCAGTTTATTACGAACAAAATAAAGATGGCGCAATTGAGGTCTTCGGCTTTATCGACTGCCGCGGAGATGGTCATTTTCTGAACCGCGCACTGCTGGACGGCATGTATGATCTCACGCCGCAGATTCCGGATCCCCGCACGCTTGTTCTGCCCGTGAAGGATAATGTTGGAAACGAAGGCCTCTGCGTATATCAGTATTTTACGCCCTGACAGAAAGAAAAACCTATGAATAAGTAAGTTCTATCACTGTTTCTGGCGCTGCTTCTGACTGCGTTCGCATCTGGATG
>ENA-UEQN01003299-UEQN01003299.1-human-gut-metagenome-genome-assembly--contig:-NODE-3299-length-10198-cov-3.717123_pt1 | contig 10198 bp, 8 predicted proteins | sample MGYA00242940_ERZ507944 | MGnify/ENA primary metagenome ERZ507944 (study PRJEB26167, sample SAMN06115449) | human gut metagenome | host: Homo sapiens | place: China:Fujian | collected 2015-08-20...
GTTCTCAAATAGCGCGGCACCGCCTCTGGCGGCCCCGCAAGCATCGGCTTGATCCAGACATACGGAATTGACGTAAAGAACGGGGACGTTGAGTTTCCCAGCTTGCTTTGCATATTCAAGCTTCGCGGTGCGGTTCCATTCCGAGGCGCTGTAGTCCGTATAGACCGGCCACCAGACAATATCCGGCTTCAAGTCGTTCAGCCGGGCAATAGTTTCTTCATACCAGAAGTCGCCGCACAACCCGACAGCGGCCTTTTTGCCGAGAAAGTCAAACGTGTGAAATCCGCTGCCCTCCCGGTATTCCTTCCCCGCAGACGGCTCCTTCCAGCCCGGAGATACTCTGCGGTATAAATCGAGTATCTGGCCGGTTTGATCGATGGTCAGCTGAGAACTGAAAAACGCGCCGCAGTCCTGCTCGAGGAAGCCGAAGGATATCGCAATGGCGTGCTCTTTTGCCAGCTGGCACAGTTCGTGTATCACACGGCCCTCACGGGAAACAGCAACCGCCATGTCATGTCCGGCTGTAAAATTGAGACTGTCAAAGCCCTGAAGAAAGGCTTCTCCAAAGATCACGGCATCTGCCTTGCCTGCACATTTTCCAAGTGTATCGGCAAGAACCGCCTTGTTATATTCGATGTCTCCATTGATAAAACCGGCAGCTGCAAGCGCGCATTTCATTCCCATCATCCTCACAAACTCTGATTTATTTCATTATAGCAAAATCGCGGCCAAAGCGCAATCGCAGCCGCCCGACACTGGGCGGCTGCATCCCGTTCATCCGTTCAATGCCTGTCGCCTTTCTGCCGTTTCAACTCCGCCAGCTCCGCTTTCATCTCTGCGATCAGCACCTTCAGCTTCTCCTCACATTCCTCGCGCGTATGCGCATACACATTCCGCGCGTGCTTTTTGCCGTCGATCCATGTCGGGGAGTAGCGGCCTTCAAACAGGTGGTCGTTGATCTGGCTGATGCAGCCCGTTCCGGGCTTGCGGACCTTGCCCATGTAAGGCTGAAAGTCAACGATGGCGGGCGTATTCGCCTGCGGCGCAGGCTCGTCCGGGAATTCTGCCTTTCCGATGCCGCAGTCGATCTTCCGCGCGGCGGCGTGCTGCATATCAGAGGTTGCGTGCGTGTAAATGTCCAGCGTCGTGGCCGCCGACACATGCCCCAGCATGGCGGAGAGCGTTTTTACGTCCATCCCATTTTGCAGCGCCAAGGTCGCACATGAGCGCAGACGAGGTCTATGACACGACGTTCGCCGCCGATATGACCGTCATGGAAGAGACGGCGGAGTTCCTCCGCCGGATGGAAGCGGGCGGCCCGTTCCCGATGTTCACCAGCTGCTGCCCGGCCTGGATCCGCTATCTGGAGCACGACGTCGATCTGGTGCTCACCACGCAGGAGGTCATCCAGATGATCCAGGAGGCGGGCATCCGCTTTGGCGAGCTTCAGGGCGAGGCACCCGATATGCCGTTCGGTCTTGGTACCGGCGCGGGCGTCATCTTCGGCACGACCGGCGGCGTGGCAGAGGCCGTGGCGCGGCGCGTGATGGAGAGCGAATCGAAGAACACCTTGCAGGCCATCGCCCATTCCGGCCTGCGCGGTACGGACGGCATCCGCGCGGCGGAGCTGACCGTTGGGGACAAGACGGTGCGCATCGGCATCGTCGGTCTGGCCAACGCGAAGCGGCTGATTGCAAAGATGGAAGCCGGAGAAGAGCATTTCGATCTGGTCGAGGTTATGACCTGCACGACCGGCTGTGTCGGCGGCGTGGGCCAGCCCATCGGCCGCAAGGAGCAAAAATATGCACGCGCCAAAGGTCTTTATGAAGCAGACCGCAAGACGCTTATCAAATCTTCGCAGCACAACCCGATTCTCAAGACGCTCTATGAGAAGCTGCCGCCTGAGAAGGCGCACGAGCTGCTGCACGTCCACTATCCGCAGCCGGAAAAAATGATCTAAAAACTATTTTGCGCCTGCGGGCGCAAAACTCTGCGAGGCTTCTGGGGAATTGAAGAGATTTTTGAATTCATGGGGGCTTTTTGTCGAATTTGCGGCTTGTTTCCGGCTCTTTGTCTGTGATAAGATAGGCACACAAAGGAGTGTATTGCACATATGAAAGAAAAGCTGAAAATTCTGATTGCGAACGACGATGGGATCCGGTCGGAAGGTATTGCAAAGCTGGCCCGCGCCGCTGCCTCATTTGGTACGGTCTGGGTCGCTGCACCGGAACACCAGTGCAGCGGCATGTCTGTCCGCCTGACTATCTCTGAAAAGAGCCAGATGGCGGTCTACCGCTATGATTTCCCGGTTCCTGTGGAGGCCGCCTGGAGCGTAGACGGCACGCCCGCCGATTGTGTCAAGGTTGCGCTGAACGCACTGCTCCCCTTCCGCCCGGATATTGTCCTGTCCGGCATCAACGACGGGCTGAACGCGGGTCTTGACGTCGCCTACTCCGGAACCATCGGCGCGGCGACAGAGGCGGCCATGCACGGCGTTCCCGCCATTGCATTTTCCATGCGCGACGGCAAATCCTTCGACGTTACCGATCACTACCTCTGCTCCGTTCTTGGCGAGCTTCTGGAGAAGCCGCTCGGCCGGGGCGAAATCTGGAACGTCAACTTCCCCACCTGTCCGCTCTGCGACTGCCGCGGCATTCTGTACGAGCGTTTCCCGGAAAAACAGTCGTATTACGAAAACTATTATGAATGCGTCCGCGAGGAAAACGGTGTGCGCTATCTGTCGCCTGTTGCAAAGGTTTTGCACGCAGACGCCGTGACGGACGGCAGCGATATCCACGCGGTTCTGAACGGCTATGTTTCCATCGGCAAGGTGCGCTGCGCGCCGTTTTGAACATTTGTCTTTATACCGTGGACAGTTTCAAATTATTAAGCCGAATTTAAAAAATTTGACATATTTCTTGCATTTGACTTCTTGTATTGTCTTACAGGATGTGGTATATTGGCTTTGGTAGAAATACCAGTATCTTGCGGGGCTGCGCTGTGCGCAGTCTCAGCTCACCACCGCGGCACTGCCGCGGACACATGTTTCAGGAGAAATATAGAAAATGAAGAAGATCATTGCACTGCTCCTCGTGGCGGTCATGGCAATCGGCTTCTGCGCCTGCGCAGCCAAGACCGAGACCCCCGCTGAATCCGCCACAACGGAAACCACGACCACTGAGGCCACGGAAACCACCGAAACCACGGAACCCGCAGCTGAAGAAACCACGACCGAAGAAACCACCGAAAACCAGCATTTCGACAAACTGACGCTTGAGTTTGTTCCCTCCAAGGACGCCGACGTCATCATCACTGGCACGAAGAACCTTCCCGAACTCGTGAAGGCTGAAATGTCCAAGCTAGGCTACGACATCGACGAAGTCGACATCACGGTCGGCACCAGCTACGACGCCACCGGCGAGGCTATGGCTGCCGGTTCCATCGATCTGGGCTGGCTGCCCGGCGGCACGTACGCGCTGTACTCCGACGATGTGGATGTCATCCTGACCGCTACCCGTAACGGCCTGTCCAACGACTCCACCAACCCCGCCGACTGGAACGGTGAAGCCAACGCCACCAAGAAGGATGGCCCGCAGGTCACCTACTACCGCTCTCTGATCTACGCTACTCCGTCTGCTTATGGTCAGGAACTCGCTGCTAAGGTCAATGCTGGCGAAAAGCTTACCTGGGAAGACCTCGACAAGGCAACCTGGGCTGTCCAGAAGACCTCCTCTTCTGCCGGTTACATCTATCCGTCCATGTGGCTGATGGCCAACTACGACGGCAAGAAGATCTCTGATCTGTCCAACGTCATGCCCATCGACTCCGGTTACGGCACCGCGTTCTCCTACGCTGCTGCGGAATCCGTCGATATCATCGTCTGCTACGCCGACGGCCGTAACGACTACGAAGCATCCTGGACGCTGCCCACCGACCAGCAGGACGAAACCGGCAAGCAGGGCATGGGCCGCTCCGACTCCATCTGGAACGAGATGAACGTCATCGGCGTCACCGAGGGCATCTACAACGATACCGTCGCCATCTCCAAGGAGAGCCAGTACTACACCCCCGAAATCGTCGCTGCACTTCAGGACTGCTTCATCAACATCATCGGCACCGATGAAGGCAAGGCCATCTTCGACGTCTACAGCCACACCGGCTACGCCAAGGCGACCGACGCTGACTACGACGGCGCACGCGCTGCTCTGCAGGCTGTTGCCGAGTAATCCGTCATCAACCAAATAACGTCCAAATGAATAAAGCGCCCCGCGTCAACGGGGCGCTTTTCGTTTTACAGATATCTCAGCAAAAAGCACATCTCCGATATTCTCCATTCAAATCCTCAGAAAGAAAAGAGTCGCAGCATGATTGAATTCAAAAATGTGTATAAGACTTATCCAAACGGCTTCACGGCACTGAAAAACATCAACCTGCAAATTGAGCAGGGCGAGTTTGTCGCCATCATCGGCCTTTCGGGCGCAGGCAAGTCGACGATTCTGCGCTGCATCAACCGGATGCACGATATCTCCAAGGGCGAGCTGACCGTTGACGGTGTCACGGTGGACTCTCTGCGCGGCAAAGAGCTCCGGCGCTACCGCCGCAAGGTCGGCATGATCTTCCAGAGCTTCAATCTGGTTTCCCGCAGCACGGCGATCAAGAACGTTCTGACGGCCGATGTCCCAGATATGCCGTTTTTCCGGGTACTGCTCGGCATTTTTACAAAAAAGCAGAAAATGCGGGCATTAGAGAGTCTGGACAAGGTAGGCATTTTGGATAAGGCCTATACCCGCTGTGACCAGCTCTCCGGCGGTCAGCAGCAGCGCGTGGCCCTGGCCCGCACGCTGAACCAGAATCCGAAGATCATCCTCGCCGACGAGCCTGTCGCTTCCCTTGACCCCATCACGGCCAAGCAGGTCATGCAGGACTTCGTGCGCATCAACAAGGAATATAAAATTTCGATTCTGCTGAACATCCACCACGTGGACCTCGCGCTCAAATACTGTGACCGCGTCATCGGCATCCGCGCGGGCGAAATCGTTTTTGACGGCCCGGCCAGCACCATTACCCAGGAACAGATCGACGAGGTCTACAACGGCGCAAAGGCGCCCACCATGGGCGAAGGCGAGGGCGAGCTGCCGAAGGCTGCCAGAGCAGAGGGCTAAGCCATGGAAAACAACACGTCTTCTCTGATGAAGCTTACACTCTACGACCGCATCTTCAAACCCCAGACCGTAACGCTTCCCAATGGACATTCGGTCCAGCGGCGCAGAAGCCGCACGCCGGTAATCGTCCTTTTCCTGGCCGTTGCAATCTGGCTGTCTCTTCGCATGACAGGCTTTGATCTGCACGTCGTCATCACAAAATTCCGCAAGATGGTGGACCTTCTGGAGAAAATTCTTCAGCCGGACTGGTCGTTCTTCCCGAAGGTCGTTTCTCCTCTGATCGATACCATCAAAATGTCGATTCTCGGTACGGTCATCGGCTGCGTGCTGGCGCTGCCGGTTGCGATTCTCTCGTCGAGCAACATCAACAAGAGCATTCCCGTCGTCTGGCTCATCCGATTCCTGCTTGGCCTTATCCGGACACTGCCGACTCTGATCATCGCACTCGTGTGCGCACTGATCTTCTCGCTCGGCACGTTTTCCGGCACCATCGCAATCGCCATCTTTACCTTTGGTATCGTGGCCAAAATGCTCTTTGAGTCGATTGAAACCATCGACATGGGGCCGTTTGAGGCGATGGAAGCGCTCGGCGCGAACAAGTTCCAGGCATTCTGGTCCGCCTGCGTGCCGCAGATTCTGCCCGTTTATTTAAGCCACTGCCTGTACTGCTTTGAAATGAACGTGCGCGCATCGGCAATTCTCGGTTACGTCGGCGCTGGCGGCCTTGGTATCACGATCAACGAGCGCATCGGCTGGCGCGATTACAACAGCCTCGGCACGGTGCTGCTGTCGCTGTTCGTGGTCGTTGTCATCATCGACTTCTTCAGCGAATACCTTCGCAAGAAGCTGAGCTGAAAGGAGGCTGCAAGATGGAAAAGAAAGATAAAATCGCCATGCTGGAGCAGTCGCTTGACCGGAAGCTCACCGCGCTTGAAATGTATGAAAACCGCCCGCGCAAGTGGATTTTGTACCTTGTGATTGTGCTGGCGGTCACACTGCTTGTCGGCTGGTCGGCAGACGACATCCACTTTACGGGCCTCACCGCCACCGGTACGGAGGTCGCCAAGGGTGTCGTCCACGGCGTGTTCCACCCGGACAGAAATCTGTTGTTCGGTACCGGCGACTCCGATGTGCCGTATCTGCTGCTGCAAACCATTGCCATTGCTGTGCTCGGTACTATTTTCGGCGCAATTCTGGCCATCCCCTTCGCGTTTCTGGCCTCGTTCAATATCATGCCGAAGGCGGTTGCGTACATTGTCCGCATTCTGATTCTGATGATCCGCACCATCCCGTCCATTGTCTGGGCGCTGATGTGGATCCGTGTGACAGGCCCGGGCGCCGCCTGCGGCGTTATCACGCAGTCGGTCTGCTCGATCGGCATGATCTCCAAAATGTACATCACGGCCATCGAAGATCTGGATACGCACATTCTCGAAAGTCTGGACGCCATGGGCTGCACGCCGTTCCAGAAAATCCGCTACGGCGTTCTGCCGCAGCTGACGGCAAGCTTCATCTCGACTACGATCTACCGCTTTGACATCAACCTCAAAGACGCCACGACGCTCGGCATCGTCGGCGCGGGCGGTATCGGCGCGTCGTTGGTGCAGTGTCTCAACTCCCGCCGCTGGGGTATGGTCGGCTCGTTCGTCTGGGGCCTGATGGTGCTTGTTCTGATCATCGAACTCATCTCCACGCGCATCCGCAGAAAGCTTGCGCACGGCGAATAAAAAAACTGGGGGGCGCTCTGAGCGCCCCCAACGTATCCCCAAGGGCCATTACTATGGAAAAGAAATTGACAATCTACTATACCAGCGATATCCACGGCTGCTTCTCGCCGATTGATTATGCCACCGGCCTGCCGGCAGACTCCGGCCTTGCCAACTGCATGGCGCAGTTCCGGAAAGACGGCAACACCCTTGTTATCGACGGCGGCGACACCCTGCAAGGCAGTCCCCTCACCTATTATCTGAGCCATGAAGCGCGCGATGTCACAACGCTCCCGGCCGCGCTTTTAAACCTCGGCGGATATGATTTTGTAACGCTCGGCAACCATGACTTCGACTATGGGAAACAGACCATCGAGCGCTATCTTGCCGCTCTGAACGCCCGCTGCCTGTGCGCAAATGTGGAGGGTATCCGCGGCGTGGAGAAAGCGGCCGTTGTTACCATGGAAAATGGGCTTCGCGTCGGCCTGACCGGTATTATTACGCCCTTTGTCACACAGTTTGAAAGCGCAGAGAATATGGCCGGCATCACTGTGACCGACGCATTTGCCGCCGCCTGGTCCGCACTTTCCGAGTTGCGGCACAAAACAGACCTCACCATCTGCATCTACCACGGCGGATTCGAAGCGGACGTCAAAACAGGAGAAATTCTCTCACAGACCAGCGAGAACCAAGGCTACCGTATCTGCCGGGAGCTTGGGTTTGATATTCTGCTTGCAGCGCACCAGCATATGCAGGCCGAAAATCTTCAGATCGGCGGGACGTATACCTGCCAGCCGCCGGAAAAAGCCGCAAAGTTTATCCGCATGGACGTAACGGCCGACCGTGGAAGCGTCCATGCCGTCTCCCAGCTGATACCGGCAGGATCGGTCGCGCTTCCGGCTGCCGCAGACGCACTTCAGAGTGCCGAGGCGCAGACTGCCCGCTGGCTCGATACACCGGTTGGCCGGCTCGATGTGCCGATTCCGGCGGAAGATCCTCTGACGCTGGCGAAAAACGGCTCCCTGCTCGCAAACCTTATCAATCAGGTGCAATTGGAAGCTTCCGGCGCGGACATTTCTCTCACGAGCCTTTCCAATCGTGTGGTTGATTTTCCGCAGGATGTGACCGTCCGTGCCATCGTCTCGGCCTACGCATTTCCCAACACGCTCCAGACCATCCGCGTCACAAGAGCTGTTCTGACGGCCGCGCTGGAACGGAGCCTTTCCTATTTTGATTTTGCGCCGGACGGAAGCCTTTGCATCAGCGACACATTCCTGCGGCCAATCATCCAGCATTTCAACTACGACTATTTTTCCGGGCTTACCGTCACGGCAGACCTTTACCAGCCGGTCGGCCGGCGCGTGCGGTCCATCGTCTACCAGGGCAGAGAGCTGCCTGATGATCAGACGCTCACGCTCTGCCTCAACAATTACCGCGCCTCCGGCGCCGGCGGCTACGGCTGCTACAAGAGCTGTCCGCTTGTGTCGGAAAATTTGACCGAAATCTCTGATCTCGTCACACAGTATGTGCTGCAGCATCGCGAGATTACCGTCGACAAAACCAAGTGGCTGCAATTTTGCAGCGATTGAACACAGAGCCGCATAACGCGGCACAGGAGGAATGAACTATGGAAAACAACGTATTCAAGGTCGTCTTGCTGCAGGCGCTTCCCGCGTCCGGCAAATCCGAAGTCCGTAACTTTATGGCGAACATCGAGCCCGAACGGCTCAAAAAGGAGTTCCACATCGGCGAAAACCTCCAGCTCGATGATTTCCCCTACGTCCATATGATGCGCCGCATCGACAATGAGCTCGAAGCTATGGGCCATGCCAGACTCTTCTATCCGGGCGAGGAGCCCTTCATTGATGGAAGAGACTGGGGCACGCTCTGCTGCCTGTTGAACGAGGACTATCACGATCTGCTCAACCGCAACGTGCAGAAGCCCGATTCCTGCGCGCAGCTGCTTTTTGATCGTTACGACAGAGCCGGTCAGATCGTCGGCATTGCGCCGCGGCTCGGAAAGCTCCCGGAAGAAATCCGCAAAAAACTGGCGGAAAAGCTGGAAGCCGAGGCGGCCGCCATGCTGAAAGAAAAACAGGACGCTTATCCCGACTCCTTTGACGGCAAGACCATTATCATTGAGTGCGCGCGCGGCGGACCGGACGGCGCGTCGATGCCGCTGACAGGCTCCGACGGATACCAGTATTCGCTTCCGATGTTCTGCCCGGAAATTCTGGAAAACGCCGCAATCCTCTACATCTGGGTCACCCCGGAGGAGTCCCGCCGCAAAAATGCCGACCGCGCCGACCCCAACGATCCCGGCTCGAACCTGCACCATGGCGTGCCGCTGGCCGTCATGCTGGGAGAATACGGCTGCGACGATATGGAGTATCTTGTAAACACGTCCGAGCAGAAGGGCACCGTAACTGTGAAGGCGCACGGAAATACCTATCATGTGCCGATCGGTATTTTTGATAACCGTGTGGATAAGACCTCCTTCCTCCGCGCAGAGCCGTCCGCCTGGGACGCAGCACTGGTAGAGGATGTGACATGCGCCATCCGTCAGGCCACAGACACCATGTGGGCCGGTTACCGGAAATAAAGCAATGCATCACAAGCACAAACCGCCCACCGGAAATTTCCGGTGGGCGGTTTCGTTTTATGGCAGATTAAAAGCCGAAGCAGGCACACACAGCGTCCGCGTAATCACCTCTGCAAACCAGATAGTGATTGCCGACATGGGAGTTGAGGAACTGTTCCACCGGCACATCGCAGTGAACCCGGATCTGCGTGCAGCAAAGATCATCCTCGTGCAGATCTTCGACAATCTCGCCGGACGCGACAAAGTAGTGACTCAAATCCGCGCTGGCCTTGAAGATTGTCACCTTGCCGAGCGGAATATCGCCCGCGATGGCAACGCCGATCTTCGACTCAAAGTGCGTGTCCAGATGGTATTTCTCCGGCATATCCAACGGCAGCGTGCAGTGCGCAAAGACAATTTCGTTTGCCGCCCTGTCCACACGGGACGGATTGCACTGGAAGGCATGCTGACCGCTCACAGTACCGAGAATCGACATGGAAATCAGCGTCGGAAGGTCAAAGCAGCGGACGCTGACGCCGGCGAGCTGGGACCGCTCCGCTAGGCGTCGAAACGCGGCGTAAATTTCAAGCGCCTGCACAACCTGGTCATGGTCAAAGGGCTTTTTCAGGAGTTCCTGCGTATAAGCACTTTCGGGATACGATTTTTTCTCAATTTCAGAAATCAATTCGTCCCGCAACAAAAGTAGTCTCTTATTTTTGATTATTGCCATGCAGCCTTCGTGATCCGCA
>ENA-UEQN01003300-UEQN01003300.1-human-gut-metagenome-genome-assembly--contig:-NODE-3300-length-10197-cov-2.932510_pt1 | contig 10197 bp, 5 predicted proteins | sample MGYA00242940_ERZ507944 | MGnify/ENA primary metagenome ERZ507944 (study PRJEB26167, sample SAMN06115449) | human gut metagenome | host: Homo sapiens | place: China:Fujian | collected 2015-08-20...
CAAGCTCAGCGGCAATTTCCTTGATGGACAAATCACCGCGCCGGAGCCGGGACTCCGCCCGGCGGCATAGTTCAGCGGCCAGGAACTCCTTCAGCGTCCGGCCGAAATCGCGCCGGAACTCCCGGCTCAACCGGTCGTAAGAGCGGCCGGCGACCTCGGCCAGCTCTTCCACTGTGGTTCCGGCATTCGCGCGTACGCGCATGTATTCGAGAAGGGTTCCGTAGCGCGCCTTCAGCCGGTTTCGCCACTCCCAGTCGAGCGTGATCTGCGGTGCAAGGCGCAGCAGAATCCCGCAGATAAAACGGTGAAGCGCAAAAAAAGAACTCCAGCCCGGCTGCAAAGCGGCGATTCCGGCGACCTCCCGCATCGTCTCCTCCCCGGGATCAAACCGGACGCAATCGGTTTTACCGGAGAACAAATCCACTCCCGGCATTACTTCGACCCGGAAATGGAAACTGAAAAAGCGGAATCCGGCCGGAAAATCGAACTCGAGATCAAGCTGCGGAGGCATGAAACAGGCGAATCCGGGCTCGAGCCGGAGCGACTCGCCCGCCGAATGATTCATCAAACTCCCCTCCCCTTCCCGAATCAGGAACAGACGGTTGAAGCCGTAGCTGTTCCGGCCGTGCCAGGTGAAACCGGCCTCGCCGAACTCGGAGAAATTCCATTCGAGGTCACGGAACAGCCGCGTCAGCTCGTCATGTCGGATCAATCCCATAAAGATATATGTTTTCCCCGTATTTATCCATTCCCAAATCAATTCCGGCAACATAAATTATACCATACTCAAGAAAAGTTCAACCGGGAGAAAACATGAAGTACGACAAAGATCATCGTTCCGCCATTTCATTCCCGCTCGGCGGCATCGGAACCGGCTGCATCGGACTCGCCGGTTCCGGCCACCTCGTCGACTGGGAGATCGCCAACCACCCGAACAAATGCAGCACGAACCGTTACAGTCACTTTGCGATCAAAGCCGAGGCGGACGGGACGCTGCTTGATGCGCGGATTCTGAACGGCGACCTGCCGCCGCCCTACATGGGAAACACGACCCCGGCGGAGGTGAAGTTCGGCGGGCACCGCGGTTTCGGCTACGGCGCGGCCTCCAATCTCCTGCCGGGACTGCCCCACTTCCGCGATGTGGAATTCGACGGCACCTTCCCGGTCGCGACGCTGGAATTCTCGGAGCCGGGGTTTCCGGGCAAGGTGAAGCTCACCGCCTTCAATCCGCTGATCCCGCTCAACTCCTTCGATTCTTCACTGCCGGGTGCGCTTTTTGAATTCACCGTGCGCAACGATTCCGCCCGGCCGGTCACATACACGCTGGCCGGTTCGCTGAGTTCGATGCTCGGCCCGTCACGCTCGGAGTGGAAACGCGACGGAGAATTTCCGCATCTGGAGCAGACCGCAACCTCCGTCCCCGCCGACTCGGCCGACTACGGCGAACTGACGCTGGCCGCCGGCGGAGGCGACTCGTCATCCGGCCAGAGCTGCTGGTACCGCGGGGCCTGGGTTGACGATCTCAATACCTTCTGGAACGATTTCACCCGCCCCGGCGAATTCGCCGAACGCAACTACCGGGACGCCTCCCGGTTCACCAACGGGCATGCAACCAGTCCGGTCAACGGTGACACCGGCACTCTGGCGCTCCGCTTCGAAGTCGCGCCGGGCGAATCGCGCAGCGTCGTCTTTGCTCTGGCCTGGTACTATCCGAACCGCAGGAACGACTGGAATCCCGGCGACCGGGAGTATCCGGGCTGGCGCAACTGGTATGCGACGCAATTCGGCGGAGCCGCGCAGGTCGCCGATTACCTGCTTGAGAATTACAGCCGCCTGAAAGCGGAGACGTTCCGTTTCCGCGATGCGCTGTTTGATTCGACGCTGCCGCCGGAGGTGCTTGACGCGGTTTCCGCCAATCTTTCGACGCTCAAATCCCCGACCTGCATGCGGCTCGAGAACGGCGAATTCTACGCATTCGAGGGGTGCCAGAGCATGGCCGGCAGCTGCGAAGGCTCCTGCACGCACGTCTGGAATTACGCATATGCGCTGCCGTACCTGTTTCCGGACCTCGAGCGTTCGATGCGTGAACTCGATTTCACTTACAACTTCCAGCCGGAGGGAGGGCTCGGATTCCGGCTCCAGCTTCCGGTCGGCCGGCCGCCGACCCCGTTCCGCCCCTGCGTCGACGGACAGATGGGCGGCGTGCTCAAAACCTTCCGCGAATGGAAAATATCAGGCGACACGGAGTGGCTGCGCAGATGGTATCCCGGCGTGAAGCGCTCGATCGAATATGCATGGAGCCCCCGGAATTACGACCGCTGGGATCCGGACCAGTCCGGCGTACTGACCGGGCGGCAGCATCACACGCTCGATGTCGAACTATTCGGCGTGAATTCGTGGCTGACCGGCTTCTACCTCGCGGCGCTGAAGGCCGGTGCGCTCATGGCCGATGCAGTGGGAGAAACGGCCGATGCGGAACTGTTCCGGACGATCTTCGAACGCGGCAGGAAGCGAATCGAAAGCGAACTGTTCAACGGCGAATACTACAGCCAGAAGGTGGATCTGACCGACCGCTCGATCCTCGAAGCATACGACGAAGACACCGCCCGTTTCTACTGGAACGACGAAACCGGAGAAATCAAGTACCAGATCGGCGACGGATGCCTGATCGATCAGGTTCTGGCCCAGTGGCATGCGGACCTGATCGGACTCGGCGACATCTTCGAGCCGGAGCGCGTCGTTTCGGCACTGCGGGCGATCCATCGCCACAACTTCAAACCGTCGCTGCGGAACTACGCGAATTTCTGGCGCGTATTCGGGCTGAACGACGAAGCCGGCACCGTGATCTGCACCTGGCCGCGCCGTGAGCGGCCGGCGATTCCGGTGCCGTATGCGACAGAAACCATGCACGGTTTCGAGTACCAGGCCGCCTGCCACCTCATCCTGCGCGGCTTTGTCGAGGAAGGACTGGAAATGGTGCGCGCCGTGCGCGACCGTTACGACGGGCACAAACGCAATCCGTGGAACGAGATCGAATGCGGCAGCAACTATGCCCGTTCGATGGCGAGCTATGCGCTGCTCGCCGCGTTCAGCGGATTCCGCAGCGACCTGCCTGACGGAACGGTCCGCTTTGCGCCGCTCCCCTTCCCCGGCAACGAGTTCCGCTGCTTCTGGAGCACGGGACCGGCGTGGGGCGTCTATCGCCGCAGCGCGGAACGCGACGAGCTCGAAGTCCTCTCCGGCACGCTCCGCCTGCGCCGATTCGAACTCGACCGGGCCGACCGGGTCATTTCGGCCGCGCTCGACGGAAAGGCGATCGGCTGGAAGCCGGAAAAAGGAGCGATCCGCTTCAATACCGAAATCGGAATCGCACCGGGAGCGCCGCTCGTCATCAAATCGAAAGCGTGATTTTCCCCGGACAGTTCCGCTCAACGCCCGGCTACCGGGTGCACGATCCGGCAGCCGCTGAGCGGCGATAAAGAGAAGGGCGATCCGTCACGCAGCCGAAATCGCGGTTCCGGCCGGCGGACGGATCATTTGCCTCCGACCTATTGTATTTCAACGGTCAGGCCGTCATAGGCAACCTTGATCGCACGCGGCAGAAAGAATGCTTCCAGATCCCTGTGCAGACAGAGGCCGTTGTGGGAAAAATGGTTCACATAGACCTGCGATGCGTCGTCGAGGCAGCCGAGGGCACGGAGCCTGTCCCGAAACTCCACTACGCCCCTCATGCCGAAATGACCGTCCACCCGTTTTGCGGAATTCCCCATCGTGCAGTCGACGGCGACCAGGTCCAGCCGGACGCCGCGCAGCCGCTCGAGCTCGGAATCGGCAATGACGCCGGTGTCGTTGGCGACGAAAAAACGTTTTCCGCCGCGCTCAAGGACGAACAGCTGCGCCTCCTTGCCGGGCGCATGCGTCGCGGCGAGCGCGGTGACGGCAAGCCCCCGGTCCGTGACGGTTTCGCCGGCGCGGATCTCGAGCGGCCGGATGCGGAGATCGGCGAGCGTGTAAATGCCGCAGTCCTCCGCAGTGAAGGAGAGAATCCGGGAGAAGATGCGGCAGCTCCCGATCACGGTCAGCTCGCGGCTGACCCGGCTGAAATAGCCCGTCCGCCGGAACTGGAGCTCCATCGGACTCAGGTGATCTGGATGGTTGTGAGTGAAAATGATCCGTTCCAGCCGGGTCAGGTCGATGCCGGCATCCTGCGTCTGCCGGACGGCGTCGGGGCCGAAATCGATCATCGTATCGTCGTCGACCGCATAGGTGCAGCGGCGACGGATATCCTTGCCGCCCAGCATTTTTGCCTGTGTGCACAATTCGCACTCACGCCAGACGGCCGGAATTCCTTCCGCCGCCCCGGTACCAAGAAAAGTAATTTTCATAAGAACTCTATTTATAAATGAAACGGATATTGCGAAGATAGACGGTAACGTCGTCGGAGAGCGCGTTCACTCCGATGCGGAGCTGCCGCACCTTCTCCGGCTTCAGGTGCGGCGTCAGGTAACAGGCAAAGCGCTCCTCCCACTCCCCGCCGGGAGCCTGGATGCGGATGAACCCGTAGTCGCCGTTCTCATGTTCCCGGCTTCTCACCGCCATCAGCGCCATCCCGCCGATGTCGGCGGCCCGGGAAACCTTGACCTCGAAGGCGATTCCGAGCAGATCCTTCTGCGACTCATGCGGGAGCTGAAGCAGGAATTCCGGATAACTCCAGCGATCCCGGGTTCCCGGCGCAAAGCGGGTGCGGAAGGCAATCGCTTTTTCGGCCGCGTCATAGAATATCTCCGTATCCCCCGAAGAGTTCACGCGCCAGTTTTCCGGCTTCAGCATGCGCGGCATCTCCTGCTGCCGTACGGAAGCGTCGCCGCTTCCCGGCAGTGCAACCAGGGGAATGACCAGCGGAGTTGTCCTGCATCCGTCGAAAATGCCGTCGATCCGCAGCTCCCGCTTGCCGCGTTCCCGGGTGAAGGCGAGCTCGAACTCCTGTCGACCGAACGGCGGGAGCGCGATTTCCCCCGGAAGCCCGGCGAACTGCCCGCCGTCCGCATGGATTGTTCCGGTTTTCGGCCGGTCCGATAAATTCCAGACCTGAAGCTTGAATTTCGCGCCGGGATTTTTCATCGCGGCACAGTCCCGGCTTTCGAAGGTCTCGAAGCCGTCCGAAAGCTCGGTGCGGAAAACGACGGTTTTATCAAGTCCCGGTTTTGCGGCCGACTTTCCCGTGCCAGGCCACCGGGCCGGAACGTCGGGGCGGAGACCGGTCACGTGATCGAGCATGGCGGGGAAACGGGTCGCGGTCACGTTCCAACTGTCTGCCTCCAGCGGCGTGCCGAATAGATCGACGCCGCTGAGCCTGCGCCGCGCACCCGGCAGCCTGAAGCTGCGTTCGAGCGGATCTTTCGCCGACTGTTCGGCGGGAACGGCCGCCATATACACGCCGACCGCCGGCGCTTCGGTATCGATGAAGGAACAGCTCCAGTAGACCAGCGTCCGGCTCCCGTCTTTTTGCCGGTAGAGATATCCTTTGAGGCCGTCGCCGAGCTTCACTTCTCCCTCGGGCGTCGCAGTTCCGAGCTTGTCGACCAGAGTCGCGAAGGCGGCATAGCCGGGCTTGACGGTGAAATCCCGCCGCAACATCCCCCAGTCCTTCCGGCCGCCGAACTCGTTGAAAGGCGGAAGCACGAAGAAGAAGTCGCGGGCGGCGCCGAGATTCTGAAGCGTCAGCATCGCTTTCGGCAGAAACTCCGCCAGCAGCATCTCCTGATCCGGGGAGTGCATCTTCAGGCCCGGAACCCAGTTCTCCAGCCGTCCGGCTCCCTCCATCCGGCTGCCGTGTTCGGTGAACCAGACCGGCAGTTTTTCGATTCCGAAACGCTTCATGTGGCTGCGGACGGTCTCCATGAACTCCGGATAATCGCGGATGGAATCGTAGGTGTGGATGTTGAAAATGTCGAAATATTCGCCTGCGCCGTTCCGCATGACCGCGTCGGCGTACGCGATGTTGTCCGTCCCGGTGTAACCGCCGATCGCCACCGGCAGCTCCGGGGAGGCCGCTTTGAATCCCAGATAAGCGGCCTTCAGCGCGGCGGCGTAATCCCAGGCGCCCTCGCCGGTAAAGGCGGTGCTGTCCTGTTCATTCCAGAACTCCCAGACGGTCATTTTCCCCCGGAAGGTTTCCGCGGCCTTTTTCGCAAAATCGTAGGTTGCCAGCAGATCGGCGGGAAGCATCGCGTCTTCACCGTTCTTCGTCCATGCCGGCGCATTGTGGTACATGCCGGAGACTTCGACGCCGCGCGCCGAAAGCAGTTCGGCATTCCGCATATACTGTTTCCAGTCGAATACGCCGGGGGCGGGTTCCGTCTCCTTCCAGTGCATGCGTTCCCGAACGATCCTCAGCCCGGCGCGGCGGGCGAGCTCCGAGACGGCTTCATAGGCGTTGGGCACCAGCCGGGGATTGTCCGTGAACGGGCGGGCCAGCCAGCTCTGGGCCGAATCCATCGCAAAATAGAGCCCGGGATTCGGCGGGCGGCGGCGGGGATCCGGAACCACGGCGAACGTGCGGACTCCGGTAAAACCGGCCAGTTCCAGCGCGTAATAGCCGTTCGGAAGCGGGTCGAGCGTAAGTTCGGCGTCGGCCCACTCCCCCTGCCGGACCGTCTCGTTCTTCCAGTTTTTCAGGGTCCAGCGCGAAGGCCGCGCGGCGAGCGGATCAAGCCTGAATTTCAGGGTTTCCCCCTGCAGGAACGCCGCGCCGGGGGCTCCGGCGTCAACGGCCAGCGAAGCGTCGGTGACGCGGACCGGCTCCCGGGTGCCGAAAAACTCCAGATTGCGGATAAACCAGGTCAGTTTCGGCGCATCGGGATTCATGCCGATCCGGAGAGCGGCAATCGTCTCCGGGCGCCTGACCGCGGAAGCGACGTCGATGGTGACGGCCTGATACTCCGTTTTCGGCGCGGGCAGCTTGAAATACGGTTTCTCTTCACCGAACATCACATGCGCGAAGCGGCATGTCACCTCCGTCTCCGTCCGGAATTCAAAGCGGATCCGTTCGACGCCGGCGAGAGATTCGGGGGCCCGCAGCCGCAAATAAGGGTAGACCCATCGGTCGGCGCCCGGCGGGAATTCGACCTCGATCCGCACCGCTTTCTCGGCGGGATCGTCGGCGATGCGCATCCGGCCCGAAGAGTTGGCTTCGAAACGGGCCGCCCGGCAGACGTTTTCGGACCACGGCAGCAGCCGCAGTTCCGCTCCGGCAGCGGAGGACAGCAGGGCGCCCCAGAGGAGCATTTGGAAAAATCGTTTCATGAATCGGAACCTTTGAGGAAGAGATGACGGCCCGCCCGCAGAAAACGGGCCGCACATCGATTTCAGAGAGTCGTGTACGTACCGGAAATCACACAGCTTTTGAATCCCATGGACTTCAACTCCGCCCTGCCGAATGAGGCGGCGTGACCGTCGTAGAAGCTCATGTTGCACCGATTGCTGTGAATCGGAGTAATGTCGCCTGCGGAGGTCGATTCGCCCTGCTTGAACTCCTTGATTCCGCCGCCGCCCCACCAGGAGCCGACGCCCTCGGTGCAGGCGGTCAGGGGAACTTCGCCCGGTTTCTTCATGCGGGTCAACCGGTTATAGACGTGCCTGGTGCCGACCAGGACGCCGAAATTGCCCCACTCCGCAACCTTGGTCTTGTAAAAGTTGTAAAAGACGCCCGAGCCGTCGAAGCGGTTCATGCCGTAACGGAATGCGTAATAGGGATTCTGCGTGTTGTCCTTCGTGTCGCCGGTGTCTTTCTTCGGCTGCTCGGGACAGTCCAGCAGCGCACTTCCGGCAGGCAGATAACCGGTCTTGTACAAAATCATTCCCCAGTACCATCCATCAGCACTGTTCTTCGGGTTCGGATATTCGAACGCCACGTACTGGTCGTAATCGTCCGCATAAAAAAGAAAAGTCTTGTAAAGCTGGTTGTGCTGATTGACACAGGTGATTCCCCTGGCCCTGGCCCGCGCCTGATTCAGCGCGGGCAGCAGCATCGCCGCCAGAATGGCGATGATCGCGATAACGACCAGCAGTTCGATCAAGGTGAAGCATTTTCTCTCCATTTCATTTCTCTCCCGATGATGTGGTTGCGTTGGTGATATCGAGCACCGATCCCCGCTTGATCAGTTCGGTTTGGAGGAACACCTCCTCCGGTGCGTGGTTTTCCCTGCTTGCCGCGATCCGGTCGATCATAAGCAGCGCCGCATCGAGCTGGCCGCCGACATCGGCGGCCACCGTGTCGAGCGGCGGACTGCTGATCGCCGTCAGGTTTTCTCCCGAAATCGCAACGACGCTCAAATCCTCCGGAATTCGGAGCTTGTAATTGTGACAGGCGTTGACCGCCCCCTGAATCGACTCCCCGGAGACGCCGAGAAGCGCGGTAAACCGGAATCCCTCCTGAAGCACGTCGAGGAAGCGTTTATAGGTTTTGGTCATCGCAACCTCCCCCGAAACAACGCAGCAGTCGATGACGTCAACCTGCATGCCGAGAAGCTTCGCAAAACCGTGCACGCCGCGGACGCGCTCCCGGATTCCCCGCGTATGCGGCTCGCTGACCAGGAGTCCGATCCGGCGGTGGCCGTGTTTCATCAGATGGTGCATGGCAAGTCCCGACGCGAAATAGCTGTCCAGCCCGGCGCAGCCGGTTTTGAGCCCCTCCAGCGGATGTCCCAGCACGATGGTCGGTTTGATCGAGCAGTAGTGCGAAAGCGCGTTGAGGTCCGCCTGCTGGAAGTTGCCGCTGGCGGAACGGATGATCATCCCCGCCGACCGGCGCAGCGCGCCGTCGAAGTTGCGGGGAATCGTGTTGACATAGTCGAAAGCCTCAATTCTGATATGCCATTTCGAATCGCCGGTATTGATCGCCTCCGCCCGCGCGGTCAGCGTATCGATATCGGTCGACGGCCAGCGGGGAACCAGCAGCAGGACCTCCTGGCGCACCGTCTCCGCCTCCTGCATTCCCTCTTCAAGTCCCGAGGCGCAGACGAACATGCCGCTCCCCGGAGTCGTGGTCAGGAGCCCTTCGTTCCGCAGCAGCAAAAGCGTGCCGTCGACGACCGACTGGCTTACGGTGTATCGTTTCATAATGCCGCGAACGCTGTAAAAACGCTCTCCGTTCTTCCGCTTCCCGATTTCCGTACGAAGCTGCTCGTAAAGGGTTTCCGCTTTATTCAACATGGTATTTGACATTCTTTTTTCTCCGTTATCCGCCATTAATTATACTGAACCTTACACTTAAAGTCAATACCGATACAGTTTAAAAGATGAAATAAACCGTATCGCCCCGGGCCGGAGAAATCATCGGGAGACAAAAAAGCGGTTCGCAGAAACGAACCGCCGGCAAGCTGCCGGCACCCCCGGGCGCAACCCGGACGCGCCTTCCAAATTCCACGGCAAAACCGTTATCGAGTGCGGCCCCCTGGCCGTATGGGGCCTCGCTCCCCAGCCGTTATCGCCGCAGTCCCGCAGCGATGCTGCCGATCAGCGATACGGCGGCGTCCGCCCCTTCGTCCAGCAGCGTCCTGACCATCGCGCTGCCGACGACAACCGCATCGGCGTGAAAGGAAATATCTCTGGCCATCTCCGGTGTCGAAATGCCGAAGCCCGCCGCAACCGGGAGTCCGCACGCCTTTTTCGCACTCCCGAGTTCCGCCGCCAGCTCGGGCGGCAGCGAGCTGCGCACTCCGGTCACCCCGCGAACCGTGATGCAGTAGACGAAGCCGCTGCATCCGGCCGCAATTTTCGCGGCGCGTTCCGGCGACGTCGCCGGCGAGACCAGCGGAATGAGCTGAATCCCGTTCGCTTCGCATATCGGCACAACCTCTCCCCGCTCCTCAAGCGGCAGATCGACCGCCAGCAGCCCGTCACCCCCGGCAGACCTCAAATCCGCGCCGAGCCGGTCGAGACCGTAATTCAGCAGGACATTGTAATAAGAGAACAGCACGAGCGGCGTTTCGGGAAAGCGTTTCCGGATGCGTCCGGCAATCGCGAGAATCTCCGGCAGCGTCGTGCCGGCCTGCAGCGCAAGCTGTCCGGCACGCTGGATGACCGGCCCATCCGCCATCGGGTCCGAAAACGGCACGCCGAGTTCGATCATATCGGCGCCGGCTTCGATCAGGCGGCCGATCAGGGCTTCACTCTCCGCCGGAGACGGGCAGCCGA
>ENA-UEQN01003310-UEQN01003310.1-human-gut-metagenome-genome-assembly--contig:-NODE-3310-length-10174-cov-3.358522_pt1 | contig 10174 bp, 3 predicted proteins | sample MGYA00242940_ERZ507944 | MGnify/ENA primary metagenome ERZ507944 (study PRJEB26167, sample SAMN06115449) | human gut metagenome | host: Homo sapiens | place: China:Fujian | collected 2015-08-20...
CGTATTTGAGTTCTGTTATGTCAGTCACCCATTTCTCATTCTGCCGGTCAGGCGAAAACTCCCTGTTCAAAATATTTTCCGCGGTGTATTCCGCCGGGGTTTTCTTCTGATACCGCCGCTTTTTCTTCCTGCATACAGACCGCAGTCCAAGCACGCGCATAAGACGGTAGATCCGTTTCAAGTTGCACTTTAGCCCATAGCGGCGTTCCAAAATGATCTTCATCTGCCGGTATCCGGGAATACCGCGCTGGGCCTGATAAATCTCGGTAATGAGCCCGGCCAGTTTCTCGTCCTCCGTTTGCTTTTGGCTCACGGCGCGGTTGAGCCATTTATAATATCCGGCCTTGCTGACGCCTACCGCAGCGCAGAGCTTATAAACAGGCCATCTGTGTTCCTCATGCAATTCTTTGATGCCCTGATACGCGGCAGCCTGCCGCACGCCGCTGAGATCCGGCGAACTGCGGCCTTGGTGTCGGTACTGCTGAAGCTTCCGATGCAGCACAGCCTCCATTTCCAGCTCAAGATTGACCGCTTTGAGATGCTTATTCTCAATGACCCAGTCGGAAAGTTCTCTGGAGCACTCCCGATCCTTTCGCAGACTGTTGAGACCCGTCGCGTGATACTTCCGCACCCACCCATAGATCTGCTGGTATGTAAATCCGAAGCGCTCTGCTGTCAGGGCGTAGTCCCTGTCATGGGCGATGCAGAATTCCACCACCTTCTCTTTTTCTTTTCCGCTGATCCTGGCCATACATGTACCCTTCCTGGCTCCGCCCGCGGGACGGAACTCTTTTTGACCATTATACAATGAAACCCACTTCTCCAGCTGTGTTCTCGACCGAATCTGATATTTTTTGCAGATTTCCTCTTCACTCATCCGCCCGGACAAATAGGCTTCTACCGCTTCGCGCTTGATCTCCTTGGAGTAGTGATGGTTTCCGGCCCGATGGCATAGACCTTCCGTGCCAAACATTTCATAATTTAACAGCCATTTTTGTAGTGTGCTCCGGCTCACGCCAAATCTCGCTGCGGACTGATTGAGACTTTCAGTTCCGACGAGACTGTGTTTTACCGCAATGATTTTTATTTCCGAACTCACATAATTCATTATCAACGTATACGCTGAAAGGACATACGCAGCAATCTACAACTGGTGGTCCCGCGACCGCGACTGTCGCAATTACAACCGCAGGCGAGTATCACGTCTGGGTGCATGCCCTGTATCATCAGGCTGCCGAAATTCAGTCGACAAGCTGGAAGACAGAGGTCAAGGTCAATGAGACGGTGCTGGACACGGTTTTTGGCGGACATCACGACAAAGCGGATGCGTATGTCTGGGTTAACGGCGGCGCAGTGACGCTGGCTACTGGAAACACGACGATTGCGCTGGATAACAGCGACTACAAGGACTGGGCGCGCGTCGACGGCGTCTGGCTGACCAGCACCAGCGATAGTCCGGATGGAAAAACCCTTACGGAGCTTCGGGGGACTGCAACCGGCGGAAACACCGGCTCTGAAGAACAGCTGGAAACGCCGACCTTCGATGAAGAAAAAGCTGTGATCGCGGACAATGATGCGGGCAAAGCACTTTCCGGAACATGGACAGCATCGACATGGCGTGTCGGATACTATGGAAACAACTACCTCAATGGAGCCGTTCCAAATACGAAATCTCAATGGAAGCTGAACATCCCGGAAACCGCAGAATATGAACTTTGGGTCCATATTCCGTCTGGCTATCAGCACTCGGCATCCCAGATAGAGACGGATAATCTGTATGGGGATGTTTGCCAGACGGCAAGCTATACGGTATCCCAGAATTGGACGGACAGTGCAACTTATTCAATGAGCCATGAAAAGCGGGCTGGCTGGTATTGTGTGGCAGAAGGTGTTTCGCTGGGAGCCGGGGAAGCGGCCGTGACGCTCGACACAGGCACGTTGAATGACCAGAGGACGGCATTTGCAGATGCGGTTGCGCTGCAGAATCCGGAGGCACAGAGTACAGGAAAGACCTATCTGGATGATGGACTGGAAAACGTTGTTGACAACCGCGAAAAAGAAGCCGCAGAACAGGGCGAATGGACGCTAAAAACAAATTCGAACGCATACCTTGGAGATTATGCGGTTTCTTCGGATGCAAATGCATCGTTTACGTGGACGCTGACGATCCCGGAGGATGCAAGCTATGATATTGCGTGTTTTTGCGCGGATTTCTACAATGCCTCGTCGGTGACAGATCAAGCAAAATATCAGCTCGTCCAAAATGGAACGGTTGTTACGGAGAAAATGACGACGCAGTGTCTGGCGAAGGGGTGGCATCCGCTGTTCAGCGCGGAGCTGAAAAAGGGGACGGCACAGATCACGCTGACAAACAGCGGGAGCAAACCCTTGATGGCCGACGCGGTGCGCATGACGAGAACGCTCATTGCAGGTACAACGGCAATGACGTTCGACAATTTGGATGCAAACACCGTCCACAGCGGCGCGGTGGCTCAATGGAAAAAGGGTCTCACAGACGGGAGGTATATCGGCGCGGACTATGAGCTTGCCACTGGCGAAAACTCCGACAGCACGTTCTTCCGCTGGCCGGTGGAGGTTTACAGTGCGGGCTGGTGGAAGGTCGAGGTGTATCTGCCGGAGGGCAGCGGGCAGACTGATCTGAGCAGCGCGGTCTACTATGAGATCGTACATAAGAACAAAACGGATACCGTGACGCTCGACCACAGCAAGAAGACCGGCTGGGCAGAGCTTGGCTGCTGGGAATTTACCGGGGACGCGGAAAGCATTTCCGTCATTCCCGCAAAGGGACAGGCCGGATGGGTCTATGTGGATGCTGTCCGATTGACCTACATGGACCAGAATGATCCGAATGCGGAATACTGGATCGTGGACAACACAGACAAGCATACGATCCGCACGGGAACCTTCCCGAGCGAAATGACAGGCGGCTGGCAGAAGCCCAGCACATGGTGTGCAGGTCATGTCGGAGATAATTACTATTCGCTAAAAAAGGGAGACACAGAGGCCAGCTTTACCTGGCAGTTCCAGATCCCCAAGAATGGTTACTATGCGGTGAGCATCAATCTGCCGGACTGCAAGACCGGCATGGACGGCGAAGGCACGAACTATCAAGTCCTTTCATGGGATACAGAGACATCCGTAGAGCAGCTTTTGACAAAGCGGCTTTCCCATTCGGCTGAGGCTGGGTGGCATCGGGTTGCAAGAGTCTATCTGAAAGCATCGGATGATTTGCAGAACGTTTTGAAGCTGACTGGACCGACAAAGGGCGTCTGCGTGGTCGACGCGGCGAAGCTGGAGTACGTCGGCGCGGAGCTGCCGGTGGAGAGCGGCAGCTATCGCATCGATCTGAACGACAAGCAGCAGACGATCCTTGGCCTTGGCGTGGAGATCCAGAGCGAATCGCTCGGCTCCGGCAACACGATGGACGAGACCGATTTGCAGCATTCCGTGCCGCATGACCTGACGGAAGATGAGCGGCAGAGATTTTATACGGATATGCTTTCCGGCTTCCGCTACATGCGCCTTGCGGGCGGCCTGTTTTATCGCGGAACAGAAGCGGAACAGAAGCATCTGGTTCCGCACTGGAATACGCAGGATGAAGAGCTGGCAGAGCTTTTGCGCATGTCCGGTATTGAGGGCTTTAATTTCGAGTTCTGGTCACCGACGCCGTATTTTAAGAGCAGCGGAAAATATCACGGCGGGAAGCTGAAATGCTTCGGTCAGAACTGGGAGTATGCCTCGCGGTAAGCCCAACCTGATCCGTAAGCTGTTCGCGCGTCATATTCTTCCCCTCGCGCAATTCTTCCAATTTTTCACCGAAACGCTCCTCTAATTCAACATGCTCATCCGCAAAGTTCTGAACCGGTAAACGCCGGGAACGTTCTGCCTTGATTCAAATGACCTTACACGAAAAAGGAGTCATCCAAATGGATGGCTCCTTTTTCGTGGTTCTCTGCCGACGGTCAGAGCGTGCGGGCCTCGGTGTTCATGAAATCGTGGATCACGTCGAGAATATGGATGGGTTCAAGCTGCTGCCCGGTGCAGAGCCGCGCCAGATGCGCAGTCGCGGCGCTGTCGTTGGAAAACGGCGCGATCATCGCGACTGTTTTCCATTCCCCATCCAGCCGCTGCTGGCCCAAAATGCCATACGCATACGGCACTCTTGCCGCGCCGTGCGCCTCGTAGAGCGCATATCGATACGCGCCGTCCGGCGCGTTTCCTGTTTCCGCCGCGTCCAGTCCGGCCCATTCGCCGGAGCGCCGCAGCGCGGCCTCCACGATCTCCTCCGCAAGCGCCCGCACCAGCGAATGCTGTGCCAGAGAGCTGGCCGCATTTGCCGCCGGGCTGACTGCTTCTGCAGCGCCCGGCCCGGAGATCAGCTGTGCCGGAGACATGCCGAGTCTCTTTGCAAGCTCTTCGATGGAGTCTGAACGGAGGCCCTTTTCACCCCGCAGATACCCCTGAAGCGTCGAGCGCGGGATGCCGAGATCCCTTGAGAATTCCAGCTTTGTCTTCCCTGCCTCGTCCATCCTGCGCTGCAATGTGGCCGCAATATTTTTCTCGATCTGCATGCTGCGTCACCTCCTCACCAATAAGATAAGGAGGCAGCTCCATCCGGTAAACGCCAGCTTTTCGACTTTCGTAACATCTTTTCGGCACCACCTTCAAAAGATACCGGGAAGATCGGTTTATAACGCACAAAACGAAGCCATTTTTGTGGAAATGACGCGCATTTCTGCCAAATCAGTGAACAAAGCCCGGCTGATGGGCCAAACCGTCAGCCGAGCCGTGATCTCAGTCTTTTTCATAATGCATTAGGTCGCTCAGGTCACATTGCAGATAGTCGCACAGACGCGCCAGCACCCCGAGGTCGACGCGCGCCACCCGGTTCTGACAGTATTTTTGCAGCTGTGTGCGCTGCACATCTGCCCCCAGAACGATCTTATTCTTGCTGATCCCGCGCATCAGGCGGTATTCTTCGATCGTCAGAACGATCCGCCCTCCGGGCTTGTTTTCAGTCTGCACGCGATCACTCCTTTGCTCCGATTATGCAAAAGCCATGTAGAATTCGACAGCCGTATTATCTTACTGTATAATTAGATGCACAGTATTAAATTATACGAAAAGGGCGATTACAGAGGCCCTGAAAGCGCTTTGGAGCTTGAAATAGCGCTCTGATTTTGTCCATCGCAGGGCGGGCGACCAATGGCCGCCCGCCCTGCATTCACCAGCGGCAGCGCGATCGATCCGCAGGCGCAGGCATCCCCCGCCCGGCGATCCGTCAGGCGCTGCGCACCCTCTCAAAAACGAGCAGCGCGGCATCCGGGCGAAACGCCCGTCTGCCGCGCTTTTAGGAATCGATCTGCTGCCTAACCTGTTTTCTTGCAGCGCCAGAGGAAGGTCACGATCTGTGCTCTCGTGCAGTCCGCGTTCGGGCTGAACGTCGTATTGCTCGTGCCGGTCGTGACACCGGTTGAAACGGCCCAGCGAACAGCCTCCGCGTAATAGGCGTTCGGCGTGGTGTCCGCAAAGGCGGCGCCGCCGGCGGGCGTTCCGAACGCCCGATAGAGGAACGTGACGATCTGAGCTCTCGTGCAGGACGCATCCGGCCCGAACGTGGTTTCGCTCGTGCCCTTCGCGATCCCGTTCTCCACGGCCCACAGCACCGCATCATAGTAGTAGCTGCCGACCGGAACGTCGGTAAAGGGCATCGCGCTTATCTCCGGCGCGGGGCTGCCCGCGGCACGCCACAGGAAGGTCACGGCCTGCGCTCTCGTGCAGGGCGCGTCCACACCAAACAGGCCGTTGCCGACGCCGTTGGTAATGCCGTTCGCGGCGGCCCAGATGACCGCGCGCTCATAATAGCTGCCCGTCGGAACGTCCGCGAATGTGCTGGCCGCTGTGAAGCTGGCCTCGATGGTGTGCGCACTTCTGACGTTTTCAAACGTATAGCGCATCACCGCGCCAATGCTCCGCCCATCGATCCGGACGTCGGAGATGGCATAGCCCTCATCGGGAGTGATGAGGAAGGTCTGGTCGCTCCCCGCCCGGACGCTGACATTGCCGCCTGGCGTGATGGAGCCGTTCGCACCGGCAGAAGCCCGGATGGTGCAGCGGCTGTCATACGCCCCGCCGCCACCGCCGGTGTAGACCCAATGGGCATACACGGTGGTATCTGCCCAAAATACGGTCTCCGTCGTGATCCTGTCGCCGCCGTCCCGTTCCATATACCAGCCGCCGAAGCTGTAGTCGCCGCCGAGGAACGCATCGGGTAGGGCCGCCAGCTTCTGGCCGCTTGTTCTCAGGCTGTGGGCCGTGGGCGTGCCGCCGTTTCCGTCAAAGGTGATGGTAAACTCAGGCGTGATGACACTGTCCTTCCACAGCGCCGTGACCGTGGTATTCCCATTCACGATGTACGGGTCTCCCACGTTGTATTCGTTGCCGCCGATCTCCCACGCCTTGAATTCCTGATTTGCAGGCGCGGTAAAGCCGCAGACGGGCAAAATGTAGTTGCCGCCCTCCCTGACGGTCACAGGCTCCATGCTGCCGGAGCCGCTTCCGGCGTCGAAGGTGATTGTGCAGTCCGCAAGCGATGCGCCCGCACCCACCGAGACTTCCGCATCGGGGCTGACAAAATGGTTTCTGTCCTCCGCATAGCGCACGAAGTAATTGCCCGCGGTCAGATCCCCGATCTCACTGCCGGTGCAGGCTGTGTAGGTGCTCTCCTGCTCCGCGCGGTATTCCATTCTGGTATCCACGCCGGTGATCTTTCCGTCGCTTTCGCCCTCGGCGCTGGGCGCAATGCTCCGCAGTCCGGCGGGTGCACTCTGCCCGGCCCTTTCGATGCGCCAAGCCGCCGTTACAGCGTCGGTGCTGCCGTCCGCCCACTGGCCGGTCCTGGACGTGACCACGACCGTATAGTCGCCCGCATTCGTACCGGTGTCGCCGGTGATGTTCATGCTTGCATCGACGCCCCGCACATCGGCGGTCTGCTCCGAGCCGTCATAGACATAGACGCCCTCCACACGGACATTCGGCCGCTCTGCCGCCTGAATCGCCTCAAACTCGGCGCTGACGGTGACATCCGCGCCCGGCTGGGTGAAGGAATACGTCTCGTCCTCGCCCCCACAGGCAACGCTCTCGCCCCCGTCCTGAACAACGGTCAGCGACTTCAGCAGATACCCCTGATTGGGAACCACCGAAAGCATCACCCAATCGCCCTCATAGAACAGCGGCTTGCCGTCCCCGGCGGTTTCTGTGGCATTTACCACCGTTATACTGCCGTTTGCGCTATCCGCTATCGTCAGCGTGTAGCGCGGCGCGCCCGCAATCGTCACGGATATCTGGGCTTTTCCAAGCTTCGTCTTACCCGGATGCAGCACGATATCCGTACCAGACAGGTCAAGCGTTCCGTTCACGGTAAAGCTCTGCTCCCGCTTTGACGCCTGCTCATACGTCTCTGGTATTTCCCATATCACAGGGATATTGGTAAACATAGAGCTGTCTCTTGCCGTGAGAATCCGAACCGTCTTCGGGAGACTTTCCTCCAGATTCGCACCGTTTGGTAGATTCAGGGCAGAGGGATTATCCCTGCGGTCAAGCGTGTTCATACGTATCTCGTTGATATACGCAGTTCTATTGTTGCCGGCGTCCATGATAACGATCTCGTGCTTTATGCCCTCGTCCATGTCCGCTTTTATCGTATAGACGCCATTCTCATCCGGCTCCAGAGGCGTACTCCCGTCCTTTACGGTGAACTCCGATTCATCAACCACGGTGAATTGCAGATCGCCCCAGTATGTACCGCTCTCGGTTTGCCCATACTTGCCGGTAAGTTCCTTGCCGGAGGGATATTCCAGCGCCACCGCCGGGTCGGCGTCTATGATGATGTTCGGCGTTGAAACGTATCTTGTCCCCACCTCGTTTGTCGCTTTCGCATAGTAGTACCAGCTTCCGTTATATTCCTCATAGGAAATCACATCGAATGTCAGGAGCGAGGTCGTGTCGAACTGCGTCCACTTGATTTTGCGCTCTGCATCCAGTGCTTTCAGCTGCTCCTGCGTGTAGCGTACCGGCGATCCGAAGTAGTAGCCGATTTTGTTTGATGTGACGCGGATATCCATAAGATAGCCTTCCTCAGTCTTTGACGGCATATCCGCGTAGCAGAAATCGCTCTCCGAGTCTGCGTGATAGCCCCAGAAGCGCCTGCTTCTGAGCCCTAACTCCAGCGTTGGCAGTTCAGTCTCCGGAATCACCTGAAGGAACGTCCGGTTCGAGCTGATGATGCCAAAGTTATAGTCATTATTCTCCCCGCGGCTTATTTTGATGTCCTCGTTATCCCGGTCGACAAAATACGCTTCCTTCGGCAGATGATCGAACGGCAGTTCCAGTTCAAACCCGTGCGGCACGCCAAGGTGGAGGATCGCGCTGCTTGGGTCGTTTCTGTCACTCAGGATCAGGACCCGGTGTCTTCTGTACACTCTGACCTTTGCCGTGGTGCTGTTGCCCGCCTTGTCCGTAACGACGATCTCATGCCAGAGTCCTTCGTCACCGTTGCCGCCGTCCGGCGCGGTCAGCTGATAGACCTGCCCGGACTGCACGGTCTGCCCCACGCCGTTGATCGTCACAGACTGGATGCCGGACACCGTCTCGCCCTCCGCTGCCGGGTCTCTGACCGTAAAGTCAATCGTGCCGAACGTCCCGTCATCGTTGTCGTCGGCGGTGTAGTCCCATCCGTTTACCACGCCCTCGATCACCGGCGGCGTGGTATCCTTCGTCGTCACATATCCGCACACGGTGCACTTCTTTTCCTGGTTTTCCCACTCTCCGGGAATATGCTCACCGTCCGGTACAGGTCCACGCTCTAGCGGATTCCGGGCCGGGCAGCGTGTGCATCCCCAGACATGACAGCCATTCCGGTTTTTCCAGCCGTAGGTATGGTTTCCCTCGCAGGAGGTCTCCATCATTTTCACATCAAGATCGGTGATCGCCCATCCGTAGTTCTGCGTGTATGGCAGAGTCAGCAGCGACAGGTCAATCATTCCGTCGCTGTCCGGAATCAGGAAATCAGTGAGATGCATGAAGTAGCTCGGTTTCCCATCCGTTCTGAGCGCGTAACCGTTAGCCGTCAGCATGACGATCTTTCCATCCTTTGAGCCGACCTTTATCCGGTCGTTCGTCGCGATCGACGGATCCGCCACGAGCTCATCCGGTTTGTAAACAATGTCGCCGTAGCCGACAGCCGCCGCGTCCGAGCCGTTGCTGCGGTAATTGGTCGACAGATTCAGGGTAGCGTCGGTAAGGGTTATGTCCATTCCGCGGCACCAGCGGCCGCCGCCTATCGCCGCTCCGTAGTGTCCCGTCGCCGTAACAAAGCCGCCCGTCACCGTGATATCACGGGCGGGGACATACTGCCCGCCGCCGATACCCGCGCCGTTGTGGCCGCCTTTAGCCGTGACCGTGCCGCCGGAGATGTAGATATCGTGGGCGGCGTTGATGCCATTCATGTCCTGCTCCGTTGTCCAGCAGCCACCGCCGATACCAGCGCCTCCGTCACCGCCTTGAGCGCTGACTGTGCCACCATAAATATAGATCTCACTGCCGCGCCCCTTATAGCTGCCGCCGATGCCGGAGGCCAAGCGGCCGCCGTTGGCTTGCACCGTGCCGGAGTAGAAATACAGTTTCTCACCGCTTCCGCCCTGGCCGCCGCCGATGCCTGCGCCGCCATTGCCGCCGATGGCCGCTATGGTGCCGCCCCAGTAGTCAGGATTGCTCTGAGAGCCGAAGTGCATATTGACGCCGTGACCGAACATGTCTCCATTGTAAAGACTATCAAAAATTTCCCGAGTCGCATAGCTGCCGCCGATGCCTGCGGCCTTTTTGCCGCCTTTACACGTCACCGTAGTGCCGGTTCGCACCAACACATGCACCTGACCCTCGCTGCGGTTCTTCTGGATGGCCGCGCGGCCGGTGGCGCCCTGCAGCGTGCTGTCCCTGCCGATGAAATACAGATAAGCCGAAGCCTTCTTATTTAATTCAATAGCCGGCCCCTTGGAACTGGGACTCATCTCGATATTTACGCCGTCAATAAATACGTGCGGCGCGGTTTTATCTCCCTTGATGAATATCTTCTTATCCCATGCCCATGTGTCCC
>ENA-UEQN01003314-UEQN01003314.1-human-gut-metagenome-genome-assembly--contig:-NODE-3314-length-10161-cov-3.140718_pt1 | contig 10161 bp, 7 predicted proteins | sample MGYA00242940_ERZ507944 | MGnify/ENA primary metagenome ERZ507944 (study PRJEB26167, sample SAMN06115449) | human gut metagenome | host: Homo sapiens | place: China:Fujian | collected 2015-08-20...
CAGGAGCCGGAGCGGGCGATCCGTTTGCTGACAGTGTTGGAAAATGCAGAGTGATGGAGGATACGGGATGGAGATTCGGTACAGCCGGGAAATGAATCATAATTATATGATAATCGAAGCGCCGGAGGAAGAAACGGGCTATGCGGTACAGATGCTGTCGGCGAATGCCATCGAAACACATCTGCTTCCTGCCAAGCCCCAGCCTCTGAATTTCCCCGTTTGCGGACAGCACCTCCAGATTCCGGTAAACGGTTCCCAGACTGATCCGATCGTCGAAAAGCTGGCGATGGGTTATCCGGCGCGCGATGCGATCGCGCTGCCGCTGCTCGCGATGGATTACGAAAAGGATTCGCTCGATACGCCGCGCATTGTGGCGGTGGTCGGCAGCAAGTGCCGCAAGGGATACCTCGGCATCGTCCGCAGGGATGCGCTGCTGGTGCGCGAATTCGATCTGGTTCCGGGGCAGGTCCGCTACTTGTCCACCTACGAGAAGAACCGTCCCTGCGACGATCAGGTGACCGGTGATTTCGACGGAACCTGTGCGCATTGCGCCGTGAACTACGTGGTGGACGGCGGGATTTTCGCGGATTTCACGAATCCGGTGACGAGTGCGGCGGCAGTGGCGGAGGGCGACGGCTACGAGCTCGCTGTCCGGGTGATCTGACGATTTCGGAAAACACGGGTACACTGTTTCGGGGGGCGGGAGTTCGATTCCGCACCCCCGCTTTTTCCGGCCGGATAATGCCCGAAGCCGGCTTGAGCCGGAGAAAATTGATTCCAGCCGGAGGTTCTCCCGCTGCCCGGGGGGAATGCAATCCCCCGAATTCGGCTGCGGATTCTCCTCTTATCCGGATTCAACGGTGCGGCGTCCGGAAGATGGAGGCCGGTTCATTGAGGAGCGCGAGGGCGCGGTTGGTCAGCACGGTATCGATGCCGTTCCTGACCGCCTGAACCGCTTCGGCATAGTCGTCGGCGTAGAACAGATTGCAGCGAATGCCGGCGGCGTGGGCGCGTTCGGCCGCCTCCGGGGAGAAATTCGTGAAGAACTGAAGCCGCCGGCAGCCGTAGCGGATCGCATTGTCAACCAGCTTCTCCGGATCATTCTGGCCGGCCATGCAGGAGCGTTCCACGCCGGGAGCATAGCGGATCGCGGCTTCGAGCACATCGGATTCGCCGCCGATGTAGGCGGCGCCGCTCAGGCCCCGCTTTTCAAGTTCCCGGCAGACGGTTTGGACCAGACTGCCGCCCGGCCCGGCGGTTTTGAGGTGGATATTCAGGCCGACCCTGCCGCCGGAGAGGTCCAGCACCTCCTCCAGACGCGGAATCCGCAGAAGGCGCCAGGCATCGCCGAAGACGTTCCCGAGGTCGATTCCGGCGATCTCGCGCCAGGTCAGTTCTTCCACCCGGTGCGGCACGCCGGCCACCCGGGCAAGATCCGGATCGTGCGAAACGACCGGTATGCCGTCGGCGGAGGGGAACAGGTCAAACTCGATTTCCTGAGCGCCGGCGGCGATCGCCGCGGCGAAGGCCGGGAGCGTGTTTTCCGGCATCGCACCCGACAGGCCGCGGTGCGCGCAGATTCCGGGAAGGGAACGGTTCATTTGGGATTTTCCTTGATTAAGAGTTTATCTCTGAATAATAAAATTGTCCTTCCCGCATTCAATTCACATCCACTTGACCGCTTCAGACACCGATGTTCTGCGGCACCGGTCCGGCAGTAGGCGTGACTGCGGATTCCACGCTTCGCCTTATTCCGGGATCAGCTCTGAAGCAGGTCGCGGAAGGCGAGAACGCGGTAGTTTTCGCGTTTCAGGTAACGCATTTCCGATTCAAACAGCTCAGGCGGGGTATCGACCCACGGGTGAAGACGGTCCGGAATGCCGTGATAGACCAGCACCGGGATGCCGCCGGACTGCGCATAGGAAAGAGCGCGCCGGAAATTCGAGTCGTCCGCACCGTGAACCGCGACGGCCGGAATGAGGTACGGGTCGTCCCGATCCGGTTCCCACGCCCGGTCCTCGACGGTCCGGGCAAAGCGGAAGCCGAGCTTTTTCAGCAGCGGCGGCGCATAGTCGGCGGCCGGTCCGCCCGGATAACCGAACGCCCTGCTGCGCGGCAGCCCGACATCCCGGAACCGTGCTTCGAGAAGCTCGATCTCCTTTTCGCACGTCTCCGGCGCAATCGCGTCGAGCCCGGCGTGGGTCATGGTGTGATTCGCAATTTCAAAACCGGCTGCGTCGAGCGAACGGATCTGCTCCCAGGTCATATACTGCTGCTTGTTGACTGCGAAGTCGGGCGGGAATTCACAGATGAAGAATGTTGCGTGGAATCCGAGCTCCGACAGGAGCGGAGCCGCGAAGGCGGCGTGGTTTGAAACTGCGTCATCGAACGTGAGTACGACTGTCTTTCCGGGCGAAATCATAAGCAGGCTCCATGTTTGGCTCCAAATATAGACGGACTGCCGGACAATTTCAAGACCGGATGCGGACATTTCCCATTCCCGTCTGTTCCGTCATTTCTCCGCCGTTTCTCCGTCATTTTTATAACGTGTTAGGCATAAACATAGTAAAGTGCCGTTCCTTTGGTTCCTTCGCCTGGCTTCCGCACTGATTTTTTTCGGCCGCCGCTTGAAAAACGGAACCTCGGTGGTATGTTATTTCCTGAAACGACAGAGAGATCAAATCGGGGGACGTTCCATCTTATGACGGGAAAAATCGGTATGCTGTTCACCGCGGCCGTTCTGCTGGCCGGCGGCTGTGCCACCAATTCACTGGAACGCTCCCTGCCGGGCGAAGAGGGGGTCGATCCGGCGGCGGTTCAGGCGTTCGTCGAAAGCCTCGAACGGAAAATGATGCAGTCGGGCGACACGCTGAACGGCGACCCGAATGCGTTCATGTTGCTGAAGAACGGCAAGGTCATCGCGGAAGGCGCCTGGGCTCCCTGCCGGCTGGATGCGCCGCGGCACGTGTTTTCCATGAGCAAGAGCTTTACGTCGACCGCCGTCGGCTTTGCGGTTCAGGAGAAGCGCCTGACGCTGGAGGACCCCGTCATCAGCTTCTTCCCGGACAAGCTGCCGCTGCAGATTTCCGGGCATCTCGCCGCGATGCGTGTGCGCGACCTGCTGACCATGCAGTCGGGCCACAAGAGCGACCCGATCGGGAAAATGTTCGAGGCGAAAGACCTTGTGCGGGGATTCCTCGGCAGCGAAATCGAATTCAAGCCCGGCACCCATTTCGTCTATAACAACGGTGCGACCTATATGCTTTCGGCGATCATCACGAAGGTGACCGGGGAATCCCTGCGTGATTACCTGACGCCGCGGCTCTTCGAACCGCTCGGCATCGAAAACGTGAAATGGGAGGCGGATGACCGCGGAGTCAACTTCGGCGCCTGGGGGCTCCACCTGACTCCGGAGGACGCGGCGAAATTCGCCCAGTTCTGCCTGAACAAGGGCAGGTGGAACGGGAAACAGCTCCTGAGCGAAGGATGGATCAACCTTGCGACCGCCCCGCAGTGCAACGTGGTCGCCGGCGACGACCGGTCCGACTGGAATCAGGGGTACGGCTTTCAGTTCTGGCGCTGCCGGAACGGCGCGTTCCGCGCCGACGGTTTCCTCGGCCAGTATGCGGTGGTGATGGAGGACGAAGATGCGGTGCTGATCATGTTCAACTCTTCGAACCGCCTGCAGCCTGCGCTCGACACGGTCTGGGAGACGCTTCTGCCGGCCTTGCGCGGCGAACCGGTCCGCCCGGAACGGAAAACGACCGACGCTTCGCTGCGGACCCTTCTCGCCGGGCTGACTCTGTCATTCCCGGAAAAGACGGTGGAGCCGAAACTGTTCAGGCCCGGCGGCAAGGTTTCGGTGTCGCTGCCGGACGACAATCCGTTCCATGCGGAAAAACTCCTGCTTGAGCATGACGGGAAACAGCTTCGCGCCACCCTCAACGGCTACCCGATGAATTTCGGAATCGGGAGCTGGGCGGAGAATCCGGCCGTTCCGGGGGCAGCGGACGGCGAGCGCTCCTATCCGATCGAAGGGCCGCTTTTCGGCCGGGCGTTTCAGCAGGGCGCCGATGAGTGGCTGCTGGTCACGGTTTCTCCGAATTCCGCCATCCAGAACTTTTTCCGCTTCCGGTTCGACGGCGGAACGGTCGCGCTCGAGGGGCGGTTCAATTTCGATGAGACTCCGGTCGAAACCACCGGGAAAATCGATTGAGCCGGTTGGAACGATGGAACCGGAGACGGAGAAACGGGAAATTTCCGGCCGCGGATCGGCGGCGGCCCTGATTCTTGCTCTGGCCGCGCTGCTGGGCGGCCCCGGACTGTTCTGGCTGCAGTCGTCATGGGCGAACTCCCCGGACGATCCGGTCGAACCGGTTTACGGACCGGAGGAAACCGCCCGGATGGAACTCGCCCGGATCGGAGACGATGCGACGGACGGCAAACCGGCCGGTATCGCCCGGCTCGCCGGCTATCTGATCCGGAACGGGGACCGCACCGCCGCCGAGAGCTGGCTCCGGCACGGGGCGGCCCAGCTCAAAGGCCCCTCGCTCATGCTGATGTACGGTGATTTCCTGCGCGGCGAGGAAGGCCGTTCCGGCCTGCTGCGGGCCGATTTCTGGTATGCCCGGGCGGAAGAAGCAGGCCGGGAGAGTGCGGACGGCACGGCCGGGCTGGAACAGTTCCGGCAGGCCGTGCGGGAACGCCGGCAGGCTGTCCGGACGGAGTTGGAAAAATGAATCTGAAAGCTGTCACCCCGCTCGGCGCCGCTCTCATCGTCACATTCGGCTGCTCGCTGGCGCTGCTGCTTGAAAATCTCTACCTCTTCGGATACCATCTGGATCTGGAAAGCGCGGCTTTTCTTGGAAACTATCTGGCGGACCGCTCTTTACCCGAACTTGTCTTCGATCCGGCGCGCAACGACTGGAAGCTGTACCAGGCGAGGGAGCTCAGCTATTTCTTCGATTGTCTTGACGCCCGGTTCATCGGCTGGTCGATCCGGCACGGCTGGTGCCAGTTTTACACGCTCAGCGGTTTTCTGATGCTGACGGCTGCCGTTTTCGTCCAGCAGTACGGCATCCGTACGCTGTATCCGAAACTGCCGGGGTGGATTGCGACGTTGTTTTCATTCGCCTATGTGCTGACGCCGTGCGTTGCCGGCAACGGCTTTTTCCGCTCTTCAAAATACGGCTGCGCGCTGACTTTCACCATTGCGGTGTTCCTGACGTTCGCGCTGTTCCGGGGTCGGTTCCGCCGCTGGAAGTGGAAGGTCGCCGGAATCGCCGCCGCACTGCTCGGGGCGACGCTGTTCGACCGGCAGGGGGCGTTTTTCGCGGCAGCCTACGCTTCGGCCGCCGGTTTCTTTCTGCTGCTGACGCTCTGGAACCGATTTCCGCCGCTCTCCGCCGATGCGCGGCGGATTCTGTGTTCGGTGACGGCGGCGGCGCTTGCTGTGGTGCTGGCCGGGACATTTTATAATCTTGCGGTCGGTCCGAAGCTGATTTACGCCTGCAACGGCTACGTGCCGGATTTCAGTTATCAGAATATGAGCGGCCTGCCGCCGGAAGTTCTGCCGTTCGGGGGACGTTTCCTGTTTCGCAACATCGGTTACTCGCTGGCGGGCGTGACCGGCTTTGCATCGACACTGGCCGGGAGCGCGGCGGCCGCCGCGTTGCTTGCGCTGCTGTTCTTCGGGGGGCTGAAGCTGCGAAACCGCATGATTCTGCTTGCCGCCGCCGCATTCGCTGCCGCTCTCGCCGGATGCTGGGTCGCGGCGGCAGGCATGGTGGGGCGGCATCCGGCAGTGCTGGTTCCGGCGGTCATGTTCAGCCTCTATTTCCTGCCGGGATGGTCGTTGCTGCTGCCGTTTTTCGCGCCTGCGGCGGAGACGGTGCGGAAACTCGGATGGAAGGTCAACCCGGTCGGCTTCATGCTGACCGTCACTGCGGCGGTCCACCTGGGCGGCTATCTGCTGCTGTACCGTGTCAACCCGGTGATCGAGCACCAGCGGGCGTACCAGGAGGCGATGCCGGCCTTCCGGCGGGCGCTCGCCGACCCCGGATACGACTGGAGGCACGACCGCCTGCCGGTGCGCCTCCAGTTTCTGATCGAGCTGTTCCGCTCTCAGCCGAAGTGATGTGCCGTCACTTTCCGGCCGGAACGAGGTCGCCGTATTCCGCCGGTTTCTTGCCGTTGAAGATACCGCTTGCCCAGTGGGCCAGCCCGATCCGGTTCTTTCCGTCCGATTCGTTGACGATGAGCGAGAACCGCAGGTCGTCCCCCGTTTTCGGCACGAGCGGGTAGAGCTCCGAGATGCTCATTTCGACCAGATAGCGGGTCTTTCGGCCGGGGAGCGTTTCGACCTTCGCCTTGCCGTATTTGACCGTTGTGTTCGGCGTGGTCCATTCGGTCGGCAGGTCGCCGACCAGCGTCGGGTTGGCGGACTTGAAGAGCTCGTCCCCCTTGGCGGTTTTCGATGCGAGGAATTCGACCCGGCTGTCCGCATACCCGTCGCCGACGGCGTCAAACGCGAATTCGATCCCGTCGCCCTGCCACATATTGCCGCCTGCGCCGGGCTGGTGGAAGAGGTCGTCCTGCGTCTCCACCACGAGCTGCAGCCTGTCGCCGAAGAGCGCTGCGGCGAAGCGGGCGTCCTTGCGGAACGGTTCGAAGCCCGGCATGGTGTGGATCTTGAAACCGCGGTTGTTCCAGCGGACGTTCTTTGCGATGAGTTTGCCGTTATCGTCGAAGAGCGGCTTGTCGCCGTAAACACCCCTGACCTTGTGTTCGAGTTCGAGCTTCGGGCGGTCGGCGCGCAGCACATCCGGACGATCCTGCCACTCCGGCGGGATTGTGACGTTCGACGCAAAGTACATCGTATGCGGCCGCAGCGTCATCGAACCGGGCTCTTTCACCGGGCGGCCTTCCCAGCTTTGAACGTTCGCTTTCGCAAAGACCGGGGCCAGCTCGGGCGCGAGCTTTTCATCCCTGTCCGTCTCCTGCCAGACGACGAGAAGCGGACCGTAATCGCTCGTGAAAGCTGCGGCCTTCTGGTTGCCGAACCGGTAGGTCCCGGTGATTCCGATCTTTCCGGCCAGCGCCCGGTCGAACGTCGCCATGACCACTGCGCCGAGCACGGGCTGGAAGTAGGGGCGGCGGCGGAAGATGCCGGAGCAGTGATTCAGCGGGGCTCCCCCTTCGGTGTGCAGCTTCAGCGTTTCGCGTTCGACGAGGTTGAAGGGTTCGAAGAACGCGATCTGTTCGGCTCCCTGCCGGACCATGCTGAAGAAGTCGAGCATCATGCGGACTGTCCGCTGGTTTTCATTCAGCTTGTAGGCCGCGTCCGTGTAGCGGATCAGGCTCGCATGCCACTCGGAGCTGACCCACGGATGCGGCTCGCTGCCGTATTTGCGGTCGAGCGCATGGAACGGCGCGATGGACTGTCCATGCCCGTGCATTGCGAAATAGTCGAAATACGGTCCGGCGCCGAGCTTCATGATCGCTTCGTAAAACGGCAGATAGCGCAGCGCCATGCCGCCGATCCAGACCTTCGATTCCGGCTGGAGCTTCTTGATCGTCTGGTAGGCGGATTTGAGCAGCATGACGTAATTCTCCGGCGTGTCGTGCCAGTAGCAGGAGTAGTTGCGCAGATGCGGCTCGTTCCAGACCTCCCACGTGTCGACGCGGTCGCCGTAGCGTTTGACGAGCTGCCCGACGAAGTTGGTCCAGTCGTTCACATCTTTGGCCGCATAGGCGTTGTAGGCCCAGACGTGGACGACGTAGCGCGTGTCGTCCGGCGTGTTCGACGCCCAGCGCGGCGTGCCGTAGAAACAGATCACCGGCTTGATTCCGGCTTTCACGCACTTGTCGACGAGACGGTCGAGCCCCGCCCAGTCGAACTTTCCCTTCTCCGGCTCGATTTCGAACCAGGTCACGTGGAAACGGGCGAAATCCGCACCGGCGCGCCGGATCAGCTCGACTTCGGTTTCGCCGCGGGTGCTGTTCGGGGAGTAGCCGACCTGGTAGCCGAATACCGGCGGTGTGGCCGTGCCGTCGCTGCGGCGCGGCGGAATGACTGCGAACGCCTGCCGCTTCTGCTCGTAAAGGCCGATCCGGTTGTCCATGGCCCGCTCCATATACTCTTCTCCAAGTGAAATGGAGCCGTTCGGCGTCTTCGCCTCGAATTCGACGTAATAGAGTCCCGGCTCCTTCGGCTCGTATTTCCAGCCGTTCTTTTCGAATTCGGCGGCGCTGACGGTCACGGTGTCGAGCAGCTCGTTCTGCTCGTTCGTGACCTTGCCGGTGACCGAAAGCGCATCCGGCGGCATGACGCCTTCGGGCTTGAATACGACCGGCTGCCCGGGCGTGAACCAGTTTGCGAACTCACTGCCGCGGACTTTGGCGAAGGTTCCGGCCGTGACCGGCAGCTTGATCCGGACGAGCCCGAAAAAGAGCTTCCCGGCCGGTGTGCCGCCGCCGCGCTTTACGGCGAGCGTAACCCGGAACGATTCGGCGTCGGCCGGAAACGCGGAGGCCGGCAGTTCGTGTTTCGCGGTGTTCCAGCCGGCATTCTTCTTCACCGGCAGGAGGTATTCGACCGGCTTCGGCAGCGGTTTGCCGTCCTTGTCGTAGAAGGTGATGCGGCAAACCGGCTCCCCGCCGGAGAAATCGTCGGACGGACGATACTGCACGAGGATGTTCCACGGCCGCAGCGGACGGTAAACCGGCGTCGCCGCATTGCTCCAGCCGACCTCGCCTTTGGCCGGCACCGGCACGGCGAGCGAGTGGAACTGCGGGGAAACCAGCGTGAACTCCTTCGTGATGCCGCCGCAGTCCGCATCCGGTTCCGTTCCGGAGCGGAACCGCGTCCAGCCGGCCGGGACCGTGGCGGAAAACACGTTGTTGCGGAATTCTCCCTTGCGGAAATATTCGTCCACCACCATCGTGTCGGGCTTTTTCGCCGGAGCCATGAGCCGGTAGTTGCGGATCTCGAAAAATCCGGTCTGCTGCCAGACCAGGAAGTCGAGCGTCAGCTTGCTGCAGCCGTCCGGCATCCGGTAAGAGCGGGTGAAGCTCTCCCATTTGTCCGGGTTGAGCTGCGTCATCGGCAGCAGGTCGATGCGCTTGACGCTGCTCTCCGGAAAATTCATCATGACCAGAAACTTCACATTGCCGCGCGCTTCGAACGAGACCGTGAACTCATCGCCCGGAGCGATTTCGACTTTATTGCCCGCGTTCAGCGCCGCCGGACCGTCCGCAGTGAGCGCCTCGACCCGTATCGAGCCGTCCGCAGTGCGGTTTGCCTTCGCATTGCCCCAGGCGACGCCCAGATCGGCCTGCTTCACCGTTTCGACCAGCTTTGCTCCGGAGGCGCTGAAAAGCAGTCCGAGGCAGCAGGCCGACGCCAACATCGATTTTCCGAACAGATTTCTCATTTACCGAACCACATATAACTTGCATACGCACCGCTGGAGAGATCGATCTGGCCCGCCTGGGTGCTTGAGGCGTGGCCGTCGAGGTAACACATATTCAGGATCGAGCCGCCGTTATGGCGCGGCTGTTCGTCGCCCTCGGCGAAGGAGAGGGCGCCGGTATTGGCCCGGAGCCGGGCGCCGGGACTCAGCAGCGCCGCCATGCCGCCGCGCTGGAGAATCGGATGGATGTAACTGTTGTAGGAGCCGTTGTCCCCGATGTACAGGATTTCGCTCGGGCGCCGGAAGGAAGTCAGTTTCCGCTGGATGACCGTACTGACATCCCAGGCGTTGGTCAGCTGCATATGGAGATTCACACTGTAGGAAAAGGCATAGATGTTGTGATCCTTCGGATAGTTGCTCGACGGACAGCGGAAAACGGTTCCTCCCTCGAAGGTCTTCAGGATAATCTCGTTTCCGGTCAGGTCCTGTCCCTGTCCGGTGTACCGCCAGAGCAGCGGCAGCCAGGTGCTTTCGTTGTCGGTGAGGCCGTTGTTGCCGTTGGCCCGCACGGTGTAGTCGTCATTGTCGCCGGAGTACATGGCGGCATAGGTTCCGAGCTGCTTGACGTTGTTCATGCACTGGACCGTTCTGGCCCGTTCGCGGGCCTGCTGAAGCGCCGGGAGCAGCATGGCGGCGAGGATGGCGATGATCGCGATACCCACCAGAAGCTCGATCAACGTGAAACGAC
>ENA-UEQN01003334-UEQN01003334.1-human-gut-metagenome-genome-assembly--contig:-NODE-3334-length-10123-cov-3.950627_pt1 | contig 10123 bp, 10 predicted proteins | sample MGYA00242940_ERZ507944 | MGnify/ENA primary metagenome ERZ507944 (study PRJEB26167, sample SAMN06115449) | human gut metagenome | host: Homo sapiens | place: China:Fujian | collected 2015-08-20...
GGCAGGACGATTCGGGAGTGAACCGTTCTGCCGTTTTCTGTTTTGGATCAAAGCCTTGCTGCGTCCCGGCTGACCAGCGCGCGGAAAATTGTGTCCCGGTCATACGTTCCCGCTGCAAAGCCCGGAATTTCCTTGATGGCCTTGCAGGTGCTTAAGCTGAAGCCGGTCAGGATCTGGCCGATTTCCTGGTCCTGATACGGGCAGTCGCCGGTCACGATCAGCGTTGACAGGCTGTGTACCACCAGCCAGAGATTGCGGAAATAGAAATCCGCCTCGTCTTCCGTGATGTGGTACACGGCAATTACCGTCGGGCGGACGAGCGCCTGCAAATGCCGCATGGCCTGCATGGCGCCAAATTCCTGCGATTTTGTCAGAAACAAAAGCCGGTAGAGCTCGGGCTCCTCCCGCGCGAAGCGGATGTACTGCGTTCCAACGCCGAGAAACGGAATGGTCTCCCGCAGACCGGCGCTGGTATAGTCGTCATACACGCGCACGGCGGCAGCATAGACCGCCTGCCGGATGTCGCCCATGGAGCCGAAGGCGGTGAAGATCGGCTGCGTGGATGTGCCGAGCTCGTCGGCGATTGTTTTGGCGGTCAGACCGTCCGCGCCCTTTGCCCGCACGACGCGCAGCGCTGCCGCGACCATCTCTTCCTTCGTAAACTTGTTTTTCGGAGCCATTGCCCGCACCCTTTCTGTCAAAAAAGATGATATGATATATATTAGATGATTTACATCGGAATTATACGAAACGCGGACGCACTTGTCAATGGGAAGTACAGCTGCATTTGCGACCTAAAAAAGCGCCGGAGGGGATATAGAACATCCTCTCCGGCGCTTGAGATTTTTTTAGATGACGCGGAAATCACAGGGAACGATGCGCTGCGGTGCGGACGGGTCCTTGAAAAAGTCCAGCAGCAGGTCGGACATTTCCGTCCCAATTTCGCGCAGCACCGGGCAGCCGGAATAGCAGTCGTAGCCTCCCGTGCCGCTGGCGCGGTAACTGCTGAGGCAGGCGGTAAAAACATCCTCGTCCGCGACGGGCACTCCATTTACGCGGAGCTCTGTCACGCGGTGACCGACCGGCATGCCACAGTCAAAGACGTAGTGCACGCCCGCGTAGTAGTCGTAGTTGTAATGCTCGACTTTCGGCTTCAAAAAGGCGTCTGAGATGGCAAGCGAGCCGTCTTCGCCCTTTGTGAAGTATTCCGCGCTGCGCTCCATCGCCCGGCGCAGAACCGCGCCCGTGATTTGCATCACAGTGAGCGTATTCGTGTACGGGTACGCGTTCAGAATGTCTCTGCGCCGCACGGTCTGCGGAAGTCCCGCCGGATCGTTTGCAAGGCTCGTGACGGAGATCTGCGCGCCGCTCGCCAGAAGCTGCACCGTGTTAAAAAGATCGGCTAGCGGGTTTCCAGAGGCGGCCATATGCAGCGGAGTATCGATCGTCATCGGCTCCGGCAGGTGCCCCACGACCTCGTCGAGCCAGTCCTGCGCGCCGCGCTCCATGCCGGAAAATTCTGCGAGCCATTCCGGGCGGCAGGGGCCTGCCGCATGGATCGTCCGGCTGGAAAATTGCGCGCCGTCATCCGATACGGCGGCTTCCACCTTCAAAAATTCCTGCCCCTTGTCAGACGGCTGGACGACAAAGGTACCCTGCACCATCTGCCCGGGCACGGACATATGCTGGTGGCCGGTCAGGAGAATATCAAAGCCTAGCTCCTGACAAATCCGATATGCGACATTCTCGCGCGTAGCCGAAAGCGTCCGGCCGCTTGCAAGGTCACGCTCAAAGCCGCCGTGATAGACGCACACCGTGAGATCGACGTTGCCTTTTAGCAGCGCGAGCGCACTGGCCGCCGCCGGAAGTGGGTCTTCGATCGTAATGCCGGACAGGTGCTCCGGCCGCTCCCAGATGTTCACGTAGTCGGTCACAATACCGACAATGCCGACGCGAAGCCCGTTTTCGAGCGTATGTACCCGCGCGGGGAAGCGAGTGGAGCCATCGGCCCGGCGAACATTCTGGCAGACGCATCTGGCGTGCAGCGCATCAAGATAGCTGTCCAGATATGCCATGCCGTAGTTGAAATCGTGGTTCCCGAGTGTCACATAGTCGTAGCCGCAGCGGTTCATGATCTCGGCAAATTTCTCAGCGCTGCCGATCGTATCGTGGCAATAGGCTCCAAACGACGAGCCTTGCAGCAGATCTCCGCCGTCGATGATGAGCGTGTCGCCGTCCTTTTGGAACCGGCTGGCGCATTTGAAAAGGCCAAGATCTTTTTCTGTCTGGCTGCGGTAGTCGGTGGGGTAGATGTAGCTGTGAAGATCGGAGGTAAAGTAAATCGTCAGCTTTCGTTCCTGCATCGCCTTACCCCCGAGCCAGCTTGACGCGGATTTTTGCCGAAATCCATTCGATGATGAGCACCAGCACAATAAGCCCCAGCAAAATCGCGCCGACCTCGTTCCAGCGGTACGAACTCATGGCGAAAATCAAGGGCGCACCGATGCCGCCCGCGCCGACAAGACCGAGGACTGTCGCGTCGCGCAGGTTCATATCGAAGCGGTAGATGATCGTGGAGGTAAAGTCCGCAGTCAGCTGCGGCAAAATGCCGTAGCGGATCTTCTGGAACGTCGTGCAGCCTGCCGCGTCGAGAGATTCCAGAATCCGCTTGTCGAGGTCCTCAATGCTCTCGATGAACATTTTGGACACCATGCCGATCGAGCACAGGGACATTGTGAGAAGTCCCGCAAATGGGCCGGGACCCGTGACGCGGATGAACATCAGGCCATAGACAAAGGCCGGGATCGTGCGGATGGCCGCAATGAGCACCCGCCCGACGAGCGCCACGGCCTTGGGGACCAGATTGCTGGCAGACAGGAACGACAGGGGAAGCGAAATGACCGCGCCGACGATCGTGCCCAGGAATGCGATGCAGAACGTCTCTAACAGAAGGTACGGCACGCCGTCTGTACCGAGCGTGAATAGAAGCTTCGCCGATGGGTGGAAAATGCCGGAGAGAATGTTTCCCGCGACCTCCAGCCCGTTTCCGGTTGGATTACTCACCCGGACGGCCGAGCCGGACCAGGCAAGCAGACACGCAACGCAGAACGCCGCCAGCAGCTGCCAGAGCCACGTTTTGGGCGCGGAGGCGTAGGCCTTTTGAATTTTTTCGTTCATTGCCGTCCCCTCCCTACGTCAGGCGCTTGCGCAGCGCGTGGCTGACCGCTTCGATGATCATGACAGTGACAAACAGCACAATGAGGATCATGCCGAGGCTGTCATATTCGCGCCAGCCGATTTTTTCGTTCATGATAAGGCCAAGGCCGCCCGCGCCGACATAGCCGAGGATCGACGCGTAGCGCACGTTACCCTCGAGACAGAACAGCGATACCGACAGATACGTCGGCAGCACCTGCGGGAAGACTGCCGTGACAAACGCGCGGAGCTTCGTTGCACCAAGCGCCTCCATCGCCTCATAGGGGCCCATGTCGACCGTTTCGATGATCTCAAAGAGCTGCTTTCCGACGTAGGCAAACGTGAAGACTGCGATGGCGCAGGTACCGGCCATGGTGCCAAGACCAAAGATATAGGTCGCAATCAGCGCACAGACAAGCGTCGGAAGCGTCCGAACAAGACTCAAAAACAAACGCACGAGAAAGACCACAACGCGGTTCGTTACGATATTGCTGGCTGCTGCGATGGCAAACGGAATGGCAAGCACCGCGCCAATAAAAGAGCCGAGGAAGGACATTTTGATTGTGTCCAGCAGCGGCTGCCAGATCTTTCCTAAATACGCGGTATTGGGCGGGAACATTGCCTTGAGAATGTCAAAGAACTTGCTGCCTTTTTTCACAAGGACCGAGAAGTTGAAGCCCGTGATCCGGACAGACACGGCCGTCAGAACCACCAGAATCAGAATCACCAGCGGCGCGCGGCTGCGCTTTTCCATAACGACGGTTCCATCGGAAAGCGTGTAGCGCCGGGGGCGGAGGATGCGGTCATACAGGCTCATACGGCAGCCTCCGAGGAAGCATCCTCCCCGTAGATCGCGTCCAGAACCGCCTGATCGACCTGCTTTGACGGCCCGTCGTAGATGATTTTACCGGCGCGGATGCCGATGATGCGGTCGGCGTACTCGAGCGCCAGCTCCACGTGGTGGATGTTCAGCAAAATCGAAATGCCAAGCTCCTGATTGATGTGTACAAAGTCTTCCATGACCTGTTTGGCCGTCACGGGGTCAAGCGCGGCGACGGGCTCGTCTGCCAGAATGATGTGCGGGTTCTGCGTCAGGGTGCGCGCCAACGCGACGCGCTGCTGCTGACCGCCGGAGAGCTGGTCGGCGCGCATATAGGCCTTGTCCAGAATGCCGACCTTGTCCAAAGATTCGAGAGCCCGGATCTTATCTTCTTTCCGGAATGCGCCCAGAAGCACCCGCCAGAACGGCATATCCGGCACGCAGGCGGCGAGCACGTTTTTAATGACGCTCGTGCGCGTGACGAGATTAAAGGACTGGAATACCATGCCGATTCCGCGCCGGAACTTGCGAAGGGGTTTGCCGGAAAGCCCGGTCACGTCGGTACCGTTTACGGTAAGGCTCCCAGACGTGATCTGGTGCATCCGGTTCACGGCGCGCAGGAGCGTCGATTTTCCTGCGCCGGAGCGGCCGATGATCGCGACAAACTCGCCGTCTTCAATGCGCAGGCTCACGTCGTCGAGGCCGACCGTGCCGTTGGGATATACCTTGGATACGTGGTCAAATATGATCATAAAGCGTCCTCATTTCCGGGGTGCAGCGGAAGCCCGGCAGCGCGGGCGATTCCTGCTGACAGGTTTCGGCTGGACCCCTGATGGTAAAAAGCGCGGGGAAGACCGCACAGCGGAAGGTATCTGCCGTGCAAGTCCTCCCCGCGCTTGGGAAAGTTCGATTTAGTTTGCTGCGGTCAGCTCCTGAATGAGCTTCTGCGCGGCGCGCTCGTTGTCATAGTCGGAAGCCTGCGCTTTCTGATAGCCGTTGTGGCTGTAGATGGCGATGACGGCCTTGCCTTCTTCGGTGTTGCCGATGTTGATGAAAGCGTCCTGAAGAGCGGCGATCAGGTCAGCGTCCATAATTTCGGAGTTCTTGCTGACGGAGATGGTGTCGTTGTAGATCGGGGCGGTCACGCCGATGACGTTCGTCTCTTCCCAGATGGAGCCCTCGCGGCCAAACTCGGAGTTCCAGCGCTCGGCATAGTCGCGTCTCGCGTCGGCGTAGGTTACGAGAACGTCAACCTGACCGGAGGCCAGGCGGGCGAATGCGCTCGCGTAGGAGTCGGACTGGACGGCGCTGCTGAGGTCGGAAATGCCCTTGCCGTAGCGGTCCTGGAGCCACAGAGCGGGGTAGATGTAGCCGGCCGGGGAGGACGTGCCCATGACGCTCCAGTTGGCGCTGTTGAGGTCGTCCCACGTCAGCTCTTCCCCGGCGTTGACCTTGGCGGCCAGCTCCTGACCCTTTTCAGACGGGCCTGCGATGAACAGCGCGCGGTAGGAGACGGCCTGTTTGTCGGAAGCCTCGGTGGGCTGACCGTCGTTCCAGTCCTTGGCGTTGTCGGAGTCTTTGCTGAGACCGTCGCGGGTCGCGGTCAGGATGACCTCCGCGCCGTCATCATACAGAACGTACGTGCCGCCGGGAATGAGGCCAACGTCGATGGTGCCGGCCTCGAGGCCTTCGCCGACTGCCTCATAGGTGGTGCCGACGGTGATCTCAACTTCGCCGACGTCGTAGCCTTCTTTGGCGAGCTCCGTCTTCAGAAGCTCCTTGAGGGGCTCGGTCGCGGTGATGATCTCCTGCGGCTCGCGGGAGGGAACGAAGGCGACCTTCAGGGTTTCGATGGACTTTGCGGCCGGTTCCTCGGTTTCGGTGGACGCGGCGGCGGGTTCTTCGGTTTGTGTGGTCTCGGCAGGAGCGGCGGTTTCTGCGCTGCTGTCAGCTGGTTCGGTGGTGCTGCTTGCGGCGCAGCCGGCCAGAATGCCGAGCAGCATGACAAGCGCAAGCAGAAGTGCAAGACTCTTCTTCATTGATTGATCCTCCATATATTCATTGCTCTGCTTCGCAGCGGTTTCCGGGCGGAAGCGCCGGAGCAGGTTTCGCGGCGAATTCCGGTTCTTTCTGCCGCAGCTTGATTATAACACATCCTTTGGAGAAAAAATTTTCCGCTTTCGTAAAAAAAGTATTTATTGCGCCTGAGAGAAGAACCTTGCCATCAGCTCCTCGAAAATCAGAATGATGTGCCCGAAAAACGGATTCGGAAGACTGCCCGCCAGCGTCTGCTTTGCCCCGTCGACGACAAAGACAAGGTCGGAGAGCTGCGCGAGCGTGGAGTCGCTGCGGCGCGTGAAGGAGATGATCTTCTGCCCGTGCTGCTTCGCATGCCGTACGTCGTTTAAAACCGGCTCCGTTTCGCCGCTCTGGCTGACGGCAAACATGATGTCGCGCTCGTCCGCGTCCGCGCTCTTCTGCGCCTCCTGAAAGATCATGTAGTCGTAAAAATGGACGTTGCTGAAGGCCATAAAGCCGCAGATGGACATACGCTGGACGATATACGTGCCGACAATATTGGAAAAGCCCTCGCCGGTTGTAAAGATTTTGCCCTTCCGGCGTGCGCGCAGCAGCTCGCAGAAGCTGCTGACCAGCGCATCTGAATAATTGTCGACGAAGCTTCCGAGCGTGTCCTCCGTCCGTTTGTCCGTGCCGGTCAGCTGGCGGCTGAGGTGGTAATAGAGCTCGCTGTAGCCGTCGAAGCCAAGACGCTTGCACATTTTGATGATGCTCGCCGTGGAGAGATAGTTCTCGGCGGCGATCTGCTGAATGCCCGCGCGCTTTTCGCCGCGCTCAATGTGTGCAGTGATGCTGGTGATCACCTTGCGTTCGTCCTCAGAAAGTAAATTTGTCAGCAGAAAATAATTGTCTCCCATACACAGTCCCCCATCCATCCGTATGTTCCAATCCAACTTCATACATTATAGGACAAGCCCTTCATATGTCAAGGGAGCCTCCGTCCGCGCCGGGGGAAAGCGGATGCTGGCTGTAAGGTATCTCGGACGGGTATTTAAAAAATTTACCTGGCGCGACGGGACTTTACACAGCGCCGCCATATTCAAGCTTGCGCAGAACGGAATTTTGTAGTAAAATACAAACTGACAAAATGCGCTTGAGGCGTTACTTGTTTGCAAGAAAAAACAAAAATCAACGGAAATAAAGGAAGGTGCGTTTCTTTGACAGAGGAAATGAAGCTTGCATTAAAGAAAAAAGCCTGCCAGGTCCGTATGGGCGTGATCGAGTCCACCCATGGAGCCAAGGCCGGCCATCCCGGCGGAAGCCTGTCCGCTGCGGACCTGTTTGCTTACCTGTATAACCGGGAACTGCGGATCGACCCGAAGAACCCCAAAGATCCGAAGCGCGACCGCTTTGTCCTCTCCAAGGGCCATACCGCGCCGGGCCTTTATGCCGCGCTTGCCTATCGCGGCTTTTTCCCGGTCGAGGATCTGCCTACGCTGCGGCACATTGACAGCTACCTGCAGGGCCACCCCAACATGAACACGGTTCCCGGCGTGGATATGTCCACCGGCAGCCTTGGACAGGGCATTTCCGCCGCGGCGGGCATGGCCAAGGGCGCAAAGTATCTGCATCAGGACGTGAACGTCTATACGCTTCTCGGCGATGGCGAGATCGCTGAGGGCGAGGTCTGGGAGGCAATGCTCTTTGCAGCCCATTACAAGCTCGATAACTTCTGCATGATCATCGATCTCAACGGCCTGCAGATTGACGGCCGCACCTGCGATGTGATGAATACCGCACCTGTGGACGAGAAGGCAAAGGCCTTCGGCTTCCAGACGATCTCCATCGACGGCCACGACTTTGACCAGATCGAAAAGGCGTTTGAGGCCTTCCATGCCTGCACCGGCAAGCCTACCTGCATCCTGATGCACACCACCAAGGGCAAGGGCGTGAGCTTCATGGAAAATCAGGTCGGCTGGCACGGCAAAGCGCCCAATGACGAAGAATACAAACAGGCTATGGAGGAATTGAATGCGGCCATGGCAGAACTGGAGGCAGCGAAATGAGTGAAGTGAAAAAAATCGCGACCCGTGACAGCTACGGCAATGCGCTCGTGGAGCTGGCCCAGAACGGCGCGGACGATCTGGTCGTGCTGGATGCGGACCTTGCCGCTGCAACAAAAACCGGAACCTTCAAGAAGGCGTTCCCCGAGCGCCATTTCAACTGCGGCATTGCCGAGTGCAACATGATCGGTGTGGCTGCGGGTTTATCCACGATGGGCCTCGTTCCCTTTGCCAGCAGCTTTGCGATGTTTGCCGCGGGCAGAGCCTTTGAGCAGATCCGCAACTCCATCGGTTATCCGCATCTGAACGTGAAAATTGCGGCGACGCACGGCGGCATCTCCGTCGGCGAAGACGGCGCGAGCCACCAGTGCTGCGAGGATTTTGCGCTGATGCGCTCGATCCCCGGCATGACGGTCCTGTCACCGAGCGACGATGTAGAGGCAAGAGCCGCCGTAAAGGCAGCCTACGCGTATGAAGGCCCCGTTTATATCCGCCTCGGCCGTCTGGCAACGCCGGTATTCCACGACGCGCAGAGCTACACCTTCCAGATCGGTAAGGGCGAGCAGCTCACAGAGGGTAATGACGTCGCCATCATCGCAACGGGCCTTATGGTTGCGGAAGCTTTGACGGCTGCGGAGAATCTCGCGAAAGAGGGCATTCACGCCCGCGTTATCAACATCTGCACCATCAAGCCGCTCGACGAGGAGATTGTTCTCAAGGCGGCCAAGGAATGCGGCAAGGTCATCACCTGCGAAGAGCACAACATCATCGGCGGCCTCGGCGAGGCAGTCGCGGCTGTGCTCAGCGAAAAGTGCCCGACGAAGCTGCGCCGCATCGGCGTCAATGACGAGTTCGGCCATTCCGGCCCTGCCGCCGCGCTTCTCAAGCAGTTTGGCCTGAGCGCCGAGCACGTGGAAGAAGTCGCGCGCGAACTGGTCAAGGGCTAAAAAATCAAACAGGGGCTGCATGGCTCCCTGCAAAACGAAATACGCTGCCGGCGATTGCCGGCAGCGTATTTTTGCGCAAATGGGAACGTTTTTTAGACAGAGCGCAGTTATGTTGTTTCCCGCTCGACAATGTGGGTTTTCAGAAGCACGCTTCTTTCATGCGGCTCGTCGTTCAGCGCCTTGATCAGAAGATCGACCGCGAGCTTGCTCTGAGACTCCGCGTTATTATCCAGAGAGGTCAGCTGCGGATAGGAAATTTTCGCATAGATACTGTTATCGACGCCGATGACGCTGATATCTTCGGGAACCTTGCGGCCGCTGTCGAGCAGCGCACGCAGGCCGCCGGTCGCGGTGAGGTCAACAGAATAGATGATGCCGTCGACAGACGGGTCCTCGCGGAGGATCTCCTTCGTGATCTCATAGCCGGAGGTGTAGCTGGTTGCCGCTTCATAGATTTTGTTCTGCGGATAGCCGAGCGCGCGGACCCCCGCCAGAAAGCCCTTTCGTTTGTTGCGGTTTGCGGGGGAGTCCGCATCATTTACATAGACGATGTTCTTCCGGCCCTTCCTTGCCAGAAGCGCCACGCAGTCTGTTACGCCGCTTTCCTCGTCGGCGATGATTCCCGTGACGTTCGGAAGGTCAATGTAGCCGTTGATGATGACGACCGGAATGTTCGGCAGATAGGTTTTGATCGTGTGATAGGTGCTCTTTGCCATGAACATCGAGCCGATGAGCGCAATGCCCTCCACGCGCCGCTGCTCGAGCTGCCGGATGCACGAGCCGATGTTCGCCTCGTCCGCGCCGGTACTCATGATGATAGAGCAGTATCCCCGCTTTGCAAGCTCCTGCTCAATGGCGAAGGCGTTGTCGATATGGTGCACGACACGGATATCGACCAGAAGGATCCCGATCATCTTCGACGACTGCATCACAAGCCCCCGCGCCGCGACGTTCGGGGAATAGTTGTACTCCTCGATCAGCTTTTCAATTTTTTCACGGGTTTCTTTCCGAATGCCGCTTTTGTGGTTGATGACGCGGGAAACGGTGCTCGCGGAAACGCCCGCCGCGGTTGCGATGTC
>ENA-UEQN01003339-UEQN01003339.1-human-gut-metagenome-genome-assembly--contig:-NODE-3339-length-10101-cov-7.493216_pt1 | contig 10101 bp, 6 predicted proteins | sample MGYA00242940_ERZ507944 | MGnify/ENA primary metagenome ERZ507944 (study PRJEB26167, sample SAMN06115449) | human gut metagenome | host: Homo sapiens | place: China:Fujian | collected 2015-08-20...
TGACTATATTCTGTGCGATGAAGTTCAAGATTTAACACCACGTATTCTTCAAGAGATGAATAACCGTGGTACGCACGTTGTTGTAGCAGGCGACTCCAATCAATCGATATATGACCATGACCCTCAATGGCAAGAAGCAACCGTAACCCCGTCAGAAATAGGACGACTAATCAATGGAGACGCTTTTGAATTAGGAATCATTCATCGCCTATCACGGTCTATTATTGATGCCGTACAACGCTTCCTACCACGAATGAACATATTTTCTGCAAAAAGAGATATGACAAAAAGCGATACACAAATACGTTTGTGCGAAGCTACTTCTGAAGAAAAAGAAGTCACTTATGTAATGGAACAGGCAACAAAGGCTGTGAACGTAGGCGATACAGTTGCTATCTTGATTCCATCTGCTCAGAAAATTATCCATTTCGTAAATTTAGCCCTTGGTCATGCCGGAAAACCAGCATGGGAAGGAGCAACCAACCAGTATGGAAAAACTGATTTTGGCGTAATGAATGCATTTCTCAAAGCGAATGGTATAAAAATGCAATATGTGGGTAATGGTTACGGTAACTTTTCTGAAAATGACCGTCGCATTATCCTCATGACATATCACAGCGCAAAGGGATTGGATTTTGATAACGTTTTCATTCCATTTGCTAATAACAATTTGTATATCAGCCCGGATGAAAGTATGGCTAAGACCTTGTTTATGGTAGCAATGACCAGAGCAAGGAAGAATTTGTATATTTCCCATTATGGCTATCCGAGTGATTATCTGGATGCTTTCAAGTCAAACTGTTCGCACATAGATATTTCCACATCGGTGGCAAACCAATCAACAACTAATAACAATAAAAACAACCCTTGGGGATTTTAAATTATAGATACAATGGATTATTTATCAATTATACGTAAGGCGGATTTCGTAGATTTATTCAAGTATGGTAAATTGAATGTTTATTCGGCAATCGATTTTGACGGAAATATCAAGGCTCATGCAAATGATGATTTGTTTGAGAAGTTAACAAAGAGCATGAACTTATTCGAATACTCTTTTGAGTATATGGTGATACACTTTGTTAGCGATAATGGGAATGAGTCTCCCCATCCCATAAATATTGAAGATGTAAGGGGGCTTTATACTTTTGATGAGGAAGCCAAAAAGGAAATGAACGTATCGTTTGATTCTCGAATTAGGCTTCACGTGTCACCTTGGGGTGAGAAATTTAAAGCTTTACACAATAATCAGTTAATGTTGCAATCAAAACGAGGTATTGATAATTTATGGGCGATATTTGATTTGTCGGAAACTGACAGAAAGATATGTGAATCTATTATTACCGATGATATCGTTTTCGAAGTATTTGATGAATTGTTTTCATATAAACGCCCGACAGGAGAACAATCTATATGGACGTATCTTCTACGATATGAACGCCATAGCTTTTATCCTAAAAATACGAAAGGGTATTTTTGTGATTATATCCATGTAGCTTGCAATTGGATGGCAAAAAAAGAAATGCAGAACGATGTTGCCATCGAAACAACATTATACAATTTGATAAAAGAAAGTCCAGCAACGGATTTCAAGCCACTTTCACAAATAGCAATAAATTCAAATTTACCTTCTCGAACAGATGAAGTTGCAAAATGTCAATTTGCAGTAGCAGCTCCATTATTCTTGCTTATGAAAGACAAATTTGGCAGTGGATTTTCCATTGATTTTAAAACTATTAATTATGCCAAGACATTTGGGTTTGAATGTTCCGTTGCGGTATATCTTTTAGGACTAACTCTTGGGTATGACAAAACTTATGATGCGTATTACGATTTTGTAAAATTACCTATATTTGAATTACGAACTGAAAATCAAGAAGCTAATAAGTTAGATTATGTGCAAGAATCTAACGAAAAAGAAATCTGTTCGGAAAATAGAAACGAAAATGTAGTAGTAGATTTATCTTCTGAAAATACGATAAAAGGTAAAGACATATCCACCACGGACACAAATTTCCCAACAATAGAACAAGAAACTTCGCTCGTTCAGCAAGGACAACTATTTGTCATGGAAAGTGTCAATAAAAAGCAACCAATAGCTTGGCTTAGACTAAAAAATAAAAACGATAATGATTTTAAGCCAGCATTTAACGATAAGGAAGTTTCGACTTTGATAAGTAAGGGCTATAAAATCGCTAAAAGATTCAGCAAGGAAGAAAAGTCATATATCATTTCACAAGGTTACGAAGTTTCATAATTCATTTATCTTTAAAATATCAACAGAAGGATTGCAAGCGGTTTTGGTCTGTCCAAAACACAAACTTGCTATCCTCTCGTTGGCATTGTTTATAATCCCATGCCCTTGCCTTTTCTATATGGCTCAACTGTCCTCCTAATGGATGAAAACAGCCTGTTGAACTGTTCCTTGAACCATTCGCCAATCAGTTGCCCATTGATGGCAAGTGCAAGTTTCGATTTGTCCGCCGGGTCTTTCACCACTTGGAAGCCTGCCCTCTCGGTTTTGAACTTCCGCTTGTGTTCCTCCGAATAGAGTTCACCCTCGTAGAACAGAGGCTTGCCACTAATGAGCGTGGATGTTTGTGTTTCGTTGAAGCCTATTTTAAGGCAGAACTTCTCCATGTACACCAACTCTTGGAACAGAGGAAACCATTTCTTGGCTTTTTGGATGATGGATTTCAGGAATGACACTTCCTTTTGGTGTTCCGCTTCCTTGTCCGACATTTCCCTGCGGTGCTTGGCTTGAATTTCCATAAGCTGGCGGTTGTGTACCTCCTGCTGCCGCTCAATCTGTTGCTGCAATAGTTCTATGCTCTCGTCACGGGCTGCAACCTCGCTTTGCAGGGCATGGTTGTCGGCTTCCAGTTCCTTGAGCTTACCGCTACCGAAAAGAGAACCGACCTTTGATACGAATGCGGTCTTTGCTTCCGTCTTGGCTGCTTCCAGCTTCTCCGACTTGATTTCCTGCTTCACTTCATTTAGCTGTTGTTCTGCCTGTCGTTGTTCGGTCTGCAACTGCTGTACGTTGGCTTCAAGCTTTCCCGTCTGCCGTTTCAGGTCACGGTAGTATTGGGCGGTGGTAGTGTGCCGTGCTTCCGAACCTCGTATGCCACGCTGCAAGCCGTATTTCGCCATCGCTGTGGCATAGCTGTCATGATAGGCGGTCATCTTTTCACGTGTCAGCAGGTCATCGGCGCACAGGCGCACGGTGTTGGCTTTCTTACGATAGGTGCGTTTGTCCTCCGCTTGCTTCTTCCTCGCTTTCCTGCGCTCGCCCGTCACTATCGGCACGACCGTGGCATGGATGTGCGGCGTATACTCGTCCATGTGCAGCACTGCCGATACGGTGTTCTCCTTTCCGAATGTGCGGTGCAGCCATTGCAGGTTGTCATCGCACCATTCATCCAATCTGCCCTCGTCCTGTACTCTCACCATATCCTCGTGTGTACCCGAAAGCACGATGCGGATTGCCCTCACTTGGTCGGGCGTTATCTTGCGTTTGATACCTGCCGTGCGGATGCGGTGGCTTATCGCTTCGGTGCGGTCTGCCACACCGTCGGGGAAGTCCACCAATTCACGATTGAGATGGGTACGTGTCGGGTCGGCATTCTTGGGTATGCTTTTGCGTTCGATGTGGTCGGATGCGCCCGTGTCAGCCGAGCCTTTCGCCTTGTTGATTTGGATGCTGATATATCCCATGTTCGTTTCTTGTTTTTTAGGTTGTACAAACTTGTTTGTCGGTATCCGTCCGTCTGCGGTCATTGCCGCATGGCAAACGGGGGTGTCCAGAGGGGTGTAACCCCGTTGGCTCATTGGGGCATTTTTAGCGGTGCTTGCACTGCGTGAAGAAAATGCCCTAATGAGCTATGGCTTTTCTGTTCCCAGAAGCCTGTGTGGGGTGTCGGCAGTTATCGGCAGTCCTTTTTCTTTTCACCGATATGATACTCCTTCCATTGTCAGCTGGTCGGATGTCCGACCAACCAACCAACTTGCAAATAGAATACTTACCCAATTTATTTCCCTACGGACTTGTTGAAGGTAAAAAAGCGTTGAATAGTTGAATTAAAAAGACAACAGATTGATATACAGTGTGATATATTTTCAACCGCTTCTCAACAAATGTGTATTGCCCAACAAACGGATACGAAAAGAAAAGGCAAGGGTGGAGCAATATACCGTTGTTTTTTCTTTTCATCAGCCGTTGTGTGCTGTTGGTTGTTTGTTGAGGTGGTATATTCTTATAAACCAATATTTTACTATTTATATTCAACAATTCAACAAAATATTAAAGCTTTTCCAGCAATTCTTTCGTGACGGTATAGTACCTGCCTACACTTCTTCGGGCTTGGTAACGGTCTATACCACCGTATTGGTAGGCGGTATAAGTAAGACCGTTGGGCGCAGGTGTCAGCTTCCAGCATTCCTGCACAACTTTCCGAACCTGCGACTTCTCCACCTTGACTTGCGAGCAGACCAGCAACGGGATGATGTCATTTAGGCAGAAAGAAACAGTTTCCACTTCCATTTTTGCCATGATGTCAAGTAGCAGTTCTGCCATTTCTATTTCCAATCGGTTGCGGTTGCTGCGGATTATCTTCCGCAGGGCTTCGGTTTCCAGCAGCTTCGGGCTAAACCACATACGGCTCTCCTTTTCGGTGGATAGCTGTCTGTATTGTAGGAAATGGAGAAAAGCGGGTATCTCCGCTTTCAACTTTTGTAGGAAATCTGTATCATCATTCTGTAACGGCACAATCTTGCGTACCCAATAGCGTGTTTCTCCTGCGTCAATGATGACGGGCAGATGTTCGTTATTAGAGCAAAGCACGAATTTGGCAAAGAAGCCTATCTCATCACGGTCTTTGCCTTTGGCTTCCACCTTGTAGGAAAGTGTGGTACTGAGGTTCTTCAACCGCTCGCTGTCCTCTCTACGGTTAAGTAGCACTTCGTCCACCATGATGAGCAGTTTGCCAGCCCAGTCGGAATTGAACTGGCTGCGGAAATCCTCGTTGGTGTTGAACGTCACGTTGTTTTGAAAGATGGCTTTCAGAAAGTTCAGAAATGTACTCTTGCCCGTATTCCGTTCTTCGGAGACAAGCAAAAGGATGGGTAACTTCTGAATGGGGTAAAGGTAGAGCAGTTGTAGGTAGTCCATACCTAACTCGTACTGTTTGCCAAAGATGTGTTCCACCAACGAGCGGATGCAGGGGAAATCACCCTGTTCGGGAGCATGGCTTATCGGTTCGTAGAGGTTGAGGAACTTCCCGATTACAGGCTTGTAATCCACGTGGTCGGGTACGGTACAGAAGCCGTCATACTTCGGTACGCTTGCCATATAGTCCTTGCCGTAGTCCTGACGCAAAGTTTCGGTGTTCCATGCGATGCGTTTCTTCACATAGCCTCCGTCAAGACGGGGCTGGTTTACAATTTTGTAGAGCGTAGTGCCTACTCGGATGAATTCTTCTTTCTTTTCCATGTTCTTGATACAGGTTTTAGTACCGCCAATATCATATCGGCAGCGGATTAAACATGCTTGCAAAGCTACGGTAGGACGGCTAAAACATTGATACGTAAAACCATGCAGAACGGCGCAAAAGAAACTGACAGACAAGAAAATGCAGCATAATGGATAATGTCAGTCTTAAAAAGGCGAAAAGAAAAAGCCCGAAGAAGCAAAACAGCACTTCTTCGGACTGATGAAATTGTGTGACCACACGGGAGTATTGCCGCATAACCGTACCTGCTAACATTTACACGGCTGTCTGTTGCTTAACGATACCCACAGCACTTGCCTTTCTTTTCGCAAGCACAGCCTTTCCAACAGGGCATTGCGAACACTTGACGCACTCGGTGTATTAATTCGGAAAGCCAGTGCTACGACCATTGGTATAGCGAACACATCCACAAAGTAGCCGTTGGGCAGTTTAATACGCTCTTCAGTTTCGTAAGGTTTCAATACTCTGCTCTTGTACACGGTACGAATGGCGGCACGGAGCGTCAGGGCGATTACCCCGAACAGCTCTACCAGCTCCATTTCATTCATCCATATACCGCTTACATCGGACGGTATGATAATTCTGCCATATCCGTCTATTGTGATTATTTCCCTTTTCATAGCCCTGCCATTTTTACGTTTCCGAATGATTTGCTCAGTTTGTCACTCAGCATCGTGAGGTCGTTATCCAATTTCTGTACGGTTATCTTCGCATAGATTTGGGTGGTTTCGATGTTCGTGTGCCCCAAAATGCGGCTTACGCTCTCAATCGGCATACCCTTACTGAGAGCCAGAGTTGCAAACCCATGTCTTGAGCAATGAAAGCTGATTTTCTTGGTGATACCGCATTCCTTTATCATCTTCCCCATCCGTTTGCATATTGACCAATAGTTGAGATTGGGAAATACGAGGTTGTTTTCTTGGAAAGGCTTGTAGCGTTCGATTATCTGCAAAGGAATGTCCAGCAATTTCACTTGGAACGGTACGCCCGTCTTGTGTCGTTTGGAGATAATCCATTTCTCCCCGTTCACTTCCACGATTTGCTCGTTGCTCAGTTCCTTTATGTCCACGAATGACAATGCGGTAAAGCTGGCAAAGACAAAAATGTCACGGAGATAGGAGTTCTTAGGGTCTTTGAACTGAAATTCCATCAATGTTTTCAACTCATTCTCCGTCAGATACTCACGTTCCTTTGTATTGGGGCTTATATGGAACTGGGCAAACGGGTTTCTCGGTATGTACCCGTTGAAGTGCGCCCTCATCACCACACCTTTCAGCCACATACAGTTTTCCCATATTGAACCGTTGTGCAGTCCGGCTTCGTTGGAAAGGAACACGGCAAATTCCTTGATGAAGTCGGGAGTAAGTTCCGGCATGGACATGTCGTTCCGCTTGTAGCGTGACTTGATGAATGCCGCCACATGATTTCTTGCCCGTACTTTTGCCATATAGGTAGCCCTGACCCTGTCTTTTCCGACACGTTTTTTGAACACCTCATTTTCCTTGTCGAAAGCACCGAGCAATGTTTCATACTCACCGCCCAAGCCTTGATAGGCATTGCGTACCATTTCAGCCGTGACATACGCTTCACGGTCAGAAATACGCTGGTAATGCTTGATGATTTGAGCCTTGATGTTGTCAAGCGCAAGATTGGTTTCCCTCGCTTCCACGCTTTTGCCTTTTGCCTTGTTGCCTTTGGCATCCCATAGCTCTTTCGGGATAGTCCGCTTACAGCTGAACTGTGCCACCGTGCCATTGATTGTTACCCGTCCCATGATGGGGACAATTCCGTTCTTCTCCTTGCTGCCGTTCACGTAGAACAGCACCTTGAATGTACTTCTTGCCATACTCGTTTCTTTTTGGTGCAAAACTATAAATCAACGAGTTACCTATTGATAAGCAAACCGAAGCAGAACAGCGCAAACGGGACGGACACTGTTAAATCTGCATTTCCATCGGGTAATGATTTGAAAACCATTCTACTGCTTTAATCTGCTCAGAAACGGTTTTCAGCCCTCTGTCCAGTTTCTGCAATTTTCTCCTAACTTCTTAATTTTCAAATTCTACTGCGCTAATCTGCGCTTTTTGTGAGGTTATTCCACAGAATTTGTGTAAGTTTGCATCCGATTTCAAAAAGATAAGACGTTATTATGCAAAAGAATCTGGTAATAGTGGAGTCACCCGCTAAGGCAAAAACCATTGAAAAGTTCCTCGGAAAAGATTATAAGGTTATGTCGAGCTATGGTCATATCCGCGATCTGAAGACGAAAGAGTTTAGTATTGACATCGAACATGACTATACTCCGCAGTATGTGATTCCGGCCGACAAAAAGAAGCTGGTCAGCGAACTAAAATCCGAAGCCAAGTCAGCCGAACAGGTATGGCTCGCTTCTGATGAGGACCGCGAGGGAGAAGCAATATCCTGGCATCTGTATGAAGTGTTGGGACTGAAACCCGAAAATACCAAACGTATCGTCTTTCATGAAATTACTAAGAATGCCATTCTGCATGCTATTGAAACCCCACGCGATATCAATATTAATTTGGTGAACGCCCAACAGGCACGCCGTGTGTTGGACCGTATCGTGGGATTCGAACTTTCGCCGATTTTATGGCGTAAGGTAAAGCCGGCTTTATCGGCCGGGCGCGTACAATCGGTGGCTGTTCGTCTGATTGTGGAGCGGGAGCGGGAGATCAATGAATTTGTGAGTGAGGCGGCTTTCCGGGTGATTGCAAATTTCATCCTGCCTGATGGAACGACGGTGTTGAAAGCCGAGTTGAATCGCCGTTTAAAGGATAAGAAAGAGGTGGAAGCCTTTTTGGAATCCTGTAAGAATGCTTCGTTTACGATTGACGATATCACGACGAAGCCGGTAAAGAAATCGCCAGCTCCTCCTTTTACGACTTCCACTTTGCAGCAGGAAGCGGCTCGTAAGTTAGGATACTCCGTGTCGCAGACGATGATGATCGCACAACGTTTATATGAATCAGGATTGATCACTTATATGCGTACCGACTCCGTGAACTTGAGTGATCTGGCATTGGGTACGGCGAAAGAGGCTATTTTTGAAACATACGGTGAGAAATATTATAAGTTCCGCCAATATCATACCAAAAGCAAGGGAGCACAGGAAGCGCATGAGGCGATTCGTCCGACCTATATCAGTAATGTGGAGGCAGGAAGCTCTTCGCAGGAAAAGAAGCTGTATGAACTGATCCGTAAACGTACGATCGCTTGCCAGATGGCGGATGCCGAATTGGAGCGCACGACTATTTCGGTCGGTATTAGCGGGCAGACGGAACGTTTTGTCGCTGTCGGCGAAGTAATCAGTTTCGAAGGTTTCCTTCAGGCTTATATGGAAAGTAACGACGACGAAGTGGAGAAGGAACAGGAAAACGGCTTGCTTCCTCCGGTAAAACTTCATGAAGTCCTGTCGTTGAAAGATATCGTGGCAACAGAACGTTTCACGCAACGGCCTCCGCGCTATACGGAAGCCAGCCTGGTTCGCCGTTTGGAGGAACTGGGTATTGGACGTCCGTCCACCTATGCACCGACTATTCAGACGATCCAGAACCGCGAATATGTGGTGAAAGGAGATAAGGAAGGCGTGGAACGTACTTACACGATTATTTCGCTGTCCAAGGGAAAGATCAAGGAGACGGAGAAGACTGAGATGGTCGGGGCCGACCGCAATAAACTGATGCCGACCGACATCGGTACGGTAGTAAACGACTTTCTTATGGAGTATTTCCCGGATGTCTTGGATTACAACTTTACGGCCAGCGTAGAAAAGGAATTCGACTCGGTTGCGGAAGGAGAACTGGTCTGGACAAAAGCTATCGATAAATTCTATAAGATTTTCCATCCGATCGTAGAGGCTACGGCTGCCGTTAAGACCGAACATAAAGTAGGGGAACGTCAACTTGGTATCGATCCGAAGAGCGGAAATCCGGTGTTTGTGAAGATCGGACGTTACGGTCCTGTCGTTCAGATCGGAGTGGCCCATGCTGACGACAAAGAGGCGCCGAAACCTCAGTTTGCCTCTCTGATGAAAGGCCTGTCCATCGATACGATTACATTGGAAGAGGCTTTGAAACTCTTCGACCTTCCTCGTACGGTCGGTGAATATGAAGGTAAGGTGATGGTGGCTGCCGTCGGTCGTTTCGGGCCGTTTATCCGTCATGATGGTAAATTCGTTTCTATTCCGAAAGATTTGAATCCGCTTACGATCACGGCTGAGGAAGCAATCGCCCTGATCGATGGTAAAAGGGAAAAAGACGAACAACGGTTTATCAAGAAGTTTGAGGAAGATCCGGAGATGGAAATCCTGAAAGGTCGTTTTGGTCCTTATATCTCTTATCAGAAAGCGAACTATCGTATTCCGAAGACGATAACCGACCCGGCTTCCCTGACACTGGAAGATTGTAAGAAGATCATAGCGGAAGCGGGTGAAAAGCCGGCGACAAAGAAGAGAGTTGCCCGTAAGAAATAAGCATAAGCTAAGCAAATTGAGGAGGAGATTTTGACACATTTACATTTGCAGTATTAAATATCACAATAAAATATAAGTGTATATTTGAAAAGAAGAGTT
>ENA-UEQN01003346-UEQN01003346.1-human-gut-metagenome-genome-assembly--contig:-NODE-3346-length-10087-cov-4.130270_pt1 | contig 10087 bp, 8 predicted proteins | sample MGYA00242940_ERZ507944 | MGnify/ENA primary metagenome ERZ507944 (study PRJEB26167, sample SAMN06115449) | human gut metagenome | host: Homo sapiens | place: China:Fujian | collected 2015-08-20...
AGGGGCTTTGTATTATACTTTATATAGATAAAAAAATAAATGCGCACACAAGATGTAGTGTATAAAACGAATTTTTCCGCAACTGGTGGGTTTAGCAGGTCACTGCGTGGGAGCGGAAAAAATTTTTGTCGACCACCTGGGCAGTATCGATAGATCTGCGCGGGTTTTTTTATCCCAAAATTCATCCCAAAGAAGGAGCGTGCCATGCAAAAAGAGTTTCAACACGGAAAGTACGAAGAGGAGATCAATGTAAGGGATTTTATTCAGACGAATTATACGCCTTATACGGGCGACGCGGCGTTTTTGGCAAAACCCACCGCGCGCACGAATCAAATGATGGAAAAAGTCAACGCGCTTTTGAAAGCGGAAAGCGAGAAAGGCGGCGTGCTCGACGTAGATACCGAAAGGGTATCTTCGCTTTTATCCTATCCCGCGGGCTATATCGACCGCGAAAACGAACTGATCGTCGGTTTGCAGACGGACGAACCCTTAAAGCGCGGAGTCAATCCCTTCGGCGGGATCCGCATGGCGCGGCAGGCGTGTGAAGCGTACGGCTACAAATTGTCCGACCTCATCGAAACGGAATTCAAATACAAGACCACGCATAACGACGGCGTCTTTCACGTCTATACCGACGAAATGCGCGCCGCCCGCCATGCGGGGCTAATCACGGGACTTCCCGATGCGTACGGCCGCGGGCGCATTATCGGGGATTACAGGCGCGTCGCTCTCTACGGTGTGGATAAACTCATCGAGGAAAAGGAAAAAGACCGGAAACTGTACGGCAAAAAGTTGATGGATGAGAACAATATCCGCGCTTTGGAGGAACTTTACAAACAAATCGAATTTCTCGGTCAGTTGAAAAAAATGGCAAGTCTGTACGGCTTCGATATTTCCCGTCCCGCGCAAAATGCGAAAGAGGCGATCCAATGGACGTATTTCGGCTATCTCGCCGCCATCAAGGAGCAGAACGGCGCGGCGATGAGCCTGGGGCGCGTGAGCACTTTCTTCGATATTTATATCGAGCGCGACATCGCCGCGGGGATTCTGGACGAAGAGGGGGCGCAGGAGATCATCGACGATTTCGTCATCAAACTGCGCATTACGCGGCAACTGCGTACGCCCGAATACAACGATCTGTTCGGCGGCGATCCCACCTGGACGACGGAGAGCGTGGGCGGCATGGGGGAAGACGGCAGGACGCTCGTCACGAAAACTTCTTTCAGGATCCTCAACACGCTGTATACGCTGGGCGCCGCGCCCGAACCCAATCTCACGGTGCTCTGGTCGGAAAACCTGCCGCAGCCTTTTAAAAATTTCTGCGCCAAAGTTTCCATCGACACCGATTCCATTCAGTATGAAAACGACGACGTGATGCGCCCGCTCTACGGCGACGATTACGGCATCGCCTGCTGCGTATCCGCTATGAAGATCGGGAAACAGATGCAGTTTTTCGGCGCGCGCGTCAACCTCGCTAAACTTTTGCTTTTGACGCTCAACGGCGGCCGCGACGAGAAGACGGGCAAACAGATCGCGCCCGCGGGCGAACGATTCGAGGGCCCGCTCGATTATGAAAAAGTGTGGAAAGCATTCCGTACATACGAGAGTTGGATGTGCGATCTGTACGTAAATATTCTGAACGTCATTCACTATATGCACGACAAGTACGCCTATGAAAAAATTCAGATGGCGCTGCACGATACCGAAGTGGAGCGTTTTCTTGCCTGCGGCGTGGCGGGACTTTCGGTCATCACGGATTCGCTTTCCGCCATCAAATACGCGAAAGTGACGCCTGTGTACAACGACGAGGGATTGATCTACGACTTTAAGATCGAGGGTGAATTCCCCAAATACGGCAATGACGACGATGCGGTGGACGATATTGCGGTGGAAATTCTGAAAAGTTTTTCCTCGCAACTCAAAAAGACGCCCGCTTACCGCAATGCTCTGCACACGCTTTCCGTGTTGACTATCACTTCCAACGTGGTCTACGGCAAAAAGACGGGGGCGACGCCCGACGGAAGAGCGGCCGGCGAACCTTTCGCGCCCGGTGCGAATCCCATGCATAACCGCGATCTGAGCGGCGCGCTGGCGTCTTTGAATTCGGTCGCGAAACTGCCTTACGAAACGTGCCGCGACGGTATTTCCAATACTTTTTCCATCGTGCCTTCCGCGCTCGGCAAAAACCGCGAGGAGCGCGCGGAGAATTTGTGTGATCTGCTGGACGGATATTTCGGGCAGGGGGCGCACCATCTCAACGTAAATGTGTTCGACCGCGCGAAACTTGTGGCTGCCATGGAGCATCCCGAACTGTATCCCAACGTCACCATCCGCGTTTCGGGGTATGCGGTCAATTTCCACAAACTGTCCAAAGCGCACCAGTTGGAAGTTTTAAAACGTACGTATCATGAAAGAGTATAAAAACGCCCCGTCCGAGCAAAACTCGGGCGGGGAATTCGGTTATATCGATTCAATTTACAGCGGATCGGGCGTGGACGGCAAGGGACTTCGCGTGGTCGTATTCTTTTCCGGATGCAATCTCCGCTGTCCGTTCTGCCATAATCCCGAAACGCTTTTCGGGCAGGGAACGCGCACGGGCGTGTCAGCGCTCGTGCAGAAAATACTCCGCTATAAACCGTATTTGAAACGGGGCGGCGTTACTTTATCGGGGGGAGAGCCTTTCCTGCAAAAAGATTTTGCGATTGCCGTCATACGGGCGCTCGCGGAACACGGCGTTCCCGTATGTATCGAAACCAACGGTCAGATCGCCGATGCGGAATTGATCGCGGCTGCGGAATATATCATCTGCGACTTCAAAACTCAGGAGAATGCAGCCCTTTCCGCTTATGACGCTTTTCTTTCCGTCTGCGATGCGTTGGGGGCGAGGGTAGAGTTGACTAATGTTTTAGTCCCTTCGAAAAACGATTCCGAAGCCGCGCTCTTTGCTCTTCAAAAATTATACCGTTCCCATCGCGTCAGCGAGGGGATTCGCTTTCTGCCTTTTCGGAAATTGTGTCTGGAAAAGTATGAAAAAATGAAAATGCAATTTCCTTATTACGATGTGAATGAGGCGGAAGAAGAGGATATTTTGCGTGCGGAAAAGTATTTTTCAGGTATTTGAATAGTACTATGCGTGACATAATTCGCGATTGGTCGATATTTGTTTATACCGTTAAATACTTGACATAAACTTTAAAACGTGTTATACTGAGATCAATCAAATTGAGAAAACAAACGCGTAAATATGGGGCGCGATTTGATTTTGATAAAACGGCGACAGTGTTTTCACTGCCGCCGTTTTGTAATGTTTAATTCTTTTTCAGATATTGGATCGCCTGCGTGCCTGCAAGCATTCCGTCGTATACCGCTTTGGCGATCTGCTGTAAGCCTTTCACGCAGTCGCCCGCCGCGTATACGCCGGGGATGTTGGTGGCGCGCTTGTCGTCGGTCACGATCTTGTTGCCGTCGATCTCCAGCCCCAGTTTCTTGGCCAGTTCAAACGCACCCGCCGAGCCGCACGCGACAAACACGCCGTCGTACTTTTCGCTCGTGCCGTCTTCGAACACGACTTCTTCGAGTTTTTCGCCCCCTTCGAACGATTTGATTTTTTTATCGGTAAAGGGGAGAGAATCGAAAGAGGGCTGTTTACCGTCTGTGAGAATGGTCACGTCGTCGATGATATTTTTCAGAACGCCGTATTCGCTCTTGGCGTATCCCGCGCTGCCGATGACGCCCACCTTTTTTTTGCGGAAGAAAAACCCGTCGCAGATTGCGCAGTAACTCACGCCGCGGCCCTCGAATTTTTCAATGTTTTCGATGGGCGGCACGTTGCGCGAAGTGCCGCAGGCGAGCACGACGGCGTTCGCTTCCAGATCTTTCGAAAGCGTCTTGACGGCAAATCCGCTTTCCGCGAACTCGACGCCGACCACTTCGTCGGTCACGAACTGAACGCCCAGCGTCCGCGCCTGGTTTTCGCCGTCCTCCAACAGTTTGCGCGCAGAGATACCGCCGTCGAATCCGTAATAATTGTCTATCTTATCCGCCTTTTGCAGCGCGCCTCCGTCCTTGGCGACGATCGTCACGTCCAGGCCGCCTCTGACGGCGTACAGCGCCGCGGAAATGCCCGCGGGGCCCTTGCCTATGATTACCAGTTTTTTCATGTTATACCCCCGTTTTTGTGCGGCCGGCGCGATCGTCAGCCTTCTTTGAGAATACGGTAGCCTTTCTTGGGCTTGTGTCCTGAAGATTTGCCTTTATAGAGATAGGAGAGCGCGATGCCCGCGGCGATCGCCGCGATTGCGATGATCACGATATACGCCCACAAGGGGATGGGCACGCCCTTGACTTCTTCCCACATTTCGTTGACGGCGGCGTTAGTCTCGTCGTCGAAGTATTGCATGACGGCGCAGCGCTCGATCACCTCAACGGTAGGGTACTGCGCGGAGATCTGGCGGTCCAGGTCCTCTGCTTTTACAGAAATACTTTTATTTTCTCCGAAAAAGTAACTCAGATCGTAGGGGACCGTGTCCGCGCCTTCGGCGCCGTAATTTTCCTGTACCCATTCGAATACTTCGTCGCCCGCGATGGCGCTCGAATATCCGATGAAATTCATGTTGCATACGGCGTTTTCGGGGCGGGAAATAAAGTTGATGAACTTTTCCGCGAGTTCTCTGTTCGCGCCTTTGGGCATCACCCAGCCGTCGAACCAGATATTGCTGCATTCGGAGGGGATCGAGTAATTCAAAAATCGGTCGCCTTCTTCTCCTTCGTTCATTGCGGTGACCGCGTCGCCGCTCCATGCGAAATTGATGTTGATCTTGCCCGACGCCGCGTCCAGTTTGCCGCTGTCCACTTCGAATCCGTACAAATTATCTTTAAGCGCGATGAGTTGTTTTTTGACCGCGTCCAAAGTGTCTTCGTCCGTGCGGTTCATGATCTCGGTAAGTTTCGCGTTATATTCGTCCGCGCCCATCTTTCCCTCTGCAAAATCCGCGGCAAGCGCGTCGAGTTCGTCTTTCGCAACGTAGGCGAGCCCCAGAAAATAGGAATCGCGCACGCTGTCCTTGATCGTGGACTGGTTGGCGTATTTGTCCATCCACAGCGCGCCCCAGGAAGAAACGTCCTCCTTGTCCACGTATTCGGGATTGTATACGAAGCCCATCGTGCCCCACATATATGCGGCGGCGTAATCCGACCAACCGTTTTTTTCGAACAGTTCCTGCAGATAGGGCGAAGCGTACGTGCGATACTCGCCGTTTTGAAACCCGTCGGAAAAAGGTTCGACCATGTCTTCCTTGATCATGCGCATGATCATGTAGTCGGAAGGGCACACGAGATCGTAGCCCGTGGCGTTGATCTTCAATTCGTTGTACATATTTTCGTTGGTGCCGAAAGTGGAGTATTCCACAACGACGCCGTACTCTTTTTCGAATGCGGAGATAAGATCTTTCAATCCGCTTTCCTCGTCGTCCTCGTCGGAAATGTAATCTTCCCAGTTGTACACTTTGAGTACTTCTTTTCCTTTTTTCGGGGAACACCCCGCAAAGCAGGCGACTGCGGCGAGCATCATAAAACAGAGAAAGAGACTGATAAACCGTTTTGCGATCATAGCCCTTTGCCCTCCTTTTTGCGGCTGGCGCGCAGGTTGATGACGAGCACGGCGGCGATCATTACGACGAAGATGAGCGCCGACAGCGCGCGCAGCGCGGGCGTGGAACTGTTGGTGCCGTTGCGCACCGCGTTATAGACGTAGGTGCTGATGGTGTCGAACGTCTTGGGCTTTGTGAACGCCGTCACGATATAATCGTCGAGCGAGAGGGTAATCGAGAGCATGAACCCCGAAAGGATGCCCGAAAAAATCTGCGGAATGACGATTTTGAACAGGGCGCGGCTGGGGGAGGCGCCGAGATCGAGCGCCGCCTCATACGTGTTCGGATCCATCTGTTTGAGTTTGGGCAGAACGGACAAAACCACGAAAGGCGTGCACAGCACTATATGCCCGATGAGCAAAGAAAAATACGTGCGGTACAGCGCGATCATGGAAAAGAGGAGCGCGAGCGAAATGGCGGTCACGATCTCGGCGTTGATGACGGGGATCTGCGAAACGCCCTCGATGGGTTTTGAAACTTTCTTTTTGCTGTAAAAGATGCCGATGGCGCCCGCCGTACCGAGAACGGTTGCGAGCACTGCCGCCGCCAAGGCGAGCCATACGGTATTGAACAGTATACCCATGATCTCGGCGTTTTTAAACAGTTGGCGGTATAAATCGAGCGAAAAGCCCGTCCATTGCCCGATGATCTTCGAGGAGGTGAAACTGTACACGACCAAAAGAAGGATAGGGGCGTAAATGAATACGAGCACCAGCGCGCAGAACGCGACGGAAAGAATTTTCTTTACCATAAGTGGGCCCCCCTCGCGTCTTTCTGTCCGTTGGAGCGGAACCCGCCCGTCAGCGCCATGGTGATGAATATGAGTATGAGCAAAATAATGGAGATCATCGAGCCCATATGCCAGTTGTTATAAGTGGTGAAGTATTCGTCGATGAGTTTTCCCAGAATGGTGATATTGAAATTACTGAGTGTGTCGCTGATGACGTAGTTGGTCATGCTCGGCATAAAGACCATGGTGATGCCGCTGATGACGCCCGGCATGGAGAGGGGAAAGGTCACTTTCGTGAACACGGTAAAGGCATTGCCGCCCAGATCGGACGCCGCCTCCATCAGGTTGGTATCGAGTTTTTCCAGCGTCGTGTAGAGGGGCAGGATCATAAAGGGCAGAAAGTCGTAGACCATGCCGATGATCGTGTTCAGATAATTCTGCGTGCCCAGAAGTCCCACCCAATCCAGAAGTTCGCGAAGAGCGGTGATGCGGAGCACGAAATTGATCCACATGGGCAGAATGAACAGCATCAAAAGCACGTTTTTGCGCTTGAACTTGCTGCGTGCCAGAAGGTAGGCGACGGGATAGGCGATGACGAGGCAGAACGCCGTCGTGATGATGGCGATGGTAAAACTCATCAGAAGCGTGCTCAGTTTTGCCGTACTCGTGAAAAAGTTCAGAAAATTTTCAAACGTGAACCGCCCGTCCGTGCCCGTAAAGGCGTAAAACAGAATGAGCAGCATGGGCACGATGACGAAGAGCGCGAGAAACACGGCATACGGGATGCACAGTTGTTTTCTGGAAAATTGTATCTTTGTCATTTAACAGCCGCCTCCTCTTTGAGTTTCAGACGGATCTTTTCGGGTCGGATCTTCACGCTTACGTAGTCGTTTTCGTTCCAGAGATCTTCGGTATCGAACACGTAGTCTTCCTCGTTCTCCTCGGTGCGCACGATCAACTGATAGTGGTCGCCCTTATAGATGATGGAAACGATGTGCCCGCGCGCGCCGCCTTCGTCCGCATTGTCGCTGATCTCGATATCGCCAAGCCCCACTTCGACGGTCACGTCCACGTCGGTCAGATCCAGTTTTTCGCCCGCGGCGGTCACGAGGTAGCCTTCCTCGTCCATGTGCGACGCGGGATACAACTGCGTGAGGTCGCAGTCGAATTCGCCGTCGCCGAACACGACCGTGTTTTTCTTGGTGATGTAGCCGTCGTATTTATTGGAAGAAAACTCCTTCTTCATGATGTGAATGTCGTCGGGCGCGATATTCATGCCGATGATTTCGCCCACGGTACGGCTCTCGGTGCTCTGGATGATGAGTTCGGTCTTTCCCACTTTTACCGTGATCTCGTAGTGCACGCCCTTGAATACGACGCCGATCACTTTTCCCTGGATCATGCCGCTCTCGGGATCGGTCATGCGGATATCTTCGGGGCGTACGACCACGTCTACTTTTTCGTTGCGGGCGAAGTCGTCCACGCACGCGAAATTACGGTTGCAGAAACGCACCGTAAGGTTTTGCACCATAGTGCCGCTCAGGATATTGCTGTCGCCGATAAAGTCCGCGACGAAGGCGTTGGCGGGCTCGTTGTAAATGTCGGCAGGGGTGCCGATCTGCTGGATGCAGCCGTCCTTCATGACGACGATGGTGTCGCTCATGGTGAGCGCCTCTTCCTGGTCGTGCGTCACGTAGATGAAGGTGATGCCCAGTTTTTTGTGCATGGCTTTCAGCTCGGTCTGCATTTCCTTGCGCATTTTCAAGTCGAGCGCGCCGAGCGGCTCGTCCAACAGCAGGATCTCGGGCTCGTTGACGATGGCGCGGGCGATCGCCACGCGCTGCTGCTGCCCGCCCGACAGGGTGGATACGCTGCGCTTTTCGAACCCTTCGAGGTCTACGACCGCAAGCGCGTTTTTCACCTTTTCATCGATCTCTTTGCGGGTGAGTTTCTGCAATTTCGTATAACTTTCGCCCGCGTCGTTCACGTAGGTGACGGGCGTTTTTTTCAGTTTCAGCCCGAACGCGATATTGTCGTAAATATTATAATGAGGAAAGAGCGCGTATCGCTGGAATACGGTATTGACGGGCCGCTTGTTGGGGGGGAGATCGGTGATGTCCTTTCCGTTCAAGAGGATCTTTCCCGAAGAGGGGAGATCGAAGCCCGCGATCATGCGCAGCGTCGTGGTTTTGCCGCAGCCCGACGGGCCTAAAAAGGTGATGAATTCTCCCTTTCGCACGTACAGGCTGACGTTATCCACGGCCACCGTTTCCGAAAACACCTTGGAAACGTTCACGATCTCGATGATCTTTTCGTCTTTGCTCAATTTTTTCATATCCTTATCCTGCCGTATTTTATTGACTTATTATATAGTAAAAGAGGGAAAAAAACAATTACTTTTTCCCTCTTTTGCGCAGATTTGAAAAATTTTTACATAACGAAAAGGCATAGCCTTCCGACTACGCCTTCTGACAATCTTTTTTGAACGTTTACGCCTTCGCTTTCAAAGCGTTGAGGTTCTTTGCCAAAGCGGATTTTTTGTTCGCCGCGTTGTTCTTATGCAGGATTCCCTTGGAAACGGCGGAATCGATCACCGAAACGGTTTCGGGCAGCAATTTTTCGGCGGCGGCAACGTCGCCGCTTGCCAGCGCGTCGTTATATTTGCGAATCGCGGTCTTGACCGTGGATTTGACCATCCTGTTCTCCAAATTTTTCTTTTCGTTGACGACCACGCGTTTTTTAGCAGATTTAATGTTAGGCACTTTTTTTCTCCTTTCAATAAAGATCGATAAATTCTTTAGCTATTTTATCATAAAAAAAAACGCTTGTAAACTGTTTTTGCTTGAAAAACAGGAATTATTTGCGGCTTTTGCCAATATATTTTCAAGAGAACGAAGAGGAGGCGCGGCGATATGGAGCCTGGTTATATAGCGTTTTTCGACAGCGGCATCGGGGGGCTGACGCTCCTGAAAGAATGCGCGCAGCAACTCGCGGGGGAAAGTTTTCTCTACTTCGGCGACAACGCGAACGCGCCGTATGGCAATAAAAGTCCCGAAGAGATCGAACGGCTGACGCTTACGGCGTTCGGATATCTTTCGCGTTTTCCGCTCAAAGCGGCGGTGCTCGCCTGCAACACGGTCACGGCGGAATGCGCCGCCGCGCTGCGCGCGCGCTGTCCCTTTCCCGTTTTGGGCGTGGAGCCCGCGCTCAAACCCGCGGCAAAGGCGTGCAAGAACGTGTTGGTACTCGCCACCCGCGCCACGCTTTCGAGCAAAAAGTTCCGCGCGCTCGCCGAAAGCGTTTCCGGCGCCTGCCGCTTTACCTTTTACTGCCCGCGGGATCTGGCGGGCGAGATCGAAAACAACATTTTCGATCTTTCGAAGGTCGATCTTTCCCGCCATCTGCCGGAAGGGGAACAGCATTTCGACGGCGCAGTGCTCGGCTGCACGCACTATATTTTTCTGAAAGAGCAGATTGCAGCGCGCCTTAGATGCCCCGTTTTCGACGGAAATGCAGGGACGGCCGACCACTTATCGAAAATCCTCGGAAAAATCGGGCAAAAAGAGAAGAGTGGATACGGCGGTTTATCGATAAATACAGTAAAACAGGAGGAATCTCTGTTCGACAAAATGGCAATAAATGGCGATTTTTGCCGTAAAAACGCGGTTTTTTTCGTCGGAAACGCCGCTTTTAAAAATAAAACCGTGTT
>ENA-UEQN01003349-UEQN01003349.1-human-gut-metagenome-genome-assembly--contig:-NODE-3349-length-10079-cov-2.584383_pt1 | contig 10079 bp, 8 predicted proteins | sample MGYA00242940_ERZ507944 | MGnify/ENA primary metagenome ERZ507944 (study PRJEB26167, sample SAMN06115449) | human gut metagenome | host: Homo sapiens | place: China:Fujian | collected 2015-08-20...
CTCGGAAGAAATCCATACAAAATTCGAAGTATCTTTATTTATATAATATCCTCCGGGACAATACAACAGGAGGTCGTACTTATTCTTAAACATATTGAATATCTTCGTATCCGGTGTTTTCTTGTATACCTCGATCAAACGGTCACGTTCTGCCTTGAGATACACGTTCATCATTTTATTTTTATTGGCATTGAAGATTTTATAAAATGCCTCTACATCCGGTGCACTGATTTGAAAAATCTTCTGAGAACGAAACAGTCAGTATATTCCGATGAAAACGGACATTTTTTTCGAAATTAGAAGGCGGAAGATTAATCAAATCAAAGACCGGTTCGCCCTGAGGTAAGCCCAATTGAGGCTGTCCGAAAAATTCCTTGATAGTATCCCCGACATGACCTTCCCACAAAGTTTTCGGCATAACGACGAGCAGTTCATTCGTAGAACCGCTGACAGGAGGTAAAGCTGACCGCCGGGCACCGCCACCTTCTTTACAAGAGAACAAAAAATAACTCAGGGTCAACACCAGCAGACTGACTAATATTCGTATCTTCATTTTATTATGATTTAAAATATACATTAAACTTATTCTGTAAAATCCCCGTATTTACTAGCCGAACGATCTAAAATCGCCTTTACCGATCCGACCAGAATTTTCGCTTCGACCATCAAAGGAAGCCGATATTCGTCTTTACTCAACCAAATCTTCATATTTTCGCCTCCTTTGAATACCTCACCTTCAACCAACAAGGGAGAAAAAACGTAACATTCCTGTTTCCGGCCGGCAATCTTGCTTTTCACCACACCCAGATAACGGATATACAAATCATAAATTTTACTATCGATCAAAATCCGGATCGGAATCAAGTCGTTTTTTTGGTATTTATCAAAATCCAACTCCCGGGCCATCCAGGCAACCGAAAGCATATCATAGGTTTGACCGAGTAGTTTCACTGTATCTGTCCGTCTGAATTTTCCAATCCGATGGATATCTCCCAATACGACAGAATCGTCATAATGAAATGTATAATCGAAAGTCTTATGATAATTCCCTTCATGAGCTTTTCTCGAAAATTCATAGGGCATAAAAGTATTCTTGTCAAAATGCGATATCAGGGTGTCCCTGATCGTGAATATCCAATCCCAGGAAGGTAAAGAATAACCCACAGCTTTTAAACGTTCGGCATTCGGATATTTTTCGGAAGTCGTCAACGAAAAATCCACCCGCCCAGCCTTGACCCAAATAAATCCCCAGTTATAATATCCGGTATATACCAACTCTTCTATAGGCGGGTATTTCGATTGGGCACAAAGCGACAGGCTTCCCCCCAATAACAACATCAATATCCAAATTTTTTTCATATCCTTCTATTTATCACTCTCATCCTTATACGGCTTCAACAAATTAAATTCCTGCTCAATATCAAAATTTTGTTTGACACTGATTTCGACAGGTAAATAAACGATTTCTTCAGGCTGTTGGTTCTTCAAATACAAACCGGTATCCCAAATTCCATTGCCATTGGTATCCAAGATCGCCCTAAACTTGTATTTTCCCTCGGGAATCAACGGGAAAGTGACCTGTCCATCCTGGTTGATAATTTGCTCCTGTACCACTGCATAAGAACGTTTTCCATTCTCAGATTTCCCATTATCCGACTTATAGAGTTGTAGAATAACCTGTCCCTGCACGCCACTCACATTGAGCATAATCTTCCCGTAAAATTCTTCCTGACGCACTTTGAATTTTTTCTCCAATTTGTTATTATGCCGTCCATAAATATCGTTGACAGAAGCAGAATCCAAAGTCAACAGATATTCCTGCCCGGCTTTCCAGGAAGCATCGATATAAATACGCCGGATCTTCAGACTATCTTCTTCCAGGGTAAATTTCAGCGGCTGATAAAGTGTATCCACTTTCTCCGATATATGCAGATTCTCCAAGCCCGCCTTGTCGACCGGCCGGTTAAATTCCAACCACAAACGGGCACCCAAATCAAAATCGTTACCGGCATTCGATTTTATTTCCACAAACTCAATCGCCGGAGTTTCAGGTTCGTCTTTCCTGCCCTTCTTATTGTCGGGCTTCTTTTTGTCTTTAAATGTATAGCGGCTGGTATCGGCAAAGGTCGTCAACCGACCGGTACTATCTGTCCGCAAGTAAGAAAGGATAACATTCAAGGTATCTTTTTTATACACGGTAGAATCTTTAATCCACAAAGCTAATGTATCGTTTCCGGCCGAATGTTCCAACACATACCAATCCTCCGGTAGCGGTTCCGTCGACAAGGTATCGAACAAACGGGCCTTAAACTCATTCTTTCCCGGAATACTAAAGATAAAATCGAGGCGTTCCCGTTCCTTCCGGTCATCATCGGTCATATACAACTGGGTCAGCTTTTCCTGAAACAAACGCAGATAAAGATTGTTAGGCCCAAATCCCAGATATTCCTGTGTGACGATACTATCCCTCATCGTTGTGTCCTGCCCGACGATTTTATCGACAACCCGGAACGTATCTACCCGGGTCATAGTCATCACCACGGGACGCACCAAGGTATCCAGGTAAGCAAACATTTCTGCTTCGGGCGTATATTTATAATCCCGGTTATCGTCCTGAATCGCCACGACACGATAAATCGTATCTTTCAAGTTCGTCAAACGGAAAAAACCGGAACTATCCGTACGGGCGACATAGTCAGGCACCTCCAGCAAAGGCATCGAATCCGCCAGATTAGAATACAATTCGACATATACATTTAAAACCGGTTCGCCGGATTCCGCATTCACAACCTGTCCGCTCAATTCCAACGAATCGATTTCATTCCCGGTAGAAAATACATAGCGATAAAATCCCAAAGGATTTCCCTCGTTATTATCGGATATAGCATCTGCAAAATCCAAGGTATAAGTGGTATTCGGTTTCAAGGAATCCACAAATTCGACTTGTACATATTTCCCCTTTAAACGAGGCTTCGGTTTTTTCTTTTGAGGCGGAGAAATAATGAACTTCTCGTTAATATCTTTTAGCTGGACAAACTCATCGAAATAAATGTTCACCCGCTTTTTATCGAAATTTTTAGTAAAAGAGGCCGGTTCTTCGAGGATCACTTGGGGTGGGGTCGTATCTTTAGGTCCACCTTCGGGATATCCCCGGCTGGCACAAGCATAAACCACTACTGCCATAACTAACATAGCCAGCCACTCCCAGCCGAAAGCTCTATCGTCGTTCTTCTTCATCCCTATTATCTATTTACTCAGTCAGATCTCAATTTACAAAGATAAACTATATCGGACAAAAGGGGAATAGTTAAAGGGAAAAAAGTGAAAAGAAAAAATCAGACCGTTTGAGCCAGACACCCTAAAGAGAAACGCACATTTCCTGCCTGAGCCAAAACCTGCAAACAAGCACCGATCGTAGCTCCTGTCGTTATCACGTCATCGACCAACAATACCTTTTTTCCTGTAATTTTAGCGGGATTGCGCAACTCAAAAATATGCTCGACATTTTTAAGCCTTTCGCTTGCATTCTTCCCGGTTTGCGATGCATTGTTCCGAACCCTGAAAAGCACATCGTCATAAATGTCTACTCCTATCGTTTCGGCCATACCACAAGCAATTTCCCGGGCTTGATTAAATCCCCTTTCTTTTTCCCTTTTGGGATGTAAAGGCACCGGAATGATACAATCTGCCTCACATTCATTTTTAATCTTCTCTCCCAGCAAACGGCCGAGATAGATACCCAGAGACCGATGAGAACGATATTTAATCCGGTAAATCAAATTTTTATAGGGGCTGAATTTATTATAATAAAACAAAGAGAATAATTTTTCAGGCCGGTAAGCGGCATCGAAATTCAACAACACATCTTCCTGAATAGCATAGGCCTGATCGGAAAACGGGAAATCAGCCAGACAGGCGGTACACAAATACACTTCACCTTTCATCAGGCTTTCCCCGCAAACGGTACATATCCGGGGGTAAAACAATTCACAAACAGCCCTTCCCGAAGACAACAATCTGTCTTTTAGCCATCTTCCGATTCGCAATCCAAGCTGTCGTGTCATAAATTCAGGTTTTAGCCATCCGACCCCATCATATTCAACTTTTCAGACGATATCCTCTGAACCAATCTATTTCCATACGTGCGGGTAACTGTTTTTCCAGAGGTTCTTTATTGGTTCCCAAAGAGAAAACGACATACATCGGAACGTCCGGGATATGTTCGGTTTCCTCTTTCACCACCAGATCGTTTACCATCCACACCATTTTATTTTCCGTCCACTCCAAAGTGAAAATATAATAGGCATTATCGAGCTCCAGCTCTTTGATTAATTGGATATCTTTATTGACCGCTGTACGATAAGAATACACTCTTCCCATATGTACTCCATCGGCCTCACACTTCATGATTTCCACATGAGGCACCTCTGTATCCCCCAGCATCCAAAAACAAGAAGTCAGGGCACAACGATTCAGCTTAATCTTAGCCTCAAAACGACCGTAGCGCTGCCTCAAAGCAGTGGCAGAACTAATCATAGCAGAGGAATAATCGTATTTTTTCTCCCGTATTCCTACCTGCCGGTCCCAATATTTTCCGATGATCGATTCTTTTCTAAAATTCAGACAAACCGCACTCTCACCGAAGGTGATATTATCCGGTGAGTACAACTGCATATCCTCTCCCACCCCATAGGTATCGTTCAAAAACCGCTCTCCGGCATAATAACGGGTAATCCATTTGGTTTCATCCAGGCGTCCCTGATTGAAATCGTCTTCAAACACCAATTGCCATCTCCTCATACTATTAAAATAAGGGTCCTGAGCCAATAAGATATATTTAGCTATTTCGGGGCGCTTTTTCAAAGCATCGAATTCGCAAAGTAATTGATAATCTTCGGTCGTCTGATACCGGTTTTTATTCAAGAGATAAGCTCTGTTTCGCTTGAATTCTTCCGAACGGATATAAGTTTCCAAATGCGTAAACTTTTGTGGCAAATCCGTATCTTTAACCTCACGGTATTCTTTAAAACGACGTAATTTCTCTAATTTGATCAAAGCAGCGATCTTCGGCTGACGAATAATTTCCTGATAAGCTTTATATTCGACGGCATGTAATTTCTTATCGAAACCGGCCGACATAACCATCACTTTCAGCTTCTGATACTCTTGATATTCAGGCAAAGCTTTTACCCGTTCATACCCCTTCAATTCTTCAGAATCGGCAATCAACAGATAAGATTGTAACTTACGCACCTTGAGCAAAGCTTTATATTGCCGTTCTGCTTTATAATATTCGCTGTCCTTATAAGAGAGCTGTTCGATTTCTTTCCGTCTTTCCTTAAACTGAGCACTATTTACATACTCTTCAAGCTCGCGATAACGTTTTAGCTCTTCCCCTTTTTCCACCCTCAGAAACAATTCTTCATCTTCACGGAATACGGCTCTGAAAGTTTCCGCTTCATAGGTCGTACGAAGTAGTTTATGCTTAGAAAATAAAAAAGAAAATAATCCCATACACTACAATAATTAACAGATCAGACACTATCACACATCAGATAGCAAAGTTAATGTAAAAAAAACAAAAAACCTATTTTACTGCTTTACAAAATTATAAGTGATCGTACCTTTCTGCAGCGCAGGGGCGTCCGGTTTTTCATTAAAACGCGAACGTTTAGCAGCATCGACAGCCACCCGCCACAAACAGTCGTCCGACTGAGACTGATCTTCCAAAATTTTAGCTTTCTGGACCACACCTTTCGGATTAACCAGTATCTCGACTACAACTTTACCTCCATATTCACATTTAAATACCGGAATCGGCAGAAAACGGGCATACCGGTCTTTCAGATTATAACTGACACTACTTTCACCGGCATAAAAAGTAGATTTCAAAGAATCCAGTTCCTGTTCCCGTTTATCGCGATCATTTTGCAAACTGTCTTTTTGGTAATTTTTATCGCGTTGGGCTTTATAACGTCCGCTATTTCCTTCTTCTTCCAACTCCTTCAAAATCTCGTCCACATATTGCTGTACACTGGCTTCCGCTCTCTTTTCCGGCTGTACGGCATTCTCATTGACAGCAATGGAACGCAACATGCGTTCGACCTCTTCCTGAGAAGTCTTTTGACGAATTTCCTCTTTTCGTTGCTGCTCTTCCTCTTTTTTCTGCCTCTCCTCCGGAGTCGGGGTATCCATAACGATTTCCATCTCCGTATGAACCTGAATCCGGGAAATTTCCATACTCAATAAAAAAATAGCCAGGACCAAGTGAAAAATCACGGTACCCATAATCCCGCGCCGATGCGGAATAATCCATTTTTCTATATATGCTTTAAAATTCATCTTCATTACTTCACGTTACTCGAAACGAATCGCTTTAATCGGTTTTATCCTGGAAATCAACATCGTCGGCACGACCAACATCAACACCGAAACCACCAACACTCCGACATTCAATAAAATAATATAGACCCAATCGAAATAAATCGGCACCGTATCCATATAATAAGTAGCCGAATCTAATCTGACAATCCGAAACAGAGCCTGCAAACCACCTAAGGTAAGAGCCAAAATATTACCTACCACCATCCCTTTGCCAATCAATCCGGCAGCTATATATAAAAACAATCTCCTCAGACGTATATTCCGATATCCCAAAGCTTTCAAAATCCCGATAAAGGAGGTCTTATCCAAAATCAGGATCAACAAACCCGACACCATATTAAAACCGGCAACCACAACAATCAGCGTCAGGATGATCCAAACATTCATATTCAACAGATTCAACCAATCGAAGACCTGAGGAGCCGTTTCCCGCAAAGTAGTGATTTTATAAAAATCGTCATCCTGATTCATGGGCAAGGTGTCGTCCAACTCCGTCTCCACCTCTAATATGCGTTTCATATCGTTCAGTTCCACAGCAATACCGGAAACCTCCCGGGGCGCCCAATTGTTCAATTTCTGTAAATGCCTGATGTCACACACCGCCAGCATATCGTCATACTCCTTAAAACCGGTATCGTAAATTCCCTTCACCGTAAACACCCGTGCTCTCGGCGGATCTTGTACAAAATGTGCCGTAATTTTATCACCGGGACTGACATTCAATATAGCCGCCACAGCAGCTGAGATCAACACCTCACGAGAAGGTTCGGCCTGAAAAAAATCAGGGTATTCGCCCTCCCGAAGATGCTTCCGGTAGAAAGAAGCATCGTAAGAGGAATCCATACCTTTCAAAATTACACCGTGAATTTCTTCCTTACTCTTCAAGATCGCCGGTTTTGTCACATAAGCATACATCTGCTTTAAATCGGACACTCTCCGGACCACTTCCAACAAAGAATCGTTCAGCTCGATCTCACTTCCCGAATAAGCATCTTCATGATCATAAGCCGTAATGCTCAAATGAGCCATAAATCCCGACAATTTAGTGGTTATCTCATTTTTAAAACCGGTAATAATCAGGATCGAAAGCAGCATCACACAAACTCCTAGCGCAATACCGGCTAACGCAATTTTTACAATCGGCACAGATACCGCTCCGTTTTGTTTTCCCTTCAATAATCTTCTTGCTATGAATAATTCAAGATTCACTCCGTCACCAATTAGTTAACCCGACAAATTTAAGGGAAAAAATTGTTTATTCATTTATTTAAGGATCGGTTTATTTGCCAAACAACGGATTCCCCCAAAATAAAACGACAGCAATCAAAATTGATTAAGCTCAACTTTAAAACACGTCGAAACTACTTTAAAAAGTAGCATTATTGTTGTACTTATTCGTCTTCGGTGATCGCGTTCGGAGACCCGGTCGCTTCCGCCGGTCAATGAAGGAAAGCCTTAACGAACCGGTCTGACGGTATAAAAACCGGAATCGGAATAGAAAGGGGAAAAATCAAACCTAGATTTAATCTGCAAACGATACAAATTTGATTAATTATAAGTTAAAATCACCATATCATTGTATTTTTTCAATTAATTTTTGTATTATTGTTTCAAAATGAAAGCAACAAACTAAATCATATCATGCAAAATAATCTGATTGATAAACAGCTGGTTGACACCACGATGGCTCAATGCGGAGTAAGTAATTTAGACGATGCTTCTATCCGCGACACGGTAAAAATAGCTAATCTACTGGAAAAAGCCACCGGCGAAAAATTCATCCGAATGGAAATGGGTGTTCCGGGTCTGGCTCCTTCCCGTATCGGAACAGAAGCCGAAATCGAAGCATTAAAACACGGAGTAGCCCAATTTTATCCGATGCTGGAAGGTTATCCGGTACTTTCTGAAGAAGCTTCCCGTTTTGTAAAAAATTTCATGGATGTCGATATCCGGCCAGAAGGAATCATCCCGACAGTAGGTGCCATGCAGGCATCTTATGTCGCTTTCATGGCATTGACCGAATGCCATAAGGGGAAAGACACGATTTTATTTATAGATCCGGGATTTCCGGTACAGAAAACCCAACTCGAAGTCATCGGCAAGCCTTATCAAACCTTCGATATCTATGAATACCGGGAAGAAAAACTGGAAGCTAAACTACGGGAATACCTGGACCGGGGGAATATCGCCGGCATCGTTTATAGTAATCCGAACAACCCATCCTGGGTATGCCTGACGGATTTCGAATTACAAGTCATCGGCAAACTGGCAACCGAATACGATACCATTATTCTCGAGGACCTGGCTTATTTTGCCATGGATTTCCGCAAGGATCTGTCTCATCCGGGTAAGGCTCCTTTCCAACCGACTGTAGCGAAATATACGGATAATTATATTTTTATGATATCCAGTTCGAAATTATTCAGCTATGCCGGCCAACGCCTGGGGCTGCTCTGTATTCCCCATGCTTTATTCCATAAGAAATACGAACATTTGAAAGAACGCTATAAAGCCGACAAGCTGGGATATACCATTAGCTAGAAATTGATATATACCCAAACCTCAGGTACCGCTAATTCCCCTCAATATGCCGTAGCAGCCGTATTGAAAGCCGCCAACGAGGGAAGGATCAATATATTGACAGATGTCAGGGAATACGGCAAACGGGCTGAAATCATGAAGACCCTTTACAAAAACGCCGGTTTCAAAGTCGTGTACGATAAAGACGGACATGAAGACGTAGCGGACGGTTTCTATTTTACCATCTATTATCCGGGAATGACAGGAGCAGAATTAGCTAAAGAACTTCTTTATTATGGAATTTCTTCCATCACATTAAAAGGATGCGGAAGTACCCGGGAAGGATTAAGAGCTTGTGTATCCCAAGTCGGACTGGACCAAATGGACACATTGAAAGACCGGATCGAACGGTTTGCCAAAGATCATACCCCAATCGAATCATAGGGAGTGATGATTTTAAATCCTTGTAGATTCACACTTTACAAACAGATTGTGCAAAAAAAAGCTAAATATTTTCTCACTCTTCGGGGAGATGTGCAGTTTTCAGCTTAAAATGAAAATAATTTGATCTTTTTTTGCGGATTTGATTTTAAAATGTAATTTTATACCCGAATTAAATAACAAAGCGTAATAATATTACATCAATATTCGACAAATTATAATTTATTAAGATTATGGCAAAATTCAGAGGAGCAATTGTTGTAGACACCGAACATTGCAAAGGATGTAGTCTGTGTGTCGTAGCATGTCCGACTAAAGTGATCGAGCTGAATCCGGATGTAAACGGAAAGGGTTATCACTATGCTTATATGAAAAATCCCGAAGCTTGTATCGGCTGTGCGAGCTGTGGTCTGGTATGTCCCGACTCTGTAATCACTGGCAGAAGTAAAATTAATGAAGGGTAATGAAGTAATCGCAGAAGCCGCCATTCGTTGCGGATGCGATGGTTATTTTGGTTACCCGATTACCCCGCAATCTGAAGTCATGGAAACCCTCATGTTGCGCAAACCATGGGAAGAGACAGGCATGGTGGTATTGCAGGCAGAAAGCGAACTGGCCGCGATCAATATGGTATATGGCGGTGCATCTTGTGGTAAAAAAGTAATGACCTCTTCCTCTAGTCCGGGTATCAGCTTAAAACAAGAAGGTATCACTTATATCGCCGGAGCGGAATT
>ENA-UEQN01003359-UEQN01003359.1-human-gut-metagenome-genome-assembly--contig:-NODE-3359-length-10048-cov-7.355732_pt1 | contig 10048 bp, 8 predicted proteins | sample MGYA00242940_ERZ507944 | MGnify/ENA primary metagenome ERZ507944 (study PRJEB26167, sample SAMN06115449) | human gut metagenome | host: Homo sapiens | place: China:Fujian | collected 2015-08-20...
TAGTATGATTCGGCGGACGACCATTTCCGGCTGTCCGCCGTGAATTTTTTTGAAATGTCCGAGCGTTGTAACATTTCTCGGACATTTGGGTTTTATAATGATCTTATCAACAAAAGCAAGCGTATACATGAAGCAATGCAATAAAAAAGTTGCTTGTTCAATAAGAATATGAATTGTCCTAAAATTGAAGCAATTCACCATAGATTTTCATGCCATTTAGGACAATTCTGCAACATTTGCTCTTTACTCTATACTCAACAAATTAAGAAAGGCAGGTAACTGTTATGAAAATTTTGCAGACAACTGATCTTAAAAAATACTACGGCACAGAGCCGAACATTACCCGCGCCCTGGATGGCGTGAACTTCTCTGTGGAGGAGGGCGAATTTGTGGCGGTGGTCGGCACTTCCGGCTCCGGTAAGTCCACCCTGCTTCACATGATGGGCGGTTTGGATACCCCCACCTCCGGCAGCGTGATGGTGCGGGATAAGGAGCTGGCGAAGATGAACGACGAGCAGCTTACCATATTCCGCCGTCGCAATATCGGCTTTATTTTCCAGAACTACAATCTGGTGCCGATCCTAAATGTTCATGAGAACATCGTTTTGCCCGTGGAACTGGATGGGGATACGGTGGATCAGAAATTCATGGCGGATGTGGTGTCCATGCTGGGACTGGAGGATAAGCTGAAGAATATGCCAAACAACCTCTCCGGCGGCCAGCAGCAGCGTGTGGCTATCGCCCGCGCTCTGGTGTCAAAGCCCGCTATCGTCCTTGCCGATGAACCCACTGGAAACCTGGACAGCAGGACCAGCGCCGATGTGTTGGGGCTTTTGCAGAGAACGAGTCGTGAATTTAACCAGACGCTGGTGATGATCACACATAATGATGCCATTGCCCAGCTTGCAGACCGTATCGTGCGGATTGAGGATGGCAAAATCGTTGGATAAAGGAGGTGGCAGACATGACATTGCCTTTTGAAAATGATACAGGGCCGGTCATTAAAAAATTGGCGTCACGAAGCATTCAGACAGATAAGCGGCGCAACCTGTTTGTGATCGTAACGATCGCTCTGGCAGCCGCTTTGATGGCAGCGATTTTTTGTGCAGGAGCGGGAAGTGACAGAAAACTGGAGGCGGACATTCGGGGACAGTATCAGGCGGTTGTGGTGAATTGTGACCGTGATACGATTGAAAGACTGAAAGACTGCCCGGAAGTGGAACGCTGGGGCCTTTCCCAGAATTACGGTTCTGCCCGCTATGGTGACAGCGTTCTGACTGTGGAGTATGCGGATGCCAACTGGATGGAATTGGGTAAGAAGCCTTCCTTTACTGGGACACTTCCGCAGGCTGCCAATGAAATTCTGGTAGAACGGGCATTTCTTGATTATTTTGAAATCCCCGCAGAAGTCGGGCAGACCATAGAAGTGAATCTTGGAAACGGAAAGCAGACCTATACCGTCAGCGGTATCATGGATGTGGAGAATGACTCCCGTATGTTCCAGCTTTATGTATCTGAAGCATTTGTGGAGGAGATGGCGCAGGGAGAGCCGCTGTTTGAATTTCGGCTTCGTTATACTGGTGCTGATAGTATGGAGCTGGAGCAGCTCAAGGCGGATATTGCAGCATTCCTTTCTGCCAACGATGTCTCAGAGGATCAGATTTTTTACAGTTCCAACTATTTCGATATGCAGGGCTTTAAGTCCGGTGTGATGAAATATTACATTCCCGTGGCAATCCTTTTGCTGGTTGCCTGTGCCGTGGTCATTTACAGTATCTTTTTCATTTCCGTAAAGGGCAAAATGCGGGAATATGGACGCCTGAAAGTGATCGGCACAACACCAAAACAGATCCGGCGGATCGTGCGGCGGGAGGGATTGCTGTTATCTCTTTGCGGTATCCCACTGGGGCTTTTGGTTGGAGGGGCTATCGGGTTTGCTATTTTCCCGGCACATTGGAGCTGGATGGGCAATCTGCCCTATCTGGCTGCGACCGCAGCAGCCTGCGCCCTGACGGTATTTCTGTCCATTCATGCGCCTGTCCGCATGGCGGCGAGGGTATCCCCAATCGAAGCGGTCCGCTCCAGTGGTTATGAAACGGCAACAGACCGGAAGGATCAGAAAAACCACCGCATTACGCCGTTCTCCATGGCACAGATGAACTTTAGGCGGAGCAGGAAAAAGACGGTCATCACTCTGGTATCTCTGGGATTGACGGGTGTGTTTCTGGTAACAGCCGCTACGGTACTCAACTCCATCAGTCCCGAAAAGATGGCGATAGAAGCCATGGGAGATCACTGCAACTATGAGGTCAGCTGGATGGATTCGGGAGGCGCGGAAGGATTGCCTGCCATCGCGCGTGAAAATCCATTGACAGAAGAACTTCGTCAGGAGCTTCTTGCCATAGATGGTGTGGAATCTATCACCAGCCATGAAGTAACATCCGCAACGGTGAAATTCCCCCAGGAAAGTGTTGCATTAAAGTTCCCTGTATTTGACAGAGAGCAGATGGAACAATGGCTGCCGGAGGAAAATCTGGAACAGGGCAGCGTAGATTATGAGGAGCTTGCCGCAAACAACGGTGTGATCGTGACTGATTCGGAAGATCATCTTTTAAGTATGTTTTATGGCTATACGCCTGCGGTCGGGGATGTGCTGACCTTTGAATCCATGGACGGTAAGGCCATAGAAGTAACGGTCATGGGGATTGCGAAACCGTCAGTAACATCAGGCACCGGCGCATGGGGCCTGTTTACCCTTACAGAAGAACTGGCCGATCAACTCTACCCGGATATTGAGAACAGGGAGGCCGTTTGGAATGTCCATACCTCGGAGGACTCGGATGCGCTCAGGGCGTCTATTTTCAGCCTGCTGGAAAATCCGGTGCTGACGGTCTTTTCCAGAGCAGACCATGCGGCATCCCTGGAATCGCAGCTAAAGATGATGACCCGCGGTGTTTATCTGCTGCTGGCGTTCCTGTTTGTGTTCTCCATGGTAAATCTGGTCAACACCCTGATGACCAATCTGCTGGCAAGGCAGCAGGAGCTTGGGATTTTGCAGTCTGTGGGAATGACCGGAAAGCAGGTTTCCCGTATGCTGATCGCAGAATGCCTGTGGTACGCAGGGGTTACGGTATTTTTGTCAGTTGGCATTGGCGGAATCCTGGGCTGGATTTTTGACTATGTGATCAGCAGCTTTAATATTTTTGGGGAACTGTCCTATCAATTCCCTTTGATGGAAACGGTTGTTTTTGTTCTGGCACTTTTGGTCGTGACCGGAATTTTCTCTGTGGTTGCTGTCCGTTACTCTAAACGGCTTTCCCTTGTAGAGCGGATCAAGACCATGGACTAACCAGAAGCGGCGGCTTCCGATGTGAAGCCGCCGCTTTGCTGACAGCAGAAATATAAGACTTAAAGGAGATGATCAAAATGACAGTACCATTTGAAAATGATACAGGAAATATTGTCAGGAAACTGGCAAGAAAAAGTTTGAAAAGCGAAAAACGCCGGAATTTGATGGTGGTGATCGCCGTTGCGCTGGCATCCTGTCTGATCTGTTTTTCGATTGTGATGGCTTTGTCTACCCGGCAGATAGAGAAAAATCATGTGGAGGATACTTATGAGGCGGTCTATACCAGGATTACTGAGGAAGATGTGTCCACCCTGAAGGGGCTGGATGACTTCTCAAGGGTAGGAGAGTATTATATGCTGGCTGTGGAACCTGCGGAGCAGGGATACAATGCCTCCTATGAACCTACTGGATCTGGCATCCACATCGGTACTCGGTGCGCTGGGCTGCAATATGGATACGTTCAAGCGGTACTTTCCTGCTGCTTCAGCCATGTATGAGATTTTCATCTGGACCGCCATCGGGTTGGTGTTGCTGGACCTTGTGTGGCAGCTTTACCGCTGCTATGGTGCCGGGTTTGACATTGATACCGAGAATCTCATCAATTTGGTGGTGCGTTCTGTAATTTTCCTGCTGCTGATTTGGTATTGCGATGACATCGTCAACCTTGCCTTACAGATCGGCGGCACACCCTACAACTGGATTCTGGATAGCAGTCTCCCCGGCCTGCAGTTCGGAGACTTCAATTCTGTACTACTCGTCATCATTGGCGTAATTGCCAATGGCTCAGTGGCGCTAATTGCGCTGATTCTCGTTGTGGTTCTGGCATGGAACTACTTAAAGCTGCTTTTGGAGGCCGCCGAGAGATATATCGTGCTGGGAATTCTGGTTTTCACCGCGCCACTTGCCTTTGCCATGGGCGCGGCTCGCGGCACAAACAATATTTTCAAAAGCTGGTGCCGAATGTTTAGTGGGCAGCTTCTGCTGCTGATTATGAACGCATGGTGCTTGAAACTGTTCGTCAATATGGTCGGGGAATTTATCGCCAATCCTCTGTCCTTATAGGAGATTTTTTACGTGAAAAAAACTCTTTTTTCTTTATTCACCGCTGTCAGCCTTGCTCTCCCCGTATTGCCCGGTCGCTTTTGCTTTGACCGAGGATGAGGCTGCTGCTGTCGTGGATGCGCAGGGCAAGGATGCTGTATCCGGCAATCTGTTTCTGTGGTTGCTGTGTGCTATCGCTTTTCTCAAGGTCAGCACCAAGCTGGACGGCATCCTGCACTCGCTGGGCATCGGCGTTTCACGTTCGCCCGGCTCAATGCTGTCCGAAGCTCTGCTGGCTTTCCGTGGTTTTGAAATCGGCAAAGCCTTTATGGGGCTGGGGACTGCAAAAGCCGCCGCTGCCACTGCTAATACGAAAACTACACCCGGCAATACCTTTGTAGGTGGACTTTCCGGCGTGGTGAGCCGTCATGTGCAGCAAAGTACCGCAAGTTCCATCAGCGGGCAGTCCGGCGCCATCGGGGCATCCTTGGGCGGGACCATGTATCACAACAGCCTTGGCAAAGATGGCGGTTTTGCCAGCAAGGTCATCGGCTCCATCGCCACCGGGCAGACAAGCGGCAGCATTACAGGCGACAGCGCCGTGGAAGCGCTCAATAGCTATTTTGCAGGTACCAGTGATGCAGATGCCATGCCCGTTCCTGCCACCGGTGAAATCATCCCCACTGCCATGGAAGCAGCTGAAAACGATGGCGTAACAGACTCTCCTATCCCCGCCACGCCGCTGGCATTGGAGGGCGATAGCACGGTTGACATTTCCCCGACAAGGAATAGTGAAATAGCTATGCGCGCCAGTGGCAGTTCAGCTATTACGGAGCAGACCACCATTCCCACTTTGCCCTCTATCCAACAGGCCGCTATGAACCGTGTGCTGCTGGGGCAGATGGGCAACAGCGTCACCGATGTAGAAATCGGCGGCGGCAAGATTCAAGGACGCGAAATAATTCCCGGTCGTGGGCAGATTCAGTTTGCCATGTACAATGCCCGCCGGTACGAAAAACCGGAGGGTCATTTTACCGAGCAGACTTCCCGCGGTGGTGAAAAGTGGTACAAGGTCTACGCCACGACTCGCGTAGAAAAAACGCCCACCGTTCAGGATGAACGCGGGCGTATAAACCAAATTGCAAAACGCTGCAATGAAAATAAGTCGATTCACACCAATGATGTAGAGCAGCTGCGCCGAGAATTTCTTGAACTGAAAGCAGACTATCTGGAACGTGTGGTTAAGCTGTTGAGAAAATTTTATTGAATAGGAGAATGACGATATGAATCAAAATGAAGAAATCCGTGTGTTGTATGTGCAGCCGGGTAAGTACCCAGAGGAAATCAAGATACCTAATACGCTGGAAACTTTTCAAAAATATGTTTGTGGGAGTATAGAAAGCGCAAGATTGGACGGGGATGCCTATATCATCTGTAATGATGAAGGAAAGCTGCTTCCGTTACCACCGAACCGCTTATATGGTCCAACGGATTTCTTCGCAGGTCCGTTTCTGATATGCGGAGACGGTGGCGAAGATCTGATAAGTTTGACGGATAGTCAAATTACAAAATATGAGAAAAAATATCACTCACCTCTGATTTTCCTTGAGCTATATCCGAAGCCGATTACTCTCAAATGCACGCCAGAATTGTATGCCAAATGCATGGGAGAGGAACATCAGCATGATACACAAGAAAATGAACATGATGAGAGATAAGTCCATTTGTATGGAAAATCGTGAAAATGGGCTTTGCTCTTATTGAAAAGCATGATATACTATTCTTACATTGTACTGATGTAAGGAGAGCAGCGATGGCAGGCACAGAACGGTATGTTCGTAACAGCACAGCAGATTTTCTTGTGTTCACGAAAGATTCAGAGACAGATGGCATAGAAGTTCGCGTTCAGGATCACGAGGTCTGGCTGACGCAAAAAGGCATCGGACAACTGTTTGATGTTGACCGCAGTGTTGTCGCCAAACATCTGCGGAATATTTTTGCGGAAAATGAATTATCCGAAAGTACAACTTGTGCAAAATTTGCACAAGTTGCAGATAATGGCAAGACCTATCACTACAAATTCTACTCCCTGCCCGCCATTATTGCTGTTGGCTACCGAACCAATTCCACCCGTGCCACACAATTCCGCCAATGGGCAACCAAAGTGCTGGATACATTTACCCGGCAGGGATATGTTCTGGATAAGGATCGGCTTATTAATGGGCAAATCTTTGATGAAGATTACTTCGACCATTTGGTTTCCGAAATACAGGAAATCCGCGCCAGCGAGCGCCGCTTTTACCAGAAAATCACGGATATTTATGCTACTGCCGTAGATTACTCGGTAGACAGCAAAACGACCAAAGACTTCTTTGCAACCGTTCAGAATAAAATGCACTACGCTGTTCACGGCAGTACTGCTGCAGAGGTCATTGCGCAACGGGCAGACCACACAAAAGACCACATGGGGTTGACCTCATGGAAGAATGCCCCAAATGGGAAGATTGTCAAAGCCGATGTTTCTGTTGCAAAGAACTATTTGCAGCAAGATGAGTTACAGGAACTGAATGAGATTGTAACAATGTACCTTGACTATGCAACGCGCCAAGCACGGCGGCATATTCCTATGACGATGCAGGACTGGGCAGAGAAACTGGACGCTTTCCTGCAATTCAACGATGCCGAAATTCTAAAAGATAAAGGAAAGGTTACAGCAGCAATCGCAAAGGCTTTCGCAGAAAGTGAATTTGAAAAGTACCGCGTTATACAGGACCGGCATTACCAAAGCGATTTTGACCGCCTTATGATGGAGGCGGAATCAACAAAACAATAATTACAGGCAGATGCCCTATGTGAGACTCATTTCACATAGGGCATTTTTCTTTTCAGGGAGCTTCTTATGGCTATCACAAAAATCCACGCGATAAAATCTACTCTCGGCAAGGCACTGGCTTATATTGAAAACCCGGACAAGACCGATGGACAGATGCTGGTATCGGGTTACAACTGTGAACCGCAGACGGCTTCCATTGATTTTGAAATGACAGATGTGCTTGCGCACAAAGCGCGGAACCTGAAAAGGAAGCGTTCGACAAATCTTGCCTATCACCTGATACAGTCCTTTTTGTCGGAGGACGCTGTGACCCCTGAGCAGGCCCATGAACTGGGGAAGAAACTGGCATTTGAATACACAGGCGGCAAGTACGAGTATGTGGTGGCGACCCACATTGATAAAGGTCATATCCATAACCACATCATGCTCAATGCAGTTTCCTTTTACGACTATAAGAAACTGAGGACGGTGCCTTACCGAACGGTACGTCAGGTACGGGATATTTCCGATCGCTTGTGCATGGAAGCACATTTATCCGTGATTGATGATCCACAAAAGATTGGGCAACTGTATCCTGAAAACGCAGGGAAAAAGAAATCTGTATCAAACCGGACGGAAATCCGAAAGAGGCTGAATTTTTGCTTGGAGCGGGCAACGGATTATAGTCAGTTTCTTTCTATGGCAAAGGAACTGGAAATCACACCTACAATTCGAGGCAAGCATATAAGCTATTTGCTGGAGGGCGCGGGTCGAGCTGTCCGGGATAATAGCTTGTCCGATACCGATACATTTACTTATGCCGGTATCTGCGCCAGACTGTCTGACAATGCACAAGAGCAGAAATACCTGAGAAAGACAATTACTGGTATCCTCCGTTCGGCAACTGGTATGACGGACTTTGCAGATAAACTGAAAACTGCAGGCATCGAAACCAAAGTGAAAAAATCGACCGGTCAGGTACTGTACCGGTCCACGGCGTTGGATGGTGCATGGGTTCCCGAAGATGCCCTCGGTTCCGAATTCACCAGTGAAGTAATTGAGTATGCGCTGAAGAATGGAAAAATGCAGCTTTCTGATGGGGCAGAGAATTCGCTGCTCGACCGCTATCAGGAATTGACGATTCAGTATCCAGAAGTTTGTACGGCAGCAGTGAAGTTAAGCAGCCGCCAAATTCTGTCGGCGGGTAAAAACGGCTTGGTTCTTCAGGTTCACGATGACAATGGAAACCCCGCCAAACTAATGGTCAACAAAAGTGAAGTAACAACTTCGCCGGATGGCGAAATCATTTTCAATGTCGGAAACGACTTCTTTTATGACTTGGTTTATGAGGACGGAACCCACGGCACGATCCGAGGCGCGAAGCTGATCCAGCAGATTGACGAGGAAAACCATGTAGAGCCTGTGCAAGTCATCCTTTCGGAAAATCAGATAAAAGCTATGTCTATTCGAGGCGTGACGCTCCATCTGCCGCAGAATGGCATTGAACGACTATTCATACCTGAAAAATATGTGCTTCGTGATTTGGATACCGGGCAGTGTACAGTGCTTTTATATCCCAACCTGCAATATAGTTATGTCCCCATCGGAGATTCAAAGAAAAGGCTGAAAATACAAGGCGACCTTCTCTCCGAATTTCTGGGAAGTTCAATTAATCCTATAACGGAAAGCACTGGACTAAAGCGTAAAATTGCTGCGGTAGAACGGCGTGCAGGAATTGAAAATGCGAAGTTCCTCGGCAAAATGCTGCAAGGCATGACCGATAGTCGAATCCATACCACCGGCGATTACGATAAAGTTATACATAATCTTGGAAAAACGCAGATTGGACTTACAAATGAACTGGCAGAGGTGAAGCAGAAGCGAACTACCTACGCAGCTGCTGCAAAACATTTGCAGATATGCAAGACTTATAAGCCTGTATGGATGGAGTATGCAGCAAAACCCTTAAATCAAAAGATGGAATATTTCAATCAACATAGTACGGAACTTCAAGCATACCGCAATGCAGCAGCATACCTCGAAAAAGAGGGCATCGACCAATCGGTAGAGATTGATAAGGTAAATGTCCTCGCACAAGAAATGGGGCATCGGATGGATGAATTAGTGGAACAATTACGAGACGTAAATTTGCAGGAACAGAAAGTCCGTCAGGAACGGCAAACTCTTGCTGAAATTCAATCGGATTTGGTTGAATGAATGCCTGACTTGTACAAATTCTTGCTGAAAGTTCAAAGTACAAATTATCGGACAAGCGAGGATTTGTAATAGAGTTGGCGATACTATGCGCTTGTAGAAACCGAGGGCAACGGTCAAAGCCATCCGTTTGCACCGTGGTCAAAATGCAAAAAGCGCAGCCGCAGATGTTCTCTGCGGCTGCGCTTCGATCCATTTTCAAAGCTTCGGCATCACTCAACGCCATATTGTTGTCTAAATAAATCAGCGACGATGTTTTGCTTTTGAGGCATCGGGCGGACAGACGAAGCCAGACTCGCCGCCTACTCCGCGCAGAGCTCAGCCACCAGAGCATCCATCTGCGCCTCACTGGTTTGGTTCAGTGCGCCGCGCAGCGATACCTCCGTTTCACACAGTCGGAGTTCCTTCATCTTTTCCAACTCGGCGCGCATCAGCCGCGCGGCAGCAGGGGCCCATGAGCCGTTTTCCATGAGGCCGATCCGGCGGTTTCGGAATCCCTTTGTCTGTAAATGATCCAAAAAGGCCTTCATGGGCGGGAACAGTCCTCCGTCATAAGTGGAGCAGGCCAACACCAGTTTCCCACAGTAGAATGCGCTGGTCACGGCATAGGAAAGGTCTGTTGCCGTCAGATC
>ENA-UEQN01003362-UEQN01003362.1-human-gut-metagenome-genome-assembly--contig:-NODE-3362-length-10043-cov-4.633654_pt1 | contig 10043 bp, 5 predicted proteins | sample MGYA00242940_ERZ507944 | MGnify/ENA primary metagenome ERZ507944 (study PRJEB26167, sample SAMN06115449) | human gut metagenome | host: Homo sapiens | place: China:Fujian | collected 2015-08-20...
TCAAATTATCGCGATATTCCTATGCGCCTACGCAGATACTATTTGTAGCCAAACAAAACTACTTCGGTTTACTACGACGAATTGAATGATCTCAACCACAGTGATTTTGGGGATATTAAAACAGCAGGTAGAAGCGTTGCCAATTTCGTAGTTTGCTCGTTGTGGTCGGCTTGCGCCATTTTATCGTAGTAAACCGGCTTTCTTTTGTGTTCTACGCTCATAGCAAGGGGGCGCCTGGTTAGGGCGCCCCCTTGGTTGGGTGAGGATTCGGTATTTGGATCGTCCGGATTAGCGGCGCTTGCGGGCGGCCGTTGCCTTGCGGACGGAGGTCTTCTTGGTCGGAGCCTTTTCCTCAGTGGGAGCGGCGGGGGAGACCGGGGCCTCCTTGGCGGGCTCGGGCTTGGGCTCGGGTTTGGCCTCTGCCTTCGGGGCTGCCTTGGTCTCAGCCTTGTCCTCGGCGGCCTTCGCCGCCGGCTTGGCCTTTACCTCGCGCTTGGGCTCCTCTTTGACGGTAGCGGGCTTAGCTTCTACCTTGGTAGCTGCGACCTTGGTCGTGGTCTTTTTGGCCGTCGTCGTGCTGCGCTTGCGCGTGGTTGTCTTGGCGGTGGGCTTGGCCTCGACGGTTGCCTCCGCCTTGGAATCGGCAGGCGTCTCCTCGACCTTGACGGCGGGCTTTGCAGCTGTCTTCGGAGCGGCCTTGGTCGCAGTAGCCTTGGCAGCAGTTGACTTCGTTGCCGCGGTCTTCTTGGCTGCCGTTGCCTTCTTGGCGGTCGTGGTCGTCTTCTTGGCTGCAGTCTTGGCCGGAGTCTTCTTGGCCAGCTTGGTCTCGGCGGTCTCGGCCTTTACCTCGGGAGCAGCCTCGGCCTCGGCGGCCTTCTTGGCAGCGGCGGTCGTGCGCTTGCGCGTAGTCGTTGCCTTGGCGGTAGTTGCCTTGGCAGCGGTGGTCTTGGTGGCAGCGGCCTTGGTTGTCGTAGCCTTCTTGGCCGTCGTCTTGCGCGTCGTGGTCTTCTTGGCGGCAGGCTTCGCAGCCGGCTTAGCCTCAGCCTCGGGGGCTGCCTCAACCTTTACCTCAGATTCAGCCTCAACCGGCTTCTCCTCGGCTTTGGGCTCCTCAGCGACCACCGGCTCAGCAACAGCCTCAGGCTCGTCGACAACAGCCGCCGGCCTCTCAATCTCCGGATGCATAAAGAAGTACAGGTCCAGATACTTGTCGGCCGAGCGCGTCCAGCTAAAGTCCTGGCTCATGGCCTGTGTGACCAGCTGGTTCCAGGCATCGCGGTTATCCCAGAACAGGCGTGCCGCGCGGAACACTGCATCGCCCATCTCGTCGCCGTTAAAGTTGCTAAACGAGAAGCCCGTGCCCTCGCCGGTAAACTCGTTATACGGAATCACGGTGTCTTTCAGGCCACCGGTCTCGCGCACGATGGGCAGGGTGCCGTAACGCATGGCGATGATCTGCGACAGGCCGCAGGGCTCAAACTTCGAAGGCATCAGGAACATGTCGGCGGCGGCATACATACGCTGCGACAGCGCGGGATCGAACTCGATGCGCGCGGCCATGGTGCCGGGGTACTTGTCCTGGAAGTAGCGCAGGCCGTCCTCGTAGTCGCGGTCGCCGGTGCCCAACACGGCCACCTGCACGCCGCCAGCCAGGATGCGGTCGAGCGCGTACATGACCAGGTCCATACCCTTCTGGCGCGTCAGGCGCGTGACCATCACCATAAGCGGACGGTCGTCGCGAACCTCGAGCCCCAGCTCCTCCTGCAGCTTAGCCTTGCACACAGCCTTGCCAGAACGGTCATCAACCGTGTAGTTGGCGGCAATGCGCTTGTCGGTCGCCGGGTCAAAGCCCGCGACGTCGATGCCATTCAAAATGCCCTGCAGCGCATACGAACGCTCGCGCAGCACACCGTCCAGGCCCTCGCCAAACTCGGGCGTTTGGATCTCGCCCGCATAGGTGGGGCTCACCGTGGTGATGGCGTCGGCATAGCGCAGCGCACCCAGCATGTAGTTGATGCTGCAGGCGTCGCAACGCAGCTGCGAGGCGGCTGCGGGAATATGCGCCACACCCAGGATGTCCTCCATCACGGTGTCGCTAAACTGGCCCTGGAACGCCACGTTGTGGATCGAGAACACAGTCTTGACGCGGTCGTACAGCGGCAGACCCTGGTAGAACTCGCGCAAAAATACGGGCGCCAGTGCCGTCTGCCAGTCGTTGCAGTGCAGGATGTCGCACTCAAAGCCCTCGGGCAGGTGCTGCAGGCTCTCGGTGATGGCCTTGGAGAAGAACGCAAAGCGCTCGCCGTCGTCAAAGAAGCCGTACGGATAGTCGCGCGCAAAGTAGCGCTCGTTGTCGATGAACATATAGGTGACGCCGTCGTGCTCGAGCTTCTCGAGCCCACAGTACTCATTGCGCCAGCCCAGGCTCACGTAAAAGTCGGAGAAGTGCTCCATCTGCGCCTTGTACTCGTCCTTGATGGTGGCGTACTTGGGCACCATCACGATAACTTCGGCGCCGGCGCGCACGAGCGCCGCAGGCAGCGAGCCTGCCACGTCGCCCAGGCCACCGGTCTTAACAAACGGTGCGCACTCGGCCGAGGCAAACACGATCTGCATCTTTTTGCTGGAATCTGCCATATTGTCTCCCATGTTGCAATTCGAGAATAGCCGCCTGGCACAAACCGGGCGGCTATTCTACATGTTACGAGCGATGTTGCGGTGCCAACGTTAACGTACGATGGTGGTGTCAGAAGTTAACGGAGCCTTGCCCAGCACCAGGATGTTCTCGGGCGTGCCGCGAAGCTCGGTGTTGGTGGGAACCACGTTGTTTTTGTCCAGAATGGCGTTCTCAACGCGGGCGCCGCTCTTGATGATGCAGCTCTGGTTGATGATCGAGTTGGTCACCGAAGCGCCTTCCTCGACCACGACGCCGCGCGACAGGATCGAGTTGCGCACGGTGCCCTTGATGATGCAGCCGGCCGAGATAATCGAGTTGCACGCGTGGCTGCCGGTCGCATAGCGCGAAGGCGGCACGTCGTGAGCCTTGGTCAGGATCGGGCGCTCGGGATCGAAGAGCTGATCGGCCACGGTCTGGTCGAGCAGGTCCATGCTACGGCGATACAGCGACTTCTCGCTAAACACGCCCACGACCTCGCCCTTGTACTCGTAGCTGCACACGTCGATGTTGCCAAAGTCGCCCTGGAGTGCCTCGAGCAGGTCCAGATAGTCGGCGGCCTGGTAGTGGTCGATAATCTCGAGCAGTGTCTCGCGGTTGACGATGCAGCAGTCCATAGAGGCGTTGTCGCCGTACACGACGCCGGCGCTCACGCCCGTCAGGCGGCCGTTCTCGTTAATCTCGAGCTTGGTCTCGTCCTCGACATTGCGCGTGGCCTTGCAGTACACCACGGTCATCTGGGCACCGGAGTTCTCGTGCGCCTCGATGATGGTGTTGAGGTCCATGTTAAAGATGATGTTGGTGCCCATCATCACAACGTAGGGCTTCTCCGAGCGCTGGAACAGCGTCTTGTTGGAGATGATGTCGCGCAGCAGGAAGCGCATGCCGCCCTTGGTGGTGCCATACGCGTTGCCGGGCACCATGAACAGGCCGCCTTTCTTGCGGTCCAGGCCCCAGTCCTTGCCCGAGCCCACGTGATCGATCAGCGAGCGGTAGTTGCCCGGCATGACGACGCCGACGGTCTTGATGCCGGCGTTCATCATGTTGGACAGCGGAAAGTCGATCAGGCGGTAGCGGCCCAAAAACGGAACGGATGCGATGGGGCGGTCCTTGAGCAGCACGCTGCCGTAGGTCGAAGAGTAGTTAGCGGTGATATAACCGATGGCCTTGCGATTGATCATCGGATCATTCCCCCTTCCCGATAACGACGTCATTTCCAACGACGGCCGTATCCTTGGTGGTATCGACAGAGCCGAGCTTCACGCCCTCTTCGACCGTGGAGTTCTCGCCCAAAATAGCGCGGCAGATGTGCGCGCCGCTCTTAACGTGCGCACCCGGCAGCAGCACGGAGTCCTCGACCACGGCGCGCTCCTCGATGATGACATCGGTCGAAAGGATCGAGTGGCGAGCGGTGCCGTAGATCTTGCAGCCGTTGGAGACCAGGCAGTCGTCCAGGCGGCCGTCCGGGCCAATGTAATGCGGCGGACGCGTGGTGATGTTGGACATGATGGGGAAGTGCTTGTCAAACAGATCGAACTCGGGGTTGTTGCCCAGCAGGTCCATCGAGGTCTCGTGGAAGCTGGCGATGGTGCCGACGTCCTTCCAAAAGCCGTGGAACTCGTAGCTGTACAGGCGCTTGTTCTCACCGAGCAGCTTGGGGATGATGTCCTTGCCAAAGTCGTGGCTCGAGCGCTGGTCCAGAGCGTCCTCCTCGAGCGCCTCGATCAGCACGTCGGCCGAGAAGATGTAAATGCCCATGGACGCGAGGTTCGAATCGGGCTTCTCGGGCTTCTCGGTGAACTTGGTGATGCGGCCGTCTTCGGGGTCGGTGGTCAGGATGCCAAAGCGGCTGGCCTCCTCCCACGGCACGGGCATAACGCTCACCGTGAGGTCGGCGTTGTTCTCAATGTGCGTCTTGAGCATCTTGCGGTAGTCCATGCGATACAGGTGATCGCCCGAAAGAATCAGGACGTACTTGGGGTCGTTGGCCTTGATGTAGTCGAGGTTCTGCGTAATGGCGTCGGCCGTGCCCGCATACCAGGCGCCACCGGTCTGCGTCTCGTACGGCGGCAGGATCGACACGCCGCCGTCGCGGCTGTCCAGATCCCACGCCTCGCCGGAGCCCACGTAGGCATGCAGCAGGTAGGGACGGTACTGCGTCAGAACGCCCACCGTGTCGATGCCCGAGTTGGAGCAGTTGGACAGCGAAAAGTCGATAATGCGGAACTTGCCACCAAAGCTAACCGCCGGCTTGGCGATCTTTTGGGTGAGTGCCCCCAATCGGCTGCCCTGTCCTCCTGCGAGGAGCATCGCGATGCATTCTTTCTTACTCATCGATTTCTCCTTCTGTCATCGATGTTCCTAAACCCATTTGCGACGGGCGCGGCGCTCTGTCACGCCCGTCGAGTAATGCCGTGCGGCAAAGGGAGCTCGCGCGCCTTTACGCGTGCCAGATCTCGTCGCGGTACTCGCGAATGGTGCGGTCGCTCGAGAACCAGCCGGAGGAGGCGGTGTTGAGCAAGGCCTTGCGGTTCCAGGTTTCCTGGTCGCCGTAGCTGCCGGTGAGCTTTTCCCATGCATCCACGTAGCTGCGGAAGTCGGCCATGACCAGGTCGGGGTCGTTGTTGTTCATGAGCTCGTTGTAGATACTCTCGAAGTTGCCCGAAAGACCCGCAAACGTGTTGTCCTTGAGCTCGTCCATCACGCGGCCCAGACGCTCGCGGTCGCCGTTGAGGGTATCCCACGCAAAGTAGCTGTTGGATGCCCAGAGCTGCTCGACTTCGGGAGCGGTCAGGCCAAAGATGGCCTCGTTCTCGCGGCCGGCCAGATCGGCGATCTCGATGTTGGCGCCGTCGAGGGTGCCCAGCGTAATGGCGCCGTTCATCATGAGCTTCATGTTGGACGTACCCGAGGCCTCCTTGCCGGCCGTGGAGATCTGCTCCGAGATCTCGGCGGCTGGGTAGATGAGCTGAGCGTTGCTCACACGGAAGTTGGGGATAAAGCAGACCTTCATGACCTCGTTGACGCGGGCATCGTTGTTGATGACGTCGGCCACGGAGTTAATGAGGCGGATGGTCTCCTTGGCAAAGGTGTAGCTCGAGGCAGCCTTGCCGCTAAAGATGAAGGTCGTCGGCGTCACGTGGAAGTTAGGATCGGCGATGCGACGGTTGTAGATGTCCATCACCTTCATGATGTTCATGAGCTGGCGCTTATAGGCGTGGAAGCGCTTTACCTGAACATCGAAGACGGTGTTGGGGTCGATAACCAGACCGGTCTCGGCCTTAACATAGGCGGCCAGACGCTCCTTGTTGGCGCGCTTGGAGGCACCCACGGCCTTCAGGAACTCGGTGTCGTTCTGGAACTCTTTGAGCTTTTCCAGCTCAAAGGCGTCCTTCAGCCAGCCATCGCCAATGGCCTCGGTCACGAGCTTGGCATAGGTGGGGTTGGCCTCGGCAAAGAAGCGACGGTGCGAGATGCCGTTGGTCTTGTTGTTGAACTTCTCGGGCGTCAGGGCATAGAAGTCCTTGAGCACGATGTTCTTGATGATGTCGGAGTGGATCTTGGCCACGCCGTTAACGCTGTGGCTGCAGATCACGGACAGGTTGGCCATGCGAATCTCGCCGTCCCACAGAATGGCGGTCTGGCGCAGACGCTCCTGCCAGCCCTCCTTCGTGGTGTCGAACGACTCGTGCCAACGACGGCTGATCTCGTCGATGATCTGGTACACGCGGGGGAGGAGCTTGGAGAACGTGCCGATAGGCCACTTCTCCAAGGCCTCGGGCAGGATGGTGTGGTTGGTGTAGCTCACGACCTGCGTCACGATGTTCCAGGCGTCATCCCACTCGAGCTTCTTCTCGTCGATGAGGATACGCATGAGCTCGGGGCCGCACATGGCGGGGTGGGTATCGTTGGTGTGGATGGCTACAAACTGCGGCAGCAACTCCCAGTTCGCGCCGTGCTCCTTCTCAAAGGTGTCGAGCAGGCTGTAGATGCCGGCCGAAACAAAGAGGTACTCCTGCTTCAGGCGCAGCAGACGGCCGTGCTCGCCGGCGTCGTTGGGGTAGAGAATGGCGCTGATGGCCTCGGCCTCAGCGCGCTCGGCATCGGCCAGAGCATAGTCGCCGCGGTTGAAGGCCTCCAGGTCAAAGTGCTCCTCGACCGGCTCGGCGGCCCAGACGCGCAGCTTGTTGACGGTCTCGCCGGCATAGCCCACAACGGGGATGTCGTAGGGGACGGCCAGGATGTCCTGCGTGTCCACCGTGCGGTAGAATATACGGCCGTCCTCCTCAAAGCCCTCGACGCGGCCACCAAACTTAATGGTCACGGCCTTGTCCTGACGACGGACCTCCCAGGGATAACCGTGGGTGAGCCACTCGTCGGTGGTCTCGACCTGGCTGCCGTTAACGATCTCCTGCTTAAACAGGCCGTAGCGGTAGCGCATGCCGTTACCGTAGCCGGCAATGCCCTCGGCTGCCATGGAATCCAGGAAGCATGCAGCCAGACGGCCCAGGCCACCGTTGCCCAGCGCCGGATCGGGCTCCTGGTTCTCGATGACGGACAGGTCAAAGCCCATATCGTCGAGCGCCTCGGCGACCATGTCGCGCACGCCAAAGTTGAGCAGGTAGTTGTCAAGCAGGCGGCCGATCAAAAACTCGATCGAGAAGTAGTACACGCGCTTTTTGCCCTCGGCGGTGGCGCGGGCGTCGCTCTTGGTGGCAACGGTGCGCGCCTTCTCGGCCACGAGCTTGGCCAGGGCGTTAAAGCGGTCGAGGTCACTGGCGGCCTCGACGCTCTTGCCGCTGATGCTCATGACGGCATCGCGATAGAGCTCGGTAAACTCCTGCTTGTTGTCGAAGATCTTATTCATACGTTCCTTTCCCCCGGGGATGTTTCTCCCGGAACGGTTATGACTTGTATCCTACGCCCCCGCGTGGCAGGTAATTACAGTGGTAACGCCTTTGTTACGCTTTCTTAGCAGAAGCCTTAACGGCAGCTGCCTTAGCCTTGGGAGCGGCCGTTTTGGTGGCAGCCTTTTTGGCCGTGGTGGACTTGGCCGAAGCCTTGGCAGTGGGCTTGGCAGCCTTCGCCTTAGCCGGAGCCTTCTTAGCAGCAGCGGCCTTGGGCTTCACCGTGGACGAGCGCTTGCGCGTCGCCTTCTTGGGCTCCTCGACCACAGGCGGCTTGTAGCTGCTGGGACCGCGGCGCTTAAGCACCACGCCTGCCAGGCCTGGAACCTTGATCTCGATGGAGTCCATCTGCCCGTTCCAGGGATAGGGCTCGCTCGAGCAGGTGTAGGGCTCCTCGCCGGCATAGCCGCTGCCACCGAACTCGGGACGGTCGGAATCAAAGATGACCTCCCAGTCACCCTCGCGCGGCACGCCCACACGGAAGCTCTCGTAGCTCGCCGGGTCAAAGTTGATCAGGATTACCAGGTCGTCATCGACGTCCTCGCCCTGACGCACAAAGCTCACGATGGACTGCTTGGAGTTGTCCGCGTCGATCCAGGTAAATCCGTCGTCGGTGTAGCCGCGCTCGTACAGGGCGGGCTCAGCGGTGTACAGGTGGTTGAGCGCCTTGATAAACGCCTGATGATGACGGTGAGTCTCGTACTCCTCGGTTAGGAACCACTGGATGGACTCGTAGTAGCGCCACTCGATAAACTGGCCGATCTCGTTGCCCATAAAGTTGAGCTTGGCGCCAGGGTGCGTCATCTGGTAGAAAGCCAGCGTGCGCAGGCCGGCAAACTGACGCCACCAGTCGCCCGGCATGCGGCCGATGAGCGAACACTTGCCGTGCACGACTTCGTCGTGGCTCAGCGGACAAATGAAGTTTTCGGTAAAGGCGTACATGATGGAGAACGTGAGCAGCCCGTGGTTGCCGGGGCGCCACGGAAAATCGGTCTGCATGTAGTGCAGGGTGTCGTTCATCCAGCCCATGTCCCACTTGTAGTGGAAGCCCAGGCCGCCGTCCTGCGGCGGGTAGGTCACGAGCGGCCACGCGGTGGACTCCTCGGCCATCATCATTACGTCAGGGAAGTGGGCCTCCACGGCGCAGTTGACCTGGCGGATAAAAGCGCTGGCGTCCAGGTCCTCCTCGGTACCGTACTTGTTGAACTTCTTTTGGCCGGGATCGTCGATGCCAAAGTTGAGGTACAGCATGCTGGACACGCCGTCCATGCGAATGCCGTCCACGTGGAAGTTCTCGAGCCAGTACAGCACGTTGGAGACTAGGAAGGAGCGGACCTCGCCGCGGGCGAAGTCAAACTTGTGCGTGCCCCAGTTGGGGTGAATCTCGTGCTCAAACAGCATGTGGCCGTTAAAGGTGGCAAGGCCGTGGGCGTCGGCGCAAAAACCGCCGGGCACCCAGTCCATGATTACGCCAATGCCCGCCTTGTGACACGCATCGATAAAGTGCATGAGCTGCTGCGGGTCGCCATAGCGCGACGTGGCGGCATAGTAGCCGGTCGTCTGGTAGCCCCAGGAGCCATCGAAGGGATGCTCCATAAGCGGCATGACCTCGATATGCGTGTAGCCCATGTCGTGCACGTAGTCCACGAGCTCGACCGACAGGTCGTCGTAGGTGTAGAACTCGCCGCGCTGCGCGGGGAAGGGGTCCATGGGGCCAGGGTAGTTGCCGTACTCGTCCGGCTCGCCCTGTGGCGCGTCGCCGTGGCGCTTCCACGAGCCAATATGCACCTCGTAGATGTTAAGGGGCTGCGACATGTGGTTATGACTGGCGCGGCGCTTGAGCCATGCGGCGTCGTTCCACTTGTAGCCATCGAGGGTCCACAGCACGCTTGCCGTTCCCGGAGGGCACTCGGCCTTGAAGGCGTACGGATCGGCCTTGTAGAGCTTCTCGCCCTCGTTGGTCTCAATGAGATACTTATAGAGCTGACCTTGTTCTGCGCCAGGAATAAAGCCTTCCCAAATAGCGCTCGTATGCACGGGCACCAGAGGGTTGGCTTCCTCATTCCAGTCGTTAAATTCGCCAATGACATGGACGCTCTTTACGTCGGGCGCCCAAACGCAAAAGCGCCAACCGCGCGTACGGTTCTGCGTGTCGGGGTGCGCGCCCATCTTTTCCCAGCTGCGCTCCCACATGCCAATGCCAAACAGGTAGACATCGTCCTTAGAGAGCTCCGGTGCGTGCGGGGCGGCTTTACGGGTAGCAGGCTTTTTGGTTGCTGGCTTTAGCTTTGTATCGCTCACGTTTGATCCCATCATGACGCGGCAGCGTGTTGCCTTGGTGACTAGATGCGAAAGGTCCAAGGCTGCACGAATCGAGGGGACGGCGATAGTTCTATGATTCGTTCCACCTCGCGTGCTCGGTGGAACTTTCGGCACGAAATACGATAACACCTGTTCGTTAC
>ENA-UEQN01003373-UEQN01003373.1-human-gut-metagenome-genome-assembly--contig:-NODE-3373-length-10011-cov-4.938293_pt1 | contig 10011 bp, 9 predicted proteins | sample MGYA00242940_ERZ507944 | MGnify/ENA primary metagenome ERZ507944 (study PRJEB26167, sample SAMN06115449) | human gut metagenome | host: Homo sapiens | place: China:Fujian | collected 2015-08-20...
TTTATTATACCACAAAAAAGACTGCTTTCCTACCCTTTTAAGGGTGGTTGCAGTCTTTTTTTATTGCGCGTTTTTTTTACAGCGCCTTTTATTTTGCATTTATGTTGATATATTCGGGCTTTGTCTTTGAGTACATTATTTTCTGGCTGGAATAAAGTCCGTAATAGCCCGAAAGCATATAGCTTACTCCGCAGGCAACCGCAAAAAGCACAAGCCCACTTCCACCGAAAAGCTCATAGCTGAGAAGTATGGAAGCCACAGGACAGTTCACAACGCCGCAGAAAAGTGCCACAAGACCTATAGCCGCACCGAATGATGGGTCAAGCCCCAAAAAGCCTGCGGCTGTACAGCCGAAAGTTGCTCCGATAAAGAAGGTCGGGACTATCTCACCGCCCTTGAAGCCTGTATTTATAGTTATGGCGGTGAAAAGCATTTTCAGAGCAAAGGCTTCCGGGTGCGCCTTACCTTTCTCTAAAGCCGCCACGATAACGTCTACGCCTGCTCCGTTGTAATCCCTTGTACCTACAAGGAGCGTCAATGCAATGATCACAACGCCACCGACAGCTATCCTGAGATAGGTGTTAGGCAGATACATCTGAAATCTTGAATGTGAAAACTCCATTACCATGCAAAGGAGTATGGATATCACCGCACAAAGAGCCGCAAGCGCCGCTATCTGAGTCACAGAAACAAGGGAAAGCCTTGGTATGCCTGTTATGTTGAACTTTGTTGGCGCAAGCCCTGCCAACAGTGATATTTTATATGCGATAAGCGAGGAAGCTATGCAAGGCACAAGACCCACATAATATATAACACCCACGCTTATTACTTCCATAGCGAAAAAAGTCGCAGTCAAAGGCGTGCCGAAAAGTGCGGCAAACACTGCGCTCATTCCGCACATTATCACAAGGCTGGAGTCTTTTTCGTCAAGCTTTAAAAGCTCGCCTGCCTTTGCGCCAATGCTTCCGCCAAGCTGCAAAGCCGCACCCTCACGTCCTGCCGAGCCGCCCGTAAGGTGAGTGAGTACAGTGCCCAGAAAGATGAGAGGCGCCATAAGCAGCGGCACTTTGATGTTTCCACGAACAGAGCTTATGATTAGATTTGTACCGGTCTCCTCGTCCACCTTGCAGACACGATAGCTGAAAATGATAAACAGACCTGCCAACGGCATGAGATACAATGTCCAGCTATGACCCTCACGGAAGCCTGTGGCAAAGTTTACCGCCATATGGAACAGCGAGCCGACTATTCCCCCTATTACACCCACTGCGCAGGCGATAAAGACCCACTTTGCAAAGGCTATGGAGAATTTTTTCACCGTCCGCATTTTGCTTTTTATAAACTCACTGCTTATTTTCCTCACCCCTTTTTACAGAAAAACAACGGGCGACATATGCCGCCCGAAATACTTGAAATACAGCTCCACAATAATGGGACGTCGCATTTCTGTGAAACAGAAATTCAGCCGTTCCACTACAAGATGATATGCTAAATTATACCTCAGCGATTACCTCTACCTCAACGAGAACGTCCTTTGGAAGCTCTTTTGCGGCAACGCATGAACGTGCAGGCTTTGATGTGAAATACTCACCGTAAACGCCGTTGAAAGCTGCAAAATCAGACATATTCTTCAAAAAGCATACTGTCTTTACTGCCTTGCCGATAGATGTTCCTGCGGCTTCAAGAACGTTTGTGAGGTTCTTGCAAACCTGATGTGTCTGCTCCTCGATAGTTGTTGCCTCAACGTTGCCCGTTGCAGGGTCAATTGCTATTTGACCTGATGTGAAAACAAGGTTTCCTACCTTCATTGCCTGTGAATATGGACCGATTGCGTCCGGTGCGTTCTTTGTGTAAACAACTTCTGCCATTTTTATCTACTCCTGTCTTAAAATTACTTATTGACTATCTTAAAGCCTGCGGCTGTAAGAGCCTGTCTTATCTCTCTGATATGATCGAAGTTTCTTGTTTCAAGAACAAGTCTGAGCAGGCAAGCTGTGCTATCGCAGTCCTCGCTCGCTCTCTCGTGGTGAACAGAAACAACGTTTCCGCCAAGCTTTGAAATTATCTCTGAAACATCTCTCAGCTGACCAGGTCTGTCCTCAAGCTGGATAGTAAGAGTATCAGATCTGCCAGACTTGAGCAGACCTCTCTTGATAACTCTTGAAAGGATAGTTACGTCTATATTTCCGCCTGAAACAAGACATACAACCTTTTTGCCCTTGATGTCAGGTATCTTATTAAACATTACTGCGGCAACAGGTGTTGCGCCTGCGCCCTCTGAAACGAGCTTTTGCTTCTCGATAAGGTGGAGGATAGCTGATGATATCTCGTCGTCTGAAACTGTAACAACGCCGTCAACGTACTTACTGCAATACTCAAAGGTATGCTCGCCAGGCTCTTTTACCTTGATTCCGTCTGCGATAGTGTGAACGCTTTCAAGGCACTCTATCTTGCCGTCTTTAAGTGAATTTACCATTGAAGGTGCGCCTTCAGCCTGAACGCCGTATACTCTAACGCTTGGCTTGAGCTGTTTTACAGTGAACGCAACGCCTGAGATAAGTCCGCCGCCGCCAACCGGAACAACGATAACGTCTGCGTCAGCCACCTGACTTAGTATCTCCAGACCGATAGTTCCCTGACCTGCGATAACGTTCTCATCATCGAACGGGTGAATAAATGTATAGCCGTTAGCGTCACGAAGCTCAATAGCCTTTGCATAAGCGTCATCATAAACGCCAGGCACAAGACATACCTCAGCGCCATAGCCCTTGGTTGCCTCTACCTTTGAGATAGGTGCGCCGTCAGGAAGACAAATAATAGACTTTATACCGTTCTTTGTTGCGGCGAGAGCAACGCCCTGTGCGTGGTTTCCTGCTGAGCAGGCGATAACGCCGTGCGACTTTTCCTCGTCTGAAAGCTGTGATATCTTATAATAAGCTCCTCTTACCTTGAAAGAACCTGTTACCTGAAGATTTTCTGTTTTCAGATAAACGTCACAATCAGGGTTTACCTTTGGCGCATGGATACACGCTGTTGGTCTGATGACCTCTTTAAGCACGTTTGAAGCGTCAAAAACCTTATCCAATGTAAGCATAAAAAACAACCTCTTTTTTCTATGTAATAAAAAAGCCCTCGCCTGACTAGAGGCGAAGACATAATATCCCCGTGTTACCACTCTGATTGCAGACCAATGAGCCTGCCACTCATATCTCTTTCTAACGGTGAGAAACCGTATCCGCTTAACACATCTGCTTAGGCGGATCAGCTCAGAGATGATCCTGACGGCGTTATCCCTGCGGACTTTCACCAAACGTCCGCTCTCTGCGAAGTATTCGCACCGTCACCTTTCTCGTCACAGCCTTTTTGATATTCAATACAATCATTATATCACCATAAATATGAATTGTCAACAGCAATAAAATGAATTTTTCTCTAAGACATTATACAAGAATAAAAACCCACACCAAGGTGCGGGCTTTTATCAATTAAGGAAGTATAGAAAAAATATATGAAGAAAACAATCATGAAGTCTTTTTAACTGTCGGTCTTTCCTTTCCGACTGTAATAATATTACCACTGCAATGTGATAGAATTATGTGCAAAGAGAGTGCATTTGCAAAAATATCACCTTTTGTTTGCATAATGCACAACGATATGACGAAGCTTCCCTGTGGTCATATCCCTGCCCTTTATATCCGCTCCGTTGTGGCTCATAAGCTCAGCGCAGACTATGCCGTCGGTACTGCACCTGAAAACCTCGTGTCCGTCACACACCACCACAAGCTTTTCACTATCAACAGATATTCCGCCTGTTCTTCCGATAACATTTTCCTCTGCGCCCTCACGCTCCACCACATAGGAAACACGCTTTCCGTGATAGCGTTCAAGCTCTTTCAAGGGCGTACCCTTATTTCTCTTAAAAAATCCCATTTTACGCTCCTATATCATTGTATCTGACGTTTCTCTGTCAAAGGAAGAATAATCTGCCACCATATGCAGATACTAATGGCATGAATCAAAAGGGGGTCACGCCTATGAACATCACTCACACCATACTTGCCACAGTCGGCTCTATAATCGTTATGTTTGCCATATCAAAGCTGCTGGGCAACAAGCAGATATCACAGCTCACGCTTTTTGACTACATCAACGGTATCACCATAGGCTCTATCGCCTCTGAAATGGCTGTTTCGCAGGAAATGGACGAGCTTATCGTGCCTGTTATCGCAATGGTGCTTTACGGACTGACAGGCTTTCTGTTGTCTGTGCTTACGATGAAGTCTATCCACTGCCGACATTTTCTTTCGGGCAAGCCTATCCTGCTTATTGAAAAAGGCAAAATATATCCCGAAAACCTTAAGACCGCCAAGCTTGATGTGAACGATCTGCTTTCAAGGGCAAGAACATCAGGCTATTTCGACATCTCAAAGATATACTACGCTATTCTGGAAACCAACGGCACTATCTCTTTCATGGAACGTGCCACAGAAGCACCTCTCACTCCAAAAGACTTAGGATATGAGAAGCAGGACGAAAAGCTTTGCACCGACCTTATCCTTGACGGCGTTATTATGGAGGACAACCTGAAATACGCAGGCAAGGAGATAAAATGGCTCACCAACGAAATAAGAAAGCAAGGCTGTTCATCACCTGACAAGGTCTTTCTCTGCATAGTTGACGGAAACGACAAGGTGACAGTGTTCCCGAAAACTCAGGAGAGCAACAAGAAGATCTACTTTGACTGAACCTTCTTCAAAAACTCGTGCAGCTCCTCTGCAAGCCTGCTCACAGGCAGACCAACAACGTTATAAAAGTCCCCGTCTATCTTTTCCACAAGAAGTGCTCCAAGCCCTTGTATGCCGTAAGCCCCCGCCTTATCCATAGGCTCGCCGCTTTTCACATAGGCTTTTATCTCCTGGTCGGAAAGCTCTCTGAAAGTCACTGCGGTATCAACGGAAAAGCTACTGTAACGACAGCCTCTGCCAAGGGTAACGCCTGTTACAACATGATGAGTCTTGCCTGACAGCATTTTTAACATTCTTATGGCATCAGCTTCGTCCACAGGCTTACCGAGAACTTCCCCATCGCATATTACAACAGTGTCACAGCCGATAACAACGCTCAGGTCATAGACCGAAGCGATACATCTGCATTTTATCCCTGAAAGATACTCAGGGGCAAGCTCCGGTGTAACGTCCTCTGGTATTTTTTCGTCACAATCAGAGGGGATAACCCTGAAATTCTCACACATCAATGACAGCAGTTCTTTTCTTCTTGGCGACGCTGAAGCAAGTATAACATCATAATCCATAAGCTCGCTTGAAATATTCACTGACATAAAGATCTTCCTTTACTTCTTTTACTTCTTACTCAAAAAGGCAACGCACTTATTATCCTGCGCTGCCTTAGTTTTTTATTACAACTTCATTCCGCACTCTGAGCAGAACTTAACGCCTGCCGGCTCTTTGTGGCCGCACTGAGAGCAGAATACGAAACTGCTGTTTGCAGGCTCTTGCACCGGAGCTTCTGCTATCACCGGAGCAGGCTGTGGCATTGGTGCAGGCTGAGGTGCTGTTTCAGGCTGAGGCGTCGGCACTGCGGTCTGTGGGATAACAGGCTCAGGCATTGGGGCTGCTGTCTGAACAGGCTGTGCAGGCTGAGCATTTGTAGGATTCACAGGATTAGCCTGTGGCTGAGCATAAGCAGGTGAAACAGGGTGATTATGATAGCCCTGACTGTTTTGTATAACAGGCTGTGCGCCCATTGGAACTGCACCGCCCTGAGCAGGCTGCTGATAAACAGGCTGAGCCATTTCAGGCTGTTTTGTTCCGCAGTTAGGGCAGAACGCCATATTCACCGGTATCTCGTGGCCACAGCCGGAACAAAGTTTCATTCCTCTGATAGTAAGAAGCTGTTCATTAAGATTTTTCAGTTCTTCTAGAGTTGCGTCTATCTGAGCAATAAGGTTTTTCACCTCCGGCTCTTCTATCTTGTCAGCCATTCTGAGCTTGACAAATCTGCCTATCTCGGTATACTTATCGTTTATAAAGGCAAGCTTTGCGTCTATCTGTGCCTTTACTGCGTTTTCAGGTGTATTCTTAGGTGAAAAAAATCCCATTTTTATTCTCCCTTTCGGTTATAATATTTCTTCTGTATTTTGCTCTGTGGCGGTATTATCCTCAGGCTGAACGTCAGGCGAAGTTGTTGTAGTATCAGGTGCTTCTGTAGCAGGAGCGGTGGTAACAGTGCCGTTCTCGGTCGGCTGAGTCTGTGCAGGCTCACTGTCCTCTTTGCTGTCGCCTGAAGCGTTTCCGCCCTCGTCAACTATCTCTGAATCCTTTATCTCCTTATCTATCTCGTCCTGCGACATCTGACCTCTCTTTACAGCTTTGTCATTTACAGCCGACAGGCCAAGATAGCAATTCACATAATAGTGAGTAAGTATCTGATCATATGTATAGCCAGCCTCGGCATAATAGCAAGCACCCCACTGCGACATTCCAACGCCGTGACCCCAGCCATAGGACTTGAAAGTGAACACACCGTCCTTATAGCTTATCTCCATGGCGTTCGATTTCACATCAAAGAGGTTGCAGAGCGTGATACCTGTTATCCTGGCTTCACTGCCCTCATAGGTACAGCTTGTATGACCGTCGATAGTCACTCCGCTTATATACTTCCCGCTGAAAGCAGAATCTATTTTAAACCAGTTCTTCACGTCATCGGAAAGCTTTATATCAGTTTGGCTCTCGATACGCTCCTTGACCTCGTCTTTTGTATATGTAGCTTCAATGCCCCAGTTAGGATCTTTATCGTCAAACTCGCTCTTTACACGCTTGAGATACGGGTAAGAAACGCCCCATATATCCTCGCTGGTGGTAGAATAACCTGCTGTTGAAGCAGAATAAACTGCATTTATGATATTGCCGTTATACATGACAGTCTGACCCTCAACGGCATTTACACATCTTTCTATCTTTGAAGAATATCCGCTTTTAAGCCCCACCGTAGGTATAGCACCGATAGAATCGTTAAATCTGACCCATGTATAAGCCGCCACGGCCTGCGCCTTTATGGCTTCCTCGCCCCACTCACCGCCTATCTCGCTGTTGACTATCTGACAGAGCAGTTCATGACCATTAAGAGTGACGATATTTCCTGAGATTATATCGTTGACAGTATAATACTCATCAGCGACGCTTCTTGTATCTGTAAAGTTAGCAGGGTCGTTCTTTATATCGTAATACTCGCCCTTATCCTCAGGCATTTCCACAGTAAACTCACTGGCTGAAGCCTTTTTCTTTGTGGTCGTTGCCTGCTTTTTCTGCTGAACATAAGACATATCATACTTATCCACAGAGGACTTTTTGAACTTCACAAAGTCATAGACCTCAGTAGCGGCAGTGGTCTTAACGCTTTGAGCTTCAACGTTTTTGACCTGCACCGCAGGGGCTTTTTCTGCGCCCACGCTTTTATTATCCAGCAGCAGCTCACCGCATATACCAACGGCAGTTATGCTCATTACCGCTGCGCAGACATTTGCACATATCTTTTTTGTCATCAAATTCATCGTCAAGACACTGTCCTTACCTTCAAGCGGTCACACCGCAAAACATTCCCAATGGCAGCAAAATACTCACTGCATACCTAAATAATAGTTTATCAAATACTGAAAAAAAGTCAAGACAAAGCTAAGTTTCGTCCTGACTTTTCAGCATAATATACAATTTTATGTCTGCAATATCGGCATTTTAGCCAAAAACTTCAAATATTACTTGAAGTATCTCTGACCGTCAAGCTCCATGCAGAATGTGAGTGATTCAAACCAAGCCGCTGTGCTTCCGCCGCAATACCGTGGAGCATAGTAATAAACTGCGCCGTTTGAATTATCCTCGCCGTTCAGTGCTCTCTTTGCACAATCAATAGTGTTCTGAGTTGGCTTGTTTCTGCCACTGTAATAGCCGTTTATTGCAGTGAACTGATTTGGCGCTGTAAGAACGTCGCTTATAGAGCTTCCAAATCTGCCTGTTTTCACTCTGTTGATAATAACATTTGCAACAGCGATCTTGCTCTGCTCTGAGCAGTTTCCTACCTCGCCCTGAAGAACGTAGCAAAGCATATCAAATTCTTCATCTGTATAGCTTATAACAGAACTGTTCGAGCTTGATGTTGTTGCTTTCTTTGTTTCTGTCTTTTTTGTTTCAGACTTTGTTGTCTTAGCCTTTGTTGTCGTAGTCTTTTTTGTTTCAGACTTCTTAGCTGCTGTTGTAGTTTCGGACTTCGCAGCGGAAGTTGTTGTTACTTCTGCCTTTTTAAGATAGTCCTTCATTACATATCCGCTGTAGTCGCCGTATGTAACCTTATACCAACCGTCGTTTGTTTCAGCCGTAACGATAACTTCCTCGTCTGTTGCAACGATAGCTTCTATCTCTGAGTTCTTGTCAGCCTTTTCTCTGACGTTCACGATCTCAGTTGCAACCATTGTTACGTTATTGACCTTTGTTTCTTTTGCTGCATTTTTAGTAGTTTCTGTCTTTTTTGTTGTAGTGGCTTTGGCGGAAGTTGTTGTCTCAGACTCTGCCTGTGCCATTTTATACTCGCTGATACCCGCTTTTCTCCATGTAACGGTGTTCATTGAAGTATAGGTCTCATCTCTCTCAGTTTCTGCTTCTGTCACAGAAGTGGTCTTAGTGTTGGTTATTGCAGCTTTTGTGTCCTTCTGAGCCTCGTTGTTGCCGCTTGTAAGTGCAAAGATACTTACTGTACCTATCATCAGCACTGCCAGCGCACCGCTGCCCAGCATTGTTCCTACTTTCCTGACCGACGGCTTAGCTGTTCGCTTTATGCTGTCTTCAGTTTTTTTCTGCTTCATTTTAATCACATTACCCTTTCCGACCGTCTGCACGCAAACCGTCTTCACTGCCGTCCGTGAGCTTGACGTCAGCTAAAATTTATTTTACACCGATTTGGTGTAATAAACATCAATAATCCCAGCCGAAATACTTCTTATTGTTTCCGTATACGTTTCTCCAGCATTTAGGAAAATAAATATCCTTATTTGCTTTGTCCTTATAGGAATCTATTATAAGATCCAGGTTATCGTCAGCCGTCATTTTCTTTGCCACGATCACCCACCTGAGATTTGAAGTTTCGTTTGTACAAGTTGAGAGCGATATATACTTATCGTCTGCTGTACACTCGATATCGTTTGAATACCACGAACGCTTTCTCACTTCTGAGATCCAATCGTCAAACTTATAGTCAGCGTCGTCAAAATATCTGGTAGTCCAGTATTTGAAGAGCTTTCCGTCGTCCTGATTTTCAAGTATTCCCGTCACGAACGCACCCACGATAACATACTTACAGTTGCTGTCATAGATAGTATTAAACTCGATAACAGGATATTTCTTAAGAAAATCAACTCCCTTTTTATACTCAGTAAGGTGAGTAAAAGAAGTTCCCACATATCTCATGTTATGACCATATATCGTGATATTGTCAGACTGCCCGTCCTTATTTATGGTAGACCAAGCGTCTGCATAAATGCTTCCCGATTCGTAATACTGCTTGTCTATATTCTTGTAAAGATAATATTCATTATCCTTGCCTTTAAGAACAGGGAAGTTTATATATTCATCACCTGCGGAATTTTTAAAGCCGGGGATCTTTATCCAGCCTACGACGTCCTTGTTCCTTTTCAGAAGCTTCTTAGCCCAACCCTGAACTTCTCTGTCCTTCGTTGAAGCCTCAGGGTCAGAAACGTCAATATCGTCTGAGCCGTTATTCTTGCTCAGGTCAACGTCATCGCTAAAGTCAGGCTCGTAATTTACGATCTCCTGCATATAGCTCTGATCCTGCTCGTCGGCTTTCAGAAAATCAGAAAGCTCATTAAGAGAAACACAGAAAAGCACGATAGAGAACATGAACACTATCTTTCTGAACACTTCTCCTGCTCCGTCGCCCTGCCACGGGATAAAATATCTTACTACTCTTACAAAAAAGTTTGTATCG
>ENA-UEQN01003376-UEQN01003376.1-human-gut-metagenome-genome-assembly--contig:-NODE-3376-length-10000-cov-3.172125_pt1 | contig 10000 bp, 11 predicted proteins | sample MGYA00242940_ERZ507944 | MGnify/ENA primary metagenome ERZ507944 (study PRJEB26167, sample SAMN06115449) | human gut metagenome | host: Homo sapiens | place: China:Fujian | collected 2015-08-20...
TAAGCAAGGCTCTTCCCCTGGAAAGCCGAACCTTTACATTGCTTTCTGAAAGCTTCAGGATTTCGGCGATTTCCCTGACGAGATAATCTTCGTAATAAAACAAGTGAATCACAATGCGGTACTTGTCCGGAAGCTTCATTACCTCTTCAAACAAATCTCTTGACTGGGAATCTGGAAAAGAAAGAGTTTCCATATAATCCTCCAGAGAGCATTTATTTTTCTTCCAGAAAGTCCTGTTTATATTTTTCGCCTTATTGATAACCACACGAAGGAGCCATGCCCGGATGTGCTGCTCATTTTCAAATTCTTTTCTACTGGTGTAATACTGAACAAACGTCTCCTGAACAGCATCCTCCGCATCCATCTGATTCTGACAGATATTAAACGCTGCGGTAAAAAGATTGTTCTGGTAGAGCTGGATCAGCTGTTGAACTGGTTGTCTCATGAGAACTCCTCTGGCTGCTGATCAGTATGAAAAGCAGCGGTCTGTTATTTTCTTGTGTCGGGTACCTTCACTAATTATACAAATAAAGAGGGAGAAAGGTTACAAAAAATTTTAACTTTTCACATCCAATGAATTATGCTAAAATACAGCCAAAACATACTTTAAGGGGGCTTTTTCATGGAATTTCAGACACTTATTGAGAACAGAAGATCTGTGCGTAAGTACAGTTCCCATACAAACGTTACCAAAGAGCAGATACAGCAGCTTGTACAGGTCGCTTTGGAAGCGCCATCATGGAAGAATACAGAAACCGGTCGTTATTACTGTGTTTTATCCGAGGATATGAGTCAGAAGCTTCGTAAAGAATGCCTGTGTTACGCGAATAACGATGTAAAAACTGAGCATGCAGCTTTGATTGTCACTACCTTCGTACATAACCGTGCCGGTTTCCAGACAGACGGCACTCCGGATAATGAGATTGGAAATGGCTGGGGCTGTTACGACCTTGGTCTTCAGAACGAAAACCTGATTCTGAAAGCCACAGAGCTTGGTCTTTCTACTCTGATCATGGGACTTCGGGATGGGGACAAAATTCGTGAAATGCTTTCTATTCCGGAAAGTGAAACCATTGTTTCCGTTATTGCTGTAGGAAAAGCCGATGAGGAGCCCAGACGTCCGAGACGCAGAGAGTTGGAGGATGTTCTGAAGTTCTTTTAAAACGTGTTTGAAAAGGCTTTCTGCAAGATGTGAGTTACAATTTGTGGGAATGATTTTGAGGGCACGCTATAGTACAAAAATAACTTGACATTAAAGCAATCACAAGAATAATATGAAGATAAATAAAAATCAGAAATGAGGAATTTTATGGAAAAATCAACAGTATATTTCACCGACTTCCGCTGCCATCCCGGCCTGAACCAGCAGCAGAAGCTGCGCAAGCTTCTGCTGAAGGCCGGCATGGACAAGATCGATTTTCAGGATAAATTCGTCGCCATCAAGATGCACTTCGGCGAGCTCGGCAATCTGGCCTATCTGCGGCCGAACTATGCCAAGACCGTGGCCGACCTCGTCAAGGAACTGGGCGGCCGTCCCTTCCTGACCGACTGCAACACGCTCTACGTCGGCAGCCGCAAGCATGCGCTCGAGCATATGGACACCGCCTATACCAACGGCTTCTCCCCGTTCTCCACGGGCTGCCACGTCATCATCGCCGATGGCCTGAAGGGCACGGATGAGGTGGAAGTCCCGGTCGAGGGCGCGCAGTACTGTCCCACGGCCAAGATCGGCCGCGCCCTGATGGACGCCGACATCGTCATCTCCCTCACCCACTTCAAGGGCCACGAGTCCACCGGCTTCGGCGGCGCGCTGAAGAACCTCGGCATGGGCGGCGGCTCCTGCGCGGGCAAGATGGAAATGCACTCCAATGAAAAGCCCACCGTTGACCAGAGCCTCTGCGTCGGCTGCGGCGCCTGCCAGAAGATCTGCGCGCACAGCGCCCCGGTCATTGAGAACAAGAAATGCACCATCGACCATAGCCGCTGCGTCGGCTGCGGCCGCTGCGTGGACATCTGTCCCAAGGACGCTATCCAGTCGAGCTACGACGCGAAGTCTGAAATCCTGAATGCCAAGATCGCTGAATACAGCAAGGCCGTCGTCGCGGGCCGCCCGAGCTTCCATATCTCGATCGTCCGCGACATCTCCCCGAACTGCGACTGCCACGCCGAGAACGACGCCCCCATCGTGCCGGATGTCGGCATGTTCGCCTCGTTCGATCCCGTCGCGCTCGACGTCGCCTGTGCCGACGCGGTCAACCGTCAGCCCGTCCTGCCCCATTCGCAGCTTGGCGAGACGGCGCACTGCGACCATGATGACCACGACCATTTCCATGCTGTCCACCCGGACACCGACTGGCGCTCCGCCATCGCGCACGGCGTGAAGATCGGCCTTGGAAATGAACAGTATGAGCTGATCACCGTCAAATAAACGGCGGCCCTTTATTCTATCCAAACCGGAACCAGTTCCATGGGTTCCGGTTTGGAGTATCCATGGGGCGGCCATGCGGCTTTACGTGGACTGGGGGAGAACATGAAGAACGGGAACAATCTGGCCGGCGATGAGACGCTGTATCATCAGTATCTGTGCGGCGACGACACGGGACTGGACGCCCTGATGAAACGATACGGCGACCCGCTGACGTTATACATCGACGGCAACCTGCACGACATCCACGAGGCGGAGGAGCTGATGATCGACGTCTTTGCCGATCTGTTTACGAAAAAGCCGAAGATCCGGGACGGCGGCTTCAAGGCATACCTCTATAAGGCGGCGCGGCACATGGCGCTGCGCCGCAAAAGCAGGCGGCGGTTCTGCCTCAGTCTGGACGAGCTGGCGGCCGCGCCGGATGCCCGGCCCCTGACGGAGGAGGTCGTCCGGACGGCCGAGCGGAACCGCGTACTGCATGCCTGCATGGGCGATATGAACCCGGACTATCGCGAGGCGCTCTATCTCACCTATTTTGAGGGCATGAGCTATGCGCAGGCCGCGGAGGTCATGGGAAAATCGGTGAAGCAGATCACAAACCTGGTATATCGCGGAAAAGAGAGCCTGCGAAAGCTCTTGGAACGGGAGGGTGTCACAGATGCGGAGTCATGAAGAACGGTTCGCAGAGGCGAAGCGGCGCATCGCCGCAAGGCAGCGGAAGAGGCGGCTGCGGCGCAGCAGGATCGCCGGGATCTCCGCTGCGGCGGCGTGTCTTGCGCTGATCGTGGGGATATCCTGCATGATGCCCGGCATTGCTGCAAAAATCCAGACCGGCGACTACACAGGCTTTGAAACGGCCGGCAGCGTCTTCCACAGCAGTGCCGCCCTTGGATATATCGTCATTGGGCTTCTGGCATTTCTGCTCGGCGTGTGCGTGACCATTCTGTGCTTCCGCCTTCGGCAGTTGGAGCGGGAGGACGAACGGGACGCGGAAAGCGGGGAACGGCATGGAGCTGATTGAGAACCTGCTGCAATTGCTGGTCACGTTTACAGGAGCCTGCCTCGCCGGCTTCGCCTGTTGGAAAAGCAAAAAGCAGCAGTATTTCCTGCTGCTCTGTTTCTATGGCTGTTTTGCACTGGGCGCGGGCTATTGGACGCTGTATCTGCTCCTGTTTTCCACAACGCCGCAGGTGTTTTATGTGTCGGAGTTCGGCTGGGTCGCCAGCGTGATCTTTCTGCGCATTTTGCAGGCGGCCCTGACCGGCCGGGAAGAACGTGCCTTCCGCTGCTGGGAGGCATGGCTGGCTCCGCTGACCGGCGTGCCGCTCCTGATTTTCTACTGCACCTATGGGGACATCCTCTCCAACCTGATCTGGTGCGGCATGATGATCGTCCTCTCCTACGGCTCCATCCGGGGGCTTGTATACGCGGGAAGGCAGACCGGGCAGGCGCGGAAGCAGCGGTATTTCCACATCGGGATCTTGTGCTTCGCCGCCTCGGAATACCTGCTCTGGACGGTGGGCTGCTTCTGGCCGAATACGTCTCTGTCCAGCCCGATCTTCTGGTGTGACATTCTGCTGACGCTTGCCATTTTCGGGCTGCTGCCCGCCGCGAGGAAGGCGGTGGGCGCGTGACCTACATCGAAAACATCTTCCTCTGCATGGCCTCGCCTTTGCTGGTGGCCGCCCTGTGCATGGGCCGGCGGCAGCTGCGCCTGTTCCTGCTCAGCATCGCCGGGATGGGCGTATGCCTGCTCTCGGCCTATATCAATACCTTCCTTGCGGCGGTGTATCAGGCGGATGCCCTTGCATCCGTTGCAGAGATCGCCCCTGTGGTGGAGGAGGTCATGAAGCTGCTGCCGCTGGTGTTCTATCTTCTGGTGTTCGAGCCGGAGGGGGAGAAGATCAAGTCCGCCGCCGTCACGATTGCCCTCTCCTTCGCCACCTTTGAAAATGTGTGCTATCTGATCCAGAACGGAGCCGACCGCTTCTCTCTCATCTTCTTCCGTGGCTTTGGCACGGGCGCCATGCACGTGCTCTGCGGCATGATCGTCGGCGGAGGGCTGGCGTATGCGTGGCAGCAGACCTGGCTGAAGATCGCCGGAACCTGCGGTCTGCTGGGCGCGGCCATCACCTTCCACGCGATCTATAACCTGCTCATTGCCTATGGCGGCGCGGCGCAGTATGTGGCCTACGCTCTGCCGGTGCTGCTGATGGCGGCGGGGAAGCTGTCTGCGCTCCATGTTGCGCGGAATCAGGAACTGTAAGCTCTGACCACGCGGGGAGAGAGCGCTGCCGTCAGGCCGCAGCCCTCGTCGCCGCCGATCAGCAGCGCGACCTCCTGCGAGGGCAGGCAGTTTCCGAACCGGTCATAGCCGAAGAACACAACCTCGTCGCCGGGGCGGCAGTCCGTGCCCGTCACGTCGATCAAACACTGATCCATGCAGCACGCCAGGAGCGTGCAGCGCTTCCTGCCGATGAGTACGGGAGCCTTAGCGGAGGCCAGCGCGGGGTTCAGCCCATCGCCATAGCCGACGCCAACGGTCGCAATCAGCGCGTCATGCGCCAGCGTAACCGCCCCGCCGTAGCCGATCTGTTCGCCCGCGCGGCGCGGATGCACCATCGTCACGAAGCTCCGCCACGTTGATACTTCAAGGATATCGCCGCGCGGAGCCGTCGGAGCATCCATGAACAGCCGCCGCCCGACGCGCACCGCGTCAAGGCAGTATTCCGGGTATTGCTCGCTCGCCGCCGAGCACGCAACGTGGCGCAGGCCCGGCTCGATGCCCGCCGCGCGCAGCGCGTCCAGCGCCCGCAGGTATACCGCATACTCCCGCGCGCAGAGCGCCGCGTCTGAAGTGTCGGAAAAATGTGAGAACGTGCCGGTCACGCGCAGTGACGGCGCGTTTTTCAGTTCTTCCAGCAAGCCGCCCAGCTCCTCCGGCGCAAAGCCGATCCGGTGCAGCCCGGTATCAATTTTAATATGGATGGCGGCGGGTTTGCCCGCAGCCTCTGCGGCGGCTTGCAGCTCCGAGGCGAAGCCCGCCCGGCCGCACGCCAATGTCAAATTTGCCTCGACCGCAGCGGAGAGCTGCCACGGCAGCGCGCTGCTCATGACCAGAATATCCTTTGTAATTCCAGCGTTCCGCAGCGCCAGCCCTTCGGACACATGCGCCACGGCGAAGCCCGCCACGGCCTCGAGCGGCTCCAGCACCCGCGCGATCTCCGCCGCGCCGAGCCCGTAGGCGTCGCATTTGAGCACCGGCAGCAGCTTCGTCCCTGCGGGGATTGCGCGCACGATGGACTCTGCGTTACGCCGGAGCAGAGCAAGGTCGGTCTCCAACACGGAATTATTCATCATATTCATCGAGTTATTCATTTGCATATATTCATTCCTGTTTGCATACCGCAGACAGAGGCGGCTATGCTGTCCCGCGCGGGACGACCATGACCGCCGATTTTTGCGGCTTGCGTTTGATTTTTTTCTTTATTATATGGTCAAAAACTGACATATGCAAGCACTATTTTTGCCCTTTGGCAGTTCGCACAAAAACTGCACAAAAGAAACTGCATAAAATATGAATATTTTTGCTTGACTTTGCATGAATAAACGTTGTATACTGTTGCCATCACAAAAAAACATGCACAACATTGCATCCGAAAATGAAAAGGAGTATTGACTATGAAAAAGCTGCTTGCACTGACGCTGGCCGCGCTGATGGTATTCGGCATGGTGGCCTGCGCGTCCAACACCAATTCCACCCCCGCTGACACCTCCGCGCCTGCTGATTCCCAGACCACGGAACAGGCCGACGCCTCCACCGAAGCCGACGCCTCCACCGAAGCCGACGCTTCCTCCGAGTCCCCTGAGCAGGCCGACGCCCCCGCCGAGACGCTGATCTTCGGCACGTCCGCCGACTACGCTCCGTTCGAGTTCATGTATCCGGACGACAACGGCGACATGGTCTACGGCGGCATCGACGTCTCCGTCGCGCAGTACATCGCCGACTACACCGGCAAGACCCTCCAGACCGAGAACATGGCCTTTGACTACCTGCTGGCCTCCCTCCAGAAGGGCGATTTCGACATCGTCATTGCCGCGATGGAAGCGACCGACGAGCGCAAGGAAGCCGCCGATTTCTCCGACCCCTACTACACCGACTATCCGCCTATGATCCTTGTCAAGAAGGAGAACGCGGACCAGTACAAGACCCTCGCCGACTTTGACGGCAAGGCCGTCGGCGCCCAGACCGGCACGACCAAGGCCGACATCGTCACGAACGACATGCCCGGCGCGAACCTTGTCGCCCTCCAGCTCGTGACCGACCTCGTCAACCAGCTCATGTACGATAAGGTCGACGCCGTGGTCGTCGACGGCAGCGTCGCCAACCAGTATGTCGCCGAGAACGACGATTTCGTCATCGCCGAGGCGTCCAGCGAGCTTGGCGCGGCGGAACCCTACTGCGTCGCCGTTCAGAAGGGCGACCCGAAGGGCCTGCTCCCCGGCATCAACGAAGCCATCGCCAAGATCAACGCCGAGAATAAGATCGAAGAGTTCATCTCTCTGGCCGATTCCCTGAGCGGCGTGGCCGAGGAAGTCTCCGCCGACGCTCCGGCTGAAGGCTAAACAGAGCCCCATTTCAAACGTCATTCCATTTTCCTGCAAAGTGCAAGGCCGCCTTCCGGCCCTGCACTTTGCGCACGTTCGACGTCCCATAGAAAATAAGGAAAGCAAGGCTTTCCTCTGAAAGAAAGGAATATTTGCCCATGTGGTGGAGCAACCTGTTCGTCGACATGAACAAGGCGAACTTCTTCAATTTCTCCTTCCTGCCCAAATACGCGACGTCGTTCGTGCGAGGGCTGGAATACACGCTGCTGCTGGCGGTCGTGTCCGTCCTGCTGGCTATCATCCCGGCGCTGCTGCTGGCGCTGATGCGGCTGAGCAAAAACCGCATCGTGCGGAGCATCTCCGGCGCGTACATCGCCCTCTTCCGGTCGACGCCGCTGCTCGTGCAGCTGTCGATCATCTACTTTGGACTCTTCGGGGCCATCTCCATCCCGCGCGTCACGATCCTCGGCTTTGCCGACATCTCGCGCTTCATCCCCGGCGTTGTGGCCCTCGCGCTGAACAGCTCGGCCTACGTCGCGGAGATCTTCCGCGCCGGCATCCTCGCTGTCGACAAGGGCCAGACCGAGGCGGCCCGCTCGCTGGGCCTCTCCGGCGGCGCGTCGATGCGCTTTGTCGTGCTGCCGCAGGCGATCAAAAACGTCCTGCCGGCCCTCGCCAATGAGATCGTCACGATGGTCAAGGAGTCGTCCATCTGCTCCATGCTCGGTATGGAGGAGCTGATGTTCGGCGCGAAGGCCGTCGCCAGCGCGACTTACGTCTCCCTCGCGCCCTATACCCTCGCGGCCCTGATCTATTTCTGCATCAACTACCCCGCCAGCAAGGCCATCGAGGCCGTCGAAAGGAGGATGCGCCGTGGCGACAAGCAATAACGAGCTGATCCGCGTCGAGCACGCGGTCAAGGAATTCGACGGCGGCGCCGTCAAGGCCCTGAACGACTGCAACCTCAGCATCAACCGCGGCGAGGTCGTGGCCATCATCGGCCCGTCCGGCTCCGGCAAATCGACGCTGCTGCGCTGTTTGAACCTGCTTGAGGTGCCGACGTCCGGCTCCGTCTGGTTCGACGGCGTCGACATCACCGACAAAAAGATCGATCTCGATCTCCATCGCCGCAAGATGGGCATGGTCTTCCAGCATTTTAACCTGTTCCCGAACATGACCGTCCTGAAAAACCTGACGCTCGCGCCCGTCCATCTCAAGCTTTTGAGCAAGGCCGAGGCCGACGAAAAGGCCCGCGCGATGCTCGCCCGCATCGGTCTGCCCGACAAGGCGGACACGTTCCCGGCCATGCTCTCCGGCGGGCAGAAGCAGCGCATCGCCATCGTCCGCGCGCTGATGATGCAGCCCGAGGTCATGCTTTTCGACGAGCCGACCTCCGCGCTCGACCCCGAGATGGTCGGCGAGGTGCTCGACCTGATGCGCTCCCTTGCCGAGGACGGGATGACGATGGCCGTTGTCACGCACGAGATGGGCTTTGCCCGCGAGGTCGCCAGCCGGGTCATCTTCATGGACGGCGGCGCGATCCTCGAGGAGAACGCGCCGAACGAGCTGTTCGACCATCCGCAGAACCCCAGAACGCAAGCGTTCCTTTCCAAAGTGCTCTGATCAAACCACCCCAGACGCTGCGGCGTCTGGGGCGGTTTGTGCTTTGTGGGCGACCAATGTTCGCCCACTTGCTTTTTGAAACCGTTCTTTTCTTTCTCTGCCAGAAAGAAGAGAACGGTTTCAATCTTCCAAGAAAAGAAAGAGGGCTTTCAGAACCAGAAGCGCGAACCATGCCGCCATCGCGTCAGAAGAAGCCAGCTCCATTCCGTTTCCGCCGGGGCGGCGAAAGCGAAATGGAGCTGGCTTCTTCTGACGTGGGTTTGTTTTGTTTTCACAAACAATCAGAAATAACTTGCAAAATCCCGATAAATTTGTTATATTTATAATGATATATCATATGTGAAAAATGAGGGAACGCGATGAACACACAGCATCTGCAATATGTGGTCGAGATCGAGCGGATGCGCTCCATCTCACAGGCCGCGGAAAATCTGTTTATCGGCCAGCCGAACCTGAGCCGCATCCTGCACGATATGGAAGACACGCTCGGCTTCAAGATCTTCGAGCGCACGAGCCGCGGCGTCCGCCCGACCGAGCGCGGCACGATCTTCTTGCAGCACGCGAAAAGCATCCTGCGGGAGATGGACTCGATCGAGGCGCTCGGCCCGCGCCGCCCCGTGGCCAACCGGCTGCGCATCTGCATTCCGCGCTCGGCGGCGATGCTCGATCTGACGAGCGAATTCATCGCGACGCTGCCCGAGGATCAGAATCTCGACGTCGCCATCCGCGAGTGTCACGCACGCAAGGCGCTGGAGCTGCTGGCCAACGGCGAGGTCGAAATCGGCATTATCCGCTTCCGTTCGGAATACCGCGATTATTTTGAGGAACAGATGACCCAGCGCGGCCTGAATTTTGAGATCCTCAGCAAATATCGTTATCAGATCCTGCTCTGCCGGGATCATCCGCTCGCGCAGAAGAGCGTCTTGCAGCGGAGCGACCTGGCCGACCTGCCGGAGATCGTCCACGGCGACACGTTTCGCCAGTCCGGGCAGCCCGACCAGCACGTCAGCCGCAAAATCTACACGGTCGACCGGCTCGCGCAGCTGAGTCTGCTTGAAAAGCTCCCAAACTCATACATGTGGGCCTCCGCCGGGGCGATGTCTGCGGCGGTGGGGCTTCGTGCAGAAGATCTGTTCGGACAATCAGATCGTCTATCACGATGCCATCGCTTTCAACGCGCAGTATAACATGTCTGAGATCGAGACGGAGCTGCTGGAGTACATTTTCAGCCGCTACCACCGGTAAAAAGCACATAGCATACGGCAGCGCCGGGCAATCGAGCCCAGCGCTGCCGCGTTGTTATATGCTTTTCAGCATAACAAATCCCAAATAAGCATTTCAATT
>ENA-UEQN01003380-UEQN01003380.1-human-gut-metagenome-genome-assembly--contig:-NODE-3380-length-9976-cov-4.328417_pt1 | contig 9976 bp, 9 predicted proteins | sample MGYA00242940_ERZ507944 | MGnify/ENA primary metagenome ERZ507944 (study PRJEB26167, sample SAMN06115449) | human gut metagenome | host: Homo sapiens | place: China:Fujian | collected 2015-08-20 | study...
GGTGTGGCGGTTTTCCTGCATATTTTCAATGAACACTGCAAATACTTCTCTTGTGACGAAAGTTACTAATGAAGAACGGGAGGTATCTGAGTGTCTGAACAAGAAGAAAATGTAGAGAGCGAAAAGCTTGCTGAGGATATAAGGCAGATAAAGGAAATGGGTTCTGTCACATTGCCAGATGCAAAGCACGTTATACACTGCCTGAACATTATCGGTCAGGTGGAGGGGCATTATATTTTGCCTGCACAAAACAAGACCACCAAGTATGAGCATATCATACCTGCCCTTGTTGCTATCGAGCAGGATAGAAGCATTGAGGGGCTTGTGATAATCCTCAACACTGTGGGCGGAGATGTGGAAGCAGGACTTGCCATTGCAGAGCTTATTGCCAGCATGAAAACGCCTACTGTGTCAATGGTTGTGGGCGGAGGTCACTCCATAGGCGTGCCGCTGGCGGTGTGTGCCAAAAAGTCATTTATAGTGCCAAGCGCCACAATGACCATACACCCTGTTAGAATGAATGGGCTTGTGCTGGGAGTACCCCAGACGCTTTCCTACTTTGACAAAATGCAGGAAAGGATAGTTCGCTTTGTGTGCGATAATTCAGCCATAAAGCCTGAGCGTTTCCGTGAGCTTATGATGTCAACGGGCGAGCTTGTAATGGACGTTGGTTCTGTTATCGACGGGGAGCAGGCTGTAAAAGAGGGGCTTATCGACAGGCTCGGAGGGCTTTCTGAGGCGATAGACTGCCTTTATGATATGATAGAAAACAGTTCTGAAAAGGAGAAAGCTGAAAATGTTTCAGACAATAATCGACCTTTATGACGTATTCAGGACTGACGTAGATATCGGAGAAGAGTTTGAGGGTGATGATACTGCTGTGGACACAGATCCGGCACATTATCTCAGCCATGACGGCTTTTATCTCTGACAAACAACAAAATTTCGGAGGACAGCAATGGGTATCATCAATGCGATTTTTCAGGCTATAATTCAGGGCTTGACGGAGTTTCTTCCAGTTTCAAGTTCAGGACATCTTTCACTGTATCAGCATTTTACAGGAAACAGCGGAGAGGGAGCTTTGTTTTTCTCGGCGATACTTCACCTTGGCACGCTGGTAGCAGTATTTGTGGCTTTCAGGAAGACAATATGGGATATGATAAAAGAGCTTGGCGTTATGATAAAGGATATTTTTACAGGCAAGTTCACTCTTAAAAATATGAATCCTCCAAGGCGTATGATAGTTATGATAATAGTTTCCTGCTTCTGCCTTGTACCGTTCCTGCCATTTAAGGGCTGGTTTGAGGGCATTGCAGAGGATTCAAGCATTTTCGCAGAGGGTCTCTGTTTCCTTTATACATCGGCAATACTTTTTATGTCAGACCGCTGTGTAAAGGGTAAAAAGACTCAGGGCAATATAGCTTATAAGGACGCAATAACGGTCGGACTTTTTCAGGGAGTTGCACTGTTGCCTGGCGTTTCAAGATCAGGATCGACTATCTCAGCAGGACTTTTCTCAGGCATGACCAGAGAAACATCGGTAAAGTATTCTTTCATTCTGGGCATACCTGTTATACTTATGAGCTGTCTGCTTGAAGTCAAGGACGCAGTTTCAACACATGCTGATATAGATTGGGTTAGCTGTGCAGTTGGATTTGTAGTTGCCGCATTTGTGGGACTTTGTGCTATCAAGCTTGTAAACTGGCTCGTTAAAACGGATAAATTCAAGGTGTTTGCTTATTATACCCTTGTGCTTGGCATCATAGTCCTTGTTATCTCATTTATCGAGATGTGCATGGGTCACCCTATATCCTTTGCAAAGTAATGACATAAGATAATACAGTTTCTGTGAAAAAGCTTGAAATTCTGTTTTCAGGCTTTTTTGTGGGTTATAAAGGCAAATAACATTTTGCCTTTATTTGCTTAAATAAGACAAATACCGAAAGGAATGGTAAAATAAATGGCAGCTCAAAAGAAAGGCTCAAAGCCTGCGCCAAAGCAGACAGCGGCAAAGAAAAAGCCCGCACAAAAGCCTGCGCAAGCTGCAAAAAAGAATACAAAACAGCAAAAGCCTCAGAGCAAGCCGCCCCAGTCAAATTCCATGACGGCGGTGAGAGAAAGAGAGAACAGACGCTTCTGGTCTTACATACTTTTCTTTTTCGGCATACTTGAACTGCTTATCACGTTCGTGGAGGGGGACGGCTTGTGGAAATGGCTCCATGAGCTGAACCGAGGACTTTTCGGCGTGACAGTATTTCTGTTTGCACCTATGATAATCTATGTTGCACTTATGATAGCTTCAGATGTGACACACAACAAGGTCATAGCGAAAGTGGTGGAGGGAAGCGTTCTTATGCTTCTTATAAGCGGCATGGCTCAGATAATCCAAGTGGGCTCTGTGGACGGAAGTTCGTTCTGGCTTAAACTTGTGGGGCTTTTCAATGACGGAAAACAGCTCCGTGGCGGCGGACTTGCAAGCGCATTGCTTGGCTGGCCTTTGCTTTCGCTTTTCAAGAGAGTTGGCGCAGGTATCGTTATCGTGCTTGTGGCGTTCACTTTTATAATGCTGCTTACAAATGTTACGCTTCCACAGCTTCTAAAGGCAGTTTCAAAGCCTTTTGTAAAGAGCTATGAAGCGGTGAACGAGGAGCGTATCGAGCGTGCGGCTCAGCCTCCGAAGCCTCCAAGAGAGAAAAAAGAATCAAGGCGTAATGGTAGGGTTGATATTGCAAAGTTCTATCCTGATGATGACCCTGACACTGCGGCGGAAGCCTTTGTGCCTGTTGCAGAGGCGGAAGAAGCTACCGACAAGGTGGACGCTTCAAAGATAGATATGCCGGTTCACCCTGTGAAAGCTCCTGTTATAACACATGAAAAGCTTGAAGAAACGGCTAAGACTACCGATAATGAGGAGCTTAAAAAGATAATAGAAAACGCCATAGGCGACAGCAGAGAAGAAAAGAAGTCCAAGGACGAGCCTGTTAAGCCACCAGTAGTGAATGTTGATAAGAACGGCCAGACAACGTTCTTTGAGAAAGATAATAAAATATCTGCTTACGTTTATCCGCCTGTGGATATACTCAAATATGCTAAAAATCCTGTGGCTTCCGAGATAGTCCAGCAGGAGATACAAGAGAAATCTGCGAAGCTTGTGGAAACGCTTGAAACATATGGCGCTAAAACAAGGATCGTGGGCATACACAGAGGTCCGTCCGTTACAAGATATGAGCTTCAGCCTGCAGCAGGCGTAAGAGTGTCGAAGATAACGGGTCTTGCAGACGATATCGCACTTAACCTCGCAGCAATGAGCGTTCGTATCGAAGCTCCTGTGCCGGGCAAGGCGTGCATAGGCATAGAAGTGCCGAACGATCATAGAGATACGGTCTCTCTCCGTGAGCTTATCGACAGCGAGGAATACAGAAAGGCAAAGGGCAAGCTTACCTTTGCAGTGGGCAAGGATATCGAGGGTAATATCATTATCGGCGATATCGCAAAAATGCCGCATATGCTCGTTGCAGGTACAACAGGTTCAGGTAAGTCTGTTTTTACCAACTCTATCATACTTTCTATACTTTACCATGCGTCGCCTGACGAAGTAAAGCTTATTCTTATCGACCCTAAGAAAGTCGAGTTTCCTATTTATAATAAGATACCTCATTTGCTTATCCCTGTTGTTACCGAGCCTTTAAAGGCGGCTGGTGCGCTTGGCTGGGCGGTAAATGAAATGAACAAGCGTTATCTTATGTTCGAGGCGAACAATGTAAAGAACTTGCAGGAGTTTAACGACATGGTTCTTGAAGAACGCAATAAGCCTGCCGAGGAGCAGGACGAAGTCCGTGCAAAGATCGACCTGCTGCCACAGATAGTTATTGTGGTCGATGAGTTCGCCGATCTTATGATGGCTGCGAGAAGCGAGGTAGAGGACTCAGTTTTAAGACTTGCACAGCTCGCCCGTGCGGCAGGAATACATATGATAATCGCAACGCAGTCCCCTAGGGCGGACGTGTTGACAGGACTTATCAAGTCAAATATCCCATCGAGAGTTTCTCTCAGTGTATCCAGCAACGTTGACTCACGAGTTATACTTGATGAAAGCGGTGCTGAGAAGCTTCTTGGAAACGGTGACCTGCTTTATAAGCCTGTTGGCGTTAAAAAGCCTATAAGAATGCAGAGCGGCTATGCAGCGACTTCTGAGATAAGAGAGGTTGTAAACTTCCTCAAGAACGAGCATACCGCAGAATACAGCGACGAAGTTATCGCAGAGGTGGAGGAGAATACTCCACAGCCAAAGGACAGCGGTTCGGCAGGCAGCGATAATGTTTCCGTAAATCCTGATGATGACCTTGTTAATCAGGCAATATCCATAATCGTGCAGACAAATAACGCTTCCACTGCGTTCTTGCAAAGAAAGCTAAAGCTCGGTTTCCCTAGAGCTGCCCGTATCATGGACGAGATAGAGGAAATGGGTATAATAGGACCACAGGAAGGCTCTAAGGCACGAAAGATAAACATAACAAAAGAAGAATGGGCTGAAATGCAGGCAAGAAGATAGCTCAGGCGGAAAGGGACAACATGGCAGGCAGATCTGCGAAAAAGAAAAATTCGACAGCACCGCTTAAAAAGGCGGTAACGCTCATAGCGGTTTTTGTGGTGCTGCTTTTTACAGTGCTTGACCTGACAGGGTTAGTTTCTTTCGACAGCTTGCTTATCAAGGCAGGCGTTGAGGACAAGCCGGCGGAACACGCTCAGACAGAGGTGCATTTTATCGACGTTGGTCAGGGCGACAGCACCCTTGTGATATCACAAGGCGAGGCTATGCTCATTGACAGCGGCGATAAAGATGACAGCAATAAAATAGAAAAATATCTTGAAAAGCAGGGAGTGACAGAGTTAAAATATCTCATTGCCACCCACCCTCACGCTGACCATATTGGTGAGATGAGCGAGATAATAGACCAGTTTCAGGTGGATAAATTCATTATGCCGAAAGTCAAGGCTGATATGACGCCCACCACAACGATATATGAGAAAATGCTCAAAAGCATAAAGGCAAAGGGATTGAAGATAACACAGGCAAAGCCTATGGAATTTGAGCTTGGAAGCTGTAAGGTGGAGCTTTTCACACCAAAAAAGGATTATGATGATCTTAATAACTATTCCACCCTTGTGAAGATAACAGACGGTGAGAACAGTTTTCTTATCACGGGGGATTGCGAGACCACTGAGGAGAAAGATATACTTTCTCAGGGTTATGACGTTTCCGCAAAGGTTCTTAAAGCAGGTCATCACGGCAGTTCCACTTCTTCGGGGGTCGATTTTCTTAACAAGGTCATGCCGAGATATGCTGTTATATCCTGCGGCAAGGGCAACAAGTATGGCCACCCACACGAGGAAACTGTCACAAGGCTGAAAAAATATGCTTCCCATTTGTATGTCACTGCAGATGTGGGAACGATAGTTTTCAGCTCAGATGGCGAGGGGCTGAGCGTTTCTGCTGAAAAGGGAGAAAAGTGATATGGAAGAGATTCTTATAGTTGACAGGATAGAAAACGGCTATGCCGTGTGCGAAACTGAGCAAGGAGAAAAAAAGGATATACCGCTTTCTGAAACAAAAGACGTTCACGAGGGTGACGTGCTTATCTTAAAGGACGGCGTTTATATCCCGGATAAGGACAAAACAGAAGCAAGAAGAAAAAGGATACTCGCCCTACAGGAGGACCTGTGGGCTTAAGGCAACACCGTATGATGCGATATGCCTAAAAAATATGCTGAGAGGTATAGATAGAAATGGAAAAAGATTTATTTACGCTTATCAATGAAAAGCTTTCAGGCTTGTCAAAGGGACACAAGCTTATTGCGAACTACATTCTCTCCCACTATGACAAAGCGGCTTTTATGACGGCTCAGAAGCTTGGAAAAACTGTGGGCGTCAGCGAATCAACAGTGGTAAGATTTGCCTCAGAGCTTGGCTATGACGGCTATCCTGCACTTCAAAAAGGCTTGCAGGAGCTTATGAGAAACAAGCTTACAACTGTTCAGAGAATAGAGGTCACTTCCGACCTTATGAGCAGTGACAACGTGCTTGAAAGGGTGCTGAATCTTGATATCGACAAGATAAGGCGTACTTTGGAGGAAACCTCAAAGGAGGACTTTAACAATGCCGTTGACACTATCGTATCCTGCAATACCCTTTACATAATGGGTACGAGAAGTGCAGCTTCTATCGCTTCGTTCCTTGCTTATTATCTGGGACTTATTTTCCCCCATGTAAAGCTCGTTCAGAGTACGACTACTTCCGAGCTTTTTGAAAAGATAATGAGAATAGACGAAAAGGACGCCATGATAGGTATATCTTTCCCAAGATATTCAAAGCAGACCGTCAAGGCACTTAAATATGCAAAGAGCAACGGTGCGAACGTTATAGCTATAACAGACTCAAAGGCTTCGCCTATCGCAAAGTATGCAGACAGCCTGCTTCTTGCAAGAAGCGATATGGCATCGTTCGTTGACTCCCTCGTTGCGCCGCTGAGCCTTATAAATGCACTTATCGTTGCGGTATCAATAAGAAATATCGACAGAGTGTCCCAGACCTTTGAACGTCTTGAAAAGGTATGGGCTGAGTATGACGTTTACGCAAAAAGCGAGGAAGATACACAGTGAGAAGATTTGACGCAGTTATAGCAGGCGCAGGTGCGGCAGGAATGTTCTGCGCTGTTCAGCTTGGCTGGCGTGGAAAGAGCGTGGCGGTTATCGAGCATAGCGGCTGTCAGGGCAGAAAACTCATGATAACAGGCAAGGGCAGGTGTAACGTCACAAACAACTGCACCGCTGACACTGTTATGAAAAATATTCCACGCAACAGCAAGTTCATGTATTCAGCATTGAGCAGATTTGCTCCAGAGGACGTTATGAGCTTCTTTGAGTGCCTTGGGGTGGAGCTTAAAACTGAGCGTGGCAACAGGGTTTTCCCTGTGAGCGACAACGCAAAGGATATTGTAAAATCACTTGTGAAAGCCTGCGAGGACAGTGGTGTGCAGTTTATCGACGATGAGGTAAAAGAGCTTATCATCAAGGACGGCAGAGCAGAGGGTTTTAAATGCGAGCATGGGGATTATTACGCAGACAGCGTTATCGTTGCAACTGGCGGAAAGTCCTATCCACGGACAGGCTCAACAGGCGACGGCTATAGGCTTGCGAAGTCTGTGGGGCATAAGGTCACGGCAATAACTCCGTCACTTTGCCCTGTAGTCACTTATGAGCGTGAGGAATGTGCTTCGGCAATGGGACTTTCTCTTAGAAACTGCACCTTGACGCTTCGTGAAGAGGACAAAGATAAACCAATTTTCCACGAGCTTGGAGAAATGCTTTTCACACACTTTGGTCTGAGCGGACCGCTTGTACTTTCGGCTTCGGCTCACCTTGGTGATATGAACAAGTCAAGGTATTATATGGATATCGACCTTAAACCTGCACTGAGCCATGAACAGCTTGACAGCAGGATACTTCGTGATTTCGGAGATTTTCCAAACAGAGATTTTCAGAACTCACTGGGCAAGCTGCTGCCTTCAAAGATAATACCCCTTATAATAAAAAGGTGCGGCATCGATCCTGAAAAAAAGGTCAATCAGATAACCCGTGAGGAGCGTGAAAGGCTTGTTTCCACAGTGAAAAAGCTAACGTTCACAGTGAAGTGTATGCGTCCTGTAGAGGAAGCTATCATAACCCGTGGAGGAGTTGATGTTTCGCAGATAGACCCACGGTCAATGGAGTCAAAGCTGTGTAAAGGACTTTACTTTATCGGTGAGGTGCTTGACGTTGACGCTTATACAGGGGGCTTTAATTTGCAGATAGCGTTTTCCACGGCGTATAGCTGTGCGGATAAAATAGGATAAGGAGATTTTGATATGGGAATAAACGTGGCTCTCGACGGACCTTCCGGAGCAGGAAAGTCCACTATCGCAAAGGCGGTAGCGAAAAAGCTTGAATATGTATATGTAGACACAGGTGCTATGTACCGCTCTATAGCTTATTATGTTATAAGCAAGGGTGCAGACCTTTCTGACCCTGAGCAGATAAAACCCCTTCTTGGTGAGATATCCATAAAGCTTTGCTACACAGAAGCAGGGCAGAGAGTGATGCTCAATGATGAGGACGTTTCAGACAAAATAAGAACGCCTGAGATATCTATGGGTGCGTCAAAGGTGTCTGCTATACCTGAGGTAAGAGAATTTCTGCTTGAACTTCAGAAGAATATCGCAAAAGAAAACAACATCATCATGGACGGCAGATATATTGGCACTGTGGTTTTGCCAAACGCTGACGTGAAGATATTCCTCACAGCCGCTCCAGAGGCAAGAGCAGAAAGACGTTTCAAGGAGCTTCAGGAAAAGGGCGACAAGTCTACATATGACGAGGTATTGCAGGATATAATCCAGCGTGACTATAACGATACACACAGAGAGATAGCACCGCTTAAAAAGGCTGATGACGCCGTTGAGGTGGACTCTACTGAGTTGACTCTTGAAGAGTCTGTTGAGGCTATCTACAAGGTAATAACCGACAAGACTAAAAAAAAAGAGCGTAAGATAAAAGAGATAATGCCTGTCAGACCTGTGAAAAAAGAACACAGGCTTGGTCATTTCCATATGTTTTGGTACACAGTGCTGAGATATATCGTTATCGGACTTTATCATCTGTATTTTAACATCACTTTCGAGGGTACGGAAAATATCCCAAAGGACGGCGGAAATATATTCGCTTCAAACCACAGAAGCTATCAGGACCCTGTTTTTATTGCACTGCCAACAAGAGTGCCGCTTTCTTATATGGCTAAGGAGGAGCTTTTTCATCAGAATGTGTTCTTCACTCTGCTTATAAAAGCGTTCGGAGCATTCCCTGTCACAAGAGGAAAGGGCGACACTCAGGTCATAGATACATCTATAGAGAAGCTTGAAAAGGGCAGAAACCTTGTTATATTCCCTGAGGGAACACGTTCAAAGGACGGCAAGGTAGGAAAGGGCAAAACCGGCGTTGCATTGGTGGCGGCTGTGGCTCAGGTGCCTGTGGTCCCTGTTGGTATCAATTTCGAGGGCAAGCTCAAATTCAGAAAGCGTGTAGTTGTAAGATTTGGCAAGCCTATAGTGCCTGGCGAGATAGGCGTTACAGCCACCGACCCTCATTCGCTTAGGACTATCAAGAACGAGATCATGAAAAATATCACGGAGTTGGTATATTAAATGTTAACAAAGTGTAAAATTTGCGTTGCAAAGACCGCAGGTTTCTGTTTTGGTGTAGACAGAGCCGTAAAAATAGTGTATAATGAATTAGATAACCGAAATAATGTTGTAACGTTAGGCCCAATCATTCACAATCCAAACGTAGTTTCTGACCTTGAAGCAAAAGGAGTTTACTCCACCGATGTGGATAAGGTCACGAAAGACCAGACAGTTGTTATCAGATCCCACGGCGTTGGACTGGACGTGTATGAAAAGCTTGCAAAGGTAGGTGCGGAAGTAATTGACGCTACCTGTCCCTTTGTGGCAAGGATACACAAGATAGCAGCCGAAAAATCGGGCGAGGGATACGTTATTCTTATCGCAGGTGATGAGGCTCACCCGGAAATAATGGGTATAAGAGGTCATTGCAGCGGAGAGAGTTATGTGTTCAGTTCATGTGACGATTTTGAAAATTTGGTGAAAGAGAAAGATTTTTCGTCAAAAAAGGTTGCAATTCTGGCTCAGACAACGTATAATAAGAATATGTGGAGAAAGTGCGAAGAGCTTTTTGAGAGGTATCTGCCTGAGGCTGTGGTGTATAACACCATATGCAGTGCCACTTCTGAAAGACAGAAGGAGGCGGCGGAGCTTGCGAAGGCTGCCGACATAATGATAATAGTCGGAGGGCTGCACAGCTCCAATACTCACAAGCTTAAAGCCATATGCGATGAATATTGCAAATGTTGGCTTGTGGAGGACGC